>Ga0210124_1000115_pt1 | contig 47490 bp, 52 predicted proteins | sample Muzzi_PWC_D2_FD_185554 | JGI IMG/M metagenome (GOLD analysis project Ga0210124, IMG submission 185554) | Wetland microbial communities from San Francisco Bay, California, USA, that impact long-term carbon sequestration - Muzzi_PWC_D2 (SPAdes) | ecosystem: Environmental > Aquatic > Marine >...
TGAAAGATCGCATACGGCAGCTCGAGGGAGAGGTGAGGTAGGCAGGCCTGTACCACGCCTCGGTCAAAACGGCCGTCGGTGGCAGTATGGACATCACCACCGGCACCGTCAGAACCACACCTGCGCTACACCCGCCGTTCGCGGACACCAGCCAGCCGCCGGCAGAGGAAACCGCCATCGCAAGTTCTTTCATCAACGGGCAAGGCTGGCAAGACTTGCCCGAACGGTGATCCACGGGATCGATCGGTTACAACCATCCGCGAGTCGTCTTCACCCGCTGCCGTATCGCCGGGTCCGAAAAACAGCCGCAGGGACCCGGAACGGATCCCTGCGCCCGGTTTTCGTACCCCTGCGGTGGCGGGTGAGTCCCCGCCCCGCCGCATGGGTGCTCAGTCCACCTTGATCGTGTGCCGCTTGGCCTTGGCGACCTTCGGCAGCGTCAGTTCCAGCATGCCGTCCTTGAAATCTGCCTTGGCCCGGGATCCGTCCACGCTCGCCGGCAGCGCAACGGTCCGGCTGAACGAACCGCGCGAGATCTCGGAGCGGTAGTAGTCACCCTCCTCCGCCTTCTCCTCGTGGCTGGTCGAGCCCTTGATGATGACGCTGTCGTCGCTGACCGTGACATCGAGATCCTTCTTGTCTACGCCCGGCACCTCGGCCTTGACGACGACCTCGTCCTCGCGATCCACCACGTCCACCTTCGGGAAACGGAATTCCGGCAGTGCGGCCTCCCGGAATGCGGGCCAGTCGACACGCCAGGGGCGCAGCCAGCCGCCGCGCAGATACTGGTCGAACAGCTGCTCCATCTCCTCGAACGGACCCGGCACGCGCCCCGGCTGGGCCTTCTTGAGGTCCTGCTTCTTGGTTTCTTTCGCCATGTTCGTCTATCCTCGCTTGATGTACCGGCGCCGTACCGCATGGCACGGCGCTATGCGTAATGGTAGACGTTTTCCGCGTCACGACAATTTCGGCATTGATATGAATCAATCACCGGTGACAGGACGTGCCAGGATAAAATCGAATGGTGCCGGAGATAGGAATCGAACCTACAACCGTCGCGTTACGAGTGCGCTGCTCTACCGTTGGAGCTACTCCGGCGTATGTGGAGGACAGGATTGTACCGCGGAACCTACCCGTGCGGGATCAGTTTATCGCAGATTCATTCCGGATGCGGATGATGACGTCGATCCCGGCGGGCACCGTGCCCGACGGCAGCGCCGGCAGCCTGCAGACGTCAAGCTGATCCTGTTCGATATCCATCAGCTCGCCGGTGTCCACATTGTAGAAATGATGGTGATGCCGCGTGTTGGAATCATAGAACACCCGCATCGGATCGACGATCACCTCGCGCACCAGCCCGCTGCGCGCGAACAGGCCCAGGGTATTGTAGACCGTCGCCTTGGAGACGTGATCCTTGCCTGCGTTGACCTGGCGCAGCACCTGATCCGCCGAATAGTGACCGCAGTGCGCGAACAGCACGCGCGCGATCATCACGCGCTGCTGTGTCGGCAGGATGTGATGTGCCTTCAACAAGCCCAGCAGGTCGGGTTCAGGCGCAGCCGGCGCTGTTTCGCCCGTGTTTTTCATAGGCAAATTATAAACATGGCTGAGCACCCGCGTCTACGCCGGCAGCGGCGCGGCCGGCCACCGCTCAGAGCGTGTAGGGTGCGGGGTCGGTGAAACTGTCAATTCCCAGCAGACAATCCGCCAGCAGCCGGGCCGAGGCCGGCCCTGTCGCCACGCCATTGCGAAAATGCCCGGCATTTATGTACAGGCCTTTGATTTCATTGTGTTCACAGATGAACGGGATGCTGTCACGCGTACCCGGCCGCAGGCCGGCCCAGTGCCGGATCACGGGACAGTCCGACAGTACGGGCGCGATGCGGGTTGCCTGCGCACGCAACAACTCGCGCGCCGCGTCCGTCGTCGCCTTGTCGAAACCGGTGTATTCCAGCGTACTGCCCGCCAGCACCAGCCCGTCCCGTCGCGGTATCAGGTAATACCCGCCGGAGTACACGATGTGCCGCAGCAGACCGGGGTGTGCCTGGTAGAGGATCATCTGGCCGCGCACCGGCGTCACCGGCAAGGCCACACCGGTCTCGCCCAGCAGCTGCGCACTCCACGCCCCGCCGGCGATTACCACCCGTCCTGCCCGCACCCGGCCCCGTTCGGTTTCCACCCCGGTCATGCAACCCCGGGTAATGGTCAACCGTTGCACGGCCTCGTGTTCGTGCAGCTGCACGCCGAGCTGCAGCAGTCGCGCGCGCAGGGCCGCACACAGGCGCGGATTGCGTACCTGCGCCACGGCGGGCAACAGCAGCGCGGGCGCGATGCCCCCAGCGAGGGACGGTTCACCGCTACGTACCGCGTCGGCATCCAGCTCCAGCACCTCGACGTGGTGATGCCCGGTCCAGCGGCGGATCTCCGCCGAAAGCGCGGTATCCAGCATGAGCAGGCCGGAGCGGGTCCATTCGGGATCGATGCCGGTCTGTTCTTTCAGGTCGTCCGCCAGTGCCGGAAACCGTTGCTGACTCCACGCCGCCAGCCGTGATACGGCATCGGGATAGTCCCAGGGTACGAGCGGCGACAGGATACCGCCGCCCGCCCATGACGATTCCCGGCACAGCTCGCCACGCTCGAGCACGGTGACCGTGAGACCGTCCTGCGCCAGATACAATGCGCACAGCAGCCCGATCAGACCGCCGCCCGTAACGATGCAATCCACGCTGTCGTTTTGAGCCACCCTTCGCCACCTGCTACCTGTGTCGGCCCTGGCCGTTCCCGGCCTGCCGGCACGAACCGGGGTCCCGTCAGACGCCATCGGCGGCTAGTCGTGCCCGACGGCGGCCCCGGGATACCGCCGGTCGCAAAATCGCCCCCGCCTATCTTATCGGGGATGACAGCACCACGCGAGGCTTGTACAACAACCGGAAAACACCACCTGCCCTGACGACGGCATCGCATGCCGCCACCGGGCGAGGATGTTTATCCGAAAACGGCAGGCAAGGATGCGGCAAAGGGCGGAACACAGGCGACGATACGCAGGCCCCGGAGGGGGGTTCACCCTGATCGAGGTGCTGATCGCCGTGCTGGTGCTGTCGATCGGTCTGCTCGGCCTGGCCGCGCTGCAGACCGGTGCGCTGCGCGTCGGTCAGAAGGCGGAGTTGCGCACGCGCGCGGTGCTGGCAGCCAGCGACATGGTCGAGCGCATGCGCGCCAACCCGGCCGGAACGGCGGCCGGTGTGTACGACCTGCCACGCAATCGTTTGCCGCGCCACACGGGTGCAACCGGCGCAGCACTGACCGACCTGGTCGCCTGGCGGGCCGAGCTGGCGCGCCTGCCCGGTGGGCAGGGCGCGATCACACCATGCAACCCGGGGTGTCCGCGCGGAACTGCCGGTGCCGTGCGCAGCGTGACGGTGTGGTGGAACGCGGCACGCGATCCCACCGTGCACGGTTACCATTGCCCGCCACGCACGGCAGCCGACCTGCGCTGCGTGCGACTGGTGATGCGCTGATGTCCGCCGGCGGCCGCCAGTATGGCGGATTCAGCCTGGTCGAACTGATGGTTGCGCTGGCCGTCTCGCTGACGGTCGTGGCCGTGGCATGCCGGATCTTCATCGCCACCGGCCACGGCTATCGCCTGCAGGACAGCCTTGCGCGCCTGCAGGAGAACGGCCGTTATGTCATGGAGACCCTGGCCACCGATCTGCGCCGCGCCGGATACCGGGGCGGCATCGGTGACCCGGACCGGATCGAGGACCACACCCCGTCCGGTAACGCGCGCGGTTACCGGGTCGCCCGGGATGATGGCAGCTGTACCGGCCCGAACTGGGCCGTCGAGGTGGGATATCGGGTGTTCGGCAAGGACGACACACACCGTCGCTATACCTGCCTGTTAACGGGCGGCACGCCGGTCGGCGACATCCTGGTGGTGCGTTACATGGCGCCGTGGCAGATAGGCGGCGGCACGACACCGTCCTTTCAGCCGGAGCATTACTACCTGCGCAGTTCGGTATTCGGCGGCAAACTGTTCCGGGGCGCCGACCAGGCGGCACATCCCGTCGGCGGCGCACCGCTGCGCGTCGCCGAACTGGTCGCGCGCGCCTATTACATTCACACCCCGGCCGGCGGCGATTCCGCCTGTACGGGCAACGCTGGCGTCCCGGCCCTCTATCGTACCGAACTGGTCAACGGCCGCCTGCGCGCCACCGAGATCGCACGTGGCGTGGAACAGCTGCAGGTCCGCTACGGCATCGACACGGACGCCGACGGCACCGTCGATCACTATGTCGATGCCCCGCTCGCCGGCGACACATTCGCATGGCGGCGTGTAAGCGCGGTCCGGTTCTGGATCCTGCTGCGCGCCGCCTGTCCCGAGACCGGTTATACCGACCGCAGGCGCTACCGGCTGGGTAACATCGTACTGGCGCCGGCCGACGGCTACCGACGGGCGCTGTATGCGCAGACGGTGGCGCTGCGCAACCGGGACACGCCGCCATGAAACGGCTCGACATTGACGACACCGACGCGGTCCCGCACCTGACCGGCACCGCGCTGCTCACGGCGCTGGTCCTGCTGCTGGTGCTGACTCTGCTCGGTACCTTCGCCATGCAGCAGTCCCGTCTTGAAGCGCACATGGCGGGCAATACACAGTTCCAGATCCAGGCGCTGGCCAACGCGGAATACGTTCTGGCCGCTGGCGAGGCGGACGTGCTCGCACTGCACGGTGACCCATTCAGCCCGGACCGGCCCGGCGATCACTATTACCCGCAGGACACGGTCGATTTCAATCCCGCGGTCGCCGGCAGACAAACACCCGCCGACCGGGCATGGGCTTTCAACAGCGCACGGGTCTCGCTGCCCGACATCGATGGAGACGGCAGCGACAGCGACGGGGACGGCATCGCGGACGACGGCACCGGGCGATACGTAATCCAGGATGCCGGGCTGGAACTCACGTTGACCGGGCACGCGGGCGACGGTAACGACCCGGCTGCGCAGGCCGGAACCGCCGTTCAGGCGTTCCTGGTGACGGCGCATAGCCGGACGTCGGGCGGAGCGCAACGCACGGTACAGAGTGTCTATGTCAGGACACCGCTGCCCGGTCGCGGCGCGCCGCCGCGCGCACCCCGACCGGCTGGTGCGGCCTCGTCCGACCCGCCGGCCGGGCTCGGCCGGCGCAGCTGGATCGACCTGCGCCCCTAGGTCCGTTCGCGCGATGTCCCGACCGGACCGCCACGAACGCCCGCCGTCGTCCGGCTTCAGCCTGATTGAATTACTGGCCGTGCTCGCCATCCTCGGCATACTGGTCGCCATCGGATACCCCGCCTACACCGGCCAAATCCGCCAGTCGCGGCGTGCGGAGGGGATGGGTGCCTTGCTGGAGCTGGCTACGCGCCTGGAAGCGTATTATGCAGATCACGGCAGCTACCGGGGTGCGACACTCGGCCGTTCGGCAGGCGACATCTTCCCCGACCTGACCGTAAACGGTTACTACACGCTCGCCATCGACGCGCAATCGGCGAACGGCTATTCCATCAGCGCCACGCCGACCCGCCGCGCCGGGCAGCACCTGGACCGTTGCGGCAGTTTCCGGCTGAGTTCACTGGGCGTGCGCTCGGTCAGCAATGCCACAAATCTATCTCACTGCTGGCGCTGATCTCCTGCCGGGTTGCACTTGACGCCAACGCCACGGGACCAACCGTTTGTACCGTGTGGTTACGTGGTCGTCTTTCGGGTGCAGCAGACAGCTCGAAGTGCCTGCCGCTCGGACAACGGTACGCGGTACGCGCGGGATGATGAGATAGGTTCTATTGAGACTTACAGAAATGGGTGACAGACCACTGCTGCCCCACACACGCCCGCCCCCTCCGGGAGCGGGTCGGGGAGCGGGGATCAATAAGCCAGCTACCTGATGTTCCATCCCCTCATCCTGCCCTGCTCCCGGAGGGGGAAGGGACGCACTGTTCGTACAGTGAGGGATGGATTTCATGTCCTGTCGCGCTCAACCGCTCAGTGCCATGTGTTCATTCATGGACGTGCTGTGCTTTCAACATTGTCAGTGGAAAGCAGCGATGACAGACAATCGGTCCATTATCCTCATTCCCGCGCAAGCGGGAATCCGGATCGGCGCGGAGCTCCCCGGAGTCCGGCGCGCGCCCCCCAGGCTCGCCTGGGGGGAATGACGACAGGATAATGTCAACCAATTAGGTAGCACTCAATAGTCACGCTTCAGTTCCGCGGGCAGTGAAAAGGTCACCGGCTCCTTGCGTCCCGCCGCCTCCGCGACCATCTCCGCGCCCCAGTCACGCAGCTGCTCCACCACGCCGGTGACGATCGCCTCCGGCGCAGAGGCCCCGGCGGTCACGCCGACGGTTTGCATGCCCTTCAGCCACGCCCGCTGTATCAGCCGCGCCTCGTCGATGAGGTAGGCGGGAATGCCCTGGTTCTCGGCCAGCTCGCGCAGACGGTTGGAATTGGAACTGTTCGGCGATCCGACCACGAGCATGACATCGCAGCGCGCCGCCAGGCTCTTGACCGCGTCCTGCCGGTTCTGGGTGGCGTAGCATATGTCGTCCTTGCGCGGCCCCTGGATCGCTGGGAAGCGCAGCCTGAGCGCGGTGATCACCCGCTCGGTGTCGTCGACGGACAGCGTGGTCTGGGTCACGAAGGCCAGGTCATCCGGGTTGCGCACCGGCAGTGCCGCGACTTCCGCCGGTGTCTCGACCAGATACATCGCACCACCCTGACGCGTAACGTACTGCCCCATGGTGCCCTCCACCTCCGGGTGACCCTTGTGGCCGATGAGTATGCATTCGCGCCCGGCCTCGGCATGCCGGCTGACCTCGAGGTGCACCTTGGTCACCAGCGGGCAGGTGGCGTCAAACACACGCAGGCCGCGCCGGCGTCCTTCCTCGTGCACGGTCCGCGACGCGCCGTGCGCGCTGTAGATCACCGTGGCACCGTCTGGCACTTCGTCGAGCTCATCGACGAATACCGTACCGCGTGCGCGCAGGCCCTCGACCACGTGACGGTTGTGCACGACCTCATGGCGCACGTAGATCGGCGCACCGAACAGTGCCAGCGCGCGCTCCACGATCTCGATGGCGCGGTCGACGCCGGCACAGAAGCCGCGTGGATTGGCGAGCAGTATTTTCATGGGCTGTTCGCTGAATTATAGAACGAAGCCGGCCTGTGAAAACAACAGGCAGGGGAGGGGCCAGATCGTTGTCGTTTCCACCTGCGTCGCTCCGGCCATCTGGCTGATGCGAGCCGGTCCGGGCTCTCGGATCCCGGGGACACACCAGCAAGGTCATGTTTCACGTCGCCGCGAGCGCGACGCTCGGTTCGTTGAATTCGTGATCGCGCGGCTGGCGTTTACTACGTCACCGTGATACCCGCCACGACGAATTATTGAGATTTGCGCAATTGATTGACATGAATCTGTCGTCATTCCGGCCAGGCGAGCCTGGCGGGCGCGCGCCGGAATCCAGGAATCTCCGCGCGGATCCGGATTCCCGCTTGCGACGGAATAACGATAATTGACATATGGTCTGTCACTCATTTCTGCAAGTCTCAATAATCGCGGTTTCAGGATACCCCGTTGGCGCGTCCGCGCGCGGGGGCGTTGTGCTTTCAGTGCGCCGTTACGACCGCGCACCGGATAATTACGGCGTGTGCCCGCCCGCCGGTGGAACCACGTCGATAATCGCCACGTCGAAGGTGATCACGTGCCCCGCCAGCGGGTGGTTGAAATCCACCTCGACCCACGCGGCATCCAGCGCCAGCACGGCACCGCCGACCTCCTCGCCGTCCGGGACATCGAAACCGACGACCACGCCCGGCTCGATGCACATATCCGCGGGAAAGGCCGTGCGCGGCAGCCGGTGTATGTTGGCGGGATCGCGCTGCCCGAAGCTCTGTTCCGGCGCCAGCTCCAGGCGCTGCGTGTCGCCCGGGTACAGGCCGTACAGGGCCAGCTCCAGTCCGCGTGCCAGCGTCCCCTCCCCGAGTGTAAAGGTGAACGGCTCACCGTCGAAGGTTGACTCCGCCACCGTACCGTCTTCCAGCGTCAGCGACAGGTGCAGCGTGACCGTGCTGCCGGGGCTGACGTTATACCTCACGCCGTGGATTTCCTGTCACCGAGCAGGGCATCCAGCAACAGCAGCGCGGCACCGACCGTGATGGACGAGTCGGCGACGTTGAACGTCGGAAAGTGCCAGATCCCGTAGTAGACATCGATGAAATCGATGACATGGCCGTATACGACACGATCGACCAGGTTGCCGACCGCGCCCCCCAGGATCAGCGCCAGCGCCAGCGCGAGGCGCCATTGTGCCGCGTTCAACCGTCGCATCCAGGCCAGCAGGACGGTGCATACCACCACCGCCAGGGCGATGAGGAACCAGCGCTGCCAACCCGAGGCCGCATCGAGGAAACTGAATGCTGCCCCCGTGTTGTAGGCCTTGCTCAGCGCCAGCGACGGCAGCAGCACGAGCGGCTCGTGCAGCGCCATGGCGCTGTCGGCGAGCCGCTTGGTGGCCTGGTCGAACAGCAGTACCACGACGGCAACCCACAACCACTTCATGTACGCATTCCCCCCTCAGGCAAACAGGCGCTGTTCACCCTCGCCTTCCACGTTCTCGACACAACGCCCGCACAGTTGCGGATGTCGCGCGTTCGAGCCGACGTCTTCGCGATGGTGCCAGCAGCGGATGCATTTACCGTGTTGTGACGGTGTTACGCGGATCCTGAAACTCAGACCGGTGACCGCCGCCGCGACGGCGGATTCCGGCGCCTCCTCCAGTGCATGCACGCGCGCATAGGAGGTGATCAGTACGAAGCGCAGTTCGTCCCCGATCACGTCCAGCTGCATGCGGGTCGGCCCATCGGCGTACAGGTCCACCTCGGCGTCCAGCGGTGACCCGATGGCACCCGCCACGCGCAGCTTTTCCAGTTCCTTGCTGACCGCATCGCGCACCGCGATGACGCCTTCCCAGTAATCCATACCCATGCGGTGCAGGACTTCGCATTCGGAATAGAACGCCGGCGGCAGTTCATGCCAGGTGGAAAGGAACACCGATTCCGCACGCTTGCCCGGCAGGTGCTGCCAGATCTCCTCGGCGGTGAAGCTCAGGATCGGCGCCAGCCAGCGCACCAGCGCCTCGGCGACGTGATACAGCGCAGTCTGCGCCGAGCGGCGCGGTATACCGTCGGCCTGCGTGGTGTACTGACGGTCCTTGATGATGTCGAGATAGAAACTACCCATGTCGACCGCGCAGAAATTGTGTACCAGCTGGAAGATGCGGTGAAACTCGTAGTCGTCGTAGGCCTGCCGGACCTGCTCCTGCAGCTTGCGTGCGCGCTCGATGGCCCAGCGGTCGAGGCACAGGACATGCTCCGGATCGAGCTGGTTCTCGACCGGATCGAAACCGTTCAGGTTAGCCAGCAGGAAGCGCGCGGTATTGCGCAGGCGCCGGTAGGCGTCGGCGGTGCGCTTGAGGATCTCATCGGACACGCTCATCTCGCCGCGGTAGTCGGTCGACGCGACCCACAGGCGCAGGATGTCGGCGCCCAGAGAACTCACGATCTTCTGCGGCGCCACGACATTGCCGCGCGACTTGGACATCTTCTGGCCCTTCGCGTCCACGGTGAAACCGTGGGTGAGCACGGCCCGGTAGGGGGCGCTGCCGCGCATGGCGACCGCGCTCAGCAGCGATGACTGAAACCAGCCGCGGTGCTGGTCCGACCCCTCCAGGTAGAGGTCAGCCGGCTGCGCCAGCCCGTCGCGCCGCTCCAGTACCGCATAGTGGCTGACGCCGGAATCGAACCACACGTCCAGGGTGTCGCCGACCTTCTCGTAGTCGGCGGCCTCACCGGCCAGCAGGTCGGCCGGCTCCAGATCGAACCAGGCGTCGATACCGGTCTGCTCGACACGCTGCGCCACGCGCTCGACGAGGCGCACCGTATCCGGGTGCAGGGCACCGGTCTGTTTGTGCACGAACAACGGGATCGGCACACCCCAGGTCCGCTGCCGCGACACGCACCAGTCCGGTCGGCCGGCGACCATGCCTTCGATACGCGCCTTGCCCCAGTCCGGCAGCCAGCGCACCCCGTCGATCGCCTCGAGCGCCTGCTGGCGCAAGCCGTGCTGTGTCATGCTGATGAACCATTGCGGCGTGGCGCGGAAGATGATCGGGGTCTTGTGGCGCCAGCAATGCGGGTAGCTGTGGCGCATCATCTCCTCGTGTACCAGCGCACCCCTGCCCTTGAGCACCTCGATGACGTGCGCGTTGGCGGCGAATACGTGCTCGCCGGCGAACAACTTGGTATCCGGCAGGAAGCAGCCGTCACTGCCGACCGGATTGTATACCTCGAGCCGGTAGCGGCTGCCGATCACGTAGTCGTCCTGGCCGTGTCCGGGCGCCGTGTGCACCGCACCGGTACCGGCATCGGTCGTCACATGATCGCCCAGGATGACCGGCACCTCGCGGCCATAGAACGGGTGCGCCAGGCTCAGCCCTTCCAGGTCGCTGCCCCTGCAGTAGGCCACCACCTGGAAGTGCTCGGCGCCGTAGCGCAGCAGGGTATCCTTGAGCAGCGCCTCGGCGATGAGCAGCCGTTCCCTGCCCTGGCCGAGGTCGCACTGCACCAGGGCGTAGTCGAGCACCGGATTCAGCGCCACGGCCAGGTTGGCCGGCAGCGTCCAGGGCGTGGTGGTCCAGATCACGACGGAGACCGGCCCGTCCCCGACATGACCCTCGACATGGTGGCAGGCAGCGATCAGTCCGGCCTCGTTCAGCACCCGGAAACGGACGTCGATGGCAGGCGAGTCCTTGTCCTCGTATTCCACCTCGGCCTCGGCCAGCGCGGACTGGCAATCGGTGCACCAGTGCACCGGCTTGAAGCCCTTGTGCAGGTGACCGTTGTCGATGATCCGGCCCAGTGCGCGCAGGATGTCGGCCTCGAAGCCGTGATCCATGGTGAGATAGGGATCGCGCCAGTCTCCCAGCACGCCGAGACGGATGAAATCCTCGCGCTGGGCGTCCACCTGCCGGTCGGCGTAGTCGCGACAGGCCTTCCTGAAGGTCGGGGCGTCGACCTTCACCCCGGCCTTGCCGACCTTCTTTTCGACGTTCAGTTCGATCGGCAAGCCGTGGCAGTCCCAACCCGGCACGTACGGGGCGTCGTAGCCGTCCAGCGTACGGCACTTGACGATGATGTCCTTGAGTACCTTGTTGACGGCATGGCCGATATGGATCTCGCCGTTGGCGTAGGGAGGTCCGTCGTGCAATACGAATTTCGGCCGGCCGGCCGCCGCGGCCCGCAGCCGGCCGTACAGATCCATGGTCTGCCATCGTGCGAGCAGCTCCGGCTCGCGCCGGGGCAGATTGCCCTTCATCGGAAAGTCCGTGCTGGGAAGGTTGAGGGTATTCTTGTAATCAGACATCAATGCACACCGTCGGGAGTCGCGTAAGGCGTCGATTTATAACCCATTGACAGGCCGTTTAGAACCGTTTTCCGGCGGCCGGGCCGTGATTCTAGCAAAACTTCCCGACCCGCTGCCGGCCCGGCCACTCCGGGTGGGGAAACCCGTCCGCCCTCCGCGCCGGTCGGACCCGCGTCAGCGGCGGAAAAAATCCCGCGCGTGTGCCGCGTCGGCGTGTATCTGTTCGCGCAGCGCGTCAACGGAAGCGAAGCGCCGCTCGTCGCGCAGTTTCTTGAGAAAGCTGACCTGAACGTATCTGCCGTAGATGTCGTTCGTGTAGTCGAACAGGTGCACCTCCAGCAGGGTACGCGTACCGTCGACCGTGGGCCGACTGCCGACATTGGCCACACCGGCAACGGGTGCGCCGGCAATCCCCTCGACCTCGACGGCGAACACGCCGGCCACCGGCGAGCTGGCGCGGTGCAGGTAGACATTCGCCGTGGGGAAGCCCAGCGTGCGCCCGCGCTTGTCGCCGTGCGCGACGCGACCGCTCATGGCATACGGACGTCCGAGCAGCAGCGATGCCGTCAGCAGGTCACCGTGTGACAGTGCATCGCGCACCCGGGTACTGCTGACCCGGTCGTCGCCGAAGCGGAAGGTATGCATGCTGGCCACCTCGAAACCGTAACGGGCGCCGGCGGCTTGCAGCGTGGCGAAATTACCCGCGCGGTGCTCGCCGAAACGGAAGTCATCCCCCACGACCAGATACCTCACATCCATGCCTTCGACCAGGATCTCGCGGATGAAAACCTCAGGCGACAGGCCGGCAAGGTGGCGGTTGAAACGCAGACACACCACGCGCTCGACCCCGTATTGACGCATTGCCAGCAATTTCTCGCGCAGCCGTGTCAGGCGCGGCGGTGCGTCCCCAGGCATGAAGAATTCTCGCGGCAGCGGCTCGAAGGTAATCAGCGTCGCCGGCAACTGCATGTGTTCCGCCTGTCGCCGCAACTGGCCGAGTACGGCCTGGTGTCCGCGGTGTACACCGTCGAAGTTGCCGATGGTGGCCACACAGCCCCGCTGGTCGGGGCGCAGGTTGTAGAGGCCGCGCACCAGTTGCATGTCAGACCTCCTCCTGTCGGCCGCCGGCCAGCCCGTACTGCCAGAGGCTGGCCAGTCGCACCCCGACCAGGCGCAGTGCCACCAGATAGCCCGCCATACCGGCCAGCACCCAGAACAGCAAGTGCCAGGTACGCGCGCCTGCGCTCCAATGCAGCCAGATTTCCAGCGCCGGTACACCGCGGATCAGCAGCACGGCCAGCGCGGCACCGGCCAGCGCCAGCTGCAGGAACAGGCGCGGCCAGCCGGCCTGCGGCGTGAACACCTGCTGCCTGCCGAGATTGCGATACAGCAATCCCGCGTTGAGCCAGGCCGACAGCGAGGTCGCCACCGCCAGTCCGGCATGGGGTCCCGGGATGCCCAGCATGACCATGGGCACGACCAGTGTGATATTCAGCAGCATGTTGGTGAACATCGCGATCACGGCGATCCGCACCGGCGTGCGGACATCCTTGCGCGAGTAGAACGCCGGCGCGAGCACCTTGATGAGCATGAAACCCGGCAGTCCGAAGGCAAAGGCCATCAGGCTCAGCCCGGACATCGTGACATCGGTGGCATCGAAATCCCCGTAATGGAACAGGGTCGCAAGCATCGGCCGCGCCAGCAGCATCAGGCCGATAGTGGCAGGCACACCGATCAGCAGCACGATGCGCAGGGCCCAGTCCAGCGTGCGGGAAAATTCCGCGCCCGAGCCGTTGGCGTGGCTGCGCGAGAGGCTGGGCAGGATCACGGTCGACAGCGCGACGGCGAACACACCGAGCGGGAACTCGACCAGGCGGTCTGAATAGTACAGCCAGCTGACGCTGCCGGCCACCAGGAACGAGGCGATCAGGGTGTCCAGCAGAAGGTTAATCTGCGCCACCGATGATCCGAAGATGCCCGGCAGCATCAGCCGCATGATGCGCCGCACGCCCGCGTCGCGCAGCCCCCATTGGGGACGGGGCAGGATACCCAGCCGCCGGAGTGACGGCAGCAGGAACAGCACCTGTACCAGGCCGGCGGCAAACACCCCGCCCGCCAGCGCGAACACGGGCTGGTCGAGATGGGGGGAAACCAGCACGGCCGCGCCGATCATCACGACGTTGAGCCAGACCGGCACGAACGAGGCGGCCGCGAAGCGGCCGTAGGTATTCAGAATGCCGGCACCGAAGGCCACCAGCGAAACGAACAGCAGGTACGGGAACGTGATGCTCAGCAACTGCGCGGCCAGGTCGAACTGGGCCGGGTTGCGGTGCAGAAAGCCGGGCGCGAAGATCATCACCAGCACCGGGCTGGCCAGCACTCCCAGTACGGTCAGCAGCGACAGAATGCCCAGCAGGGTACCTGCCACGCGATTGACCAGTGCCTGGACGGCCGCCGGTTGCTGCTCGCGGTATTCGGAGATGACCGGTACGAAGGCCTGTGAAAAGGCACCTTCCGCAAACAGGCGGCGCAGGAAATTGGGAATCTTGAACGCGACGAAGAAGGCATCCATGGCGGCATCGGCGCCAAACAGGCGCGCGAGCACCATGTCGCGCACCAGCCCGAGCACCCGCGAGACCAGCGTCATGGCGCCGACAATTGCAGTGCTTTTCAGTAACTTGCCACTCATCAGATCAACCGGGCCAGGGCGCGCGCGCATCCGCGCGCGGTTCCGAAAACAGCCGTGGAGTATACTTGAAAAACAATAACTTACTACCCCGGCCCGGAACGGTGCCGGGGCTTGCGTGGACGGCGCCCCGACCACGACAGGGGGCGGGACTGGCGTGACGACGTCCGTTCCCCGCGCCGACCGGATTGACAAATCCGGGCTGAATCCGCATAGTACGCCGCTTTCGAACGATCCAACCCGCAGGAGCCGTCCCTTGGCAAACTCAGCACAGGCCATCAAGCGCGCACGCCAAGCCGAACAGAACCGGCAGCTGAACGCCAGCCAGCGTTCCAGGCTGCGCACCGCGATCAAGAAAGTGATCGCCGCCGTCAGGGCAGGCGACCGTGATAGCGCCGCACAGGCCTATGCCGCCGCCGTACCGGTCATTGACACCGCCGCGGGCAAGGGCCTGATCCACGCCAACAAGGCTGCGCGCCACAAGAGCCGCCTCAATCAGCAGATCCGCGCACTCTGAGCGCAATCAATCATCGACACTGAAAAAGCCGGCCCGCGAGGCCGGCTTTTTTTAGGCGCTCGTCAGCACCAGGTTGTCGCGGTGTATGAGTTCCGGCTCGTCCACATAGCCCAGCAGTTCCTCGATACGGCTGCTCGGCTTGCCGATAATCTGCCTCGACTCGGCTGCATTGTAGTTCACCAGACCGCGGGCGATCTCCCGACCGTCATGGCCGATACAGGCCACCAGGTCGCCGCGCTCGAAACTGCCCTCGATGTCCACCACACCGACCGGCAGCAGGCTGCGACCCGCACCGCACAGTACCCGAGTGGCGCCGGCATCGAGCCGCAGCCGGCCGCGCACCTGCAGCTGTCCGGCCAGCCAGCGCTTGCGTGCCGCCAAGGGCGCGCTCGACGGATACAGCCGTGTGCCGAGCCGCTCGCCGGCCGCGATGCGCTGCAGGATATCCGCTTCCCGCCCCGGGGCGATCAGGGTCATGGCGCCGGAGCGCGCCGCGCGCCGGGCAGCCCTGATCTTGGTCTGCATGCCGCCCCGGCCGAGGGCGCCGCCGCTGTCCGAGGCCATGGCATCGAGCGTCGCATCCCCCGCGTCGGCGTCGGGTATCAGCCGCGCCCCGGGGTTTCTGCGCGGGTCGTCCTCGAACATGCCGCCCTGGTCGGTCAGAAAGACCAGCAGGTCCGCCTCGATCAGATTCGCGACCAACGCCGCCAGCGTATCGTTATCACCGAAGCGGATTTCCTCGGTGGTCACGGTGTCGTTCTCGTTGACCACCGGGATGACGCCGAGACCCAGCAGCGTGCGCAGGGTGCTGCGCGCATTCAGGTAGCGCTGCCGGTGGGCGAGATCCTCGTGGGTGAGCAATACCTGCGCGGTGTGCAGGCCGAAGGTCTGGAAGCGCGATTCGTAGGCCTGGATCAGGCCCATCTGGCCGATGGCGGCGGCCGCCTGCAGCTCATGCAGTGCGTGCGGACGGCGCGTCCATCCCAGGCGGGTCATGCCCTCCGCAACGGCACCTGACGAAACCAGCAGCACCTCGCGACCGGATTGCCGCAAGGCCGCGATTTGCGCCACCCATGCGCCGATCGCCTCCAGCGCCAGACCCTGGCCGTCATTGGTCAGCAGGGAACTGCCGATCTTGACCACCCAGCGCCGGCACGAACCGGGATTGCGTTTCTCGGACATCACTCGCCAACCTGTGAATAGCGCAACTCTGCGCCCCGGATAGTGTTATTTTTTTACCGTCCGCACAAGCCGGGACGGAAACCGGCGTACCTCAGTCCGCGGCGCCCGTCTCCGCCAGCGGATGACGCTCCAGGTACAACAGGACCGCATAAACCAGTTCCCCGGTACCCGCACGGTGCAGGGCGGAGATCGGATAGACCGGTCCCTTCCAGCCCAACGCCTCCAGCAAGGCACGGCAACGCTCATCCCGCTCTTCCGGGGGAAACAGGTCGATCTTGTTCAGCACCAGCCACCGTTCCCGCTCGGCCAGCCTGCTGCTGAACGCCCGCACTTCCTCGAGGATCGCCCTGACATCCTCCACCGGATCGCCCAGCGGCCCGACGTCCACCAAGTGCAGCAACAGACGCGTGCGCGACAGATGTCTGAGGAACTGGATCCCCAGCCCGGCACCCTGCGCCGCGCCCTTGATGAGCCCGGGCACGTCCGCCATCACGAAGCTGCGGTGGGAAGGGAACTCGACCACGCCGAGATTCGGGTGCAGGGTCGTGAATGGATAGTCGGCAACCTTCGGACGGGCCGATGACACCATCGAGATCAACGTCGACTTGCCGGCGTTCGGCATACCGAGCAGCCCGACATCCGCCAGCAGCGTCAGCTCCAGGCGCAACCGGCGCCGCTCGCCTGGCGTACCCGGCTTTGACTGGCGCGGGGCACGGTTGGTGGCGCTCTTGTAGCGGGCATTGCCCAGGCCATGGAAGCCGCCGCGCGCCACCACCAGGCGTTGACCCGCGCGCACCAGGTCCCCGAGCAGTTCGCCGGTCTCGGCCTCGTGAACGATGGTGCCGACCGGCACCTTGACGATGAGATTATCACCCGATCTGCCGCGGCAGTTGTTGCCGCGGCCGTTATCACCGCGTTCGGCGATGAACTTGCGCTGGTGGCGGAAATCGATCAGCGTGTTGATACCGCCGTCCGCTTCCAGCAGCACGCTTCCGCCATCGCCGCCATCACCACCGTCAGGCCCGCCCATGGGGATGTATTTCTCGCGCCGGAAACTGATACAGCCATTGCCGCCGTCGCCGGCGCGCACTTCAATCTCCGCTTCATCGATGAATTTCATACCGAAGAGTCCGGTACCCGTCCCGTATCGTCGAACAGCGCACAAACCACCGGCCTGTCAATGCCTTCTGCAATCATACTCTTTCGCCGGTCTTGCAAGGCACCGCATGCACATGGCGGGGAATACGGGACGGCGGATGCCGTGTACCTGCAAGCAAAAAGCCCCGCACGGGGCGGGGCTTGAAAGTTACCTGTCAGCGCCGCTCAGCCGGCATCGACCTCGATATACCTGCGCCGTTTCGCTCCACGCTGGACGAAGCGTACAACGCCGTCGCTGGTGGCGAACAGCGTGTGATCACGGCCGATCCCTACGTTCCTGCCCGGGTGGAAATGCGTACCGCGCTGACGAACCAGAATGCTGCCCGCCATCACGCTCTGGCCACCGAAGCGCTTCACGCCGAGGCGCTTGGATTCCGAATCGCGGCCGTTGCGCGTACTGCCGCCTGCCTTTTTATGTGCCATTGATCATATCCTCATCAAAGGGAGATCAGCCGGTGATAGCGGTGATTTCCACCTCTGTGTAGTTCTGACGGTGTCCCATGCGCTTCATGTGATGCTTGCGGCGACGGAACTTGACGATCTCGACCTTCTTGCCGCGACCGTGTGATTTGATGGTAGCGGTTACCTTGCCGCCATCGACATAGGGAGTGCCGATTTTCACATCCGCGCCCTCGCCTACCATGAGCACCTGATCGAATTCGATGGCGTCGCCGGCGCTGCCGTCCTGCGTTTCCAGCCGCAGGGTGTCGCCCTGCGCAACACGATACTGTTTACCGCCCGTCTTGATAACTGCGTACATTTCGTGACTCCGGAACTGGCACTGTATTGAAAAGGCGGCTTATTCTAAAGATTGTGTCCGGTCAGGTCAATCAACTCACCTCTGGTACTGGTGGGCCAAGATCGTTAGACTTGATCTCCTGCTCGCCCACCGACACGTCGTCACCGGATCCATGAACCATGCTGAAACTAGTTAAAAAACAATCAACTGCATGCGATATTTCAGGTCTCAGACGCATCGTGGCCGATGATCTGGAGCGTGTCAACGATCTGATCCGCGCAAGCCTGCACAGTGACGTGGCGCTGATAAACCAGCTGTCCCATTACATCATAAACAGCGGTGGCAAGCGGCTGCGCCCATTACTCGTCCTGCTGTCCGCCAACGCCTCCGGCTACCGGGGTGTCCAGCACATCAACCTGGCCACCGTCATCGAATTCATCCACACAGCCACCTTGCTGCACGACGACGTCGTGGATGCCTCCCAGCTGCGACGCGGGAACATGACCGCAAATGCCTTGTGGGGCAACGAGGCCAGTGTGCTGGTTGGCGATTTCCTCTATTCCCGCGCCTTTGAAATGATGGTCGATGCCAACGACATGCGCATCATGGAGATCATGTCGCACACGACCAATACCATCGCCGAGGGCGAAGTGTTGCAGCTGCTGAACTGCCATGATGCCGATACCACCGAGCAGCATTACCTGGACGTGATCAGCCGCAAGACCGCACGCCTGTTCGAGGCCGCCGCCCGGATCGGCGCCGTACTCGGCGATCAACCGGCCGCCATGGAAAGCGCGCTGGCCAGTTATGGCCTGCACCTGGGCATCGCCTTCCAGCTGATCGACGATGTCCTCGACTACAGTGCTTCACCGGAGGATACGGGCAAGAATGTGGGGGACGACCTGGCGGAAGGCAAACCGACGCTGCCGTTGATCCATGCCTTGCACACGGGCAGTCCGGGCCAGGCCCGGCTGATCCGCCGCGCGATTGAAAACGGCGGCCATGACAACATGCAGGCGGTATGCGCGATCATTGAATCAACCGGTGCCATCCCCTACACTGCGCAGGCGGCGCAACAGGAAGCGGATCTTGCCATCGAGGCACTGGCCCCGTTGCCGGGGTCTGCCTACAAGGAAGCCCTGTACAGCCTTGCAGAATTCTCGGTCAACCGCAGGTATTGAAAGCGGGCAGTAGCGCAGTCTGGTAGCGCACTTCGTTCGGGACGAAGGGGTCGGAGGTTCAAATCCTCTCTGCCCGACCATTACAGTGAAGGAAAACGGTGTTGAGGGCACTCCCATGACACGCTTTATCGCCCTGCTGCTCACCCTGTCCCTTCCCCTTTGCGGCATGTGCAGCGACGAACCGCCTCCCCTTGATGACGCACCGGCAATGTCCTCTGACGTCACCGCCACGGACAGCGACAGCTTCCCACTGTTCGAAGAACCCGAGATCCTGGATGTCTACGATCCGCTCGAAACGTTCAATCGCGGTGTATTCTGGTTCAACGACAAGATGTATTTCTACGTCATGAAACCGGCTGCCAAAGCGCTGCGGTACACGCCCGAACCGCTGCGTGTCTCGATCAAGAATTTTTTCATCAACCTGGCGACACCGGTGCGTATGGTCAACGCGGGGCTACAGGGCAAGTTCGGTGCAGCCGGCGTCGAGCTGACCCGCTTTGTCACCAATACCACGCTGGGTATCGGCGGTTTGTTCGATCCCGCAAAGGATCACTTCGATCTCAGGGTGCATAACGAGGACACCGGGCAGACACTGGGCTATTACGGCATGGGCCCGGGTCCATACCTGGTATTACCGTTCCTCGGGCCCTCGAATCTGCGCGACGGGATCGGGCTGGCGGGGAATGTCTACCTGGACCTGGGGTACTACCTCTGGGGCAAGGACAGGGACAACTACGATTACCTAGGCGCACGCACTGTGTATCTGCTCAACGACCTGTCGCTCGACAAGGACACCTACGAAGGCATCAAGCGCGACGCGCTCGACCCGTATCTTTACATGCGCGACGCCTATGCCCAGTACCGCAGGAACCAGATTAGAAATTAGATCCGATCCCATCAGCTCCCCGTGATCCGTGGAGCGTGAGGTGACGGATACTAGGCCGTACCTTCGGCGTCCTTTGCCATCTGCCAGAAACGCTCCAGGGTCTCCAGCGCTGCCCCGCTCACGTCAACTCCCGCCTCCCGGCACAGGGCCTCGACGCGGTGAAAGCGGCGTTCGAATTTGCGGTTTCCTGCACGCAGCGCCGTCTCGGGGTCAACGCAGGCATGACGCAGGAGATTGACGACGGCAAACAGCAGGTCTCCGCACTCCTCAAGCAGGGCCTGCCTGTTGTCCTGCGCTTGCAGTTCAGCACGCAACTCGTCGAGTTCCTCGGCCACCTTGGCCAGCACGCCCCCGATATCCGTCCAGTCGAATCCGGCACGGGCCGCCTTTAGCTGCAGCTTGCGTGCACGACTCAGCGCCGGCAGTGACAGCGGCACCCCGGCCAGCAGGCTGTCCTGTACACCCCTTTCCTCGTGCTTGTGCGCCTCCCAGGCCCGGGTCTGCGCCTCGGCGTCTGTCACGACGGCACCGGCGAACACGTGCGGGTGCCGGCGCACCATCTTGCCGACGATGCCCTCGACCACCGCCGGAAAATCAAACCAGCCGGCCTCGCTGGCAAGCTGCGCATGAAATACTACCTGAAACAGCAGATCGCCGAGCTCGTCGCACAGGGCCTCCGGATCGCCAGTTTCTATGGCATCGACGACCTCGTACGCCTCCTCCAGCGTGTATGGCGCGATGGACTGGAAATCCTGCTGCAGATCCCAGGGGCACCCGTCCTCCGGGTCGCGCAGGCGGGCCATGATCTCCAGCAATGCGGACACGTCTTTCCGATTTCGGGTATTGCTGACGGGCATCCGGCATTCTCCTCGTACAGACGAGGCAGTATATGCCAAAAGTCGCCGGGGTCGATCGCGGGAAGCACGATGCGGCCGCCCTGCGGCTTCGCGCGGGACTGCCGTGTCGGCCAGGGGGCTGTGAAGCGATAACGGGGCAGGCGGCCGGTGGTTACCAGCTGCGCAGCGGGCCGACATCGACATGGATGAAGTCAGAACCCGGGTAGTATCCGACACCGCCCGCCTCGATCGACAGGGCGGCCGAATGGAGTCGTTTCAGGTCGCAGCCGGGCAAGCGGATATCGATGGCCTTGCCCTGCATGTGGTAGCTGCGCTTTGACACGCCCGAACTCCGCTTGCGCAACGCGGCATTCGTGGCGGGCGAGCGATAGCCCGAGATCACCTGGTAGGCCTTGCAGCCACCCACGGCCGATTGCAGCGCGAACAGGAGGTCCAGCAGGTCGGTATCGATAGAATGGACGTCACCGGAACGGTGATCGCGCAGCAGAATATTGATGTCCCGCAATTCCGCTTCGATGTAGCGGCCTTCGGCCCAGTAGATGGCAGTGAGCTCTTCACCGGTGTGGGTGTTGTACAAGCTCAGACTGCGCTCGGACGCCGTTCGGGTGGCGGCCAGCAGCGGGGAAACCAGCAGTCCGGTGGCGGCGATCGCGCCGAGGCGGAGAAAATCGCGTCGCCTGATGCCGGTGGACACCGCCCGGCGAGTTGGATCTTTTGACTCATCCATACCACTGACTCCTGCCACAAATCAATGATAACTAGCTGTATTCAAAAGATATTATTATCGCCAGATATATTAGATAGTGATTATACACTAATCTTTCAGGATGTAAATACCCTCTATTCCTAAAGCATTCGGATACGGCCTGGATCCCGCTGCCATGATCGCCTGTGAGACCCTCAGATTGCCATGCAGTCGGGCGCAGGACTGTGACGGTCATCACGCCGGGTTATTCCCTGCCGGCCGGGGCCCGTTGCGAGCGCCCGGGGAGGGTCGATATCAGTGAGCGGTGCCGTTCCTCAGGGCGGAAATCACCCGGTCTTCGTACTGGATGCGATCGGCAATGCATTCGCCGAGATTTGACAGGTCCACCGCAAGGAACTCTACGCAGTTATCGAGCGACATGGCTTCGTACTTGTCGTTGAAGCGGAGAATCGTATCGGTCGTTTCCACGATTTTCGGGTACAGTTCGTCCGCGATGGCCAGGACAGCCACGCGACGCTCACGATTATCGGCGAGATAGCGGTACAGCTGGAAGTGCGCGCTTGCAGTGTAGTCGATCAGCGCCTCGCAAAACCGTCGCAGGGCCTTTTGCATCGAGGGGTCGGGGTGAAACGGTTGCTTGCCGGCAAGCTGTGTCAGCAGTGTCAGCATCTCGGTCCGTGCCGTAACCAGCGCATCGAGCCTTTCGTTCGAGCTGCCCCGTCGATCGACTCCACCGGGAATTTGAGAACCCATGCGTTGCTCCTAACTGTCCAGATTTTATGAGGAACCCAATTTCTTGTCTCGGTCCGCGGGATCGGCACACGGCGCATTTCCGTCGCTCGGCACCGTCCCCCAACGCACACCTGCCGTGAACTTTACCAACAAGCCAATGTAAATCAAACAGTTTTCTGGCAGATCGCCATGGAACCCGGACACATCCGCCGCGGTGGTGACACCGTACGGGTATATCCGTCTATCCCCTTAAGGATAGAGGGGTTAATTAATTCTATAATTTCATAAAGTTATGTTGTACCTGGCCGGTATCATATCGGTCCGAATTCTTGACTAAAAGACTCGGTCATTACTATCATCGAGACATTCGATAGACGGCTGGTTGAAAGATCAAGCCGCGTCCGCTGGCTGGAAACGAATACGGCTCAGGACCGGCGGGAAACAAGTTATACCGTATTCACTGAGGTTAGTTATGAAGTTATCTACAAAAGGCCGCCACGCTGTCACGGCGATGATGGAGCTGGCGTTGCAACATGACAAGGGTCCCGTGACACTTGCCGACATCTCCGCGCAACAATCCATTTCCATCTCTTATCTCGAGCAGCTGTTCGCCCGTTTACGCCAGCACGGACTGGTAACTGGTATGCGTGGACCCGGTGGAGGCTATTGCCTGGCGCGCCCCGCCAACGAAATCACCATCGCGAACATCCTGTCCACTGTCGATGACGTCAGTCGACGTGAAGAAACGGCAAACACCGCGGGTGCCCAGATGTGGCTGCACCTGAGCAACAGGATCTACGACTATCTCGAAAGCATCACACTGGATGAAGCGGTCGAGTCATATCAGCGTGACTCCCGCCAGGGTCCGCAGTTCGGATCGGGCTTCCAGCAGACGGCAGCCTGACATCAATCCGGGACATCGCTTTAATTTTGGAGAAAACAAGATGGCATACAGTGACAAGGTACTAGACCATTACGAAAACCCGCGTAATGTCGGTTCGTTCGACAATGGTGACAGGCAGGTGGGTACCGGGATGGTCGGCGCACCGGCCTGCGGCGATGTCATGCGACTGCAGATCAAGGTCAGTGACGATGGCATCATCGAAGACGCCCGCTTCAAGACCTACGGCTGCGGCTCCGCCATCGCATCCAGTTCGCTGCTGACCGAATGGGTCAAGGGCAAATCGCTGGAGGAAGCCCGCGCAATCAAGAACACCGATATCGCAGCGGAACTTGCGCTGCCGCCGGTGAAGATACACTGTTCGGTGCTGGCAGAAGACGCCATCAAGGCCGCAATCGAGGATTACCAGGGCAAGTCAGGCTGCGCCTGATACCTTCCGGACATGCTGCAATCGCAACGGGGGCCGGCCGGCCCCCGTTTTTTTGCCGGTACGAACGCTGGAAGACTCATCGTGGATCCTCCCCGCATCGTGATGCATCGCCTCTTTACCTCCGTCAGCATGCGGGCACGCTGATATACTCGCCGGATGATTGAACACGACACCAGGCAGAACACCGTTACCCGCCTGCATCCGGCCCCGCACAAGCAGGTACGGCTGGAAGGTCTCTATCTCGACCACCAGCTCCATCTGCAGGGACAGGCCGGACTTCCCTATGTATACAGCAACTTCATCACCTCGCTGGATGGTCGCATCGCCGTTGGCGAGAGCGGGCACACGACGCACAGCGTGCCCGCAGCCATCACCAACCCGCGCGACTGGCGCCTGTATCAGGAACTGGCCGGACAGTCCCAGATCCTGATCACCAGTGGCCGCTTCTACCGCCAGAGCCGTGCTGGCGAGGCGCAGGATGTACTCCCGGTCGGCGCTCAGCCGGCGTTCGCCGATATCCGGCGCTGGCGCGTTGAACAGGGACTGCAGCCACAACCCGACATCGCCATCATAAGCGGCAGCCTGGACATCCCGCTGGTCGCGCTACAGCCCTATCGGAACCGTCGGTTAATTGTCGTGACCGGCACGGACGCAGACGAGGGAAAAGCAAAGGCCCTGCAGGAGAACGGCGTCGAGGTCGTCCGCGCGGGGCCGGGCCGCACAGTGGATGGCGGACGGCTGGTGCAGCACCTCGCTGCATGCGGCTACAGTAGCATCTACGCCATCGCGGGACCGGCCGTGTTCAGCACGCTGCTACAGTCCAGGGTGGTAGACCGCCTGTACCTGACGTTCGCCTGCACGCTTTTGAGTGGGCACGTATACGACACCCTGACCCGCGGCGAACCGTTGGTACCGCCGCAGGGTATGCACATGGTCAGCCTCTATCACGATGCACACGCACCGCCCGGCGCGGGACAGCTGTTCGCGATGTTCGCGTCGGCTGGATGAATTGCGCCTGTGCCCCGGCGCGTTCTATTTGGCCTGACAGGCGCTGACTGCATGGCGAATCTTCCCGACCGGCACCGCCTCACCCCGACCGATACCCTCGCAGCGACGCCCCTCCCGGCGCCAGGCACGTCCGCTGGCGACGATCTCCGGCCAGTAGGGATAGGTCCTGCACTGCAAGGGTCGCACCGGGTAGACGCTGCAGCGTCTCTCGGCGTCCAGGAAAATACAGCGCTGATGGCTTCCGGCCGCCAGTACCAGTTGCCCGTCCCCGAGCCGGCGCAGATACCGGCGCCGGAACCAGCCGGTCGACAATCCCCGGTAGGCCCGTATCCGTTCCGCCTCGTCCACGCTCGTGAAGACAAAATAGTCACCGGGGGTCTCGCAGCAGCCACCACAACGGGTGCAGGAAAAATGCAGGGGCTGGGTTTCGTAAAACGGCTTCACTCGGTCACCTCCTGAAGGAGCCGGCGACTTCGCGGTCGCCGGATCGCACGATCATCTTGCGGACGAATCTCTTTTACATCGATAGATGACTGCCCGCAACCGTGCCCGGCCGCGACCGAATATGTTAAGGTCAAAAATGTGGCAATACGTGTATTCACTCACTGGCATTCACGCACATGATCTTTTGCAGCAACTGCGGCCAGCCGCTGGTTGAAAAGATACCCGAAGGCGACTCGCGTGCACGGTATGTCTGCGAAGCATGCGATAGCATTCATTACCAGAATCCGAAAATTGTCGCCGGCTGCCTGGCCGAATGGAATGGCCGGCTGCTGCTATGCAGGCGCGCGATCGAACCTCGCTACGGCCTCTGGACCCTGCCGGCCGGTTTCATGGAAAATGGCGAATCCACCGAACAGGCTGCGGCACGCGAAACGCTCGAGGAGGCGCGCGCGCGGGTGGTCGACCTCAAACTCTACGGTGTGTTCAGTATTCCCCAAATCAGCCAGGTATACCTGATGTTTCGCGCGCACCTTGAATCGGAAGACTTCGCTCCCGGTGCCGAAAGCCTGGAGGTAAAGCTGTTCCAGGAACACGAGATACCCTGGGAGGAACTGGCATTTCCGGTCGTCAGGCGTACACTTGAGCGTTACTACAGCGACATCAGGGGCAATCACTTCCCGGTCTACGTGGAAAATATCGTGCGTCACCCCCCGCGACCGCGCTGACACGACCTGAACCACGGAAATCCGTCATGAAAACGCATGCCGTTTTACTATTGCTTCTGAGCCTGCTGTGTACGAGCCTGCCTGCCTCGGCACTCGGCCTCGAAGGTGTCGACATTCCCGATACACTGACCCTGCCCGGCAGCGACCAGAAACTGATCCTCAACGGTGCGGCAATACGCAAGAAATTTTTTCTGAACATTTACATCGGCGCCCTGTATCTGCCGGCCAGGACCACGGACGCCTCGGCCATCCTGACCGATACCGGCGCCGCCAGTGTGCTGATGCATTTCCTCTACAAGGAGGTAGGGAAGGACAAGATCACCGATGGCTGGAATGACGGGCTCCGGGAGAATATCACCACGGAGGAATTCCAGGCGCTGGCCAAAAGACTGGAACAGTTCAATTCACTGTTCAGGACGGTACGCAAGGGCGATGAAATCCGCATCGATTACAATCCCGTCTCGGGTACGGCAGTTCGAATCAATGATGAATGGCGCGGCTCGGTCGAGGGCAACGACTTCTTTCGCGCCCTGCTGAAGATCTGGCTTGGCGGGCACCCGGTCAGCAGTGCACTGAAAAACGGGATGCTCGGCGGACAGGACTAGCAGCCTGGCGGACCATGCGCGGTGTATTCCTCGACGACCATACGCTGTCCAACGGCGATCTCGTCCTCGACACGCTGCGCGAAACCCTGGACTCCTGGACATTCCGCGGCAGTACCGCGCCGGGCGACGTTGCCGGCGCCATTCAGGAGGCCGGGATCGTCGTTACCAACAAGGTGAAACTTGACGGCAAGGCACTGGCGTCCGCCCCCTCCCTCAGGCTGGTATGCGTGGCGGCGACAGGCACGAACAATATCGATGTCGCCGCGGCAACGCGCCTGGGCATCACCGTATGCAACGTGCGCGCCTACGCGACCGCCTCCGTGGTCGAGCATGTCTTTCTGCTGATGCTGGCACTGACGCGCCGACTGCAACGACACCTGCATGCGATCAGCCGGGGTGAATGGAACGCTGCCGATCGATTCAGCCTGCTCGATTATCCCTTTTACGGGCTTTCGGGCAGGACACTGGGCATCATCGGATTCGGTGAGCTCGGCAGGGCCGTAGCCAGGACGGCCGCACCATTCGGAATGCAGGTCCTGATCGCGCAGCGGCCGGGTGCAACCGCACGGCCGGGTCGCCTGGAGCTGCCGGAACTGCTCGCCCGGGCGGATATCATCAGCCTGCATTGTCCTCTGACGGAGCAGACCCGCAATCTCATCACCCGTCTCGAGCTTGATTGCATGCGACGCGACGCCATCCTGATCAATACGGCACGCGGCGGCATCGTTAACGAGGCGGACCTTGCGGAGGCACTGCGCAACGGCAAGATCGGCGGCGCTGCCGTCGATGTCCTGAGCGAGGAGCCTCCGGTCAACGGCAATCCCCTGCTGGATCCCGCATTACCCAACCTGATCGTCACACCGCATATCGCCTGGGCGAGCATCGAGTCAAGACAAAAGCTGGTCGACGAACTGGCCGCGAACATCCACGCCTACCTGCGGGGTGAGCCGCGGAATGTCGTAACAGCGTGGCGCTGACGCCATGCCGCCTACCGCCAGCGAGATCGCCGCCAATCTGGCGGACATCAGGTCGAGAATCCATAGCGCTGCCGCCCGGGCCGGGCGTCATCCGGACGCTATTCGCCTGATCGCGGTCTCCAAACGAATGCCGGCGGAATACGTGCTGATGGCCATCGCGGCGGGACAATTCCGCTTCGGCGAGAGCACCGTGCAGGAAGCACAGACCAAGCAGGCACTGATCGATGACCCACGCACCGAATGGCATTTCATCGGACACCTGCAAACCAACAAGTTAAAGGCGATTCCCGGAAATTTCGCCTGGCTGCACACGCTCGACACACTCCGGCTCGCGGAACGGCTCTCCGGTGCGGCAAGCGATGCGGGTTGTGTCATCAATGTCCTGCTGCAGGTCAATGTGGCGAATGACCCTGCCAAGCACGGGCTGCCTGCGAAACGGGTATTCTCCTTCGTCGACAGCCTGCTGGCGGCAGACCTGGCCGGAATCCGCCTGCGCGGGCTGATGACGATCGGTCGTCAGGATGCAGTACCGGGTGACCGTCGCGGCGAATTCGCGGCATTGCACGAACTGGCAACGGCCTGCGCCGAGCGCTTCGGCAGCGCGTCGTTCAGTGAATTGTCCATGGGCATGAGCGCGGATTTCGAGCAGGCCATCGCCGAGGGTGCGACCATGGTCCGCGTCGGGAGTGCCCTGTTCGGCGCGCGCAACGCCAGGCACCGGATATCGAGGCCGTCAAGTAACTAGCGCTGCATACGATTTTCATCAAACATTTCCATATCCGGGAGTATTGCCACTGCGGGTCCGGTCGCTTGTTCATCAATGCGCCACGATCCAGTACAATGCGCCCGGTATTCTTCGGAACGACATCGCGCGGGGGATTTTCAATGGTCATGTTGGACGATCAATCATCATTCTGGGCGATCGGGATCCTGAGCTTTCTGATCGGTATCGCACTGGGGTGGATCATCACCTACACGCTCGTCGTCAGGCATGGCCGCACCCACCAGCTGCAGCTGGAACTCGACCAGTTGAAAGAGACTTTCCGCGACTACCGCGACCAGGTTACGCATCACTTCATGCGTACCTCCGAACTGGTTCAGGAAATGACCCAGAGCTACCGGTCCGTCTATGAACACCTGGCCGCGGGCGCCCAGCACCTGTGCGGCGACCCGGAACTCGCCTCGCTCCAGCAGAGGAAACCAACGTCGCTGACGGCGGGAAGCACCCCGGGCGCACAGCCGGAAGACGACTACGATTACGACGAGTACGCCGAGCTGTCACGCATCCGCGATGATATCGATGAACTGCTGGGGGAAGCTCCGCGCATTTCCGATATGGAGGTGGACAGCGACAACCGGGACAACAAGCCCCTGCAGCACTAGAATCCGTCCAGAACCTCACTGAGAAATCGACGACAGCCGCGTTGCGGTACGGGTCAGTCGCCGCTGACGGTGACGATGATCTCGCGCCGGTGACCCGCCGCGCGGTGCTCCCAGAGGTAGATGCCCTGCCAGCTGCCCAGCGGACAGCGGCCGGTGCTGACCGGTACGGTCAGGTCGGTATGGGTCAGCATGCTGCGAATATGTGCCGGCATGTCATCCGGTCCTTCCAGGGTGTGCGCAAACAGCGGGTCACCATCGGGTACCAGGCGCGTCATGAACCGCTCCATATCCGCGCGCACCTCCGGATCGGCGTTTTCGCAGATGACCAGCGAGGCGCTGGTGTGGCGCAGGAACAGGTGACAGAGCCCGGTCCGTACCCGTGATCTCTCCACCAGCACCTGAACCCTGTCCGTGATGAGGTAACTGCCCCGGCCGTGCGTGTGGACCTGCACACTGCCCTGATAGATCATCGGGCGTTGCGCTCGTGGGGTGCCATGATCGACTGCAATTCATCGAGCTCCCGGCGGCGCTTGTCCGGCGCCAGCGGACCGATTCCCGCCGGCAGACGCCCGGCGCACAGGGCTTTGAGATGATCGTAGACCCGATCACAGCCAGCCTGACAGAGCTGTTCCACAAGCTCCCCGATTTCAGTCTCGCCGTTTGTCATATTGCCCGGTCGCCGGCTCAAAACCCGATATTTATCATGGAATAAGATTCAGGAATTTACACCTGGATCACAGAATCCGTCGTGCCGGCGTTCTAGGCTGAAATCCGGTCCTGCACGTGTGAGTACGAATCATACCGCAACGCAGGCATGGTGAGAAAAGCGCATGGAAATCCGGACTATCGCATGCATCGCCCTGATCGTCTCCGGCTGCTGGCTGCAGGGTTGCGCTACGACCCCTCCGGCGATCCCGCATCGGGACATGATCGTGGCCAGCGAGATCCCGCCCGCCGACCCGGCACTGGACCAATATATCGCCCAGGTTCCGGGCGCTATCGCACAGACCGCTACGGTCGCCCGCGCCATGACGCATATATCGCTCGGCCGGGCACGTGACCTCGCCGGCCAGCAACTCTGCGAAGGCGGACGCCTGATACCGGGAGAGGTCGTCAGCGTTACCGGCCCCTTCCCGGCTGCCGACCCGGACGACGCGGACGGCAGTCCGGTCTGGTACTACCGCATCAGCCAGCAACCGGGATTACGGGGATGTCCCGAGGTGGACGAGACACGTCTGATGCAGGCCATGCAAGGCAACCTTCCACCCTGGATCCGCATCGAGCCTGCCCGGGCGGCCTACCCGGCGCTGGGGCTACTGAAGTGATGCCGGCCGGGCAGCGTCAGGATCGACCTCCAGCCCCCCGTTGACGGGCTCGACCAGGTCACGCAACGTCCGCTGCTGCAATCCGTCCTGCAGCGCTTGCCCTATATCGATCATCAGGCGATCCACCGCTGGCGAGGTGGACAACTGTTCGGTACTCAGGAAACGGCTCTCGCCGGCACGGCGGATGGCATCCAGCAGCCCGGACAGCCGGACGGTTTCAATGTCATGCTGCGGCAGGTAGGCCGTGGAATCCTCATCCTGTATCTCGATCAGGTAACCGGTGTCGACCAGCATTTGAAGGATACTGCTGACCGGTTCATCAGGCAGATCCAGGCAGTCAATCAGCCGTTCCAGCCGCCAGGGCGGCCGCCCATGGAAATGATGGTAGCCGATCAGGTACATGATCTGCAGCGCGAGCTGCTCTCGCAGCCGGTTGCTGAGTACAAAACGCACGCGCTGCAGGGTCATGAACTTCGGGTTCTGTACAAAATACGCAATTTGCGCCCCGACCAGCAGGATCAGCCAGCTCAGATACATCCATATCAGCAGCAGGATCAGGATGGCGAAACTGGAATAGATGGCTGCATATTTCGCGGATGACGCGATAAACGTCGCGAAACCCCAGCCGGTGATCTTCCACAACACCCCCGCGAGCAGGCCGCCGACCACTGCCGACTGAAACCGGACCCGGGTATTCGGCATCACCAGGTAGATAAACGTGAAGGCCAGACATACCAGTACGTAGGGTACCAGGCGGCTGAGATACAGAAACAGGGTCCCGAACGGTTCGACCGAGGCCACCTTCTGGACGATGTCCGTGTCGAGCATGGCGGCGGCGAACCCGACCGCGCTGAATATCAGCACCGGCCCGATGGTGATCACGCTCAGATAGTTGCTGAAGCGTTGTGCAATGGGACGCAGCCGGTCGATCTGCCAGACAAAATTGAACGCCGCCTCGATCTTCTGGACCAGCGCGACAACGGTGTAGATCAGCAGTGCGAACCCGACCGATCCCAGCATGCCGACCTTCACGTTTTCGACGAACCCGATGATCGTCCCAGCGACCTCTCCCCCGCTGGGTCCGAGCGGTTCCAGCATGAAATCGAACAGGTAGTGTTCCAGGCGCTGGTGGTAGCCAAAACCCTTGAGTACCGAGAAACTGACCGCCAGCAGCGGCACTAGCGACAGCAGGGTCGTATAAACCAGACTCATGGCACGCAGGTTGAGCTGCCCGCCCATGAGCTCCCTTAACAGCATGTGGACCACACGCAGCACGAACACCGCGATCCTGCGCAGGCCGGCCAGATCCCGCAGGTCATCGTCCCAGATGAAAGCTCTCAGGATCAGGACACCCCTGTTCAGCAGGTGAAACATGCGCCGCTCCCCCAGTATCCCTGTGTTTCCGTGTCCATTACTGGAACCTGTCTCATAATCCCCGGCGGCCGAGGCCGCAACCGCATATATCTTGGTTCATGGCACGGCGCGGTAAGCGTGGTGCAGCCAATGCTACATGAGCGGACCGCAACAAGGCCATTCGACAATATCGCCCGGTCCCCAGAGGGTCGCGTTCAATAGGTGTGCCTGTGGGTTGCACCGCTCGCCCGTATTGCCACTGTGCGACGCGGTGCGCCTTGCGATGTACCGGGATGTCCAAGTGCCGCGGGAGGCAGGAGAAGGTGAGACCGCGCAGCGTTCGAGAGACTGGCCTGGACCATGCCGGGAGCGGCCAGGCACGCCTTTCAAAGTGCCTCGTGGCCCGCGCGGGATTATGAGATAAGTTCTCAAATCCTGCCTGCCGCACACCTGCCGGTCTGCTTCGGCCGTATCTGCATACGCTGTAACCGGACGCCGGGATGGCCGTGTAGACAATCCGCATGGCCCGGCACTCGCCCATTCCGACGGTTTTCCGTGTCTGCAATCGCCGTGAGGGCGGCTCCCGAGCGCGGCGTGAACGCCTAAAGCCACAACCCCGGTCGCCGATACCAACCGATGTATCTACAGTTTATGCACGGGCGTGAGAAATGACTGAAATATCAGACGATAAACAGCGTCTTCTGATTGTCGACGATTCCAAGGTCATCCGGGTCACCGCCCGCAAGATTCTGCGCAACCACTTTGAAACCGTCGAGGCGGTGGACGGTAACAATGCATGGGAGATACTGACCACCCAGGAACCGTTTTCACTGATCGTCTCGGACCTGACCATGCCAAACCTGGACGGATTCGGCCTGCTGGAGAAGATCCGCAGCTCGCACCTGCCGCATGTACGCAACATTCCGGTCATTATCATTACCGGTGCGAATGACTCCGAGGCAACCATGAAACGCGCCACCGAGGCCGGCGCAACCGACTTTATTGGCAAGCCGTTCGACTCCGTCCACCTGCTGGCGCGCACCCAGGCACATGCAGGCTCCTATGCGGCCAACAATGCACTGATCGAAGAAAACTTGTCGCTGGAAGACCAGGCAATGGTCGATCCTCTCACCGGTCTGGCAAACGATACGGCATTCATGGAACAGGGCTGCCAGCAGCTGGCCTACTCGATCAGACACCGTACCGGCCTGGCGTTTGCCAGTCTCGAGATCGATGAATTCGACGGACTGGTCAGGGAGCACGACACGGATGCCGTCGAACTGGTCATCAAGTCGGTCGGCTCGGCCCTGGCAGCGAATATCCGCAAGGAAGACGTGGCCGCACGTATCGGCACGGCACGTTTTGCACTGCTGCTGCCAGGCATGGATGCCGTGGGAGTCAGCCGACTGTCCGAGCGCATCGCGGGCGATATCGGCAAGCAGGCCGTGATCAGCGCCGGCCGGCAGGTCCGGTTTACCGTCAGCATCGGGATTGCCACTCCCGAAATCCGGCCCGACACTCGCTTCGACGACCTGCTCAGGGCCGCGGATGACAGCCTGAAACTGGCCGTCGCAAGAGGTGGTGGCCGGATTATGCCGGGCGGCTCCCACCCCGACGAAGCGTCCACGGAGCAGACTCCCGAATTGGCACTGGAACCGCTTGAAAAAGCGACATTCGGCGTTGCGGAGGTGGAAGAAACCCTGCCGGACATCGAGTGCGAACCGGTCGAAGCACTGAACGTGCTGCCCGACCTCATCGTCGAGACCGCGACGGACGCCGAGACGGTAATGACAGACAGCAAAGCGGAAACGGATCTCACGGAATCTGCACAGGCCGCGCACTACGAGGCACCCGCGACAGCGGACGAGGCTGAAATCGAGATCGAGGAAACGATCGTCATCACCTCGCCCTACAACCTGTACGACCTCGATGAGCTGGAGACGCCTGAGACGGCGACCGGATCCGACGCGACAGCACCGATGGACAGCGAGGCCGGCCCGGTGGCAGCGTCCGCGCCGGATGTCACGGAACCCGCTGCCGTCAACCCGGTCGACAGCGTGCCCCTGGACGATGGCATCGATGCGAAAGAGGACGAAAAACGTCCCGGCACATTCAGACGCCTGCTGCGCGCCCTCTTCGGCAGAAGGGTATAGCAGGCCGAAAACCCCAGGCAGCCACGGGCTGCTCCCCTTGGCCGGCGCATCGCCAACACCTGCTGCGTAGGACCTATCTCATCATTCCTCGCGAGCAGCAAAGCTGTCCGAAACGCGCACCTGGCCGCTCCCGGCATGGCCCGGGCCAGTCTCTCGACCCGGGCTATGCCCGTATCAAGGCTCGCACCTTCTCCTGCCTCCCGCGGCACTTGTACGTCCCGGTACATCGCAAGCGCGCTGCGCAGTACTTGAGGTACGGGCAAGCAGTGCCAACACAGCATGCGCACCTTTCGGGCGCAACCCCTTGGAGACCGGGCGTGACACCGTCCCGGGATGGAAATCTCTAGTGATCACTGACTATAATTATTGGCTGCCATACTTCCGGGAGCAGTCCATGCCATCTTTCGATATCGTATCCGAAGTCGACATGCATGAAGTCACGAACGCCGTCGACCAGACCAATCGCGAGGTCGGCACCCGCTTCGATTTCAAGGGCACGGATTCAGGCGTGGAGCTCAATGGGGCCGTACTCACCCTGCGCAGCGAGAGCGACTTCCAGATCCGGCAGATCCTCGACATACTGCACGCGAAGCTCGCAAAGCGCGGTGTGGATATCGCATCGCTCGAGGAAGGCGAAATCCAGCACCGCGGCAAAACCGCCACCCTGACGGTCACCGTCCGTCAGGGCATAGACCAGGACACCGCCAGGAAACTGGTCAAGCTCATCAAGGAATCAAGACTCAAGGTCCAGTGCAACATTCAGGGCGAGAAACTGCGCGCCACCGGCAAGAAACGCGACGATTTACAAGCTACTATCAGTAGCTTGCAGAAAGCCGGGGTGGATTTGCCGCTGCAGTTCATCAATTTCCGGGATTGATTCGAAAGCTGGCCGGAACGCGCAGTCGATCACCCCGCCACAGTTCCGACTTGTCAACAAGTAGACTAAAATGAGCGTCTTTTATCAGCTCATCCAGCTGGGAACAGGCCCATGACCAATTCAGCACCCACAGGCATTGCAGGCAAGAGCAGCTTCACGAAGGAGGAACTTCTTGCATGCGGCCATGCACGATTGTTCGGGCCGGGGAACGCACAGCTGCCGTTACCACCCATGCTGATGTTCGACAGGATTGTCCAGATCAACAGCAACGGCGGCGACCACAGCAAGGGCCAGATCATCGCCGAGATGGATATCATGCCGGACGTGTGGTTCTTCGCCTGCCACTTCGAGAACGATCCCGTGATGCCGGGCTGCCTGGGTCTGGACGCCATGTGGCAACTGGTCGGCTTCTACCTCGGCTGGGCCGGCAGTCCCGGCCGCGGTCGCGCTCTGGGCGCGGGCGAGGTCAAGTTTAGCGGTCAAGTAACACCTAAAAACAGGTTGATCACCTACCACATCCACATGAAACGCGTTATCCAGCGCAAGCTGAACATGGGAATCGCGGACGGTATCATGGAGGTGGACGGGCGTGAAATATACAGCGCGAACAATCTGCGCGTAGGGCTGTTTACCACCACGGACAATTTCTAGGGTTCAGATTATGCGTCGTGTAGTCATCACCGGAATCGGCATCGTCTCCAGCCTTGGCTCGAAAAAGGAGGAAGTTATCAGGTCCCTGCGCGAGGGACGCTCTGGCATTGAGTACATCGAGGAGTACAAGGAGCTGGGGTTCCGAAGCCAGGTGGCGGGTACGATTGATATCGATACCGACGCCCTGATTGACCGCAAGCTGCGCCGTTTCATGGGCAACAGCGCCGCCTATAACTACATCGCCATGCAGGAAGCCATCGAGGATGCCGGGCTGCCCGGGAACTTGGTTTCGAACGACCGCGCCGGGCTGATCGCCGGTTCTGGCGGCGCTTCGACGGAAAACGTTGCAATGGCGGTTGATACATTGCGCGAAAAGGGCATACGCCGGGTCGGCCCGTACATGGTGCCACGTACCATGTCGAGCACGAACTCGGCCTGCCTGGCCACGCCATTCCGCATCCGCGGTGTAAATTACTCGATCAGCTCCGCCTGCTCCACCAGCGCGCACTGCATCGGCAACGGCTACGAACTGATCCAGTTCGACAAGCAGGATATCGTGTTCGCGGGAGGCGGTGAGGAACTCCACTGGACACTGACGCTCATGTTCGACGCCATGGGGGCACTGTCATCGAAATACAACGACACCCCGCAGACCGCCTCGCGGCCCTATGATACGAGCCGCGACGGCTTCGTAATCGCCGGTGGCGGTGGCATGGTCGTGCTCGAGGAACTCGAACACGCCCGCAGGCGTGGCGCGAAGATTTATGCGGAACTCGTCGGCTACGGTGCCACATCCGACGGCTATGATATGGTACAGCCATCCGGCGAAGGTGCCGTGCGGTGCATGAAACAGGCCATGTCGACGGTAACCGAGCCGGTCGACTACATCAACGCACACGGCACCAGCACACCGGTCGGCGACATGCGCGAGCTGGAAGCCGTGCGGAGCGTGTTCGGCGAAAATATCCCGAAAATCAATTCAACCAAGGCCCTCTCGGGACATTCGCTGGGCGCCGCCGGCGTGCACGAGGCGATCTACTCGCTGCTGATGATGCAGGAGGATTTCCTCTGCGCCTCTGCAAATATCACCGAAATCGACCCGCTGGGCATGCATTTCCCGATCATCCGCGAGCGCATCGACAACGCCAATGCCAACATCGTCATGTCGAACAGCTTCGGCTTCGGCGGCACCAATGCCACGCTGGTATTCAGGCGCTGGCAGGGAGACTGAAGGACTGCTATTTGAACTGCAGCGGCGCGCGTGACTCACGCCAGCGCTGGAAGGTGGCATATTCCCGGTACCCCCCCTCGAGGATGTAATCGAGCACATTCTTCAGGCGGTAGAACTGCACCACCGAGTCCACGCGAATGATCTCGGACCCGCCGGAATCGAAGAAGATCAGCGTCGGCGTATAGAACAGCCGCATCTCCTCCGCCCATTTCCTGGCCGTAGTACGCTCGCCGGCGGGAGTCACCACCGGCGTGTCGTCCCAGTAGGACAGCTGCACGACCTCCAGCTGCCCGATGCGCCGCCTGATCTCCGTATCCTGCAGCGGCCCGGTGTGCAGCACGTCGCAGGCGTGGCAGTTACCCTGCTCAAACACCACCAGCAACGGCCGTTCACCGGGGATGCGGCTGCGATCGAGCATATAGGGCCCCGGCATGAAGAAGGTCTCCGGGCTCAGATCGCCGGGTTCGAAAACCAGCGGCACATCCGCGCGCGCGAGATATTCGCGAAATCCCTCACGACGATAATGACCGTCAGCGACATATTCCAGCGCCGCGCGGAACCGGTACGGTGGATAGTAACCGCGCAGGCGCAGTGCCTCCTCGCCGTCACGGTCATAGAAGATGAACGAGGGCGTGAAGTTGGTCCGCTCGCGTGACGCGTAGCGGTTCTCGTCGCGTGTCACCCCCGACAGGTCCGTCACGCTGTTCTGCCCGTGGATATCGATGCCGATGACGTCGAAATGCGCCTGCATGTACTTACGGATGTCCTCCTTCACCAGGTCCTTCTCCAGAAGCTGGCGGCAATAGGCGCAGTATTTCTGTCCGAAGTAGACCGCCAGGCCGTCCTTGCCCGACTCGCGCGCCTCGCGCAGGTCATCGCGCAGATCGAGAAAGCTGAGCTTGAACCAGTCCGGGAAACTCAGTGGCTCCTCCAGTGGCTGGTCATCGAATACCAGGTCATCCGCCTCGTCGACGGCCGGCGCCGGGGTAGTCACCATCGCCAAGAGCAAAAGCACGAGCAAGCAGCCGGACTTTCCGGCTGGCCGGCGCAGCCACGCGCACGGGCCGGCGCACAACAGGGTCATCCATGCCCGCACGAATTCACCCGCCCGGACGGTAACTCGCATGGCTGGTGTCGGTTTCCCACACTGCCACCTCCACTACCGGAAAACCTTTGCCGGCCACGTAGTCGTACAGCATGCGCGCGATGACTTCGGCCGTTGGATTCTCTTGTGTGACGTACACGCGCTCACCGGCTTGCCGCAACAGCGGTAGCAGCGGGTCATCGCGACACAACAGCAGGGTATGATCGATTTCCTCATCCAGCCATTCACGCACCATCCGTTTAACCTCGCTGAAGTCCTCCACCATGCCGCGGGCATCGAGTGCGTCACGCTCCAGCGTAATGACAGCACGTGCATTATGGCCATGCAGGTACCGGCACTTGCCGCTGTAGTTCAGCAAGCGGTGGCCATAGCAAAACGCCACGGATTTCGAGACTCGATACATATACTGTTACCGATTCAGGTGCTTGACTGATGGACTTGAATAAACGCTTGCGGTAAAGCCGCTAACAGCCGGGTTCGCCTGCCCGGCCGGGCATGCCTAGCGTCATTGTAAGAACCCTACCCCACCATGGCTATACATAGCTTCGATATTGTTATTAGAATGTCATCCATGTTGATGATTACAAACAGCTTGGTTCAAAGCTGATGCGTGGCATGCCGACCTGGACCATTCTGGGTGGCGGCTACCAGTCATACCTGAAAGGCGATTACCCCGCTGCCTATGAGGAATGGCTGCCACTGGCCGAACTGGGTGATGCCGAAGCCCAGTACAACATTGCGGTGATGTATGACGAGGGGGCAGGCCGGACACAGGACCTCGCCATCGCCGCAGGCTGGTACCGCAAGGCGGCACTCCAGGGCTTCCTGGATGCACAAACCAATCTGGGCATGATGTACTACCATGGTCAGGGCGTAGCCCGTGATCTCGACGAGGCGGCGAAGTGGTTTCGGCTGGCGGCCGACCAGGGTGACGAAGAATCCCGGCGTTACCTGCGACTGATCGAAGCCGCTTCCCCGGACGGGCATCAGCACTGTCCATGAAGGCGGAGCACCGCCGGCCCCATCATGCCCCACAAGGGAGATTATATTTCAAACAGTTAGCTGATATAATTTAGATGTAATGTTAACTTCGGACGACTGAAGAGTGAGCGAGACTGCCAGCATTTCCATTCCACCGATCCTACCCGAACAGCCTTTTCCGCTACCGGGCAGTGTCGGTAAACCCGTCTATGCGCCCGGCGAGCGAGAGTCCCTGATCGATGAAATCAGGGAGCTGCTGCACGAGAAGGACGCCGTATTGGTTGCGCACTACTACACGGACGACGACCTGCAGATGATCGCCGACCTGACCGGTGGCACGGTGGCCGACTCGCTGGAGATGGCACGTTTCGGCAACCGTCATCCGGCCGGTACGCTGGTTGTTGCCGGGGTCCGCTTCATGGGCGAGACCGCAAAGATACTCAACCCCGAAAAGCGGGTGTTGATGCCGACGCTCCAGGCGGAATGCTCGCTCGATCTGGGTTGCCCTCCGGACAGGTTCATCCCGTTCTGCGACGCCCATCCCGACAGGACGGTGGTGGTCTATGCCAATACCTGCGCACAGGTAAAGGCACGTGCCGATTGGGTCGTGACCTCCAGCATCGCGGTTGACGTGGTAAGGCATCTCATGGATCAGGGCGAAAGGATCCTCTGGGCACCGGACCGCTATCTCGGCGATTACGTGCAGCGCGTGACCGGCGCCGACATGCTGCTGTGGCAGGCCAGCTGTATCGTGCACGAACGGTTCAAGGCAGATGCCCTGCAAAACCTCGCCCGGCAATATCCGGATGCGGCAATTCTCGTTCATCCCGAATCCCCCGAATCGGTCATCGCGCTGGCCGACGTGGTCGGGTCCACCACGCAACTGATCAACGCAACCCGCCGACTGCCCAACAAGCGCTTCATCGTGGCCACCGACAACGGAATCTTCTACAAGATGAAACAGGCGGCACCGGACCGGATCTTCATGGAAGCACCCTCAGCCGGCGAAGGCGCCACGTGCGAGAGCTGCGCACATTGCCCCTGGATGGCGATGAACAGTCTGCGCAATCTCGCAGGGGTATTACGCAATGGAGACAACGAAATCCATGTCGATGCCGAGGTCGGCAGGATGGCGCTCCGGGCCACGCAACGCATGGTCGATTTCGTTGCCCGAAAGACCTGACCCGTCCACGCGTGTATCTGCGGCTGACCCTGCTGCTGCTGTTCCCGGTCAGCCTGCTGGGCGGATGTGATCCTGCCGCCGATACCGACGCCGTCCCGGCTGCACCGTTAGGACCGCGAGAGCTGGCCATCGTCGTCAATGACAGCGACCCATCGAGCCGGGTAATCGCGGAATATTACGCCGTCAAGCGGCTGATACCGGCCCGGAATATGATCCATGTCCGATTTCCGCCCGGTGCCAGCGCCATGCGACCGCAGGTCTTCAAGCCACTGCGGGCACAGATCCAGCGCCAGACGCCGCGCGAGGTACAGGCCTATGTCCTGACCTGGACCGCACCCTATCGCGTCGGCTGCATGTCGATCACGACCGCCATGGCCGCCGGCTTTAGCAAGGAGTTCTGCGCGGCCGCCTGCAAGCCCACGCAGGCCAGCCCCTACTTCAACACGGACAGCCAGACCCCCTTCGACGATTTCGGCTGGCGACCGACCATGATGCTGGCCGGCACAACACCTGCCGACGTGAAGGCCCTGATCGACCGTGGCGTGGCGGCAGACGGCACACACCCCACCGGGACCGGCTACCTGATGATCACCTCGGATCGCGCCCGTAACACGCGCGCCCGTTTCTACCAGGGCATAGAACTCATGCAATCCGACCGCTTCAGGCTTGAAATACTGCGGCGTGACAGCCTGCAGTACCGGCACGATGTGATGTTCTACTTTACCGGACTGGCGAGGGTGGCGGATATCGGGACGAACACCTTCCTGCCGGGGGCGATTGCCGACCATCTGACCTCGGCCGGTGGCAGACTGACCGACAGCCCCCAGATGAGCAGCCTGCGCTGGCTGGAGGCCGGCGCCACCGGCAGCTACGGCACCGTCACGGAACCCTGCAATTTCGTGGAAAAATTTCCACGCCCGAATATCGTGATCGATCGCTACTTGAACGGCGAGACCCTGCTGGAGTCGTACTGGAAGAGTGTGCAATGGCCGGGGCAGGGCCTGTTCATCGGTGAACCGCTTGCCGCTCCGTTCCGCTCGGACCTGTTCACACTACGCAAAGAGTCCCCGTATATAGGGGATCCGTAAACCCCCGCCTTCAGGCGGTGGATCAACCTGCAGGAAATGCTGTTGCGCAGGATGCGGGCCACCGGCAGAAAAAAGGGTTCCTTCTCCCTCCGGGAGAAGGTCAGGATGAGGGGATAAATAACAGCGTTTTTCTGTTTTACGCCCCGCTCCCCAACCCGCACCCTGAGGTGAGGGGGTTGATCGGCCGGATGGCCGGTCGATCGGCTGTCAGCCGTAACCCGAAGCCGCCGGCTTTAGCCGGTGGCTATTCACCACAACTCATCTTCACCCCCCGCGCCTTGTCTGGTCCGTTTTGGCTGCAGCAACGCGGCGATCTGTGTAGTGTGAACAAGGCCCTAGGGACCCGGATTGTACTTCGGGACAATATACAGGCACCGTTTGCCGGCCTTAAGCTGTTGCTGAAACTCCAAGCAAGACCAACAAGAGCAGGAGCAGCACGGTGCAGGAGCGGAGATCACGTTTGCACGGGCGCGATTCAGACAATTACAAGGTCACAAGACCGAACGCCTCGTCGCTGCTCAGACACATAGTCAGGGCCACCGTGCTTGACGGCATGCAGTGGCCCATCCTTTTCAGTATCGCACTGTTATCTACACTTCACTACCTCGGTATTGCCTACCATTGCAGCCTGGCCATCCTGATCTTCACGGGCCTGGTTGCGACCGGCATGGTACGGGGCTGCCAGTCCTGGCAGAACGACCTGTATGAGTACCAGCGACAGCTCGCCCGGGCCAGGCACGAGCGGTCGGCTGCCGACGAGGTGCATTCCATACCGGGCTACTTCCCCTCGCGGCGCTACTGAGCGGGACCGCGCTTGTCCCGACAGCTGCAAGCGCGTGCGTCCCTTCGCACCCGCATATTACACTCACTCTTGCACTGCGGCTGACATCCTCTGTATTGTTGCCGGTACGTGCTGACGTGCGGCTGCCGCAATGCCGGTAACCGCGCAGAAATCACCATACTAAATGGAAAATCACATACCCAACCCCTACCTGCTGTTGATCAGCGTCCATGGACTGATACGCGGTGAAGACCTTGAACTGGGTCGCGATGCGGATACCGGCGGTCAGACCAAGTATGTACTGGACCTCACGCGCGCGCTCTCCGACCGGGAAGATGTCGGCCAGATCGATCTGGTCACTCGCCGGATCCGGGATCCGGCGGTCAGCGAGGATTATGCGCAGGCGGTGGAAGTCTTGTCGGACAAGGCACGCATCATTCGCATCGACGCCGGGCCGGACGAGTACATTCCCAAGGAACAGCTGTGGGACCACCTGGACAGTTTCATGGACAACCTGGTCAACTGGCTTAACGGCCAGCACCGGACCCCGGACCTGATCCACAGCCATTACGCCGACGCCGGCTACGTGGGTACACGGCTGGCCAACCTGCTCGGCGTGCCGCTCATCCATACCGGCCATTCGCTGGGACGCGACAAGCGCAAGCGCCTGCTCGCCAGGGGTCTTTCGAGCGAGACCATCGAACACACCTACAACATCAGCCGGCGCATCAACGCGGAAGAAGAGGTGCTCGCCAACGCGGATCTGGTCATCACCAGTACCCATAACGAAATCGAGGAGCAGTACGGGCTGTACAACTACTACGACCCGAAGCGCATGCTGGTCATCCCGCCCGGTACCGATTTGAAGCAGTTCCACCCAGCGGAGGATCAGGAAAAAATCGCCTTTGCTAGCCGCCTGGAGCGCTTCCTGCACAAGCCCGGAAAACCGCTGATACTGTCGCTGTCGCGGCCCGACGAACGCAAGAACATCCTGATGCTGATCGAGGCCTATGGCGAGTCCAATGCCCTGCAGGAGGCGGCGAACCTGCTGATCGTGGCCGGCAGCCGCGATGACATCCGCGACATGGACACCGGTGCGCGTTCCGTACTGACCAACATCCTGCTGCTGATGGACAGCTATGACCTGTACGGTCGCGTGGCGCTACCCAAGAGTCATCGCGCAGACGAAGTGCCAGACATCTACCGCCTTACGGCCGCGTCCGGCGGCGTGTTCATCAACCCCGCACTGACCGAACCATTCGGGTTGACGCTGCTTGAAGCGGCGGCCACCGGCCTGCCGGTCGTGGCGACCGAGAACGGCGGTCCGGTGGACATCGTCGCGAACTGCAAAAACGGCATACTGGTCGACCCGCTCGACAAGGGCGCCATCACCGATGCCCTGCTCAGGCTGCTCAGGGACCGGGACGTCTGGATGCAGGCCTCGCGCAACGGACTCAAGGGCGTGCGCATGCACTATTCATGGGCGGCGCACGCCGACACATACCTGGCCAGTGTCGGCACCCTGCACGGCAAGAGCCGTCCGGTCGACTGGGAACGCCCGCCACCGCGCGCCTTGCATTTCCGCGACCGCGCACTGTTCACGGACCTGGACCAGAACCTGGTCGGCAATCCGGCGGCACTGCAGGAATTTTCCGAGGTCATGCGCCAGAATCGCAAGTGCGTTACGTTCGGCATCGCCACCGGCAGGCGTATCGACTCGGCGCTCGCCATCATAAAGAAATACCGCATCCCCGCACCGGACGTGCTGATCAGCAGCCTCGGCACTCGTATCCATTACGGCCGTTCCCTGACCGAGGACAACTACTGGGCAGACCACATCGATCACCACTGGAACCCGTTGCGTGTGCGCCGCGTCATCGAGGAATTGCCGGGCATCAAGCAGCAGCCAAAACACGACCAGAGCCGTTTCAAGCTGTCCTTCTACTATGATGCGCAGGTGGCGCCAGCCTTCGACGATATCGTTACCCTGATACACCAGAACGACCTGACGGCCAACGTCATCATATCGTTCGGCCAGTTTCTCGACATCATCCCGTCGCGCGCTTCCAAGGGACAGGCGCTGCGCTACGTGGCGCAGCGCCTGGACATCCCGCTCGGACACATCCTCGTCGCGGGTGGTTCGGGGGCGGATGAGGACATGATGCGCGGCAATACTCTCGCGGTCGTGGTAGGCAATCGTCACCACGAGGAACTCTCCAAACTCACTGACCAGGAAAGCATATACTTTGCCAATCAGCCCTATGCGACAGGTATTCTCGAGGCCATCGATCACTATGATTTCTTCAACACCTGCGAGGTACCGGCGGCCTGATGTCCGAGCGTCTGCTGATTTGCACCGATCTTGACCGAACGCTGTTGCCGAACGGACCGGAATCGGAGTCGCCCACGGCAAGGGAGCAGTTCACCGGGCTGGTCGCGAAACCGCAGGTGACACTCGCCTATGTAAGCGGACGCCACCGGGCACTGGTGGAGCAGGCCATCTTCAACTACCTGCTGCCAGTCCCCGACTTCGTTGTCGGCGACGTGGGCACGACGATCTACCGGGTTGGCGAAGAGCAGGCCTGGACGCAGCTGACCACGTGGGAGGAGGATTTTGCCAGCGACTGGGCCGGCAGATCCCATGACGATCTGAAGGCGCTGCTGCATGACCTTCCTGCCCTGCGCCTGCAGGAGGTCAGCAAACAGAATGACTACAAACTCAGCTACTACGTGCCCTTGCAAAGTGACCGCGACGCCCTCTCAGCCGTGATCCGCCACCGATTCGAGGAAGCCGGTATTCGCGCCACCCTGATCTGGAGCACCGACGAGCCCATGGGCATCGGTCTGCTCGATATCCTCCCGGAACGCGCGAGCAAACTGCATGCGGTGGAAGCGCTCATGAAACTTAACGACTTCGATGACAGCAATACCGTGTTTTGCGGCGACAGCGGCAACGACATCGAGGTACTGGCCAGCCGGATACCCGCCGTGCTGGTCGCGAACGGCTACACGGATGTCAAGGAATTGGCCAGACGGCTGGCCGATGAAAAGGGTTTCGGTTCCCAGCTGTACATCGCGCAGGGCGGCTTTCTCGGGATGAACGGAAACTACAGTGCGGGCATACTGGAGGGCATCGCCCATTACTATCCGGAAACAACCGGCTGGATTACCGAGACCACTAACTGATCGCCGCTATGAAACAACCCCGTGTCTGTATTTTTGGCGAGGTGCTGTTCGATCATTTCCCCGACGGCAAGCGGGTCCTGGGCGGCGCACCTTTCAACGTGGCCTGGCACCTGCAGGCATTCGGGCTGGCCCCCCGCTTTATCAGCCGTGTCGGGGCAGACCCCGAAGGCGAATCCGTACTGACCGCCATGCTTGACTGGGGCATGGACACGCAGGCTGTCCAGATCGATGAACAACGACCCACGGGACGGGTCAGTGTGAGGATCGTCGACGGCGAACCGGCATATGACATCGTTCCGAACTGCGCCTATGATGCGATCGAAATGCGGACAGGCCTGGTGCCCGCCGATGCCCTGCTCTATCACGGCACTCTCGCAACCCGGGCACAGGCGTCCCGGCAGACCCTCGATGCACTGACCCGGGAAGCCGCGTCCAGCACCATATTCCTGGACGTCAATCTCAGGTCACCCTGGTGGGACAGGATCGACGTCAGGGCCAGAACGAGGGCGGCGGACTGGGTCAAGCTGAACACCGACGAGCTGTCCTTGCTCGCTTCGGATACCGGTGAAGGCGCCGCTCAGGCAGGCGAGTTTCTTGCCGGGAACAAGCTGAAGGGCCTGATCCTGACCCTGGGTTCGGTTGGGGCCAGGGCCTATACGGATGAGGGTGCGAGTTACGTGGTCAAGCCGGGCACTTCGATCAGTGTCGTTGATACCGTGGGTGCCGGCGACGCCTTCTCCGCGGTAACGATACTGGGTATCATCCTCGGCTGGCCGCTGGCCCAGACGCTGGAGCGGGCGCAGGTTTTCGCCTCGCAGATCGTTGCCCGGCGCGGCGCGACCGTTGACGAGCGCGACTTCTACGAACCGTTGGTCAAGGCATGGGGTCTGTCCCGAACGACAGGTGCATAATCGATGTACGAACAGGTTTCACACTCGCTGCTGAACCGGATCCTTGACAACCTCGACGAGGAGATCCGCAAGCAAGACCTTGGACATTTCTATATCCGCCTGGGTGCGAATTTCTACGCGATCTATTCGCTGTTTCACCACCTCTACGGTGCACGGGAGGATTTCGAGGCACAGATGCTTCAACTCGTCGAGGTGCTGGCCAGACATGACCTGGCGCGCGATCCCGAGCTGAGGGAGCTGGACCGCCAGCGCGAGGAAAAACACAACTGGTTTCTGAGCCAGGAATGGGTTGGCATGGCGCTGTACTGCGACGGTTTTGCCGTCAACCTGCAGGGACTGGAATCCCGGCTCGCCTACCTGCAGGAACTCGGCATCAACATGCTTCACGTGATGCCCATTCTCAAGTGCCCGGAGGGTGACAGCGACGGCGGCTACGCTGTCAGCGACTTTCGCGCCCTGGACGAACGTGCCGGCACCCTCGAGGACCTGCGCTCCGTTGCCGGCGCCCTGCGCAAACGCAACATGCTGCTGACCCTGGACGTGGTGGTGAACCACACCTCGAATGAGCACGAATGGGCCTCGCGTGCCCGTGCCGGAGAAAGGAAATACCAGGACTATTATTACTGCTTCGGCAATCGTGACATCCCCGACATGTTCGAGGAGACCATGCCCGAGATCTTCCCGGAAACCGCCCCCGGCAATTTCACCTGGGACGAGGCCATGGGCAAATGGGTCATGACGGTCTTCAACGAATACCAGTGGGACCTGAATTACAGCAATCCCGCCGTGTTCATCGAGATGGTGGATATCATCCTGTTCTGGGCCAATCAGGGTGCGGATATCGTGCGCCTCGATGCCGTCGCCTTCCTGTGGAAGAAGATCGGCACGACCTGCCAGAACGAACGCGAGTCGCACCTCATCCTGCAGCTGCTGAAGGACTGCTGCCAGGTCACGGCGCGCGGCGTGCTGTTCATCGCCGAGGCCATCGTCGCGCCGGTCGAGATCGCAAAATATTTCGGCGAGGATGCCGTGATCGCGAAGGAATGCGAAATCGCCTACAACGCCACGCTCATGGCCCTGCTCTGGGACGCGGTCGCCACCCACAACGCCAACTTGCTCAACATCGGTGCCCGCAACCTTCCGAACAAGCTCGATCGTGCCACCTGGTTGAACTATATCCGCTGCCACGATGACATCGGCCTGGGCTTCGACGACAACGATATCCGACTCGCCGGTTACGATCCCATCCCCCATCGCCGCTTCCTGGTGGAATATTTCACCGGTCAGTACAACGAATCCCCGGCACGCGGACAGCCGTTCGGCCGCAACACGAAAACGGGCGATGCCCGCATTTCCGGATCACTCGGCTCCCTGATCGGCCTCGGAACCGCGCTGGAACACGATGACCCGAAGGAGATCGATATGGCCGTGCGTCGTATCCTGCTTCTGCACAGCGTCATCATGTCCTACGGCGGCATCCCGCTGCTCTATTACGGTGACGAGATCGGCACGCTGAACGACTGCACCTATCTGGACGATCCGGCCAAGGCCAACGACAACCGCTGGCTGCACCGTCCGCGCATCGATTGGGAAAAGACCGAGCTGCGCCACCAGCACGGCAGCGTGGAACAGCGTATCTTCGAGGGCCTGCAAAGGATGATCGCCGTGCGCAAATCCGTCCCCGCCTTCGCCGACTTCAACAACCGCGAACTGCTCGATACCGGCAATCCCCATTTGTTCGTCTTCATGCGCAATGACCCGTTCCAGTCAGGCGACAATGTGCTCGTGGTGACGAATTTCGATCGCACGTCGCAGTCGCTTGATTTAATCGATCTGCACAATCGCGGACGCTTTGCCTATGGCCATGTCCAGGATCTCTGTTCGGGTGAATCCCCCACACTCTACAAGGACACGCTAGTCATACCCCCCTACCGCTTCTACTGGCTGAGCGACCGTCCCTCTTTCTAGGCCCTGTTCACACTACGCAAATCGTCGCGACGGAGGTCCATTTCGCACCTGACAAGGCGGTGCGAGCGACGTGTACTCGACGTACACCAGCGAGCACCAACGCCGGCAGGTGCGATAGGGGCCCCGTC
>Ga0210124_1000116_pt1 | contig 47139 bp, 51 predicted proteins | sample Muzzi_PWC_D2_FD_185554 | JGI IMG/M metagenome (GOLD analysis project Ga0210124, IMG submission 185554) | Wetland microbial communities from San Francisco Bay, California, USA, that impact long-term carbon sequestration - Muzzi_PWC_D2 (SPAdes) | ecosystem: Environmental > Aquatic > Marine >...
GAACAGGATATCATAAGACATCATCATGAAAGATTTGACGGAAAAGGATATCCTGACAGTCTTAAAGGGGAAGACATTCCTCTTCTTGCTCGAATTCTATCTGTGGCAGATGTTTATGATGCGCTTATCACTGATAGATCATACAGAATAGGGATGTCGAATAATGTTGCAATTGATATTATAAGAGAAAATGCGGGCAGCCAGTTTGATCCAAAAATTGTAGATGTTTTTTTCGATCTTTACAGCAAGGGAGAAATTAATAAATAACTAGAGCGTGGCTGATCGACACTCATGTTATGCCATGCAATATTTGAGATCTTGCAAACGTTTTGAGCTGTAAAGCCTTGTATCTGCCTTTGAAATTAAATCCTTTTCATCTTCATGGTTTTCAAGTTCACCGGTTGTCGAAATACCACAGCTCATTCTCACATTTATTTGATTGGATTCCCACTCAAAAGCATGCTTCTCGACATCAGACAGCACTCTTTTCAAGAGCATTTTGGCTTGTTCTATATCTGTGTCAGGAAGAAGGATGACAAATTCGTCACCACCATATCTGAACACAATATCGGCCTGTCGAATAGACTGTTTTAAACATCCAGCCAGTTCCCGAAGCACAAAATCACCGGCCTGATGACCGAGAGAATCGTTTGTCTTCTTAAAATTATCGACATCAATCATAATGAGGGATAGAGGTCTGTGATACCTTTTTGCTCTGTGGAATTCTTTTTGAATAAAGTTCTGGAATCCCTTTCGGTTTAAAATACCGGTGAGACCATCCTTGACGGCCATTTCTTTAAGTTTATGATATTCCTGGGCATTTTTTAGAGATATGGCAAGAATGTTCGATATGGTTGTCAGCAACTCCATTTTCCCGTCGTTCAGTTCTTCATTGTTTTTTGGCAGGATGGCCATCAACCCTAAAGTAGACCCTGCCAGACTCAAAGGCATAATAATCTGTTTGGAAAAAGGAATGGCGTCGGCTGACGAAATTTTAATGCTGGATGAATATAGATGAAAGTCTGTATCCTTTATTAAAACCCTTTCACCTGAAATCGAAAAGAATTTATTGATCATATCTTTTTTTAATCTGTCGATAATTTTTTTATTGATCTTTTTTTCAGATAGATGGAATGCCATATTCCATTTAGAGCCGATGCGGTAAAACATGCCCAGCAAGGCCGGGTTTATAACATCGAGAAAGCCGGTATTTAATATTCTGGGGAGAATCAAGCTCCAGTTAAGATCATATGCCACTTCGGTGGTCAACCGGTTGATAAAGCTTAATTCCTGGTTCTTTTTTTTGAGATCTTCTTTTTCCCTTTCGATACTTTCGTTCACGTTCTTCAATGTGTTAATCATTTCCAAGATTTCAATAAATGCCTTTCGATTTTCCATTCCTTCCAAAATAGTTTCATAAAGACGCTTTGAAATATTGGATCTGGAGATAAAGCCATAAACGCCTGCCTGGAGAATCTCAGAAATTTTTTCTGCTTTATTGTTTTGCCCATAAAGTACTACACACGATTGAGACCTGTTTTCCTGAAGAAGATTTATCCAACTGCAAGCAAGATCTCCGACCTGATCATAATCTGCAAGAATGGCTCCAAAATTGTCGTTCAAAAGGATGTCTTCAATACCTTCGAAAATAGGTTTTGTTACAATATCAAAACCTTTAGACCCAAGGATTTGTTTAAAAAGATTTTCGTCTTTTGCTTGATTGCTTATGACCAGTATTTTTTCTTTCATACTGATACCTCTCGCATGAATTACATTTTTTAAAAAATTAATACTAAATTAATAAAGATTCAATTTTTTCATGGGCAGTTTTAAATCCATGTCCAATTTTTGTAGAATGTTTGATGTTGTGTTAATCTTTATTTATATCGATTACATGCAATATATATGCCGTTAATTTTGCGATTCTTGCCGGATCAGCATTTACAGGGACTATCTATTTAAAATGTTACATTAAAATGAAATAAAGCGCCTTGGAACTGTTTGATAGTATGGTTAACGAAATGGATCGTCAAGATATTGACGCATTTGACAATTCCGATTTTACCTTAAAAAATTCATTTCGACCTGCCAATTCAAAATCCGATATACCATTCGGGTAAAATGAACGATGATATGATTCCCCTCTAATAATCTTCAATCAAGTAACTTAAAAATATTCATTAATTTTCATACAAGATTCAGGTATTAGCTCTTTAAAATATGGTACGATAGTTGCATATTTTCTTTGAAATTTTTTAATTTTGTTTTGTCAATATCAGAATTAAGGTGACGAATATGCTTCATATTGAGAGACGTTCTTATGTAAGAGGGAATTTTTCATTTAAAATTAAATTTAAAACAATGACTTCAAATGAATATGAAGGCCTCGTTAGGTCTGATGAGGCAATTCCCCCTTATTTTCAGAAAGAAACGGGTATTGATATCACTGACAAAAAAAATGGTGTTGATACGGCAGTTGATCCCTCACTGGTCAATTATCTTGCCCTAATAGATGAAAAGCTGGATTTGATTTTAGAACTTTTAGCAAAGGATAGTAAGATAGATGGTCTTTTCAATCAGGGAATAGGAAAGAACATCAGCGGATCAGGTATGAATATCATGGTGGATCGGCCCGTTGAAAGCGGACAGATCATCCATTCTAAGTTTTATCTTTCAAAGACACCCCTTGTATTTTTGGATATATTTGGTGAAGTTGTTCGTTCAACAAAGGTCGATGAATGTGGTCAGACCATGTACTCTTTAGGGATAAAGTTCCTTGACATCAGTGTGAATGATCAGGAAAGAATTATTACCTCGGTATTTCAGAGACAACGGGGGGTTCTTAGAAAAAGAAAAAATGGACCTTAAAATTGCATCAGTTGTTCTTTAAAGAATGAATAAATTTCCTTTTGGCTGGAAAATTTTGCCGTCCAATTTTATAAAAGGTATTCAATGAGAATAAATTATTCTTGAAAAGACATTAGACCTTGATGTTAATTTGTTGAAGAATAAAGTTTAAAAGCTTTTAACATATTAATAAAATAGCAAAGCAGATAAGGAGGCGCTTAACAATGGATTTGAATATGAAAGTTCTCATCGTCGATGATTTTGCCACCATGAGAAGGATTGTCAGAAATATCCTCAAACAGATTGGTTTTAAAAATATTGTTGAGGCAGATGATGGCAAAAGCGCCCTCAAAGAGCTCAAAAAAGGAAAAGTTGATCTGATATTATGTGACTGGAATATGCCCGAGATGCCGGGAATAGATTTATTAAAAGCCGTAAGATCGGATGATGGATTAAAGGATATTCCTTTTGTGATGGTTACTGCTGAGGCTCAGAAAGATAACATTGTAGAAGCTGTTAAAGCAGGTGTCAGCAATTACGTTGTAAAACCGTTTACGGCAGAAACGATCAACGAAAAATTATCTAAGGTATTTGACAGTTAACCTTCGAATTCATAAAGCAAATCAACATTTATTAAAAATTATAACAATTCTCTAAAGGAACCGTTTGGCTGTGCCGACTATAATAGATAGATCAGACAAGTATAAAGATATAAAAAGGATTGAAAAATGGATATAAATAAAATAGGCAATTCATTCCAGGCAAAATTGTTATCAACTGCAAAGGTAGACGACGATCTTCAATTCAAGCAGATCTTTGACCAAAAACTTGATGGATTACATCCAACCACCAGCCCCTGTCCTGTTGACAGCAAAAGTGACGTCATTGTGCAAAGTGAAAAAATCCTTAATCTTTTGGATCACTATGCCGGGGAACTGGCTGATCCTGCCAGGACTTTAAAAGATATTAGACCGTTAGTGGATAGTATCGAAAAAGAGGTAACCCTGATGGAATCTGAAGCCGTGAATAAAGTCCAAAATGATAAAGCCCTTGACAGACTCGTTAAAGATTTGGCTGTAACGGCAAAGGTGGCGATGTATAAATTCCATCGCGGGGATTATATCTAAGCTTCTTTCTAATTTTCATGCCGGAATTAAGTAGGGTATTTTGAGTAAGAAGTTGATTTTTGACGCACAATGGCCATGTCATCGAAAGGATTCTCGATCTGGTTCCTTCAAACACATTATTTCGGCATACGTCTGTTCTTTCTAACGATCCGTAAGCCACTCTGCCCGCTCGTGCCTTACGTGGCAGGCGGGTCAAACAGCACCCGTTTTAAAAAAAAAATCATCCATTCCCCTCTCCGGGGCGTAGGCTCTGCGAGCCGGAGGCTAATACTCATGGATTTAGCAAAAAACTCCCCGAGGGCTCATTTAACTGTTTCCCCGAATTTTATTTATGCAACAAAAACACTTCAACCTTTTTCCCCTTGATTTGTTTTTAATATTACAATATTAAACAATGATAGCTCCTCTAAAAATCAAAAAATTGACTTTTTGCTGGAATTGATGTTTTATTTAATTTTGCAATGCCAACCTTCTAATTAGGAGAACATGTTAAGAGAACATATTATGGCAAAAATATTAGTCGCTGATGATAATCCAGATGTTTTAAAACTCATCGCCAATATTCTGGAATCTAATGATTACGAAGTAAAAACGGTCTCCAGTGGTGCATCGGCCATCAAAGAACTGGAAAGCAATGATTATGACATGGTCTTAACGGATCTCATGATGCCCGATGTGGACGGTATACAAGTTCTTGAAAATGTCATATTAAAAACACCCAAAACCATCTGCATCATTCTCACCGGCCACGGGACCATTAAAAGTTCAGTTGAAGCCATTAAGAAAGGCGCTTTTGATTATATCACGAAACCTGTGTCGCCCAGTGAGCTTCTCATTTTTGTTGAAAAAGCCCTTAAATTTAAGAATCTTGAAGAAGAGAATATTCGGCTTAAAAAGGAATTAAAGGGTAAATATCATTATAAAAATATTGTCGGAACAAGTAATGTTATCAAAAAAATATACGATCTCATCGAGAAGGTATCTGATACGGATGGCACTGTCCTGGTCACCGGTGCCAGTGGTACAGGCAAGGAGTTAATAGCCAGATCGATTCATTATAACAGCCAACGGAGTGATAAACCGATGGTTGTTATTAATTGTGGTGCCATACCGGAAGCTTTGTTAGAAAGCGAACTTTTTGGACACGAAAAAGGCGCCTTTACCGGTGCCTATAAAAAGAGGATCGGTCGTCTTGAAATGGCAAACGGCGGCACCGTTTTTCTCGATGAAATTGGAGAAATGAGTCCCGCATTGCAAATAAAATTGCTGAGGGTTTTACAGGAACAACAATTCGAAAGAGTGGGTGCGGCAAAGACCCTTCACGTGGATTTAAGGTTTATCGCAGCCACCAACAAGAATTTGACAACGGCCATTAATACGGAGAAGTTCAGGGAAGACCTCTATTATCGATTGAATGTGATTCCGATCAAGGTTCCATCTTTAAAACAGCGAAGGTCTGACATTCCTTTACTGATCGATTTTTTCCTTAAAAAATTTCAGAAGGGAAAGTCTGAGAAGATTACAGGTTTCTCCCAAGCTGCCATGGATGCAATATTGGCGTATGAGTGGCCTGGAAATGTCAGAGAGCTCGAAAATGTGATAAAAAGACTCACAATCCTTAGTGAGGGGCCGGTAGTAAGCTTTGATGATCTACCTGAAAATATACAAGATGTTAGAGGCTCGCTTCACTCGGAGAAAGAGGTCATCATAGATAATGAGCTGAACCTTAATGAAGCGGTTCAAGATTATGAAAAAAGGATTATTCTTGAGGCCTTGGAAAAAGCTAACTGGGTAAAATCAAAAGCTGCAAAACTCCTAAATATCAATAGAACAACCTTGGTGGCAAAAATTAAAAAACAGAATATAGAAACAGATAACGCCGTCTCTGCGTAACAACGTCATCGTTTTATTAGTGTCCATCCATAAATGGTCTTTTTACTCAATCCCTGCGCCTGCCCTGTGAAATGCAGAGCCTATTTCTCTGGGGTTATGTTCAAAAAATAATCCTCGGAATATTAACTTATATGCTGCCTGTCCCGTAGGTCCCCGTGAAGGTGCCCGGACAGGCCGGCAGATCGTACTGGGATGGTTATTTTTTCACATGCCTTGATCTTGAACAAATATCCTCATTTCCAAATGGACACTAATTATGAATTTAGACACCTTTTCCTCTTGAGATGGAAAATTCAATTGTCAAAAAAATGACGGTCCACAGCAATTGCTCATCTTATATTATGTCCATCACACCACCATTTCAACATCCGTCCATGTATATTGAGACGATTCAAACAAAAAAGGCATACTAAATAATAACTGTTAAAACATAAGGTTAGAATAAAAAACCTTATGGTGTTATTATCAGAAACAGGTTTCTAATATTTCATCATACCATCCTGGCATTATTCCAATTCCGTTGGCATACTAATTGCTGTAAAAATGCCGTATGAAAGGCTTCTTAATCAGATCCATTTCTGTGTTATTTTTATCCCTTTTATTTGTGTTGCATCTCAATAATGTTGCGGCAAGTCCGCATCCGTCTACTAAAAAAACATATAGAGGGACGATAAGCAGGATTGTATCAATCACAACACATAAATCCAAAGGCCAAACCATTGTAACTGTTTTGGGTGATGGGAAAATATCTGAATATATAGCCAAACCCCTTAAAGCACCTCCAAGGATTGTTGTTGATATCTTTTGTGCGGCGCGTTTGTTGGGAGGGGGGGCTAAAGTGGTGGAAAATTCGGATATTAAAGATATACGAATAGGATATCATTCACAAAAAATAAGAATAGTCTTTGATGTAAAGGGTTCCGTTGTCCCCGGTTTTACCGATAAGTCTGTTGATAATGAATTAATAATCACCCTTCAATCAAAAGGAGGCGAAGATAAAAAAAACCATGATATTACTACAAATGTCATTGAAACAAAGAAGGCTTTAGAGACATTAAAAAAAAATAACAAGGTGAAGGTAAACGATATCCCCAAAGGTAATGAAGCGTCGCATAAAAAAGAAGCCATAGAAGGAGTGACGCCATTAATTTCAGAAACTCCTGAAAATCAAAAAAATGATGTTCCTGAAAAAGAAACAGACGATGTTTTTAAAAAACAAGTCAAATCAAAAGAAAATGGTCAGCCAATAATACGCCTTGAAGAGAAACTGACCCAAATGGTGAAGGATGACGGCAAGGAAGATACATCCATTTACCTGAAATGCCTTGATACTTATAAGGCTAAAGACTGGGAAGGCACAATCGAAAATCTTACCCGTTTAATAAAAAAATATCCCAACGGGAGATATACGGAGAAAGCATATTTTATTTTGGCAAAATCTTATGATTCTCTAAACAAAGAATTTATCCCGGTTCAATTTAAAGAAATTAAAGGTCATTATGAAGATGCCATCAGTCAATTCCCAAATTCCGAATATGTTCCGGATGCTGTATTCAGCATTGGCAATCTGTATTTTAATATAAAAAATTATTATGAGGCATTGGGTTATTATAACCTCGTTTTAAAGAAAGACAAAGACTCCATTTTACGGGTAAAGGCATTAATGCAAAAAGCAAGGGTGTTGCTCCTGAGGAATAAAAAAGAAGATGCGCTGTCCGCGCTGGATGAATTAGAAACCATCACCTCCGAATACCCAAACATATCGGAGGGAATAGAAACAAAGAAAGAAAAAGCAAAAATTCTTTATGAAATGAATAAATTTGACAAATCACTCAAAATTCTCAATGAACTAAACAGGGAAGATCCTGAGAATTTATATAAGTACCCGGATATTTCGCTCTATATAGGATATAACTATTACCAGCTGGGAGACAATCAGAAAGCCAGAGAAAACCTTTATCGATATTATAATACATGCCCTGAGAGAGAAATAAACCATCTCGTACTTAACCAGATTGGAGATACCTATCGGAATGAAGGATTGATCGAGGATGCTGTAAAACTTTATCGGATGGTCCTTGAACGCTTCCCAAATACGGATGGGGCTATCATAAGTAAAATCCGGCTTGCTGAGCAACAAGAAGACAGCGACTGGATTGAAAACACAAGAAAAGAGATGGGCTCACCAAAAAAAATATATGAGAACATCGTAAATAATTCTGACGACAAAAAGGATGAAAAGAGTCCTTTGATACAACTTTCAATGTTAAAACTCGGTATTACTTACCAGAAAGAAAAAGAGTATGAAAAGAGCCTAAATATCCTAAAGGAATTGCTTGAGAAATATCCAAAGACATCTTTAAAAAAAGAATTAACACATGCTCTGATGGTGACAACTGAGAGGTTGCTGGAAAGAGAAAACAAAGATCACAAATATATAAATATCATAAACCTGTATTTTAAAGACGATAAAATATTTTCGATGGTAAATGCCCCGGAACTCTTTTTGCCTGTTGCGAGAGCCTTTGTATATATCGGTCTTGATGATATGGCCATAGAAGTATTTAAAAAAGCTGATATCCTTTTAACCGACAATGATAAGCCCGATGATCTTCTATTTTTGATGGGCAAATATTTGTTTGAGCAAGACAACATCGAGGACGCCTTAAAAAGATTCGATATATTGATAGATAACCATCCGGACAGCAAATACGCTCCAGAAGCATACCAGATACGGGGGAGCATTCTTTTGAAACAAAAACAATATGAACTGGCAGTCGATACACTTGTTAAGGCCTTAAAATATCCTGTATCAAAATGCAAAAGAGCCCTGCTTCTAATCGAAAAAGCCAAGGCGTTAACGGGCAGCAGATCCAAAGAAAACGCCTTGATGGCTATGAACGAGGTGAACGAAATAAAAAAAGAATGTGATTTTACGGATTACAACATCGATCAGGATTTGGGCGATCTTTATCTCTCTCTGGGTGACGTTCAAAAAGCATTAAATATTTTCAATCATGTTATTGAGACAACAAAAGAAAAATCGAGTAAAAATTCGCTTAGGCTAAAGTTAGCCGAATGCTATTGGCGTTTAAATAAAAAAGAAGATTCTCTTGCACTTTATAATCAGATCATGAGCCTCAATGATCCATTTTGGAGCAATCTTGCTAAAGAAAAAATGGATGAGATTCAATTTAACAATGATAATATGTCTGAGAGGCTCAACTAGGTTAATGAATCAGGGGAAAGTATATAAAAATGACTAGAAAGAAAGTACTGCTGGCGGAAAATGACATTAACAATCAGTCACATCAGATTTGTAAGATATTTCTAGAGTCAGGCTACCATGTTAAAACTGCGCCAAACGGACGGTTGGCTTATGAAGAAATAATTAAAAACCACTATGACCTTGTCATAAGCGATATGAATTTGACTCAAATCAATGGGATTAGCCTTTTAAAACGAATAAAAGAATGTAACACAACACTTCCTGTAATCCTTATGGCAGATGAAGCCTGTGTTAATGAGGCTGTCGAGGCGATGAAACTTGGAGCAGATGACTTTTTGTTAAAACCATTGACGCCTAAAATGATGGAATTGATTCAGTCGTATGTTGCCAATGGTTCAAATGGTAAAAAGAAAGTGGAATCAAGGAAAAGATTTAAAATAATCACACAAGACAAGAAAATGGAAAAACTTTTGGAGATTGCAAAAGATATCGCTGACAGCAAAGCTTCAATCTTTATACAGGGAGAATCAGGAACCGGAAAAGAGCTTTTTGCAAGGTATATTCATCATCACAGCTCTCGGAGAGATGGTCCGTTCGTCGCTGTTAATTGCGCAGCTCTTCCGGAAAACTTGCTTGAAAGTGAATTGTTTGGGCATGAAAAAGGCGCATTTACAGGCGCAATCTCCAGAAAAAAAGGAAAATTTGAACTGGCTGACCACGGGACTCTGCTTCTGGATGAAGTTACTGAAATGGATTATCAGCTTCAATCCAAGCTTTTAAGAGTATTGCAGGAAAGAGAAATTGACAGGATTGGTGGAATAAATCCTGTTCCTGTTGATGTAAGATTTCTTGCTACCACAAACCGTGATATTGAAAAGCAAATTAAAGACGGAAAGTTCAGAGAAGATCTTCATTATAGACTGAATGTAATACCATTGCATTTGGCGCCACTGCGAGAAAGAAAGGAAGATATTCCTCTGCTTGCAAAACATTTTGTCGAAAAATACTGTGAATTGGACAACCGATCTGTCAAAGGACTGACAGATGAGGCCATTGCCACTCTTATGCAAATGCCGTGGAAGGGTAATGTTAGGGAACTTGAGAACATTATAGAAAGAGCCGTCTTGATGTGTAAGGAGGATTTAATAAGCAATAAAGACCTTTTTCTAACCGAGAAAGATAGACAGCCTAATTTTGTAACACAAACGATTGCTCCAACAGTTTCTCTAAGAGAGATAGAAAAAAGTGTCATTTTGAACACCCTTGACCACACCGATGGAAACAGAACCCATGCGGCTGAAATCTTAGGAATAAGCGTAAGGACACTTAGGAATAAAATGAATGAGTATAGAAAAAAAATGGAAATACAGTAAAAAAGGCATGCAAATTGCTAATATTTATTATTCTATTTAGAAGACTGTTGGAAATTAACGCAGTTATGTAAAGGAAAAAAACCATGGCTGACAAATTATCCTTTGGAAAAACATTTTATGCACTTGAAAAAGCAATTAGTATCGCTCAACAGAGAAATTCCGTTATAACTAGCAATATTAGCAACTTGGATACTCCTGGATACAAACCAAAAGATATAAATTTCAAAAATGAATTGGCCAGAGCACTTGAAACGAATCATAAAAAAGATTTAGCGAGAACGGATCCGAGACACATCAGCATGCAGATGGATGGCGATCAAATGATAGATCCTTATGAAGAACAGGGGGAATGGAATGGATATAACTGGGCAAATATTGACAGTGAGATGACCAAACTGACGGAAAATAATTTAGTTTACAGGACGGCTGTTGAAGCACTTTTAAGAAAAATGAACTTGCTGAAAGAAGTTGTTAGAGAGGGAGGAGGATAAGATGAATTTTTTAAAATCTCTGGAAACCAGCGCCTCTGGTCTTTATGCACAGAGAAAAAGAATGGATATCATCGCAAGCAATCTCGCTAATATAGAAACGACCCGCACAGAAAAAGGGGGGCCTTATCGGAGAAAAATGGTTGTGATGAAAACAAAGGAGATAGATCAAGATTTTGATACAATGTTTAATTCTAGTGTTAAAGGCGTTCAAATTGAAGACATCGTCGAAGATCAAACGCCGTTTAAAAAAGTATATAATCCGAGCCATCCTGATGCTGATGGCGATGGATATCTACATAAACCAAATGTTGATTTAATTGTAGAAACCACAAACATGCTGATGTCGCGAAGAGCTTTTGAAGCTAATATAGCGGCCATTAAAGCGACGAGGCAAATGGCCATCAAAGCACTTGAAATAGGGAGATAAGACATGAATGATTTAAGAATTAATGATTTTCAACAGGCTACGGTGCAAAAAATAGATAATATAGACAAAAAGCCTACTGAAGGATTTGGGGAAATTATAAAGGGTGCCATTAATAGAGTTGATGGGCTGGAAAAGGATTCAAACAGATCCATAATGGAACTTTTAAATGGCAAAAAAGACATTCACGAAACAATGATCAATCTTCAAAAGACCGATATTTCCATGAGATTGCTTCTTACAATAAGAAACAAAGCGGTAGAAGCTTATCGAGAAATAATGCATATGAATTACTAGAAAAAGCTGCTCCAAACTTAAAAGTGTTTGATTCGTTTATAAATTTGCCAGAATACTTTATAAGTAATCCTAGGTAAAACAACGTGTGATAAAAGGTATGTCGTAAGGAAACCATAGGGATGAATGACCCAATTAGACAATTTATCAGACTTATAAATTCACTGCCCCTTTCTAAAAAGATCAGTATGATTTTTGTAATTGTTCTGGTGATATCGGGGTTTCTTTTTATGTTTTTCTGGGCAAATCAAGAAAATTATCAGATTCTGTTCAGCAACCTTTCTTCAGGAGACGGCAACGCTATTATCGCTGAACTCACAAAAAAGAACATTCCCTACAAAGTTGAAGCCAACGGGACGATAATTTTGGTTCCTGAAGAAAAGGTAAACGAATTGCGTCTTTCCATGGCAGGAGACGGCATTCCCAATGGAGGAAATGTAGGCTTTGAAATATTCGATCATACCGATTTTAAAACCACAAAATTTGTACAGGAACTCAATTATAGGAGGGCTCTTCAGGGAGAGTTGGCGAGAACCATCAACCAGTTCAAAGAAATAAAAAGTTCTCGAGTGTTTATCGTTATTCCCGAAGAATCACTTTTTGTGGAGGATAAAAAATCTGCATCTGCATCCATACAGTTGGATCTTCGAGTGAATTTGCCTCCTTCCAAGCTTGCTGCAATTGTGCACCTTGTTGCAAATGCAGTGGAGGGATTAGAACCTGAACACGTTACGGTAGTGGATACAAAAGGGAGGCTTATATTTAAGGGCGGAACAAGTGACAGTGCATCGTCTGAGCTAAGTGATTCGCAGTTAGACTATAAGAAAAAGATTGAGAGTCAGACCAAGGAGAATGTTCAAACCCTGCTGGAACGTATAGTCGGTATCAATAAGGCAATCGTTCGGGTAAACGCCGAGATCGATTTTGACAAGATTACCTTAAATGAAGAGGAATACGACCCAACAGCAACAGCTGTCAGAAGTTCGAGAAATATTGAAGAAAATTCTCAGGCCGGTCAAAAAACGGACGAAACGGAACAAGCGTTAATTAATCAAAGACGAGGCGTTCTGCCATCTCCAGGGGAATCTCAGAATAAAAAGACCAAAAAAGATGTTGCCACAAATTATGAGATCAATAAAATCACCCGGACAATCTTGAAACCAGCCGGGACAATCAAACGCCTTTCTGTGGCTGCAGTCATTGACGGAAATTATGAGTTTGAGAAATTAAACGATGGAACAACAAAAAGAAAATATATTCCTAGAACCGAACAGGAGCTGAAAAAATTTGAAGAAATTGTTAAAAAAGCAATGGGATATAATGAAGACCGGGAGGATCAAGTTACCGTAAGTTCAATTTCATTTCAAGAGACATCTACAATGGACAATGAAGTTGTAACTGAGCCCAGTAAATTAGATTTAATTTTGCAAATTGTTAAAGACAATAAAAGAACGATCGTTAATCTTCTACTGGTTGCTATGGTTTTTATCTTCATCGTAAAACCGTTGCTCAAAAGCATGAAAACCATAACCAAAGAAGCAGTTTTGATCAATGAGGAACTGGCAGCAGTTTCAGACGAATATGCTCAGCTTCCGGGAGCAAGGAGTCTGGGTAGAAAGAATCAAGTTATTGAAATAACGCAAAAGAATCCGGAAAAGGCCCAGCAGCTCATTAAAGGATGGATAGGTGAACAGGAAAAATAACGATCATGAAACTAAGCGCCGATAAATTATCAGGGCCGCAGAAGGCTGCAATACTTTTTCTGACAATGGGAGAGGAGTATTCTACAGCTTTATTTAAAGAATTGGATGAGGCGAGCATAAAAAAGATTGGGAAATATATGTCGGAAATCACGCATATTCCATCTGATGTCTTGAGTAAGGTAATGGATGAGTTCCTCATTAACTTTAAAGGCGATAGTGATGTGGTCATATCGGGGGAAGATTTTCTTAAACAGGTTGTAAATAAATCTCTGGATAAAGAGAAAGCCAGGGAAGTTTTCAAAGTCATCGGTGAAAAAGGCAGCAGTGTTCCTTTTAGTGATCTTGCCTATATCCCTGTTGAGAATCTAATCAGCATCATCCAGGGAGAGCATCCTCAAACCATTGCGCTGATTTTGTCTTACCTGCCATATGAAAAGGCGGCCGAAGTCTTAAAATCTTTACCTGAAGAACTTAAAATCGACATAGCTTTAAGGATCGTCCAAATAGGACAGGTTGATGTTGAAATTGTAAATGAGCTTGATAAAGTAATAAAAAATGAGCTCTCAAAAATAGGAGGGGCTACCAGAAAATGCGACGGGATAGAGACTCTGGCAAATATTTTAAATCAGGTCGATGGGTTAACAGAGGAATCGGTTTTGTCTCATATAGAAAATGAAGACGGTGATTTGGCAGACTTGGTAAGACAAAAGATGTTTGTTTTTGAAGATCTACTTCAGATCGAAAACAGACATTTTAGAGATATCCTCCAAAATGTGGACAATCAGCTGCTCATAAAGGCATTAAAGACGACCTCGGATGAAATGAAAAATAAGGTTTTCACCAACTTGTCGGAAAGAGCTTCAGAAATGCTCAAGGAAGATATGGAAGTTATGGGACCGGTTAAGCTGAGTGAGGTTGAGGAAGCCCAGCAAGAGACAATTAAAATTGCAAAGAGGCTTGAATCAGAAGGACGAATAGTCTTGGCTAAGGGTGGCGAAGATGTCTTCGTCTAAAAATATAAAAAAGTCGACCGGTAAAGAAGAATCATGGCATAAATATGAAATGGAGTCTTTTGAACCCTATGAGCTTCAAAAACAAGGGAAAAAAAACGATTTTGTATCTTTAGATACCAAATTGGGGGAGAGATTAAATTTTGTTCCCCTTCAAACTTGGGGAAATTCCGGCAACAAGAAAGAAGAAACCGAAGATGGTTTGTTGGGAATGCAGGAAAACATTTCCAGCATTGAACAGGAAGCATATGAGAAGAGTTTTGCCCAAGGAGAAAAAGACGGATTTGAATTCGGAGAAAAGAAGGCCATAAAAGTCTTAGAAAATATAGAAAATCTTTTCAATGAAATGGCCAGTCTCAAGCATGATGTATTAAAACGATATGAAAGGGAAATTATAGATCTGATATTTGCTGTTGCTGAAAAAATTGTTCATCACGAAGTGAAATCAAAGGAATCTGTAATAAAAAAAGCTATTTTTGAAGCGTTGGAACTGGCGGTTGAAAAGAGCAAAGTTGTTTTTAATGTTAATCCGGATGATTACGATTATGTGGAAAAACTGAGACCGGAACTTTTTAATCAAAACAAGGGGGTAAAATCTATCGTCGTTAATTCCGATCCCGGCGTAACAAGAGGGGGGTGCTATTTAGAAACGCCCTACGGGAATATTGATGCGACAATAGAATCAAAGCTGGAAAAAATATATCAATGCTTACGGGAGGCTATTGAATAAAATCTTAAGCCTTATATGTGTACGGGTTTCGTTAGCTTTACGGCTAAATTGACAGGGTTGAAAAATAAAAAATGACGGGACTTAAACCGACTATCAAGTGGGATAAATATCAAGAAGCACTTCGATCATGCCAACCCATTAAAATGGAAGGCAAGATCGTGAAAGTTGCAGGTATCGTTGCACAGGCGAACGGTCCGGGAATGAGTGTCGGGAGTCTTTGTTGCATAAAAAATAGTAGCGGTCAAAACATGCAGGCTGAGGTCATCGGATTCAACGATAAAAGGGTTATTGTGATGCCTTTTGGAGAAATGCGTGGAATAGAACCCGGCAGCCGGATTATCGATATAAATAAAAGCCCGTCAGTTAAGGTTGGAGAGGCATATTTAGGCAGGGTTGTAGACGGTCTTGGACATCCAATCGATGGTAAGGGTTCCATACAGGCAAAGGCAGATTATCCTATCTATGGGAATGTCATCAATCCTTTAAAAAGAGAGATTATCCATGAAGTGATCGATGTGGGTGTGCGTTCAATAAATGCCATGCATACCCTGGGCAAAGGTCAACGGGTTGCCATTATGGCGGGTTCAGGTGTTGGCAAAAGTGTATTGATGGGTATGATCGCTCGACACACGGTCGCTGACGTTATAATAATTGCGCTCATTGGCGAGCGTGGAAGAGAAGTTAGAGAATTTATTGAACGCAATCTTGGTGAAGACGGACTTAAAAAATCAGTTGTTGTTGCAGCAACATCAGATTCTCCGGCTCTGGCCAGAATAAGAGGCGCTCATCTTGCGACCACCATAGCAGAATATTTCAGAGACAAAGGACTGGATGTTGTTTTGATTATGGATTCAATCACTCGATTTGCCATGTCATTAAGAGAAGTTGGTTTGGCAGCCGGAGAACCGCCTTCAGCAAAAGGTTATACGCCCAGTGTTTTTATACAAATACCAAAGCTTTTGGAAAGGACCGGAAATGTAGAAAAAAAAGGCAGCATTACAGGAATCTACACGGTGCTGGTTGAAGGAGATGATATGAACGAACCCATAGCAGATTCTGTTCGTTCTATCGTAGATGGCCATATTATACTGTCACGGGACCTTGCCCATAAAGGGCATTACCCTGCAGTGGATGTTTTAAGCAGTATTAGCAGAGTGATGTATGACATTGTTGAGAGTAATCATTTGAATATGGCAAGAAAACTTGTCAAGGTGCTTGCAACTTATAGAGAGGCGGAAGATTTAATTAATATCGGGGCTTATGTTGACGGTACCGATCAACATATAGATTTCGCTAAAAAAATGATCCACAAGATCAACTCTTTTCTTCAGCAGGATATTAATCAGAGTATAACTTTTGAAGATAGCATTGTCCGCTTGAAGGAAATGATGACATAACAATGCAGGTTGAATGATGAAATCATACTCTTTTCGTCTTAATAAGATACTCGATTATAAAAAATACCTTAGGAAAAGGGCTCAAATCGATGTGTTTAATGCCAGGAATGAATGTCAGGAAAGGGAAAAAGAAGTTCTCAGATTGGTCGATAAAAAAGAGGGAATATCAGATGAATGCAGTGAAAAAGAGACAAAAGGCATGAGTGTTCCCGAGTATCAAATATTTAAAAAATTTTTGAATAAAATAGATTGCGATCTTGAAGATGCTCATCTTAGGCTCGATGAAGGAAAAGAAAAAGTGACGGTGGAAGAAGCGATTTTAAAACAAGCATCCATAAAGAAAAAGACTTTGGAAACTCTAAAGGATTTACAGTATGAAAAATACATGGAAACCCTGGGAAGAGAGGAACAAAAAATATTGGATGAGATCGTTATAACCGGAAAGGGTCGAAACGTATGAAGACACGTGTACAGATTCTATTGGCCTTGTTGATTATTGTAAAGATAGCACTGGGTTCTATTTTTATGTATCGGTCGGGCTTGTTTCCATTGTTTGGAGGTTCGGCTGCCTTTGCCGCAGAACAAAAAAAAGATGTTGAAAATACAGAAAAGAAAAATGAAAAAAACGAGGCAAAGGTGGAAGAGTCAATTGATCTGAAATTTCTCATTCAACAAAAAGCTGAATTTGAAAAAGAAGAAAAACGGATAGCCAAAAAAAAGGTAGAGCTTTTAGTCATTCAGGATGACATAAATAAGAAAATAGCCACGCTTACAAAAATAAGGGATGACATTATAGCTGAAAAGGCCAAGAAAAAGGCGGTAGAGGAGCAGCAGTTCAAACATCTTATTAAGGTTTATTCGGCCATGAAGCCTCAGAATGCGGCAGAGCTGATTGAAAGACTGGACATAAAATTGGCTATAGAATTACTTTCGAAAATGAAAGGAGACGATGTCGGGAAAATACTTTCGTTTGTAAAGATTGAGAAAGCCGCTAAAATAAGCGAAGGGTTTGTCAATCGAGAATAAAAGAACCGCATCAATTAAAATATGCCATTAAATATAGATATCTATAAATGATCCCTTTGCCCAGAACTCATTCGATTCAATCTCCGACACATTACTAAAAATGGTGAGGTTTGGGTGATTTTGAGGGGAGATTGGCGCCGTAAAATCATTTTGATGGACCTTCTCCCTGGACAAGGGAACCAAGACTAATGGCCAATTGTTTGCAACCTCAATATTCATAATTACCCTCATTTTACCTTCATTTTTAAATCCCCTATATTAAAAATATTCAAAAATCAAGAAAATTCTTTGCGAACCTCAAGGCAAATGAATTTGAACCGCAACAGCGAGCGCTAACCGCGCGGCTTGTTGGAGCGCAGCGGAAATCCCGCTTCCCGGGGCTGGGGGGTAAGAGAGCGAATATGAATTTAACAGAACTCCTTATTTCATTCGGTTCGAACCAACGCGTGTTAAAGCCCTTCAAACAGTCATTCGGTTTTCAAGAGAAACACGCTGTCGCTTCGCTGAACCGAAATCAAATGCGTTGATCTTATTAAGTTCATCAGATAGGCAATATTTTCCTTTTACATTCTTTATAGCAGGTAAAATATGTCTTCATCGCGTTTCAAAATCTATGTTCGGTACCTCTTAATAATTTATAACCAACTGTAATTACACAACATAAAAATTATCTTCGAATTTTGGTACACCCTTTGCTTTTGATTATGAAAAAATCGATAAAGTATTGAGGTTAAAATTCATGACGAACCCAACGATTCTCAAATTGATGTCTTCTCTTCTTAACGACAAAGTATCTGGAAATCCCCAACCGTTTAAATCGGGAAGAGGGAACGGGGATTTTTTGTCAGATATGCTAAAAGCGCTTCACGGTTCTAAAAACGGTTCTTTTCAAATGGCTGGTAAATCAACAGAGATAAACACGACGACTCGTAACAAAGGATATAAATATTATCTTGATTCTTTCAAGAAAGATCTTTTAGCTCAGGGAAAATCGCTGAACAACACATTTATAAAAGAAAAGGACCTTCCCCTATTAAAAACATTTCTTTTCCAATGCGGTTTTTCACATGAAAAGGTGGAACGGTTTTTAAAGGATCTAAAGAGTAATAATTCCAATGGAGAATTTAATCTTTCACAAACAATTCTTAAGATAACCGAGTTGGGGGAACCGAAACGAAAAGAACAGCAAGATGATGCACTTCCACCAACCACGGTACCTTATGTTGAGTCGATATTGAGAGATTTCAATTTGACTCCTAAAGAATTGGATAAAGTCTTCAATAAAGCAAGAACTGACGGTGGAGGACTGGATATTGATAAATTAGTGGATAAGTTAAAAGAGATCAAAGGCAGAAGATCTTTAGAGAATAAGAATTTCGTCGATCAGAAATTGTCCCGGCAGATTTCGGACAAAATGGAAAAAATCGGTATGAATATACCTGAAAAAGGAAAAGCCGATCAAATTTCCTTGAACGATTTTATAGCCTCACTGGAGCGGATTGCAGAAAAATTCGGTAAAGAAAAAAAGGTGTCGCCTGATATGAAAAATACACTGGATAAAATTCTTGAACGTGCGGAGGTCTCAGGGCAAAAACCTGCATCCGAATCTTCTGTAAAATTTTCTTCCAATTATCATTTTACGGAGTCATTGTTAAAAGATGAAATAAATAAAAAAGGTCATTATGGGTTTAATGAAAAGAAGATATCTTCCTTAGAGAAAAACAAATCAGGTAATAATGAATCCATATCGTCGTTTCTTAAGCAAAAAGATGTCAAAGTTAAAAATTATGTTGGACCCGATGCTGGCATTTCTAATCATTCTGGAAAGGCTGATTTGCTTTCGAATTTGAATAAGCAAACAGAATTAATAAATCCGGTCAAAGAACAAGGCTACCGTGTGGATAAGGAAACAGGGCAAATCAATATCCCAGGAAACTCCGAGGCGCTTAATTTTACAAATACGCTTAAAACAGTTGAACAAGGGGAAAAGCCTTTTAGAGGCTATATACCTGCTTCTATCGTTGATCAGGTAGGAAAACAGATATCCAGGTCTCTTCTCAGGGGAGATCAGTTGGTGACATTACAATTGAAACCTCCTGATCTGGGAACGGTCAGAATAAAAATGGATATTAAAGATCATATATTAAGGCTCAGTATGACTGCCGAGCATCATTCAGTAAAGGAATTATTGTTGAATAATATCCATGAACTAAAAGAGGCGTTAGTTCAACACGGTGTAAAACTTGAGACGGTAGATGTTCAGATTAACCATAATTTCGGTCAATCGTTGAATGCTTCAAAAGAAAGAACGGATAACGGACAGGGGGGGAGACAGGATTTCAATGGAGAAGAGTTCCATTCAGATAATCATATAGAAGGACTACATGAAAGACCTATAAATATTATGTCGGAAAGTAATTTGTTAAATTTAGTGGCATAGTAAAAAAGAAGGGAGGGAAATATCAATGTCAATAGGAGCAGTTAACACGGGTTATGGCCTATCATCCGGCACCGGTGAAAAGACATCATCCAGTTCTAATGCCGGGGAACTGGGCATGGATCAGTTCCTTAACCTCTTTATCGCCCAATTGAAGAATCAGGATCCACTGAGCCCCCTTGACAGTGCCCAATTCACCGCCCAATTGGCACAGTTCAGCAGCGTTGAACAGCTTTACGGGATGAACAGCAAACTGGCAGATATTGAAAAATCACTTAATGGTCAGAGCGAACAACGCAGTGACTTAGGATATATCGGGAAAACGGTGAAGGCGGACGACAACACCATGCGTGTTGAGAATGGAACGGTTCAATCCGGTTCTTACACCATCGATGGAAGCGGGGATGTCACCGTTGAGGTTTACGACAGCCAGGGACAGAAGATTCGAACACTTTATCAAGGCTTGGAGGATAAAGGAGAACATGAGGTGAATTGGGACGGAAGGAATGATACGGGGAACATGGTTGAAGGCGGAACTTATACTTTTGAAATTACCGCCAGAGACGAAAATGGTTTGTATATTCCTTCAAATACATACATTTCCGGAGAGGTTACGGGCATTACATATGAAAATGGTCAGTCTTATTTAATGATCGGAGACAGAATAATCAGTAACAGTAATAATATTATCGAAGTTAGTCAAACAACAGCAAATAATTAAGGAGGGAAAGAAAATGTCTTTATCAAGTTCACTTTTTTCAGGGATCAGCGGTCTGAGCACCCTTGGCAATGCCATGCAGATTATCGGAGACAACATTGCAAATGTCAATACCGTGGGTTTTAAAAGCAGCAGCTTTGCTTTTCAGGATCTGTTGAGCCAGTCGGTTTCCACACTTTCCGGAACATCCCAGGTCGGCAGGGGAACCGCCCTTGGAGATATCCAAGCATCTTTTGCCCAGGGCTCATTTGAATCCACGGGCAATACCACGGATCTGGCCGTTGGCGGGGATGGTTTTTTTGTATTAAAGCAACAGGGTACGGAAAATCTATACTACTCGAGGGCCGGAAATTTCAATTTTAATGAGGACGGCTATTTAACCAATCCCGAAGGTTACGTCGTTCAGGGATGGACTCTAGATGAAAACGGAGATGATACGGGTACGATCGGCAATGTCCTTATGAGTTCATTTACCTCGCCGCCCAGCGAAACCGATAACATGGAGGTTATCGTCAACCTCGATGCCGGAGGAGATGATAATTCATCAGGAACCGACACTTCCCTGTTTGGTGCCTGGAATGGCACCAGTTCCACACCCATAGGTTCAAGTGCCTACGAATATCAGTCCCCCTTGAAGGTATATGATTCTCTGGGAAGCACCCACGATATTACCCTCTATTTTGACAAGGCAGACACGGCGAATACATATGAATATATCGTGACCTGCAACCCGTCTGAAGACAATAGGACCTTCTCTGCTACTAGCGAAGTCACTGATGTTACGTGCGTCGCTGATACCGCCGGTTCTCTTGATGGAACATACTTTACGCTTTATGATGGCGCCGGTTCGGTTGCTTTCTGGATCGATGTTGATGATTCCGGAACAACCATACCAGTGGGAGCGTCAGCGGCTGATAGAACGGTAGAAATTACAGGCGTAACAACTGGAATGAATGCTGATTTAGTGGCAGCACAGATTGCCTCAACGGTTACTGGGGACAGCGAATTCGGTGCGGCGGCCAATGGTGCTGTGGTGACGGTTACCGATATGGGAACTCCTGGTACAAGGACAAATGCGTACGCCGGCACCTCCGGTTTCACAATGGCAACAACACAACAAGGTGGTACGGCTACGAGTCATCCTTTGGAAGGACTGCTGGCCAGAGGGACCCTCACGTTTGGCACAGACGGATCCATTACCGGGACGACGCTGGATAAAATAAACACCACCACCGGCGGTGTTACTGCTCAGACGACGTCGGACGTCTCAAACGGTTACTATCAATTTGATCCCACTTTTATCTCAGGGTCTCCCATGTCCGTCGAGCTTGATTTCGGGCTGCGCTATAATGGGTCAGCCTGGGTGAAAAATTCTCTTTCAACCTCTCAGTACGCCACCGCTTCCACAACCACGTTTCAGTCTGCAAACGGATACGGGGCCGGAGATCTGGAAGGCGTTAACGTGGATGTTGACGGTGTCATTACCGGGAGTTATTCCAATGGCCAGTTGATTCCTCTGTTTCGTGTCGGTTTGGCAAAATTCCAGAACACCCAGGGATTGTTTAAGGAGGGTGGCAACCTGTACAGCGAAACCCGCCAGAGCGGTTCTGCCATTACCAACAAGCCCGGAACCAACGGACTGGGGAGCATCGCACCCAATGCATTGGAACAATCGAACGTAGATATTGCAAATGAGCTGGTAAAAATGATTACCACCCAAAGGGGATTCCAGGCAAATTCAAAAATTATTACAGTAACTGATCAAATGCTTTCGGAACTTATAAATATCAAACGGTAATGTTTAACCCGTTGGCCTGTTGAGCCGGTTGCGCGGTGTTAGCTTAGCGATTAACCGGTTTTTCAGGCCGGCGGTTACTCCCCACAGATCAAAATTTCCGCTTGGCTGCAACACGCGAGACCCATAGATCAAATTTAGGCAAAAGCATTATCCATGGAGCGATTTAATAAATTCAAACTCCCCGACCCTCAGTTACTTGGGAGAATTTACCGATCAATTATCCCATTGATTGTTTAAGTCGTCATCTCATTTGGTTCTGACCAACGCGTGCTAAAGCCTTTCAAACAATCATTCGGTTTTTCAAGAGAAACGCGCCGTCGCTACGCTGCGTTGAAATCAAATGCGCTTGCACTGCAGGGATACTCACCCCCATTATTGAGGCGGACGTCAAGATTTTGACGTCTGCCTCGATCCTTGACGCAACTTGACCCTAAGAGTCTGTTTAGGCGAAATTCAAATATTCATATCTATTTGTAATATCATCACAATCTTCCTTTTATAAAAAATGTTTCCTTCAAAAATCGATATGGCATAAAGGTTGCTGTATATTCTGAAAAAGAATCATTTTTCAAAACAATTATTCGAAATAAATTAGGAGATTTTATGGACATTGCAACCGTCCTGGGTATTGTCTCTGCTTTTGGACTTGTACTTACCGCCATCTTTATGGGCGGCGGACTCAACATTTTTATCAACGTGCCCTCATTAATGATTGTGGTGGGTGGTACAGTCGGCGTAACGTTGATCGCTTATCCTTTAAAAGAAGTTCTTGGTGTCTTAAAGGTGGTTCAAAAAGCACTTTTTAGTAAAAATATATCTATCGACGAACTCATCAAAAGATTTATAGGGTTTGCAACCAAAACTCGCAAAGAGGGTATCCTTGCTTTAGAAAGCGAAATAAAGGACGTTACAGATGATTTCTTAAAGAAAGGGGTGCAACTCTCAATTGACGGATTGGAGCCCCAGGAGATCAGAGAAATTTTGAATACGGAAGTTGATTATGTCCGAAGCAGACACCAACTGGGTGCTGAAGTTTTTACCAGCATGGGAACCTTCGCTCCTGCTATGGGGATGATCGGTACATTGATCGGGTTGGTACAGATGCTCCAGAGTATGGATGATCCAAGCACCATTGGACCGGCTATGGCAGTAGCGCTGCTAACGACATTTTATGGTTCGCTTATGGCGAATCTCTGTTGCATGCCCATTGCAGGAAAACTTAAAACGCGAAGTAAAGAAGAAATGTTGACAAAAGAGATGGCCATTCAGGGCATTATATCGCTTTCCAATGGTGACAATCCTAGAATTCTTGAACAGAAACTTCTGGCTTTTATTCCGCCCAATAAGAAAAAGGAATCAAAGTAAATGGGAAACAGAAAGAATAAAAATGATGATGATTCCAGGGCGGATATTGGAATGGTAATGACGGTTTCTCTTTTTCTCATACTCTTGACGTTTTTTATTTTGCTCAATTCCATTGCAGTTGTCGATGACCATAGAACACGCTTGGCCATAGGATCACTTTTAGGGGCCTTTGGGGGATTGCCCGGCGGGTTATCGCCAATGGAAACCGGAAAGTCGGCGTTGCCTCCTACGGCGCCGATGATCGAAGAAGAACTAACCCTCGAGCAACTCATGTCATATGTCAAAAGAGATCTTAAGGAATTGGAAGGTGATATCAAACTGGAAACCATTGCCGGCCAAAAAAGGATCATCATAAGTGAAGAAGGATTATTTATGGGGAAAGGATTTAAAATAAAGCCCTCCGCACAGCCACTTCTGGATAAGCTGGGACAGATTATAAACAAGGGTTCTTTTCCGGTGGAGATCGCAGGATACACGGATAACGCCATACATCCTGAAAAAGAGTATAAATCAGAATGGGAGATATCCACAATCATGGCATTAAAGGTGCTAAAGTATTTTGTTTCACAGTGCGGGGTTCTTCCTAACAGAATTTCAGCCTATGGGGGTGGAAGCAATCATCCGATCACTTCGAATGAGAGCATACAGTCACGGGCACAAAACAGAAGGGTTGAAATTGATTTAAAATACAATGCGCCTGCCTACATAAAAAGAATATTTAAAAAGAAGCCAGCTGGTTTTTTTACATATAAGAAATTTGATTTTAAAATTTTCTAAATAGCAGACATGGAGAAGAAAAGTGAGTGAAGAGGAAAAAATCGATCCAAATTCCTGGATGGTGACATTTGCAGATCTTGTTATGCTGCTTTTAACTTTTTTTGTGCTTCTGCTGACCATGTCTTCAATGGATACAAAGAAACTACGGGATCTTATGACGCATTTTAGGGAATCCACAGGAGTGCTTGAACTCGCAGGGGCCGGCGAAGTATACAGCCTGGGATCTTTTATCAATAAGTACAACGATACCGATAGTTTATTGGTTGTTGATCAGAAGCATTTCTTAACCAAAATCAAACTCGTTTCAAATATTAAAAGTATGTTAAAAGATTTAAATAACAATATCACCCTGTCTGACGATGAGAGAGGTGTTGCCCTTACGTTTCACGGAAACATACTTTTTGATCCCGGAAAGACAACATTGCGAAAAGAAGTATATCCTGTTCTTGATCTCATCGGCGAAGCCATCGAGGGATGTCCGAATGATATTTTGATAATGGGACACTCGGATAATACTCCGATTAAAGATGAAATATATACATCAAACTGGGAACTCTCTACATACAGAGGAATTTCTGTTCTTGATTATTTATTAATGAGAAAAGGACTTTCACCTTCCAGATTTACTGTTGGTGGTGCCGGATCTTCCATGCCCCTGTACCCGAATACCAGTGAAAAGAACAGGGCCTTAAACAGGAGGGTAGAGATAATTTTTAAACATTTGAAGGAGATATAAATGGCAGAGGAAAAAAATGAAGACGTAAAAAACGCTGAGGAAGAACAGGCGCCAAAGAAGTCAAAGCTCAAGCTTATAATTATAGCGGTAGTTGTATTGCTCATCGGAGCGGGCGGAATTTACGGATATAGCAAGTATGATAAAGGGAAAAAAGAAAAAGCAGAAACGATAAAAACCGATAAAGTGAGTATCGTCTGCCCGTTGAACTCTTTTGTCGTCAATCTTCTGGATAAACAAGGCGTTGGCAAAAGATACTTGAAGGTCACCATGCAGCTCGAGGTTGGAAAAGAAGAAGAAAAGCTGCTTATCGAGAATCACAATCCGCAAATAAGAGATACCGTCTTGCTTTTGCTTTCAAGTCAATCTTTAAAGGAGATTAATACAATGGAAGGCAAACTTGAATTAAAACAGGCGCTTTTATCAAGGATGAATCAGATTTTGGGAGATGGAGTCATTCGCAGGATATATTTTACAGAATTTGTTGTGCAATAGGTGAAACATGGGGAATATTTTATCACAGGATGAAGTTGACTCTCTTCTTGACGGAATAACCGAAGGGAAGGTTGAAACCGAATCCGATGTTAGCGAAGGAGTTCCATCGGTAGAGGTATATGATTTTAGTATGCCGGCCGGTCCGGTTCATCTCAGGCTGCCTGCCCTGGGAATTATCAATGAAAGGCTTGTCGGTCTTTTAAGAACAAACCTTCAGGTTGCCAGCAGGTCTGTGATAGATGTCAATTTAACTTCAACCGAGACCGTTAAGTTTAGTGATTTCTATCTCTCTCTACCGATGCCGTCAAGTCTTAATATATTTAGCAATGAACCATTAAGAGGATTTTCCCTTCTCGTTTTGGAAGGTCCTCTGGTATTTTCATTTGTTGATAGTTTGTTTGGTGGAACCGGCGTGAGTCATGTAAAGCTTGAAGGAAGGTTGTTTACAAAAATTGAAACCAAAATAGTTGAGAAAATCGTTAAGATTATTTTAAGCGATCTTCAGAAAGCCTGGTCAGATGTTTATGAAATAAATGCGGTATTCATTCGGTCGGAAATGGATCCTCAGTTTGTCGGTATCGGGACGCCGGACGATTTAATCATTGTCAATAAATTTGAAGTGCAGCTTGAAAAAGGTAAAGGTTTCATCACCATTTGTATTCCCTATTCCAGCATTAAACCTATAAAAGAAAAACTTAAAAATAAGTTCAGAAGCGAAAAAATGAACGTAGATCCAAGGTGGAAAAGATATATTATGCAAAAACTTCAGGAGACAACGGTTGAATTGAGTTGCACCATGGGGATGGCGAAAATAAATGGTTCAGAACTTTTAAGTATGAAAGTTGATGACGTAATAATGCTTGATCAAAAATCGGGCAATTCTGTAATTGTTAATGTAGAAAATATCCCAAAATTTAGAGGATATCCAGGGGCATGCAACAAGAAAAAGGCCGTTAAAATAATTGATAGACTTGAATAGGAGTAAGACATGGTTGATGAAAATGATAAATTAAACGAAAAAAATGACAGTGAAGCACTCCAGAATGATAAATCATGCAATGATGGGAAATGCGATATGGACCTTATCCTTGATATTCCTCTGGATGTTACCGTTGAGTTGGGTAACGTCAAAATGCCAGTGAACGAGTTGCTTCAACTTGGACAAGGTTCCATTATCGAGCTGTCAAAACAGGTTGGTGAGCCGTTAGATATATATGTAAACAAAAAATTGGTTGCTAAGGGTGAAGTTGTAATTCTGGATGAAAAATTCGGAATAAGGGTTTCCGATATCATTAATCCTGCCGAAAGGGTCAAATCTTTAGGTTAAACGAGTGATGGTGTGATGGATGGTTGAGCCTGACTTAGTAAACACCGGACTTAAGACAATTGCCATGCTTTTTATTGTGCTTGGTATCTTGGTTCTCGTGATTTATATAATGAAAAAATTTATGTCGCCAAAGGGAAAAGGCAAAGGAGATTTAATTATCAAAGTTGTCTCATCGCTTTACTTATCCCCAAAGGAGAGAGTAGAAGTCATAGAAATATCGGGTGAAAGAATTGTTGTTGGTATCACACCAGGCAACATTAACTTTTTAACCAAGCTCAGTCGTAACAAAGAGAGAAATGGTAATATAAAGAATGCTGGAAAAGATCACGAGATTATTTCATAATAAAAAGAAAAGACAATACATGATCCTTTTCTTTTCGATAGCCATGTTGTTTATTTTGGTAGAAAATGTTTTGGCAGCAGATTTTATATTGCCTTCATTTCGATTCGGAATAGAAAAGGGTGGAGATCCCGGCGACGTTTCAGTTTTACTCCAAATTGCTTTTTTACTAACAGTTCTTACTCTTGCACCGGCTATTCTGATACTCACGACATCTTTTACGAGACTGGCCGTTGTATTTTCATTTTTAAGACAAGCAGTAGGAACTCAACAAACACCATCTAACCAGATTATCGCCGGACTTGCTTTATTTTTAACCTTCTTTATTATGATGCCGATTTGGCAGAAGATTAATAATAATGCATTACAGCCTTACCTTCATGAGGAGATATCTCAGGAAGTTGCCTTAAAGGAAGCCATAAATCCTATTCGAAACTTTATGTTAAAACAGACACGGGAGAAAGATCTGGCCTTGTTTATTAAAATGGCAAAGATAAACAAACCTAAGAATGAAGATGACATACCGACAATGGTTCTTATCCCTGCCTTTGTAATAAGCGAACTGAAGACTGCATTTATTATCGGATTTGTTCTGTTCGTGCCATTTTTGATCATAGACATGGTCGTTGCAAGTGTATTACTCAGCATGGGCATGATGATGCTTCCGCCAATAATGGTATCATTGCCGTTTAAACTCATGCTGTTTGTTTTGGTTGATGGTTGGAATATAATCGTTGGTTCACTGGTAAAGAGTTTTGTGGGTGGATAAAAAATGACTCCGGAATTTGTTGTAAATTTTGCACAGGAAGCCATAAAAGTTACTTTGTATGTATCTATGCCCATGCTTGTTTTAGGGCTTATTGTCGGAGTTGCGATAAGTATTTTTCAGGCGGTGACTCAAATTCAGGAGATGACGTTAACATTTGTACCAAAGATATTGGTCGTCTTGGTGGCGCTTTTATTTTTTTCCAGCTGGATGCTTGAACAGCTCATGCAATTTACAGTGACAACGATAAATCAGATACCATATTATATAAGATAATGGAGGAAGCAGTGGATATTCTGTCCATACCTTATCGAGAATTTAAAGGTTTTTTTCTTGTTCTAATAAGAGTCAGCATCATTTTTCAGATGCTTCCGTTCTTTAATGCTAAGGTTATTCCCGTGTTGGCAAAGGCAGGGCTGGCTTTTGTAATTACCATAATTCTCTTTCCCGTGATTAACACTAAAATGGTCGAATTCCCTTCCACAATAATTGGAATGGCTCAGTTGATATTGACTGAATTTATTATCGGCATAATCCTGGGATTATTAGTTTTGGTATTTTTTGAGGGGATAAGGATGATGGGTCAGATGGTGGGCTTTCAAACCGGTTTTGCCATCACAAACATCATTGATCCTCAAAGCGGTGCCCAAATTTCGATTCTTGCAAATTTGGCATATCTTGTGGCAATGATCTTCTTTTTATTGCTGAATGGACATCACATATTGCTAAGCGCTGTAAGGGATAGCTTTGAGATTTTACCTGTCGGATCCTTAAGGTTAAATGTTAAAATGTTTAATAAGATTGTGCCCATATATGGTGATATGTTTGCTATTGCCGTAAAGATTGGGGCCCCGGCAATTGCCGCTCTTTTATTCACCAATTTAGCCTTTGGACTGATCGTAAAATTTATTCCACAAATGAATATTATGATCGTTGCATTTCCGGTTCAAATCATTATCGGTCTTTTGTTTTTTGGTGTGTCGTTAAATGTTATTTTGAAATTCATGGAAACATATCTTAGAAATCTTGGTCACCTGCTGATAAATACCATGCAATGGCTTAGGATATAAAAAATGGCTGAACAGAGTTTTGAAGAAAAAACTGAACAACCGACGCCGAAAAAAAGGCAGGAACTCAAAGAAAAGGGAGAGGTGGCAAAAAGCAAGGAATTGCCTTCGGTGGCTGTGCTCCTTGCCGCTCTGATCTCCTTATCTCTTTTTGGATCATTTATGTACAACCATATCCAGATTATTATGAAAGGAGCATTTTCTTTATCTTCTATACATAATTTTAATACGCCTGAGTTTTTAAAATTCGCTCAAAATATTATTGGCCGGTTTATCATCTTGCTCTCTCCACTTTTTGCAGCTATTTTTATTACAGCGATTCTATCGAATGTCATGCAAGTGGGCTTTATTTTATCCGGTGAATCGATTACCCCCAAACTGTCAAAAATAGATCCAATCAAAGGGTTTGGGAGGCTTTTTTCCAAACAGGCTTTCATGGAATTTATCAAATCCTTGTTAAAGCTAACCATTGTGGGCGGAATTGCGTACCTTACAGTAAAAAGTGAGATGAAAAATTTTGCTCTCCTGAGCGATATGCAACTTAATTCAATTTTCGTTTATATCCTCAAAATTTTTTTTAAGATATTTATCCGGTGTTCATTGGCAATGATTATTCTGGTTGTTATCGACTACGCATTTCAGAGATGGGAATTTGAAAACAGAATTAAGATGACCAAGCAAGAAGTAAAGGATGAATTTAAAAAGTCAGAAGGGGATCCTTTGATAAAATCAAGGATCAAAAGCATTCAGATGGAAATGGCCAGAAAAAGGATGATGCAGGATGTTCCTGAGGCCGATGTCGTTATTACCAATCCAACACATTTTGCTGTTGCTTTGAAGTATGATAGTTCGACCATGAATGCACCAAAGGTAATCGCAAAAGGGTCGAGAAAGATAGCCGAGAAGATCAAAGATGTAGCTTCGAAACATGGAATCCCAATTTTGGAAAATAAAGAACTCGCCCGAAATTTGTATTCGTTGGTTGAGGTTGGTCAGGAGATACCACCGGCACTCTATCAAACGATTGCCGAGCTTTTGGCTTACGTTTACAGGTTAAAGTCAAATTATGCCCATGGAGTGTCATAGAATAGTTTTAAGGAAATGTAGATGGAACAAGTTATAAAATCAAAAACTGATCCTACATCTGTTAGTGAGATAATGACAGTCATTGGTGTGGTCACTATCCTTGTGGTAATGATAATTCCGTTACCTTCTATACTTTTGGATTTCCTACTGGCATTGAACATCACCGTTGCAATAACGATTCTTTTGATCGCTATGTATACGCTTAAACCTTTAGACTTTTTCATATTTCCCCCGTTGCTTCTTGTGACGACTCTTTTCAGGCTATCTCTCAATGTCGCATCGACAAGATTGATACTTTTACATGGCAATGAGGGCGCCCTGGCTGCGGGAAGAGTTATCAAGTCGTTTGGCAGTTTTGTGGTCGGTGGAAATTACGTTGTCGGTGTGATTGTATTTATTATTCTGGTTATTGTTAATTTTGTTGTAATTACAAAAGGAGCCACCAGGATCGCTGAAGTTGCCGCTCGGTTTACGTTAGATGGTATGCCCGGTAAACAGATGAGTATCGATGCGGATCTCAATGCGGGTCTAATCGATGAAAATGAGGCAAAAGAACGCCGTATAATCATCACAAGGGAGGCCGAATTTCACGGATCTATGGATGGTGCGGCCAAATTTGTCAGAGGAGATGCTATTGCAGGAATTATAATTACCCTTATTAATATTTTCGGTGGATTTATTATCGGCGTGCTTCAGAAAAAGATGTCCATTCTTAACGCCGCTCAGAACTATACCCTTTTAACGGTAGGCGATGGTTTGGTCTCTCAGATTCCGGCACTCGTCATATCCACGGCGGCAGGGATCGTCGTTAGCAGGGCAGCCTCAGAAGGAACCATGGGCAAGGATTTTGGAAAACTATTTTCTAGTTATCCAAAGGCGATTTATCTTTCAGCATTAACTGTCTTTTGTTTCGGTCTTATCCCGGGTTTACCGCATATCCCTTTTATGATGCTTTCAGTAATCATTGGGATAAGCGTTTTTATGTTTGAAAGGAAAAAGGAACAATTAAAAGATGATAAAGTTCAGGTTAAAAAGAAGGAAGCAATCGATGAAGGACCGGAACCCGTGGAACATCTACTAACGATTGATCCTCTTGAGTTGGAAGTAGGATATGGCCTCATTGCTTTGGTGGATAGAGAGCAGGGAGGAAAGTTCCTTGATAGGGTTCGCTCAATAAGACGTCAGTTTGCTGTAGAAATGGGAATGGTTATCCCGCCGATTCATATCAGAGATAATCTGCAACTGAATTCATCCGAATATCAGATTCTTCTTAAGGGTGTAAAGATTGCCGGAGCTGAATTAATGGTGAATCATTATCTGGCTATGGATCCAGGAGATGCTACAAGAAAAATTGAAGGAATAGAAACAAAAGAGCCGGCATTTAATATCCCTGCATGCTGGATCCCCGAAGCAAGAAAAGAGGAGGCCAAGCTTTCGGGTTATACTGTTGTTGATGATGCAACGATCATGGCCACTCATTTGACGGAAGTTCTCCGAAAACATGCTTCAGAGCTGTTAGGCAGACAAGAAGTTCAAAATTTGCTGGATAATCTCCAAAAAACTTATCCAAAGGCGGTTGAAGAACTTGTGCCGAATCTTCTTTCATTAGGGGCTGTTCAAAAGGTGTTACAAAACCTTTTGGAAGAACGGATATCTATCAGGGATCTGTTGACTATTGTCGAAACACTTGCCGACTGCGCTCCATTGACAAAAGATCCTGATTTATTAACCGAATACGTGAGGAACAAAATGTCCAGATCCTTTATAAGTCCACATATAGGAGAAGATGGTTATTTAAAACTGATAACCATGTCCCAAGATGTTGAGGGTATTCTTCTTAAGGGGATACAAAAAACAGAACACGGTTCATATTTATCCGTCGATCCAAACCTTGCAGATTCCATTATTTCTTCAATCAAAAAGGAAGCGGAAAAGGCGATGTCTAAAAATATTCAACCGATTCTTTTGACTACACCCGTAATTAGAAGACATTTGAGAAAGATGATAGAATATTTTGTACCCTCATTAATGGTATTATCCCAAAGTGAGCTTTTGAATGATGTCGGCTTTAAAGCTATTGGAAAGGTAAAATTAAGCCATGCAGGTTAAGAAATATCGAGCGAGAACAATTAAAGAAGCCAGCGCAAAGGTTAAAAACGTACTGGGACCGGAAGCGATGATTCTTTCCACGCAAAAAATATCGAAAATAGGTGAAGATGATGTTTTTGAAATAACAGCTCTGGCCGGCGCAAAAAATATTTCAGATGAGAGTCCGAACATGCTTGGAGAGGTCAAGCAAGAGTTGATGAGTATAAAAGAGATACTTTATCTTTTAAACAATTCAGATGTTTTTATTGAAAAATTGATAACGTATCCCGGAGCTCTAAGTCTTTATACCAGAATGATAAAAAATGGTGTAAATGAACGTTATGTAAGGCTAATATTTGAAAGGACCGGAGCATTTAATGGCCATCCCGTTAATGACATGACAGGGATTAAGGATCGTGCACTTAAAGAGATCACGAAAGTTATAGATGTTAAAGATCCTTTCGATACAAAAGAAAATAATCAAATTATAACGGCCTTTATCGGGACGACAGGTGTTGGTAAAACAACCACGATCGCAAAACTTGCTGCCAGACTCATGCTTGAAAAGACAAAGAAAGTTGGTTTGATTTCGTTAGACGCCTATAGGATTGGGGCAATGGAACAACTGAAAACATATGCAAATATACTAGGGGTGCCCTGTTTTCAGGTATTTAAAAAAAAGGATCTGCTTTTTGCGCTTCGGAGAATGGAAGGAAAAGATATCGTCCTCATCGACACGGCAGGCCAAAGTCAATATGATAGATCAAGACTGGATGAACTCAGAAGATTGATTCCCGGCGATTTAAATATCAGTACTCATCTTCTATTGAGCATTGCAACTGCCGAATCTGAAATGAATAAAGCAGCAGATAATTTTAGATGTTTAAAATATCAGAGCTACATATTCACAAAAAGAGATGAAACTCAAAAATGTGGTTCAATTATGAACCAGATTATGGAACAAAGTTTGCCGGTTTCGTATATTACCACAGGGCAGAATGTGCCAGAAGATATTGAGCAAGCAGAAAAATCAAAACTATTAAAGTTGATCGTTTAGTAAAAAAGTAAAATATGAACGTTTGACGCCCATTATTTTAAGTAATGCTCATAGAGTGTAACAGGCCGGGAAAACTTTTTAAGGTAAAATCATAATAAATAAGTAAACAAGGATGTTTTATATTGGAGACCAAAAAGATGGATCAGGCTACAAATTTGAGAAAGATTGTAAAAGAGGAATCTGGGAAAGTTCACAAATTAAGAGCGAAAGATGAATCATCTCCCGCCCAAAATAGTCCCATGGTTTTTGCAGTGACCAGCGGAAAGGGCGGGGTAGGCAAGACAAATATCGTTGGCAATCTGGCGATTACATGCCAGAGAATGAGAAAAAGAGTTTTAATCTTTGATGCAGATCTCGGGCTTGCAAACATTGATATTATTTATGGTATTAACCCCAAATATACTATTGAAGAAGTCATCAAAGGTGAAAAAGAACTGTCTCAAATAATTGCCAGGGGCCCGGAAGGCGTGGCTATAATACCTGCAAGCTCAGGAGTACAAGAACTATCACATCTTACAGAAGGTCATAAGATCAATCTCTTAAATGAATTTGATTTATTGAGCAATATGTATGACATTTTACTGATTGACACAGGCGCGGGTATTTCTTCCAATGTTATTTATTTTAATCTGGCGGCCCAGGAAAGGATTATAGTCGTAACGCCGGAGCCAACGTCTATAACAGATGCCTATGCCCTTATTAAAGTTATGTTTATGAAGCACAGGACAAAGAAATTTATTATTTTGATGAATATGGTCAGAAACGAAAGAGAAGCAGTGTCAGTTTATAAACATCTGAGCGGTGTCGTAGAGAAATTTATGGGAAGCATATCATTAGACTACGCAGGATGTATTCCATATGATAAACATTTAAACGAGTCCGTAAACAGGAGAGAACCGGTTACTTGTTGCTACCCTGAGTCATCTTCAAGCCAAAGCTTTAAAAAACTTGCCGAATATCTATTAGAACAGACTGATGGAAGGCATCAAGATGGAAGTATACAATTTTTTTGGAAAAGACTGATGGTTGGAGTGGTAGGTGGATGAAATGAATACAGGGATAAAAAAATATCAGGAAATAAACCATGTAGATCAGGAAAGCATGGATAGTAAGTATAGGGAAGAACTTATTATCAAATACGCCCCCCTTGTAAAGCAAATTGCTGAAAGGATGGCGGTTAGACTTCCTCCCAATATTTCCAAGGAGGAACTCATTGGCCCTGGGGTTTTGGGGCTGTTTGATGCCATTGATAAGTTCGACTCAAAAAGGGGGATCAAATTCAGGACATATGCGAATCTAAGGATAAAAGGGGCAATTTTAGATGAATTAAGAAAAATGGATTGGATTTCGAGATCTGTTCGAAGGAATATTAACAGAATCGAGGATGCAATAAGAACTCTTGAGCTAAAACTCGGAAGAGAACCCAAAGATGATGAGATTGCTGAAGAAATGGGACTTGAGATGGATTCATATTATAGAATGATCAGCAGATCTCAAGGCGTAAATCTGTTAAGCCTGGACGAATTGATGCTTGACGGTACTACTTTTAAAGTTTCCAAACAGGCATCGGATCAACCTTCTCCTATTGATGAATTAAAGGTAAAGGAGATTAAATCAATTATTTTTAAAGCGATGTCAACGCTTTCAAAAAAAGAACAAATTGTATTATCACTATATTATTATGATGAATTGACATTAAAAGAAATAGCACAGGTGTTAAGTTTAACCGAGTCAAGGATATCCCAAATTCATTCGAAGGCAATAATAAGATTGAGGATAAAGTTGAAATCTTATTATGAAAGCTGATTATGACTTCACTAAAAAAGGAAGAAAATGCTTCTCAATCTTTCGATAATTCTAATGAGTCGAAAGATAAAGAAAAAAAAGCATTTTTTCAAAAGAAAAATACTAAGAATAAACCCAATAAACATGCATGGAAAAAAAAGGTTTTTATTTATTTTGTGACAGGAACATTAATTTTGGCCGGGCTCTCATTATATCCTTTTATAAAAAACAGTCAAGAAATTGTGTGGATACCAAAACTTAAATGGTTTCCTATCCAAAATTGTAAATCCATCAAGTTTGAGCCATTTATTATCCCTTTTAGAGAGAAAGGTAAGTTTACATATATATCTTTAAGTATTTCCTTTGAATTGCCGAATAAAGAATTAATGGATGAAATGATAGATAAAAATAATTGGATTAGGGGTGTCATTTACAACATTTTGAGTGATAACATATATGCATTGGAAAATGTATCATCGCTAATGAGACTCAAACAGTTCATTATTAAAGGTGTGAACAATGTACTAACAGCAGGTAAGGTTGATAACGCAATTATAACAGACTTTTCGACAGTTTGAGCTAAGAAAGGACTTAAGTTTAAATAATTGATCGCTTCAAGTATAATTAAACGTTTCGGGAATTTTACAAATTATTGAATTCAAATGTCTTTTAATGGAAAATGATTCATGCCACTGGTATGGAAGAATGGAATGTTGGAATACTGGAATATTGGGAATAAGAGAGGAGATAGACTATTTAAATTGTCAAAAAATCCTTTAAACCCATCATTCCATTACGCCATCATTTCATTATTCCAATTGGGCCTGCCCGCTCGTGTCTTGCAATGGCAGGTGGGGCGAAGCCCTTAAGCTCTGCTTTTGTATCACCACGGCGAGCTCAATTTAAAGGAGAAAGCCATGTCGGGTACAACTCATATGAATATTATTCTTGGTCAGGGGAATACGATTAAGGAAGTTCATAATGTAAAGAAACAGAACCTTGAGATGAATCAACAGTTTGTTGCTCAGCAATCAGATGCCGCAAAGAAAGAAGATAAATCAAAAGTAGAAGAATTTGAGACAAAAAACAGAATTGAAATTAAAAAAGAGAAAGATAAAAAAGAAGATCAAAAGGGCAACAAAAAAGAATCAAAAGATGAAGGTCAAAAAGAGAAATTAAATTTATTGGAAGGGAAACTCATCGATATCATAGTCTAATCATGAATTTATTTGAATTAAAATACTTAATTGTTTTGCAGCTTGCGATTGATTTCGCAATTTTTGTTGTGTTTATTTTCTTGATAAGACGCCTAAGATTTCTCGATAAAGGCTCTTCATCATTGAACAGCAAACTGAAAATATATGAATCGTTTCTGACGGATGCAGATAACATTTCTGTAAAATTCAAAGAAATGTTACAAGAGAAAAAGGATATAATAAAAAAACTTAATGAACAATTAGAAAAACGGATAAAAAATTTAAATACGCTTTTAAACAGGGCTGATGCCTTGATCTTTAAGCATAGACAAAGTAATCAAGATGGCCATGTTCAAGATTCGTCAACAAATCATACGAAAAAAATTGTTGAACTGGCAAAAGAAGGATTTGATTTAGATTATATTTCTGAAAGCCTTGTTATCCCAAAAGAAGAAGTAATGCTGGTCCTAGATCTAAAGAAAAAAATATCACAGTTAGATCCTAAAGAGGGTGTGTCTTGAATAAAGTCGGTTTTTCAACAGTATCCCCGTCTAAGATATCACTCCAACCTAATGATAATAAAACTATTTATCCCAAATTAGTCGAAAACGAAATTGTCGAGGGTAAGGTTCTAAGATCCTTTTCCTTAAAAAACGTTCTGTTGCTTATTAAAGGAAAAGAGATAATGGCAAAAACACATATGCCTTTGAGGGAAGGCAGTGTTATATCCCTAAAAGTCGAAGACGTTCATCCAAATCCTGTCCTCAAGCTGTTGGGAATGGTAAATGAAAATATTGAAACGATAAATACGTCCATTATACTGACCGGATTAAAGAAGAATTTGTGGAAGGCCATCCTTGAAAATATTGATCATTGCATGATTCCCGATAACGATAAAATACTATTTAAAGGGTTGATAGATGATATATCGAAAAACCTATTTCTAAAACCAAACCCGGACTTATTGAGAAAACTTCTTGATAAATCAGGAATCGAATGGGAGGCCAAACTCAGAGAAATAGTCACTTCTGAAACAAATTTCAGTAAGGTAAATATTAATGAAGTTATAACAGGTGATTTAAAAGGCTTTGGATCAAAAATTCTTTCTTTATTGGAAGGACAAAATGATTTTTTCGAAAGGTTTGTATCCACGATAAAAAACATTCAACTTCTTAATCAATTGGGACTTGAACAAGAAAGAAAAATTTTCATTCCCATACCGTTTCAATTCCCTGATGGGCTTTTTACTATAGGCCAATTATTGATACATCTTAATGAAAATAAAAAAAAAGATGGGAATGGAAAAGAAAAAGAAAAGGGTTTTTTCAAAATAAGTTTTTTGCTTGAAATGTCAAATCTCGGGCCGCTAAGAGCTGATCTTGTGGTTAAACAGAAACAGATCAATGGACGATTTTTAATTGTTGGAGAAAAAGCGAAGGTTATCATTGAAAATCAGCTTCCATCTTTAATAAAAACCCTTGAACAAAAAGGTTTTGTCATTCCTCATTTTGAATGCCATATAAAAAAACCCGTGGAAATAAAAGATACGCTGATCAAAGAGATCATTCACAAGGAAAGCCATAACATTAACTTGATTGTTTGAATGAAAAATAAATTACGAAAAAACAGTGCTGTTAGCTTAAAGTATCGGCCCGAATCAGACAGTGCCCCCAGGGTTACTGCAAAGGGCAAAGGGAAGATTGCTGAAAAAATTATCAAAATTGCGAAAGAACATGATATTTATATTCACGAAGACCCCGATCTGATAGAGGTTTTGTCACAACTTGACATAAACGATGAGATTTCGCCGGATCTTTATCTTGTTGTGGCAGAGCTTCTGGCGTTTGTATATTCTCTCAATAAGAATATGTCATCAATTTAAATTTCATACCTGAATCTTTCCCATACAATCTTGAAAAACGGTAAAAATTTCCAATGGGCATTTTTTTCCTCCTCCCAACAAAAATACACATCAGATGCTATAAATAATAGTTCAAAAAAAACAATCACTTAAATAATAATCCATTCCGTGGATAATTTGGCATTGATATTGCTTTTAAAAGTCACAAAAAGAAAAAGGAGAAAATAGTGATATCCGGCATATATAATTTAATTGATGGTTCCATGACCCAGCAACTGAGATTCGAAACCATAGCAAACAATATGGCCAATAGTAATACCAATGGCTTTAAAAAAGATATCATATCTTTTTCCGAGGCACTTGAAACGCAAAGTAATTCCAGTACAGACTTTTCCCAGGGTCCTACAAAATTCACCGGGAATGAACTTGATGTGGCTTTAAATTCCGAGGGGTTTTTCAAAATCGAAACTCCAAACGGAATAAGATATACAAGAAATGGTGCATTTTCAGTCAATGCAGAAGGATTTCTGGTGACTGGGAATAGAGATACAGTATTGGGACAAAATGGTCCCATAGCCGTAGAGGGTGGCGAGGTGTCTATAGGAAGAGATGGACAAGTTGTGGTGAATAATGAATCGGTGGATAAAATACTTGTTGTTAATTTTGATGAGCCTCAGCTCCTTAGAAAAGAAGGCTGGTCATATTATTCATATCAGGGAGAAAACAAAGGGATATCAACAGTATCCGATGCCGAGATTCAACATAAATATTTGGAAGGTTCCAATGTTAACCCAACGCAGGAAGTAATTAAAATGATAGAGACATACAGGGCTTTTGAGTCTGTGGAAAAGGCGATTCAGTCCATTGATGCATTAACCAATGAAATGGTTAATGATTATGGTACGGTTCCAAATTAAAGGAGATAATCATGTTAAGAGGATTGTGGTCCGCAGCTTCAGGTATGGCTGCTCAGAAAATGAACATTGATGTTATTGCAAATAACCTGGCAAACGTAAACACAGCGGGTTTCAAAAAGAGCCGGACGGATTTTCAGGACCTCATGTATCAAACGGTGAATCAGGCCGGGTCTGAAACATCCACCGGTGAACAGATTCCTGTTGGCATCCAGATCGGCATGGGGACAATGCCTATTGGCGTTCACAAGGAATTTATGCAGGGAGATTTTCAACAGACGAAAAATGAGCTGGATATGGCAATTGAAGGAAAAGGGTTTTTTAAGGTGCTGAGCAATGAAGAAGAACTCTATACCCGCTCAGGTAATTTTAAATTGGATTCAAATAGAAATATTGTTACCCCTAATGGTGACAAGTTACAACCAGATATGACGATTCCAGAAAATACAGTGACCATTAAGATTGATTCTGATGGGACAGTTACTGCTTTTGATCCCGAAGGTGTCGGCGCATCCCTTGGAACAATTGAATTATATAATTTCCCGAATCCAGCAGGGCTTTTCAGCCGTGGCCATAACCTTTACAGATCCACAGATGCTTCTGGAGAGGCTGTAAACGGCACACCGGGCTCAGAAGGTATTGGTACCATTGTCCAAGGGTTTGTTGAAGTATCTAATGTGGATGTTGTGCAAGAGATGGTTAACATGATTATGGCACAAAGGGCTTATGAGATTAACAGTAAGGCTATAAAAACAGCGGATGAAATGCTATCCATAGTTAATAATATTTCGAGGTAATTATGAAGATGAATAAAAACATATGTAACATATTTATTTTCCTCTGTATTTTAGGGTTTTATTCGACTTCAATGGGTGCGGAAATCAGCAAAAATGTCCGTCAGAATGTCTCCCCTCAAAGGTTTCAAACCATACCGGAGGCCAAATTCAGAGAAATCTTTCAGAAATATCTTTATCGCAATTTAAATAGCCAAGGAAGCGATGTGGTTATATCCAGACTGAAGATAACCGGCAATGTGCCCGTGCCTGACGGAACCATCAGTTTTAAGCAGTATCAAAAAGGTAAAAGACGATTTGAAGGACAAGTAGGCTTAATCGTCGTGGTTAAGATAAATGGTGTGGTTAAAAATGAAGTTAAACTCTCCGGTTGGGTTGATATATTTCAGCCTGTAGTTTGTGCTTCTCGTGATCTAAGAAGAGGAGAGAGGATAAGCAAAGATGATCTTTACTTTGTTAAAAGAAATATATCTCATATATCTTCGAAGGTTCTAACTGATATGAACAAGATCATCGGTTTTATGGCAAAGCACAACGTAAAAAAAGATACCAGCCTTAAAGAATGGATGTTTGAAAAATTTCCAATTGTGGATAAAGGAGACATCGTTACAATTATCGCTGAATCCGGAGATATTAAGGTGACGGTTCCCGGAAGAGTTTTGATGAAAGGTTATGCCGATGAACTTGTAAAAGTTCAAAATCTAATGAGTAAAAAAGAGATTTACGCCAAGGTCGTTAACGGATCAATGGTAGCAGTAGATTTTTAGATAATAGGAGAGTACCATGGCAGATAGAAGATACTTACTTTTGGGTATGACGTTCATATTCCTATCCGGTTGTGCAGGTTTGTCTAAAGACCCCTCTCATGTGATTCAAACAGCGAAGATTCAAAAACCTAAATTTGATGTTTATGAGCTTCCCAAACCGGAAGAAGGGTCATTGTGGTCGGAAATGTCTGAGGCAGGTCTGTTTCAGGACATGAAGGCAAGAAAAGTCGGAGATACCGTCACTGTGAGAATTGTAGAGGATCCGGAAGCAGTACTGAATGCAAATACCAAAACAAGTCGGTCTTCAAGTATAGATGCAGCGAAACTCAAATTTTTGGGTTACATGAAGGCGCTTGCTGAAAAGAATTCCAGACTTGCTCAGGATCCGGGAACAGATGATTTGATACAGGCATCTTTGGGTATGAAATTTGACGGCAAAGGTTCAACGGACAGGGACGGTCACGTCAAGGCATATATTTCTGCAGTGGTTGAAAAGGTCCTTTTCAATGGGAACCTGTATATCAGTGGACAAAGGGAAGTCAGGGTGAATAATGAAACACAGTATATAACATTATCGGGGGTAGTGAGACCTAAAGATATAAGTTCGTCCAATGAAGTCTCTTCTACATTTATTGCTGATGCAAGGATCACATATTCCGGAACCGGTCCTGTAGCAGACAAACAAAGAGTCGGATGGTTAGGGAGGGTATTAGATTATGTCTGGCCGTTTTAAGAATATATCACTCATTGCGTTGTTGCTTTTGTGCTTTATTGGACCCTCTGCAGGTTATTCTGCGAGGATAAAGGATATTTCATCAATTAAAGGTATCAGACAAAACCAACTTCTTGGTTATGGTCTGATCATCGGTCTCAATGGCACCGGAGACAAGAGCGGAACAAAATTTACCATACAGGGTTTAGTGAATATGCTGGAACATATGGGAGTCCACGTGGATCCGGATGAAGTAAAGGTAAAAAATGTTGCCGCAGTTCTCGTGAGTGCAAAATTACCGCCTTTTGCCAGGATCGGGAAAAAGATTGATGTCATCCTGTCATCTATCGGTGACGCGAAAAGCCTCCAGGGAGGTACGCTTTTATTGACGCCTTTAAAGGGTGTGGACGGCAAAGTTTATGCCCTTGCGCAGGGACCTGTTGTTATCGGTGGTTACAGTGCCGGCGGTGAAGCAGGGGGCGGTGTAACCAAAAATCATCCTACGGTTGGAAGAATCAGTGGCGGGGCCAGCATCGAAAAAGAAATTCCGTCATCGATAATGAGTAAAAACGAAATGACAATAATTCTAAATAATCCGGACTTTAATACAGCCGACCGGGCTGCCGACGCCATAAATTTGCGAATTGGAGAAAAAATTGCCAAACCCATAGACTCTGGCACTTTGACATTCAGGATTCCTGAAAAATTTGAAGACAAAGTAGTCAGCTTGATCGCTCAAATTGGGGAAATCCAAGTAGAGCCGGATTCAATCGCGAAGGTTATCGTAAATGAAAAGACCGGAACGGTTGTGGTTGGGGAAAATGTCAGGATTCAAAAAGTTGCCGTTGCTCATGGAAATTTGAGTATTCATATAAAAGAGGAAAAAAATGTTTCACAACCGCTACCTTTTGCACCGTCAGGTGGAGGGGTTGCTCCACAACAGATGAAAGGCGGTACGGTTGTGGCACCGGGTGGCAGTACAGTGGTTACCCCCGAAACTCAGGTTTCTGTGGCTGAGGAAAACAGTCGTCTTCTTTTGATCCCAAAGGGGAGAACCATCGGCGAACTGGTCAACGCCTTGAATGCGATTGGCGTAACCCCCAGGGATCTCATAACTATTTTACAGGCCATTAAAGCCGCGGGTGCGCTTCAGGGCGAGCTCGAAATTATCTAAAGGAGAAAATAGAGAATGATAAAAGCAATTGCTACCAACCAGAATACAACAATTGCACCCAATGACATTCGTCAGGCAAAACTCGAAAGAGCATGCTCCGAGTTTGAATCTATTTTTATCACCCATATGTTGAAATCGATGAGAACAGCTGTTACGGAAGATGGTTTTTTGGGAAATAACAATGAAAGCAAGATTATTCAATCGATGTTTGACGAAAATCTTGCCCTTGGAATGGCAAAGGGTAAAGGCATGGGGCTTGGCAAGATGCTTTTTGAAAGTTTAAAAGATTGAATGTGCACTTTAGATAACAAAAAAAATGACCGATAATAGAATAGGGAGTATATTTATGGAGGCGTTTACCGTTGATACGATCGAAAAACTTTTTTACAAAAAGATCATGCTTTACAATGATCTGCTTTATTGTTTTGAAGAAGAGAGAAAGTCTCTTATAAGAATAAATCTCAACAAGTTATGGGGATTATCTAAAAAAAAAGATGAGATATGTGCCCAGATAAAATACATCAGGCGAGAGATGTCTGTCGCCGTTAATTCGGAAAATGAACAAGACGCTTTTAGTCTTAATCGGGTAATGGATCTTATTCCCGAAAAATACACGGATAAATTTAAAAAGCTATACTTAAGAATTTTAAAATTAAAAGGTGAAATCGAGATCTTAAGGAGACAAAACATCCTCTATATCAATGATTCTTTGGAATTTCTGGATGAGATGATATCGATTATAACAGGAGAGACCGATTCCGGATACATTTATAACGACAGATGTCATTTTAATAAATCAGGTTCTCGTTCTTTCCTGGCTAGGGAGGTTTGAGCATGTCAGGTATAGGAATGGTATTAAATATTGCGACGACTGCTTTAAACGCTCAACAGTATGGCTTGGGGGTGACGGGTCAAAATATCGCCAATGTGAATACAGAAGGTTATTCACGGCAAAACCCTGTCCTTGTAGCAAAACAGCCCTTAATGTACGGAGGACTGCTCATGGGCAGAGGGGTTGACACGGAACAGGTGTCCAGATCCAGCGACCAGCTTATAGAGAACAAACTCATGCAGGAAAAAGCGAACATGTCATCTTCCTCTGAAATGGAAAAATACATGCAGGTGCTGGAGGGCTATTTTAATGAGAATTCCGGCAACAGCATCAGTACAATGCTGTCAGATTTTTGGAATAGATGGTATGATATCTCAAACAATCCCTCAGGCACTTCGGAAAGGAATTCGCTTTATGAACAAAGCGCCCTTCTTTCAGAGCAATTTAACGCCCTATCCACCGATTTAATCCAAATTGATGCGGATTTGACCGGTGCCGTAAATTCCGGAGTAGAAGCAATAAATAAGATTACACGCGAAATCGCACAGGCCAATGATCAGATTGTCAGTATGGAGGCAAATAGCGTTGCCAACGATCTCAGGGATAAACGCAATTCCTTGGTTTCAGAACTCAATGAATATATGGATGTTAAAGCTTTCGAACAAAGTAATGGCTCACTAACCATTGTAGGTGCCAAAGGGTGCACGCTGGTCCAAGGAAACAGCAGTTATGATCTGGAAATGGGCGGCGCCAACGGAGACAGGGTAACCTGGCAGGATTCTGCCGGCAGTTATGTTGATATTACGAACTATCTTTCAAATGGAAAACTTGGCGGCTGGCTTGACATGCGAGACGAGATTCTTGCCAAGTATAAACTGGACCTCGATGCCTTGGCAAAAGAAGTGATCTGGTCGGTGAACCAGCAGCATAGTCAGGGGGTGGGGCTGGAAGGATTCAGTTCCGTTACCGGAGAATATGCGGTAACAAATTCTGGATCGGCAATTACATCAAGCGGTTTATCTTATCAGGATAAAGTCGATGATAGCAGCAAGACATTCAAGATATGGCTCTTTGATAACAATGGAGATCCCTACGATTCTGATCCCGTTACAACCGGACTTCAGGGCAATCCTATTACCATCACAGTTACCTCCGGCATGACGACAGATGAGCTTGTGACCGCCATCAATAATGAAACAGGGGTTCAAGCATCCCTTGACAGCCAGAACAGATTGAATATAAGCATAGATACTGGAATCGCTGGAATCGCAACTCTTGGCTCCCTGGCATTTTCTGATGATGATTCAAATGTTCTCGCGGCTTTTGGAATAAATACTTTTTTCACTGGTTTCAGTTCCGGAGACATGGGGGTTAATGATGCCATCGGTTTGAATAAGAACTTCATCGCTGCAGCCCAGGTTGGCAGTGATGGAGCCATGGCGTCAGGTAATAATAATAACGCTTTGGCCATCACAGACCTGCAAAACACACCCCTGAGTATTTCACAATGGACCTGCGATAGGATCAATGGAAACACACAAAGGAGTAACATTTCAACCCTTGAAGACTATTATCATTCATTGGTGGGTTCCATAGGCATTACCTCTGCAAGTGTTTCAAGAGACAGGTCCTTTGGTGAGATGATGGTAAATGAGTTAAGCACGATAAGAGACAGCATATCCGCTGTTTCCCTTGATGAGGAAATGACAAATCTCATAAAATTTCAGCATGCCTATGCAGCGGCAGCCAAGCTTATCGGTGTTTCCGATGAGATGCTCAATACGCTGCTTGAATTGAAATAAAAGGAGCTACTTTAAATGCGAGTCGCCAATAAATCCATTTATGATTCGGTACAGTACAATCTTGGCAGTATCAGTGAAGAATTGAACAAGGCAAATGAGATCGCCACCACCGGAAAAAGTATCAATAATCTTTCTGATGATCCTGTAGGCCTTACACAGTCACTGAATATCAGATCTGCTTTATCAAACATTGAGCAGATGGGGCGCAATATCAGTTACGGAAATTCATGGCTCACCGCATCTGAAAGTGCCCTGACCAATGTACAGAATATCATTTCCGATACAAAGGCGTTGTGTGTTCAAATGGCCAGTGGAACCATCGGATCCGACCAGCGGGTTTCGGCTGCGGTAAACATTCAAAATATGCTGGATGAAATCGTCTCTTTGGCAAATACAGATGTGGCTGGTAATTATATTTTTGCCGGTTCGAAAACCGATACGATTCCATTTGAACAGGATGGCACTTATAATGGTGACAATAACCCCTTTACCATAAAAATCAGCCAGAATTCCACTGTTGAAGTCGGAAGTGATGGTCAAGCAGTGTTCGGTACGGTCTTTAATACGTTGGTCGATTTGAAGGCCGCCCTCCAGAGCAATGATGTTGGCGGCATTCAGGATGGAATGGATAAGCTGGATACGCATTTTGATGATATCTCGGGCAAGATTTCAGATGTTGGCTCAAAAATGAATCGTATGGAAATCAAAAATAAGATATTTCAGGATTTAAACTTTTCCAATACGGAAAGGCTTTCAAAAATTGAAGATGCAGATATTGCCGAGGCTATTATGAATGTTAAAGCTGCAGAGCTGACATATCAGGCTGCTCTGGCCTCTTCATCTAAAGTGATGACATTGACTCTGGTGGATTATTTACAATAATTTAATAACAGACTAATAGATGCCATGGATGGGCTATGCTTATACTAACACGGAAGTTGGGTGAAAAAATTAATATCGGCGATGATATTACGGTCACGCTGGTTGAAATAAAAGGAACACAGGTTAAGCTTGGAATTGAAGCACCCAAACATATTGAAATTCATCGTCAAGAAATATATGAGAGAATCAGAGAAGAAAATTTGAGTTCATCAGATATCAATGACCTAGATCTTTCCAAGGCGGCTGCTCTTTACGAGGCCTCAGGGCTCTTGAAAAAATAATTTTATTAATATTTGAATACTGAAGGTTCAAAAAGAGAGAAAAATTGAAGATTAAAACAACGAGATTCGGAACGATTGATATAGAAGAAGAAAAAATGATTAAGATGCCTTTTGGTATTCTGGGTTTTCCGGACAAAAAGAAATTTATTATACTTCAGCATCAGGAAAATTCACCTTTCTTCTGGTATCAGTCCGTTGATGATCCAGGACTTGCCTTTGTCATTACAGACCCATTTTTGTTTATTCCGGACTATAAAATAGATTTGGAAGTGACATTAAAAGAGATGTCATGGAATGGAGATGGGAATAGCAGATATCTGAATCTGTTTATTGTTGTTAATATTCCCAGAGGTATGCCTCATAAGATGACCGGCAACTTTATCGGTCCCATTCTGGTCAATGATAAAGTCTATCAGGCAGTTCAGATTGTACTTCCCAATAGTCCTTACACCCATAAATTTCCGCTTTTTAAGAAGAAGAACTAAGGACAACGAGCAATCATTCCAATTTTGTTGAAGAAAAGGGTTCAAGGATTCAAGGG
>Ga0210124_1000117_pt1 | contig 46947 bp, 52 predicted proteins | sample Muzzi_PWC_D2_FD_185554 | JGI IMG/M metagenome (GOLD analysis project Ga0210124, IMG submission 185554) | Wetland microbial communities from San Francisco Bay, California, USA, that impact long-term carbon sequestration - Muzzi_PWC_D2 (SPAdes) | ecosystem: Environmental > Aquatic > Marine >...
AGTTTGCCTGGCGGCATTAGCAAGTGGGAACCACCCGATCCCATCCCGAACTCGGAAGTGAAACTGCTTAGCGCCGATGATAGTGTGGGGTTTCCCCATGTGAAAGTAGGTCACTGCCAGGCTTTTAACATAACAATACCCGGTCCTCGTGACCGGGTATTTTTTTGCCAGTGATTCTGGACAATACTGCTGCTGTAATTGTCACGCAGACATTCCCCATTTCATGCACTCCCTTTTCGGTACGCCGTTTCTCTGCTGAGCATTCGTCCCTGTTCCCGCGAGATACGCACTCAATACTTTCGATTTTCCGGCCGTTATATTTATTTCAGTTGTCAGTGATCAGGCCTGGAAACCAAGGAAAACGCAGTCATCCATGGACAACAGCACTCTGGTACGTCTATTCAGGAACATATCCGGCGTCATCATCGGCAAGCAGCAGGCCATCCTGCTGACCATGGCCACGCTGTTATGCCGCGGACACCTGCTGATCGAGGATGCCCCGGGGCTCGGCAAGACCATGCTGGCCAGGGCGCTGGCCCGCTCACTGGATGTGGACTTCAGGCGCATCCAGTGCACGCCGGACCTGCTACCCTCGGATATCACCGGTGTTTCGGTCTTCAACCAGCAGACGCAGGCGTTCGATTTTATCCGCGGACCCGTCTTTACCAACATCCTGCTGGTCGACGAAATCAACCGGGCCACTCCACGTACACAGTCGAGCCTGCTGGAGGCCATGGCCGAAAATCAGGTCAGCGTGGATGGCACCACCCGGCCGCTGGCGGATGACTTCATGGTCATCGCCACCCAGAACCCGATCGAATATCACGGAACCTATCCGCTGCCGGAAGCCCAGCTGGACCGGTTTTTCATGCGGATCGGCATGGGTTATCCCGGGCTTGCCGAGGAGGTGAGCATCATGCGGATGCAGCAGGACCAGCATCCGATCTGGACGCTGCGCCCGGTCCTCGATCTCGCCGCACTCACACGCCTGCAGGAGCAGGTGAAGAAGGTGCATATCGAACCGGATGTGCTGGAATACATCGCCCGTATCGTGCAGGCAACGCGGGATCACAAGGACCTGGTTATGGGTGCAAGCCCGCGCGGTTCGCTGGCGATGATGCAGGCGGCACGTGCCATGGCGCTGTTGTCCGGCAAGGATTATGTACAGCCGAACGCCATCAAGCAGGTTGCAGTGCCGGTACTGGCCCACCGCCTTATCGCCCATCCCTTGAAGCGTTCGGCCGGGATGAACGAGGCGGCCGTGCTGCAGTCCATCCTCAACCAGGTGCGGGTGCCTGTTGCTGCGGCTTGACCCGCAACGCCTGTTCGCGCCAACCACTGTCCTCCTGCTGGTCAGCGTGCTTCTCTATCTGATCGCCTGGAATCGCGGCATTGCACTGCTCTACGGCATGTTCGCACTCATCCTGGCGACCCTGCTTATCGGCTGGCTCGCGCCGCACTGGGCGCTGACCCGTGTCGGGGCCACACGCCGGCATCCGGCCCGGGCGACTGAAGGTGAGGACGTCGAGTTCGTCATCGGTCTCGAAAATCGTGGCTGGACCGGACGCTACATGCTCGAGGTCTGGGACCACCTGCCGTTCGCCGCGAGAGACTGTCGGCATGCCATGGGCTTTGTTCCCATGCTTGCCGGCCGGTACACCGTCACGCTTAAGCTCCACTGCGAGCTGCGTGGCGAATACACCTTCGATACCCTGAGCCTGAAGAGCGGTTTTCCGTTCGGTCTGCATGTCGCCGAGCGCCGCATTTCTATACCCAAAAGCACCTTACTGGTCTATCCGGCGCTGTTCGGCATCGCCCGGCTCGACTACCTCGGCAACGAATCCCTGCCGGTCGCGGGCAACCGTTCGGTCATCCGTGCCGGTGGTGCGGGGGATTTCATGGGCGTGCGCGAATACCGCCAGGGCGACAGCCCCCGACACATCCACTGGTCTGCCACTGCACACCAGGGTGTGCTAATGGTGCGCGAACTCGAATGGCAATCGATCACGCGGGTGTGTCTGGTGCTGAATCTGAACATGGCGGACAACTGCGGGGAAGGCAAGGACAGTACGCTCGAATACGCGGTTAAGATCGCTGCCTCCATCGCACGGCACGCCCTTGCTGAAGGGCACAGTGTCGCCCTGTTCGGACAGGGCGAGAGAACACTCTCCATACCCGGCGGTCGCGGCGGGGCGCATTTCCAGACCGTCCTCGAGGCGCTCGCCCGGGTGAAGGCAGACGGCGATGCGGACTACGCGGATGCCATCCGCCTGGCGTCCGGGCATGACGGCGGGCGCGGGGTGCTGGTGGTGTTCGAAAACCAGCCGGCGGATACGGGGACTGGCGGGTTTGTTGGCGCAGGTCAGCATCGGTTCATCCGCATCCGCTTCGATGCAGATAGCTTCCGCTATCCCGCCCGGCGCTCTCTAGGAGGTGGACGCAGCATCGAGTCCGGCGAGCCGGTCTACCACATCAGCCGCAGCGTCGACCTGGAACGGGTGTTTGCCACATGAACGCCCGATTGAAGAGTCCGGCCGTCTATTACAGCCTGTTCGGCCTGCAACTGACGACCCTGCTGGCGATTCTGTCAATCTCGCAGAGTGCCGGCATCCTGTTGGGTGGCTTATTGGCCGGTGTACCGGTCATCGCACTGGGCCTGGCGGCTGGGCGGGCCAATGCGGACACCCGGCATGCCGCCTACCAGCAATTGACACAGATTGGCGCAGGGATCGCGCTATTCATCCTGTTGGCCATGTTGGCGACCGGCTGGCTGGTCAATGGCCTGCTGGTGTTCCTGCTGGCGATCCAGGCGACACGTAATCTCACGCTGTCCACCCGGCGCGACCTCTACTTCTGCCTGATGATCACGCTGGTGTGCCTGCTGTTTGCGGCAGCGCAAAGCCGCAGCAGCGGATTTCTGGTCTATATGGTTATCTACACCCTGACCGGCGGGTTGACCCTGGCGGCGGTCTATCAGGATGAATGCCTGCAGCGCGCCATCGGCCAGGGGCGGATGCCCGGCCGCCTGCGGCGCTGGTCGGTGATCGGTGGTTTTTCCGCCGTGCTGGCAGCCCTGTCAATCTGGCTGTATTTTTCAGTTCCCCGTCCGCCTGCTGCACACCTTGGTGCCTTCCCGGCGGGTGGGGGGAATGATTACTATGATCGCGACTGGCTGGATGCGGCGAGCAACGCGGCCGGTGAGGCGCCGGCGGATCCAGCTGTTGACGGCGGGGCTGCCGAAAATTCACGCAGTGACCCTGGTGCGGTACGCACAGCGAGTCGCGACAGTGACCTGCCGCAAGGTGATACTCCAGGCTATCGCGGCTTTGGCGAACAGTTGGACATCGAAGACCCCGGCCGCGAGGGCGGGGCGGGATTCTTCAACGGCATCGTCCTCTATGTACAGGCTCCGCGTCCGCTCTATCTGCGTGGCAAGGTATTCGACAGCTTCGACGGGCGGGTGTGGCATCGGCGTCATCCGGGGACCGAAAAACTCGCGCTGGATAACGGCGCCATTCGCTTCCTGGAAGAGATCGGCCGCTCCGCCATCCAGCAGACCGTCCATGTCGTGCATGACATGCCCGGCTATCTCTACGGTGCGGATCGCGTCGCGGCATTGCGTTTCCCGGGCAGCGTTATCGCCCGCGACAGTGACCGCGGCCTTCTGGTTCCGGGCCGGTTGCGTTCGGGAACCACCTACTCGGTTCGTTCCCTGATTGACGATGCCGACGGAAGACCGGCTGGAGGTGCCGAACCATTGCCTGACCCGAAGGACTATCTGCAACTGCCGGATGATCTGCCGGATCGCATCAGCCGGCTGGCTGCGGAGATCATGCAGGCCGGTAAGGGCATGGCGGCCGCTGCACGGCTGGAGCAGTATCTGCGCAACGAGTTTGACTACAGCTTCTCCACCGTCATCAGCTCCCAGGGTTATATACCCCTGGAGGAGTTTTTGTTCGAGACGCGCAGGGGACACTGCGAATATTTCGCGACTGCCATGGCCATCATGCTGCGAACGCAGCAGGTTCCCGCGCGCCTGGTCACGGGATACTCGGCCACCACTTACAACCCGCTCACCGGCTATTATGAGGTGCGCGCCCTCGATGCCCATGCCTGGGTCGAGGCCTGGTTCCCGGAACATGGCTGGGTGCTGTTCGAACCCACGGCGTTCTATGACTTGCCACCAGCGCATGAGGATTCCACGACCGGTGAGCAACTGTCCGCCTACCTCGACGACCTTTCACGCGTCTGGGATTACCTGCCCAAAGGCGAGCGTGAGATCCACTGGAGTACGTTGATCAGCCACAGCTATCAGCGGCTGGCTGAATTCATGCAACAACTGCTGTATGCCATCCGGCATGGTGCCGTCCTGCTGGCTCACAGGCTGTGGCGGTATGGCCCTGCCGTTCTGATTACCAGCCTGATGACCGGTCTGGCCTGGTATTACCTGCGCTACCCCTGGGTCAGGCTGCGTTCCCGGCAACGTGTCAAACGCGGGATGAAAACGCTCTCGCCGCAGTCCTTTGCGCGGTTGTGCTATCAGGAACTGGAGACAATGTTGGGCTCTTACGGATTCCCGCGTGATCCGGCCTGGACCGTCGAGGAATACATCGACCGGTTGCGGGATTATGATGCGAGACTAGCAGCACCCTCCGGCAACATCGGGGACAGTTTCAGCCGGATTCGCTATGCCCTGCAGCCACCTGTCTTCGAGCCCGATCGAACCGGGCTGTATACCGATTATCTCAACGCGACTCGTCTCTCCCCGCCTGTTCCGGTGGGTTTCTTCGCCTTCCTGCGGAAACGCTGATTGAATCGCCCCTGCTTTTCTCTAGCGGCTGGCGTTACTGCTTCAGATCGTCAGCGGTGTCGAATTCCCGGTCCGGACCGGCGGAGATGAGGGTGATTTCCGTACCGTTCGCGGTGATATGAAACGGGGTGCCCCAGCCATCGATGAGTTTGTTTGCCGGCATGCCTTCGTCCACCAGGCGATCGTAGCTGACCTCATAGGGTTTGACTTGGCCCTGCTGAACCGTCAACACAATGGCAATTTTTGCCATGGTCATATTGAGGAAGGTTTCCTGACCCTGCCGGGTCTTCATCACCTTCGGGTCCTGCGCATCGAAGGTCGACTGCATATCCTGAATACCCTTGAAGCCCTCGGGCATCAGCCAGGAAATCAATATGCCGCTGAAGACTGATGGCAGCACAATGCCGGCAATGACTGCGGGCCAGGATGTGCCGCCTGCCTCCGCCAGAGTCTCGGCAGTGGCCTTGCGGTGCTTGCGCAGCTTGAGGACTTCATTCTTGACGTGTTTGTAATAAATGAAATTCGCGCTTAGGTTTGTGCGGACCACGGTCAGCACCGCGATCAATGTCCTGCCGGTTTTGCAGGGTCCCCCTGTCGATGGTGGCTTGTACCACGGCAGCGACGGTACAATACTTCCGTCAGTGACCAGCTGGCTAATTAAAATCTAACATTCCCGGACCATTATCCCCGTGCCGCTTCCCGGGTATCTTCATAGAAAAACTCATATTCCCATTACAAATCCATGCCTGCTTCACGAATCACTCTGATTGAAGACGAGGAGGATATTCGTCATCTCGTGCTCTACAACCTGCGCAAGGAGGGCTACGAGGCCGACGGTTTCGAGTCCGGGGAAGAAGGGTTGGCGGATATCCGAAAGAAGTCGACGGACCTTGTACTGCTGGACCTGATGTTACCCGGGATCGACGGTATGGAAGTCTGCCGGCGCCTGAAACAGGACCCGGACACCCGGGATATCCCCGTGATCATCATTTCTGCGAAGGGCGACGAGTCGGATATCGTGGCCGGACTGGAAATCGGGGCGGATGATTATCTCGCCAAGCCGTTCAGTCCCAAAATCCTGCTGGCAAGGATTCGCACGGTGCTGCGGCGCAGCAGCCAGCCGGCGCCGGATGAGAACAGCTCCGTACTGATCGATGGCATGCACCTCGATCCGCGCAAGTTTGCCGCGACGCTGAACGGCAAGCCGCTGGGCCTGACGGCCGGCGAGTTTCGTTTGCTGCATTTCCTGGCCAGCCATCGCGGCTGGGTATTTACCCGCTACCAGATCGTTGACGCCATACGTGGCGAGGGATACGTCGTCACGGAACGCGCCATCGATGTACAGGTGGCGGGACTGCGCAAGAAACTCGGCAGTTACAGCAATTATGTCGAGACCGTCCGCGGGGTAGGCTACCGCTTCAGGGATGCATGAGAGGGGCCGGGGCGCGCAAGTATTCTCTCTGGCTGTACTATGGGCTGTCACTTGCCATAGTGCTTTCGGCACTGCTGTCGGTGACCTGGTATGTGGCCGATCGCTTCAGGACCTTCTTCGTGGATCATCAGCGTACCACGCTGGAACAGCGCGCCCTGGGAATGGTGCACGATATTCAGGCGGATGCGGATTACGGAAAACACATCACGTATTACTGTATTCGCTACAAGCGCACCGAACCACGATTGCGGGTCACGATCATTGACGGCAACGGAGTCGTGCTGTGTGATTCCGCGGCCGATGCCAGCCGGATGGAGAACCATAGCCGGCGTCCGGAAATTATCGAAGCGCATGCGAAAGGTGTGGGTTCGAGCATCCGCTTCAGCAATACGGTCAAGTACCAGCTGTTGTATGTGGCGGTTCCAGTGGACATCACCACGGAAGCGCACTGGATCGTTCGCACGGCAATACCGCTGGCATCGATCGACGACCTGCTGCGCGAGGTGTTCAACAAGCTGTTCGCGGTTATCCTGCTGCTGTTTGCCGCGGTATTCCTGGTAAGCATCTACCTGTTTCGCAAGATCAATCCTCCCTTGCATGAAATTCGCAGTGGCGCTGAGCGCTTCGCCCACGGCCATTTCGAAAGCAGGCTTCCCGATTATCAGGTGCGGGAGATCGACGAACTTGCGAAAACCCTGAACCAGATGGCCGGCCGGCTGGAAAGGCTGGATAACCTGCGCCGCGAATTCGTTGCCAACGTGTCGCATGAACTCAAGACACCGGTGACCACTATCAAGGGGTTTACGGAAACGCTGACGGAAGGCGCCAAGTCGGATCCGGATGATCTCGACAGGTTTCTGGAGATTATTTCCAGGCAAACCGACCGTCTGGCCGCCATCATCGATGACCTGTTGACACTGTCGCGTCTGGAGAGTGCGCCGCTCAGTGAGGTGCTGGCGCTGGACTGGCATGATCTCTGCCATATCCTGCACTCCTGCGAGGAGATCTGCCATTCCCGTGCCGATGAAAAGGACATCGCGATCATTGTCAGATGCGAAGAAGATATCCCGGTGCTGGTCGATAATTCACTGTTGATACAGGCCGTCGTCAATCTGATCGATAATGCCATCAAGTACAGCCAGGAACGGACAAGCGTCATGGTAAATGCATCCATGGATGCCAATAACATCATGATCAGCGTGACCGACGAGGGGCCGGGTATCCAGGAGATCCATCTTTCCAGGTTGTTTGAACGCTTTTACCGTGCAGACAAGGCGCGCAGCCGCAAGCTGGGAGGGACCGGCCTTGGCCTGGCCATCGTCAAGCATATCGCCAACGTCCATCAGGGCGAGGTCGACGTGATCAGCAAGGTCGGGACGGGAAGCACATTCATTATCCGCCTTCCCAGGGGGCAGTTGTGAGACGGGCCCGACAGATTGCACGATCCGCTCGAAAGCATCACCACCGTAACCCCCCGGATCGTGATGATCCTGGTGGGCGACCAGGAATTCGGCAGCCCGAAGACGCCGGCGGCCTTTGCCCCCGGCCTACCCCAGTTTACTGTGCTCCTGACGCTGAACTTCATCGCACTGCGTATCGCCAGGCGCCAGGTAAATCGAGTGGGGCAACCGGATCCAGGCTCGGCGCTGAATCCGATCGCCACGTCACATATCGACGATCGGATGTGGGAGTTGAAGAATTATTCTATTATTATTGTTATACACTCGATGCAGCAGGCAGCCCGGGTTTCCCAGCGTACCGGGTTTTTCACCTGGGTGAGCTGGCGGAAGTGGGTGCGACGCAGAGAATATTCCAGAATCCTGCAGCGATCGCGCCAAGGATTACATCACCCGACATGGGTGGAGGAAGAGAAGCATGACTGTTCATTTCCAGCGTGAAATGGATCGACTCAACCAGCAGATTACCGCGGCCGGCAGCAGGGTCGAGAAGCAGGTGAGCGAAGCCTACGAGGCACTGGGAAGGCTTGATGTTGCCACCGCACAACGGGTGATCCGCGGGGACGAGGATATCGATCAAATCGAAGTCCAACTGGAAGAAGAGTGCCTGAAGCTGCTGGCACTGTACCAGCCGGTTGCCGGGGACCTGCGTCTGATCGTTTCAATTCTCAAGATCAACAATGATCTGGAAAGGATCGGTGACCACGCCGCGCATATCTCCAGGATTGTAATTCGCCTGGCGGAATTGCCGCACATCGAAATACCACGCACTATGCATACCATCTACCAGCAGTCGAAGCTGATGTTGCGCAAGAGCCTGCTGGCCTTCGTGGAAGCCGATCGTTCCCTCGCCGATACCGTATTGCGCATGGACGAAGAAATCGATGTGCTGTGCAAATCCACCATGCCTGGCCAGATCGAACTGATCCGCGCCACTCCCGAGGAAACCGAGCAGCGACTCATGGTCATCACTGCCTGCCGCCAGCTGGAGCGCATCGGGGATCATGCAGCGAATATCGCCGAGAACGTGATTTACCTGCTTTCCGGGGACATTATCCGGCATGGTCTGGGAGACCGCCCGGCAATTCATGCCACCTGAATCACGGCACCCGCAATTCCCCGGTCATGTCCAGCCCGCTGTGATGCTGCTGTATACTATTCGCCAACGAATGAATGGAGTATCCCATGCCAACCTATGATTATCGCTGTGAAGCCAACGGCCGGGTGGTCGAGGTCAGACACGGCATGAACGAGTGCCTGACGACCTGGGGTGAGTTATGCAGGCTGGCCGGTCTGGAAGCGGGGGCTACACCGCCGGATGCGCCGGTCGAGCGGCTGATTACCGGCGGCCAGGTGGTGCGCAGCACCAGCCTGGGTGATGCCGCCGCGCCACCCTGTGCCGCCGGTGCCTGCTGCGGTGGCGGCCGCTGCGCTCTGGATTGACGAGGGCCTTATTCCCGCCGGCTGTTGCCAGCCACGCTTTGCAGGTGCAGCAGGGACTCCTGCGCGACTTCCCGTACCTGTGCGTCCCTGTCCTGCAATAGCGGCCTGAGATATTTAACGGCTGCGGGATCGCCGGCGAGTTCCAGGTAATGACAGGCATCACCGCGAATGTGCGCCTTTTCATGGTGGGTTAATTCGCCCAGCCGGGCAACCAGTCCCCGCAAGCGGTCCGTGCCGGCGAGTTCCTCCATAATGGCGCTGATTCCGATCCGGGTGTTGAGTTGCGTTTCCGGATCGGCGAACAGCAGCAACAGGGCCTCCAGCGTCCCCGCGTCCGCTTCGACCAGATCCAGCACCTTAGCAATCCGGCCGCTGGCGAGGAGTTCGTTGAGCCAGGCAGCCAGTCCGGCGGTCGTGCCCGCCTTGGACGTCCAGTCGCGCAATTCCTGTTCACTGCGCAGCCCCTCCAGTTCATAACTGCCGATGCGAACCCAGGGGACACCGCGGACGCCCAGTTCCTGTGCGATGTCCGGGCGCTGTTCGATATTCACCACCCGGAGTGTCCCGATGGCGCCGGACTTGACCATGCCGGCGAGTGCATCCAGCATACCCGGGCAATACGGGCAACGGGTACCGAGCAACAACAATGCATCCGGCGATGTATTCATTTCAGTGCTGTCCATCCGGCGCTGTCCCGGGAAATCGCTCACGCTATAATGCCGCAATACTAAGATGAGTACGCCGGAGCCACAATGTTCTCGATACAATCGAATCTGAAAGCACTCATCGGGGATTTCCGCCTCGACCGGATGATGCGTTACAGCGTATTCGTGCCGCGTCTCTACAACCTGTGCAGGTCACTGGGCTTCGAGGCCGGCAGGATTATGCCGTCGCGCGCCTTTTGTTCCGATGAAAGCCAGGGATTTCCGATCATCCTGATCACCAAGCATTTCGGCACCTTTCCCTACAGCCATGGCATGGTGGGCGGGGTCGTCGCGACCGATCTCCATGGACCACATGCCGAGCACGGTCACGATATGGTGATCATACAGGCCAGCCACGTGGGTTATGATCCCGGCACGCGGACATTCGGTACCTACCGCAGATTGCAGACCCGGGAGCAGGAATGTTCTGATTCCTGCGGCAAGATCGGCGGCGTATTGAGCTGGTATCTGGACGAATATGAATTCGCCTGCGAGAACATCTTCCTCGGCCGGCGCAACGGCAAGTGTACGGTGACTATCGACAATCAGTTATTGAGCGAGGTGCGCAGCGAAGGTCTGTTTCTCAACCTGGAGCGACTGCTGGAACTGGAAAACGGCAACCCGCAACTGGTGCAGACTTTCAGTACGTCGCGTTCCTACCTGGCCTCCGGCCAACTGGTCGCGATGTTGCCTGCCGATGCCTGGCCCGATGAAGGCAGGCGGGCCATTGGACGCTACCTGGTCCCCGAACTGTTCAGTTATCGGCGCAACATCGTCGGGGATATCGAAGGCCGCAGTCATCTGGAGGCGAACCTGGTGAACCCCATGCCCTGGATCGTGACCTCCGAGTCGCCCCTGCTGGTGGGCGCACAGGTGAATACCCAGGCTGAGTTTGACCGCACCTTCCGCAGCATCGTCAAGGAACACAGTTATCACGGCAGGCGACTGGTATTCATTTCCTGCCTGAATATCGATATCTCACCGAGTGTGGGGCAGGTCTTTCCATTGACCAAGTGTGTTCCCTGGGCAGCCTTCATCCAGGACGGCAAGGGTAATCACCAGACACTTGAGCAGAACGAAATCATCCTGCGGCTGGAGGCGCAGAGCGCCGCAAATCCGGACCAGATCGACCTGGAGGATGCCATCGACAGGATGGGCAGGGAGAAGGAAATCAGGATTCCCCCCGGAGAACTGCAGCGGGGATATGTTACCGGCCTTTGAAATCATATTGAGCATGCGGAGGGTATAATGTTCGGAACGGAAAAATTGCTGGCAATGCCGACGCCGGAGGAGGCCCTGCCGGGTAGGGCCACGAAGATGCCGGTGCCGGAGCGACACTACGTAAACGGCCGGCCCCTGGCCGGTCCATTTCCCGAGGGGATGGAGACGGCGCTGTTCGGACTGGGTTGCTTCTGGGGAGCGGAACGGAAATTCTGGCAACTCAAGGGTGTCTATACCACGGCTGTCGGCTATGCCGGTGGTTATACCCCGAACCCGACCTACCAGGAGGTATGCACCGGACTGACCGGCCACAACGAAGTCGTGCTGGTGGTGTTCGACCCGACGGTCATCAGTTACGAGGATTTGCTGCACGTTTTCTGGGAAGCCCACGATCCCACCCAGGGGATGCGCCAGGGCAATGACCGGGGCACCCAGTACCGTTCCGGCATTTACTACCGCAGCGAGGCACAACGTGCAGCTGCGGAAGCGTCCAGGGGGAGCTACCAGGTGCGTCTCGCGGCCAGCGGCTATGGCGCCGTTACCACGGAAATCCTGGCGGCACCGGAGTTCTATTATGCCGAGGACTACCACCAGCAATACCTCGCCAGGAATCCCGGCGGGTATTGCGGCCTGGGCGGTACCGGCGTGAGTTGCGGCTGAGCCCCGGCACGCTGCGCTAACCAATGTCCGGGCCACTTTCAAGGAGTCTACCGATGCCCATGCGTTCGTTCTTGTTGATTCTTGACCTGCTTTTGCTGGCGGGCTGCGTGACATCGCCGACGGGGCGTTCCCAACTGGTGCTGATGCCGGATAGCCAGATAGATGAGATGGGGCTGCAAGCCTTCACCAACCTCAAGAAGGAAACGACGGTTGAGACCGGTGCTACGACCAATCGCTATGTGCAGTGCGTGGCGAACGCGGTCACCCGCGAGGTGGGGGGTACCTGGGAGGTCGTGGTCTTCAAGGACGACGATGCCAACGCCTTTGCGCTTCCGGGTGGCAAAATCGGTGTATACACCGGACTGTTAAAGGTGGCAGAAAACCAGGACCAGTTGGCCACCGTGATCGGCCACGAGGTGGGGCACGTGCTCGCGCGGCATTCCAATGAGCGCGTATCACAGAAATTTGCGGTGGAGCAGGGCCTTGCACTCCTCAACGCAGTTGCCAGTCCACAGTCCGGCACCGGGCAGTCGCTGATGGGGCTGCTGGGCGTCGGGGCACAGTACGGGGTGCTGATGCCTTTCTCGCGCATCCAGGAGAGTGAGGCCGACATCCTGGGGCTCGACCTCATGGCCAAGGCGGGCTTCGACCCGCGCCAGAGTATTCGATTGTGGAACAACATGAACCGTGCCGGCGGGGACGGACCACCCGAATTTCTGTCCACTCATCCTTCAGGCAGCACGCGCATCAGCGATCTGAACAAGCACATGCCGGTCGCAGTGCAACTGCAGACACGGGCCAGGCAACAGGGCAAGCGCCCGGCCTGCAAGTGATAACCAGTATCGCCTTGGGCCGGGGCCGACCCATCATTGCTGTGTCGATATTTTGACGTTCAGTAAGTTGCTGACCGTATAGCGGTTCCGCTATTGAAGCGCGACGCGTGTCTGTTAAGCTCTCGCCATGCAAATCCGGCGGCAGCTGATCCAACTTCTTTCCGATGGCGAATATCACTCGGGAGAGTCCTTGGGCCGGTTCATGGGCATCAGCCGGATGGCGGTGTGGAAACATATCAAGGCGCTGCGTGAGGCAGGTGTTGAACTCGATGTTCTGCATGGCAAGGGCTATCGACTGCCTGCCACCATGGAGCTGCTGGATCATGAGCGGATTTGGCAGGCGGTCGCGCCGGAAACCCGTTCACGGCTGGATTCGATCGAGATCCTGCTGGACATCGGTTCGACCAACAGCCACTTGCGGAGCAGAGCCCTGCAAGGTGCCCCCGCCGGTTCAGCCTGTTTTGCGGAGAGGCAGCACAGTGGCCGCGGCCGGCGTGGTCGCGGCTGGGTTTCCCCATTTGCCGCAAATCTGTACTTTTCCCTGTTGTGGCGTATCTCCGCCGGAGCCATGGCCCTGGGAGGTCTGAGCCTGGTGACCGGTGTGGCCGTCATGCGCGGCCTGCGTAGCTTCGGGATCGAGTCCGCGGGTCTGAAATGGCCCAACGATATCGTTGTGAACGGCGCAAAACTCGCCGGGATATTGATTGATATCGTGGGTGAGTCGAGCGGACCCTGTGCCGTCATCATCGGTATCGGCGTGAACGTCCGCATGCCGCCTGCCGCGGGGAAAGGGATCGACCAGGTATGGACGGATCTGTACACACTGACGCAGCGGCGTGGCGTGTCGCGGAATCAACTTGCGGCCTGCCTGCTCGATCAGTTGCTGCCGGCAATAGCGCAATTTGAGACGCAGGGACTGGTGCCGTTTCATGCGGAATGGCAAGACTACGATATCGTACAGGGTCATCAGATTGATGTGCAGTTGCCCAATGAAGTGGTCAGCGGCAGGGCGGGGGGTATCGACAGGGACGGCGCCCTGCTGGTCGACACCGCGAACGGACGCCGGCGTTTTACCTCGGGTGAGGTCAGCTTGCGCATTGCCTCATGAACCTGATGCTTGATATCGGCAATACCGCTGTCAAATGGGGATGTATTGAGAACGGCAAGCTGGGTGCAACGGGTTGGTTCGTACACCGGGACGGGGATGTCGGATCGCTCGCAACAGGGGCCTGGACGGAATTCGGGGTGCCGGACCAGGTATTCATCGCCAGTGTGGCCGGGAAGGAAACGGAGGACACCCTTGCTGCATGGTGTGCCGGTCATTGGCAGCGGCAACCCGTGTATCTGCATGTCACGCACGAGGCCTGCGGTGTCCGTAATGCCTATCACAATCCGGGACAGCTCGGGATCGACCGCTGGACGGCCGTGATCGCCGCGCATCATGACTACCCCGGGACGGTGTGTGTCGTGGACTGCGGAACGGCGATCACGCTGGATCTGGTCACTGGGGAAGGTGAACATCGCGGTGGCCTGATCCTGCCCGGCATTGAGGTCCTGCAGCAAATGTTGTTGCACAATACCGCGGGCTTGTCCCTGTCGACGGAGAGACCGGCGCCGACGCCGCTTGCGAAAACCACGGCCGCGGCGCTCGAGGGTGGCGCGGCTTACCTGGTGGTTGCCGCGCTGGAACGCATCGTCGCCGATATGTGCGCGGAGCAGAATACGGATATCGCAATCGTAATTACGGGTGGAGATGCCATGCGGGTATTGTCCTTGCTGCATGGTCCCGTGCACCACGAACCGCATCTGGTGCTCAGGGGAATCGCCATACTTGCCGGAGTCCAATGATGAAATATCCCGTCTACCTGCTGTTGATCGCGAATATCGCCTACCTGGGATGGAACCTGTATCTCGGGCGGACGGGCGGTGAAATGGTGCGCGAATTGCCGCCGCTGCCCACGGGTGCCGCGCCGTTGGTGACATTGCAGGAGATGCGGGAACAACAGGAAATGGATCCGCACGACCCGAAGGACCCGCAACATGCGGACGTACAGACCCGGGCGGAAGAGACCAGGGAGGTGAAAAAGCTGACCGAGTTACAACCGCCGGGTGCCGGTATTTCCATGAACTGTCTGTCAATTGGCCCGTTTCTCGCCATGGAGGGATTGCGTGCAACCGCGGATGAATTGCAGGGACTGGGAATTCAGGGCACACAGCGCAGCGCCGAACAGCGACAGCCTAACGGCTACTGGGTCTATCTACCTTCAATGGAGCGTAAACAGGTTCTGCAGGCAGTGAAACAGCTTGAAGAGAAAGGGGACCGGGAATACTACGTCGGCAAGGGGAATTTTATTGCGCTGGGGACCTTCAGGGAAAGAAACCGTGCGGAAATCCGCCTTGAACAAGCACGTGGATACGGCTTCGATCCGGTCCTCCAGGCGCTCTATGAAACTCATACGGAGTACTGGCTGGATATCGATACGCAAACCCCGGTAGCGGATGATATCGATGCCATTATGGATGGGCATCCGGAGTTGCAACTGCAGAAAACAGTGTGTCCGTGAATTGCAGGACATACGGCATTTATCTAGAATGTATCCCCTTGTCCCCGGGGACATCAGGCCGGCGTAGCTCAGACGGTAGAGCGCTTCACTTGTAATGAAGATGTCGGGGGTTCGATTCCTCTCGCCGGCTCCAGATTCAATCACGAGATGGGATTTCAATCTCCGTCGCGTCTGCCATGATGCCGCAGTGGTGGCCAGCGGTCATGGCATGAATTCGCATGCACGACGTCCTGTTCCAGTCTGGAATCATCACCGGGGCCCCGGCCGCTGGTGCGGTGATCTACAAGCGGTCAGAGTACTCCCCTCTCATCTTTGTGCCTGGTGTGTGCAGATTTCATTTTCTCAAGGCCTTCACTCCGAAGGGGTTCGGGCGCATGCGGCATAACCAGGCAATTCCCGGATTCGGAGGGGCCGCAATTTCCAGGGTAAGGCTAATTATGCGCCTCATGCGTAAGCGTATAAAAAGAATCGCCAACCGTACACTTCAGGCGTTTTTGTGTGCGTGGGTGCGCGGGCACTCGACCCTGTGTTCCGGAGGCGATCGGCAGGACATTTCTGACCCCGGCTTGTGTATAACTATTCATAAAACTTGCGCGACTGCAGTCGATATGAACAAGGAGTTTCAAATCACTGCCAGCCGGATCCATCAGGTTGTCGATTAGGGCAGATATCACCATGAAGGATGCAATCACCCAGCTCTGGTGGAATGTCAGTGCAGGTAGCCGGCTGGCCGTTTTCAGGCCGGTTTCGCAAGAAGAGTTTCGCATCTCACCAGGGCAGTTGCTGTTACTGGTTGTGCTTGACCTGCTTCTTACCTTTTGTTTCGACTGGTTGGAGAATCTGCCGGCACCGGTATTCTACCAGTATGGTCTCGCCTATCTTGGATTCAATGCAGCGATGCTGCTGACTGCCACCTCAATCGTGGCACTCTGGTTATCGCGCACAGTCGCACCGCTGAATATGGCAGTCATGGTATTCAGTTCGCTTCCATTTCTCTCGCTGATCTATAACATCATCATCCTGTTCTCGGGATTTCTGCCCGATGAAACCATCCACCTGCGGGTATGGATATATGCACTCCTGCTGATATGGGTGTTTTCTGTTATTGCCAGGCCTGCCTGGCTTGGGCATACGAGCACGAAATTGCGCATTATTAAGGTGCCGGCTCTCTATGCGATCGTCTGGTTTATTCCCGCTGCACAGTTCGCGTCCAACAGTGTTTTCTGGTACTCGGAAAATAGTGACGGCGGCACTGATGAATATGCCGGCTACCGGGATCTGGACGTTGAGGCTGTATATTACAGGCAACACGATATCCTGACCCGGACGCTGCACGACCTTCACCCGGAGCGTCCGGGAACTGATGACCTGTATTTCGTCGGTTTCGCCGGCTATGCGTATCAGGATGTATTTCTAAAGGAGATACGTTATGCACGGAAAATGTTCGATGATCGCTTCGATACCGGCGGACGCTCGCTGATCATGGCTAACCATTTGTCGACACTGGAAAGCCTGCCGCTGGCTTCACGGAGCAACCTGCAAAGTACGCTGAAATATATCGGCGAGCGGATGGATAGGGAAAATGACGTGCTGGTGATGTTCTTGACCAGTCATGGATCCAGGAAGTCGCTGTCGGTCGATTTCTGGACCCTGCAGCTTAATAACCTGACCCCGCAACAACTCCGGTCGGACCTGGATGCCGCTGGAATCCGCTGGCGCGTCATCATGGTTTCCGCATGTTATTCCGGCACATTCATTGAAGCGTTGCGTGATCCATACACCATGGTAATGACTGCCGCCGCGTCAGATCGCACATCATTCGGTTGTGGTAATGACAGCGAAATGACCTATTTCGGTGAGGCGCTGCTTAAACATCAGCTACAGTACAGCCATTCTTTCGACGACGCCTTTGCGCGGGCAGCAGCGGAAATCTCGGAACGCGAACAGGCGGAAAAACGCAAATCATCCAATCCGCAGATCTATATCGGCACGGAAATCAAGGTGAAACTCGCGGATCTTGCAGATGTACTGAAAGCGCGAATGGAAGGCAAGCGGACGGAAAGCGATTTTGCACTCTCGCCATACCCGGGGCCAATGGGCGCGAACTGAGTCTCAGAATCTTTAGAGACCATACAGCAGCGCCATCACTGAATTTTCCGCAGGCTTACAATACGGGTGCGTCATAACAGGAACGGCAGCAAGCCATAGCGTAGTACTACTCCATGCCCCTGATCCCTTTTTGGCTTCAGTCCGCGGAGGATGGCCAGAAGGAAATCAGGATATACACCCTGCGCGTCGGTAATGAATTAATGAGCCTGTCTCAAAATGCATTTCACTCGCTGATGCGGTGTTACAGGCCTTGCTATGGTGCCCAATTCTACGGGTAAACCATGCTCCTCGTATGGTCTATGTCTGGTCTAGACACGCGATCCGTTATCTTGAGATAGGTTCTAATGTAAAGTTACCCCCAGCGCTGCATAAATTCCCTCTCCCACCGGAGGGTGTCGTAAAAGGTGCAGCCCCTTCTCCCTGCGGATGGTGTTGTAAAAAGTGTGCAGCCCTCCTGCGGGAGAATGCTGGGATGAGGGGATATGAAATCAGGCGTTAATCCTGTTTTTATCCCTTCACCCTAACCCTTTTATGCCCTTCAGGGTGCTCCCGCAGGGAGAGGGGACTATTGCGACACCCACCACCGGGAGGGGGGGACTGTTTTCTTGAATCCACCGCGGGTGAATTTCAGAATCACCTGGCAGACAACATGCAGCCCCGGTTATACAAGCACATTTCGCGGTTCATACCGAAATCTTTTTCACAACAGGAAAGTTACCTACCAGTACCATTGCACGCCAAACAGGGTTAGCTTCCGGCTCGCAATCAATAAGCAGCATCGGCTGCCGCTGTCTCCGCTGCAGTAGGATTGTCTTGCCGGTATTCCGTAATCCCCACTGTCGATGGGAATGGAGTCCCGGCGGCTGGCGGTCTGTTTCTCAGGCCGGTGTTACATTACTGGCCTGCAGTCCTTTCGGCCCCTCTTTTATCTCGAAGTTAACACTCTGGCCTTCTTTGAGGGTCTTGAATCCATCCCCGGCGATTGCTGAAAAATGAACGAAAACATCCTCACCGCCGTCAGACGGCGCGATAAAGCCAAATCCCTTGGATTCGTTGAACCACTTGACAGTGCCTGTAGCCATTTGGGGTACCTCTGGTAATAAATGAACGGATATGCAATTGCAGGTCGCGATTGGTAATTTGCAGGTGGCGTAACGCAGAACTTCCTAACCAATTTATAATTAACTGTAACAAGCATCGCAGGATATGCGCTGTGGCTGATCCCTCTACGGCCTGAATGACAAGACGATATTACAACATTTTTAAAACAATCTCCCTGCTTTTCAACACGAGGTTATCAGGGGGCATATCGGGGTGGGAAGGGTCCGGTTTTGTGATCCGGTCCGGCCCGGTTGATCGTCAGGGCGGGCTATATCAGCGGCGCTGTAATCGTGAGGTCGGGGCGGGCATTTCAGAAAGCTGGAGCTGACGTTCCTCTTCGTCCATGTTGTCCAGACGACGTTCCGCCTGCTTGCGTCGCTCCATGAGTACCCGTGCACGGTCATTATCTTCGAGCGGGAAGCTTGCTATGGCACTCGGATCCCTTCTGTCTTTCGTTTTTCTCATGACATACCCCTTGTCTCCCCCTCCCCAGATAAAAACTCGTCACAGGGTCTATAACGACCTATGGCGGTAATCCTTGATAAGGCAGGCGCAAGATCCGAAGACGGTCATGACCTGATGATCGATACTTTGCCCACGGCATCGTCAGTACGGTTCTTGGGCCATCCTGTAGCCACAATAGCTGTCTGAATTTCTAAATAATTTCTGGCAACCGGCCGATAAGTAACTGTCAACACCTTGACATCTCTTGGGGGCAAGCAGTGGTGAGGCAGGCAAGGGTGGAACCAATCTGGGCAAAGGCATTCAATTCTTTCAGTTTCATTGCATTGCTTGTCTGTGTCGCCGTTATTCTGACAACTATCGCATCCAGGTTCTCTGACCAGCACATGGTGACTTCCGCGGATGACCTGCAGTTATTGCCACCCGACACCGCCATGACGCTGGAAATCCAGGCTGCATTGCCCATCACTGCACCCGCCGACTGAAACTCAACACTCTGGGTAACCATGAAGACTTGGGCGACGGAATCTGCGTCGCTGTCTCTTGATGGCTCGGTCAATGGTGCTGCGGTGAAGCGCGAGGGTGAATTTCCATCACTGACCAGCGGTCGCGGATATCGCGGCACGCCATGATGATTTGAAGCACACCGGCGTGCTCGTGCGGTGTTGCCGTCGCCGAGGATCGTTTAGCGCTGGCTGAACAGAAAGCAACCGCTTCTGAGGGGAAGAAGGACAGCAAGGATGACCCGCAGGGGGTGCCGGTGTGATTGCTGATGTGCGACTGCTGGAGCCGGCAAAGCAGCGTACGGATAACGTGAAGGATGTCCGGGTAAGCCGCTGTTTCACTCCGTTCAGTCAACCGTTCGCCAGCCAGCCGGCGACCGAACGTGTTGATGTGGATGGTTTGCCGTGTGACGACCTGCTGATTTGAGTGGGATGGGCAGGGAAAGTCATAATGTTACACTTCATTCCTGTATCTGATCTTCTTATGAAGGCTCATATCTCTGAGCGACCTATTCGTAGTCCGGATGGGGTGAGGTTCGGGAATGCAGTTCCCCCGGGTTCCGGCCCATCAGACCTGCACCCGGGCTACGCGGAACGTGTCAACGAGATAGGTAAGGCCATTATTCGCATGAGCAATTCCGGTGCGGGGAACAGTATAAATCTGATGACAGTAAAGCTCGGGTGGGTATTCCCGATGCTGTTTTTGGTTCCGGTAGTCAGCGTTGCCGCGAATGCAGCATACGACCCGCAAGTGGTGCAGGCGATTACCGTCACCCGCCAGGGACTGGCAGACACCGTCGCTTAACTGGATGCGCAGCACAATTTGTTCCCATTCGAGAATCAGGGAGAGGCGGATTTCCCGGGTCGCAAGGGGCGGCTGGCGCTCTGGGAGGACTGGCAGGGCTTCCTCAATCGTATCCTGGTCCTTGATCGATGTCTGGTGAGAGTCTCGCCGCGTACTGTAGTGCGCGAGGTGATGCGCGACCGGCCGCCTTCCGGCTCGCCTATGCCGCCTTTTTCGCCCAGTACCGCCAGGCGCTGGATTTCATCGCCGTGGCTGAGCGCAATCCGGCCATGCTTACCATGCTCAACGAGCCGGTACCTGAGCTCGGTCTCCCCGAGCGGACCTATGCCCGGCTCTAGAATGTCCTGCGCGGTGCCAAGTTCGCTTGCTTCGATGTGATTTACGCGTTCTACGACGCCGATCCCGAGTTGTCCCTTACGCCCGGTCTCGAGGCCGACCGCCGGGCCCTGTGGCAGGCGGGGCAAGGCACAGGCCCGAATCTCACCGCGGAGAACGCCCTGCGCATCTTGGAGGATGTCGCCCTGGCCAGCTGGTTTCCGGTGCAGAAGAACGTCTCCGAGTGGATGGGTGATACCAGGGTCTGGCGACAGACCCCGCTGATCAGCGAAGCACAACTCGCCGCCTTGCGCCCGCAACTCAGGCTGGGGGATGTGCTGCTGGTGCGTCGTGAATGGTATTTTTCCAACATTGGCCTGCCCGGGTTCTGGCTCCACGCCGCGCTCTACGTTGGCACCCCCGCGGAGCCGGCCGCCTTCTTCGACGATCCGGCGGTGCGCACATGGGTGCGGGCGGTTGGGGAGGACAGCGGTGACCTGGAAACGCTGCTGCGAGTAGATTCATCGCAGGCGGCGCAAAGCGCCGTGGAACCACTCGAAGCAGGTCATCTGCCTCGGGTGATCGAGGCCATCAGCGAAGGGGTTTCCTTCACCAGTCTGGAACATGCCGGTGGAGGCGATTCGCTGGTGGTGCTGCGTCCGCATCTGCCCAAGACCGCGCTGGCACGGGCCATCACACGCGCCTTCCACTATGTCGGACGTCCCTATGATTTCGATTTCGGTTTTCGCACCGACTCGGCCCTGGTCTGCACCGAACTGGTAGCCAAGGCCTACGAGGGTGACAGTGAAATACCGGGACTGGAATTCCCCGTGGTGGAGGTGCTCGGCCGTCCCCCCGTGACGCCGGCAAACCTGATTGCACGCCAGTTCGATGCCGACTTCGGTGGAGAACATCAGCAGTTCGATTTCGTGGCCTTCCTGGACGGCAAGGAAGCGGAGGGCAACTCCGTCCCCGCCGGGCTCGAAGTCTTTCGCCGCAGCTGGCGGCGTCCCAAGTGGCACGTGTTGGTGCAGAACACACCGTTGTCGGGGGGGTGAGATATGCTTGCCGGCCGTGGTAAGCAAGCATAATGCGGATGTGTTCCCCCATTGTTATTCTCTATTAACGCCGTCATCTTCTGCGGTAATCGATGGGGGTTCTTCCGCTCGCTGCAACGTTGCGGGTAAGCAGCCATATAGCTTTTTTCAACCAATCACCGCTTATCATGCTGTGTAGGGGCATTCTTGAACCACCGCCTACGGACAACTAAATAAAGGAGCGTCTCCATCGGGGGTAATAGAAGCGCCAGGTAATTTCTCATACTCTTGGGTATATGGGCTATTTCACCCCAGTCACCGGGGGTAGGGAACCAGTCCCATGATATTGCGGTAATCACTGTATACGCGATGGACGACAGGATGATCACCCCTGATATCTTGTCGAAAGTGTTGATTTTCATTTAAGGTTTATAGCATTCAACTTGTGCTTGAAAAAGCCCTGCTTTGTAAAAAATAATCTCCTCTCTCACCGGGAGAGGGTTAGGGTGAGGGGATAAAAATTCGAGCATTTTTCGCTTTATATTCCCTCACCCCGCCCCTTTTATGCCCTTCAGGGTGCCCCCGAAAGGAAAGGGGGTCTGTTTTCTTGAATTTACCAGGTGTGAATTTCAGATTCACCTGGCAGACAGCATGCAACTTCCGTTATACAGGCGCATTTCTTCGTTCATACCGGAATCTCTTGCAGCAGTAAGGTAAAGCCACCACGTCGGACATTTTTATCTGGCTCTTATACATGGATGGTAAGACACTTCTGTTCATTAACACTGGCGATACTGATACCAGTAATCTCCTGCCATGGAATACGGCCTGCAGCTATGCCGCTTGAATAATCTGTTATTCCGTCAGACTCCTGGCGATTCCGTTCATGCACGGCTATCGGCTGCCGGGTGCAACGGCTGGTTCGGCAATGCTATGACCTTGAAGTCCTTGAGAGACACCTCGCTTTCCCACTGAGGCAATCTGTCGGTGGGACCTTCGATCCGCACGAGAGGAGGTACACGGTCCGCCAGGCCATTTATCTTGGCCCACAATGTAGTATCCCCCCAAAACTGCGGCGGCGTATCAGCGGCAGCGACGAATGCGAATATTTTGCCCGGTGTTTCGCATCCGCCTCGAATTGCTGCCAAGGCGAGAGATTCAAGTCGGCCCAACCCGCTTGCAGGGTCAGGCTGTTCCTGGATCCATCGCGTTACAGTGGTGGGAATCCACGGCAATGGAGCCTCTGTCATTGCCGATAATTCCCTTAGCATGGCTGCGTTCTGAGTCGCGAATATTTTGTCTACGAGGACCGCAAATTCGAATTGCTCTTCGGTGAGGGAAACACGGTTTTCATATAGGGGTGCCAGTTGTTCCGGCAGCAGCTGACCAAGTCCGTGAAATGGCTCGATCCCGGGGAATGCGTCGACGCAAAGGAGTTCCACGTTCAAGCCACCCTTTTGGTGCAGACACGTGAGAATATGAGCGAGCATGGACTGATCGAAAAGGCAAGCGTCGAACCACAAAACGATATGCTTGCGGGTTGCCGCTTCCGCCAGTTTCCGGTACTGGCTGCGCAGTGTTTCCAGGACGCGCTCCCTATCCAACCCGCCTGCGGTGACTCCTGCCAGGAACAGCGCGCGCGCGTTGAGAGTGTCTTCATTCGGCCATCCGGGATACCGGGGACCATCGTACAGAATGTCATGCCAGACGAATACCTCCCCACGAAGCCCGGCCTTTGCCAGTTTTCCGCCGGCGATGTCACCACTTGTTATGTGAAGTGTATCTGCCATCTCCAATCTCATGCAGAACGTATCGGCTCTTGGTCGCGGTTGGCGCGTCGTCTGCAGCGGGTCAGGTAGTCGACCACGGTGGTGGTGTGGTTGAAGCGATTTATTGTGTTCTCCACCCGGCTGCTTGCCATCAGGGCATCGAGCGCCTCCGTTACCTTCGCCTCGCGTTGGACACAAGGCAGTTTACCCGCCTCGGCGACCAGGCGCAGCAGGTGGACCTTCCGCCCCCGGATGTGGCGTGACAACGACCTGACCAAAAACAGGTAGTTGCCCTGCGCCGGTTTATGTGGCAGTACAAGTCCCTGTCGTTTTACATCAGATACATATTTAGAACCTATTCCAAAATAAAAGGATCGGACATTTCGAGATCATTTGCCGGCTGCTTGGTACGGGTAGGACCGGCGCAACGCCGGGAATACGCCGTTTTTGCGGTCCCGCCCCGTTCCCCGCGGGGGCGCGGGTCCTGCATGCACAAGACGACCGTCGGATAATGAATTTTGAGATGGGTTCGAGTGAACACATTGAATTATAAGCAGTTCTATTTTACGTGAGGGTTACAATCGACCTGCTCGAAACGTATATGTCCGACTCCATTCGGCCTGCGATCCGGGGCTAATCCTCGCCAGGCTTCCTAATAATACCGTAATAATTCGCGCGCACTCCCGTAATAATCCGCGAGTAGCTTATGCGGCGTGAGCGAACCTGCTCCCGTTCATCTTCCGAAGACCGTTGTCTCGGTAACCGAATCGACACACTTATCCTATGGAGTGTAAGCAATGTTTGCGAAGAAAATGTTCAGCAGGATGTTGACCACGGCTGCCATGATTTCCGGGTTGGCCATTGCGGGCAACAGTATTGCGGCAGTATCCGAGATCTCGGGTGCCGGCGCTACCTTCCCTTATCCGGTGTATTCCAAGTGGGCGGATGCCTACAAAAAGGAAACCGGCGTCAAGTTCAATTATCAGTCCATCGGTTCCGGTGGCGGCATCAAGCAAATCAAGGCCAGGACCGTCGATTTCGGTGCCTCTGATGCTCCGCTGCAGGCCGATGAGCTGAACAAATCCGGCCTGATGCAGTTCCCCATGATCATGGGTGGCGTGGTTCCTGTGGTGAACCTGGAAGGCGTGGCAGCCAACCAGCTGCATCTGAACAACGATGTACTGGCCGGCATATACCTGGGTAAGATCACCAAGTGGAATGATGCACGCATTGCCGCCGACAACAAGGGCATGAAACTGCCCGACACCGCGATTACCGTGATACATCGCGCCGACGGCTCTGGCACCACCTGGATCTACACCAATTTCCTCTCCAAGGTAAGCAAAGAGTGGAAGGAGAAGGTGGGTAACGACAAGTCCGTTGCCTGGCCGACCGGTGTGGGCGGCAAGGGTAACGAAGGGGTTGCTTCCTACGTTGAACGCGTCAAGGGTTCCATCGGCTATGTAGAGTACGCCTATGCCCTGCAGAACAAGATGGCCAGCGTCATGTTGCGCAATCGGGCCGGCAACTTTGTCGCGCCGACCAGCGCCAGCTTCCAGGCCGCCGCGGCCAATGCCGATTGGTCCAATGCCCCGGGCTTCTTCATGGTTTTAACCGACCAGCCCGGCGACGAAAGCTGGCCCATCACCGGTGCGAGCTTCATCCTGGTTTACAAGCAGCAGGAAAAGCCGGAAACCGGCAGGGCCGTTCTCACCTTCTTCGATTGGGCCTATAAAAATGGCGCGAAGATGGCGGACGAACTGGACTACATCGCTATGCCGGAAAGCGTCGTGAAGATGGTCGAAAAGACCTGGGCCAAGGAAGTGAAGGGTCCAGACGGAAAGCCTGTCTACACGGCCGAGTAATCGAACCTGTAGAACCACCCGCCGGGGGGAATCCCCGGCGGGTGGCTTTTGACCGGCTTCCGCGGAACTTCCTGCGGGCCGGTTTTGTTTATGTCGCAAGCAGTGGTACCTGCTACTCACGACCTTGGCGCGACCCCTGCGCAGCCGAAGACGAGCCAGGAATTATGCAAATGTCAGCATTGATGCCTATGTCCAGAGACAAGCCTTCCACCACTACGGATCGGCAGTCCACCTGGCGCGATCGAATCTTCTCCGGGTTCTCGCACCTTTCCGCTGCCAGCGTCCTGTTGATTCTTACGGCCATTCTGATCTCGCTGGTGGCCGGAGCCTGGCCGTCTATTCGGGAATTCGGATTTGGTTTTCTGACCAGCAGTGAATGGAACCCCGTTACCCAACATTATGGTGCCGTGGTGTCGATCTTTGGTACCCTGATGACATCCTTTATCGCCATGCTGATCGGTATCCCGGTCAGTTTCGGCATCGCATTGTTCATCACCGAGCTCTGCCCCAACTGGTTCAAGCGTCCGCTCGGCATCGCCATCGAGTTGCTGGCGGCGGTCCCCAGCATCATTTACGGCATGTGGGGCCTATTCGTGTTCGCACCGCTGTTCGCCGATCATGTGCAGCCCTGGGTGACTGATCACCTGGGTGGCTGGCCCTTGATCGGCGCCCTGTTCCAGGGTCCTCCGCTGGGCATCGGTATGTTTACCGCCGGTATGATCCTCTCGATCATGGTGATCCCGTTCATGGCCGCGGTGATGCGTGATATCTTCGATGTGGTACCGGCGGTGCTCAAAGAATCCGCTTACGGGGTCGGCGCCACCACCTGGGAGGTGACCCGCCACGTCATCCTGCCTTACACCAAGGTGGGCGTGGTCGGCGGTATCATGCTCGGCCTGGGTCGGGCGATGGGCGAGACGATGGCGGTGACCTTCGTCATCGGTAACGCCAACAATATAAGCAGTTCGCTGTTCATGCCCGGCAATACCATCTCTTCCGCCATCGCCAACCAGTTCACCGAGGCGGATGGGGTGCTGTATACCTCCTCGCTGATCGAGCTGGGTCTGATTCTGTTTTTCGTAAGTTTCATCGTTCTCTCGCTCTCCAAGCTGATGCTGATGCGGCTGGCGGCCGGAGAAGGCAAACACACGTGAGGTCGCATGAACAATCAGCTCTATAAACGACGTCACGTTGTCAACGTCGTCAATATGACCGTCTCCGTGGCCACCACCATGTTCGGCCTGTTCTGGCTCGCCTGGCTGCTCTGGACCCTGTTTTTCTATGGTTTTGAACACGTCCACTGGCAGGTGTTCACGGAAGCGACGCCCCCGCCCGGCGGTCAGGGCGGATTGGCCAATGCCATCGCCGGCAGCCTGTTGTTGATCACGGTGGCGATGTTGATCGGAACGCCGATCGGGGTCATGGCAGGAACCTACCTGGCGGAATACGGCCGCTATTCGCGCATTGCCGGGGTGATCCGCTTCATCAACGACGTGCTGTTGAGCGCCCCCTCCATCATCCTCGGCGTGTTCGTCTTCGAGATGGTGGTAGTGCGCATGGGTCACTTCTCCGGTTGGGCCGGTGCCCTGGCGCTGGCCCTGATTGCGCTGCCGGTAATGGTGCGTACCACCGAAGACATGATGCGCCTGGTACCTGACGGGCTGCGCGAGGCCGCCGCCGCTCTCGGCGCACCGCGCTGGAAGGTCATCTCGCACGTGGTCTTCCGTGCAGCCCGCTCCGGCATCCTCACCGGCATCCTGCTATCGGTGGCGCGCATCAGCGGGGAGACTGCTCCGTTGCTGTTCACCGCCCTGAACAACCAGTTCTGGAGCAGTTCACTGAACAAGCCGATTGCCAATCTTCCGGTGGTCATCTTCCAGTTCGCCATGAGTCCGTACGATGATTGGCAACATCTCGCCTGGGCCGGTGCCTTGATTATCACTCTGGGAATCCTTGTATTGAACATCATTGCCCGGGTTTTCCTGCGTCCGCAGGAACGCAACTAGTTGGAGGGATCATGAACTACAATACCTACACCGGGACCATCGGCTTCAATACCTTTCAGGATACCTTGATGGATAGTGCAGACACGCCGGAGACCGTTCACGCCAAAGTTGGCGAGAAAATGATGAAAATCGAAATCCGTGACCTCAATTTCTACTACGGTCGCTTCCACGCCCTGCATAACATCTCCATGGGGATTCGCAAGAATCGCATCACCGCCTTCATAGGCCCCTCGGGCTGCGGTAAATCCACCCTGCTGCGCTGCCTCAACCGGGTCTATGACCTCTATCCCCGGCAGCGGGCCGTGGGCGAGATCATAATGGATGGGCGCAATATCCTGGATCGTAAGGAGAAGCTCGACCTGTTGCGGGCCCGGGTAGGCATGGTCTTCCAGAAGCCGACCCCCTTCCCGATGAGCGTCTACGACAACATCGCCTTCGGGGTGCGCCTCTACGAGCGGCTCTCCGCCGCGGAGATGGACGCGCGGGTCGAATGGGCGCTGCGCAAGGCGGCGATCTGGGCCGAAGTGAAGGACAAGCTGCGCCAGTCCGGCATGGCACTTTCCGGCGGACAGCAGCAGCGCCTCTGCATCGCCCGCGCCATCGCCATCAAACCGGAGGTACTGCTGCTCGATGAACCCGCTTCGGCACTGGACCCGATCTCCACCCTCAAGATCGAGGAACTGCTCGACGAGTTGAGGAATGACTACACCATTGCGATCGTTACCCACAACCTGCAGCAGGCGGGCCGCGTGGCGGACTACACCGCCTTCATGTACCTGGGCGGATTGATCGAGTATGCCGACAACGAGACCATGTTCACCAATCCGGCGGACAAACGAACCAACGATTACATCACCGGGCGTTTTGGCTGATACCACAATTTAAGGAGCCGCACGCGTGCAGCCAGTTACCGAAGGTCATGTGGTCAAGCGCTATGACAGCGAGTTGCGCGACTTGCTCAACCGCATGCTGGGGAGGGGGGCTGGTCATCGAGCAAGTGCGCCAGGCACTCGCTGCGGTTTCCGATAGCGACTTCGATAAAGCGGGCGACATCGTCAAGCGCGACGATGAGGAGGTGGATTTGCAGGAGGTGAGGCTCGACGACGAAATCGCTCATCTGCTCGCCCGCCGCAGCCCGGTGGGATCAGATCTGCGATTGGTACTTGCCATCTCCAAGACCGTCACCGTTCTTGAGCGAATGGGGACGAGGCGGTGCGTATCGCCTGCATGGCACGCCACATCCACAAGTATGATGCCATCGAGTCCAGCAGCATGATGCTGCGCGACGTGGCCGTAATGGACAAGCTGGTGCTGGATCTGATGGAACAGACCCTCGACAGCTTCGCGCGTCTGGGCGTGGACATTGCCGAACAAATCGCCGCCGGACGCAATGCGTCGCATTAGCGGCCAACAAAACGCGCAGCGGTTTGTTGATCCAGCTGCATGCGCTTTTCCAACAAACGGTTCAGATTGTGGCTCGCTTCGCGATCACGATCTAACCTTATTCGCTATGCATTGGCCTGGTGCTTTGATAGTAATTTGTCTAAATGACCAGCAAATGCTTTTCTATCACTTTGACTCAAAGCAGGTGGGCCGCCCGTGTCTATTCCACTAGCTCTCATGCTATCCAGGAAATCCCTCATGTTTAGACGGGCTCCAATATTTTCTTTCGTATAAAGCACACCGCGAGGGCTTAGCACAAACCCACCTTTTTCTATTGCTTCTGCCGCCAATGGAATATCGCTTGTGATTACTAGATCGCCTGCGCCAAGCCTTTTAATAATTTCATTGTCAGCAATGTCGAACCCAGAAGCTACTTGAATCATTCGAATTTGAGGTGATATGGGTATACGTACAGTTTGATTTGCGATTAGCGTTAGCATAATTCCTGTGCGCGCAGCAGCTCTGAACAAGATTTCCTTGATCACTACCGGACATGCATCAGCGTCTACCCAGATCTTCATCTCATGCTGCTTTTTCAACTGCATAACACAGCAGCTCGGCGGCGTCTGCGACAGAGCCAACCGCGAAAAGCGGCAGCATATTTTGGCGCAGGCTGCAGTTGTTCCTTAGCAGTGGCTTCCACTACTGCTGGGCTCTGCTCGGCATGAGATACCACAGGACAATGGCTACCAGAAATAGAGCCGGAATATCGCCTAGTAGATTTGCGCGTTCAGTCTCATCTTCGATAGCTTGAAACAGCATTATTCCGCCATGTACAATACTCGACCAGATCGTGAACCATATAAGGCTTGCATTAGCTAAAGGGTCTTCCGCAGCTCGGATCAAGAACACTCCAAGCGTAGCGTAAACGCCCATAATCATCTGCTCGTATTCGGGTTGCCGTGGCGTCCATCCCCAACCCGACGGCCATACCCACATCATCATCACATAGATTCCTGCGATAAAAATGATGCCAAATACAATAAGGGCAACTTTCAAATACTTGAGCTTGGCTTCTTGTTGCATGAGATTTCTACTCTCGTTGTTTTGGAAACTGTTAACGTTTTGATTAGGGGGGGCGGCGCGCCTGCGCAACGTCCCAACCCGCAAAGCGGTCGACATGAAGCATTTGATAATCATTGAGACCCCCTTCCTCAACTTTCAGGCTCCACCCCGAAGGGTGCTCCTGCACGTGATATCACATGTAACGGGGTCAGGTCTTCGATTTGTGATTCCCTGTCTGATGGATTCTCTGGATTATCGACAAGGAAGTCATGAAATGGCAAGGCCCCTGAGACTCGAATTTGCCGGAGCGCTTTATCACGTCACCTCCCGAGGAAATCGGATTACACTCTTCCACGGTGAGCGGGATTGTCAGGCGTCATAAACATAGACCTGACCCGCTACCCCGTAGACGCAAGCCTCAGCAAGAGTATGCGGCAACTAAACGGAATGTACACGCAGAACTTCAATCAAATCCACAACGGGTGGGTCATGTGTTCCAGGGACGCTACAAGGCGGTGTTGGTGGAAAAACAGTGTTATCTGCTTGAAGTGGCGCGCTATATCGTACTGAACCCGGTTCGGGCGCAAATGGTGCGAACGGCCAAGGAATGGCCGTGGAGCAGTTACCGGGCGACAGCTGCGCAATGCGACCCGCCGAACTGCCTGATGACCGACTGGCTGCCGGCGGCCTATTGCAGCCGAAAAAGTGATGCGGTCGAGCATTACAAGCAATTTGTACAGGAAGGCAAAGGACATCCATCTCCCTGGACGGAACTATGCCATCAGGTACACCTTGGCAGTGAAGCCTTTGTCGAAAACGTCCAGGCGCACATCGATGCCGACCAGGAGCTCAGCGAAATACCAGTATCACAAAGAAGGCGGCCACCTAAATCACTGGAGTATTATGACCGGCATAGCCAGACGCGAAACCATACCATCATCGAAGCGCATCAAAGTGGTGGTTATACCTTGAAGCAGATTGGAGACCATTTCGGATTACACTATCCCACGGTGAGCAGGATTATCAGGCATCATAAATCAAAGACCTGACCTCGTTGCCTTTTACTGCGTATACAATGGTAACAGTAATTTGCAATTCTCTATGGAATCCGCTACGGGCGTTTGGCGCCATCAGTGATTAAAGTTGGGCCAATTCTCTCCGCAAGGTTCTTAGCAGCTCGTAAATCCATTTGTTGTAATTCAAATGGATATATTTCCCGTCGTCACGTACCTTGTAGTCCATGTTTCTACTATCCACATATGTCATGGAGATCGTTTCACTTGAATAGGTTATGTCGATGGTTACATGATGCTTTCCGCGCACGACAATCCTTCCTATTGCGTGGCCCGGTTCGATATCCTCAATAATCCAACCCTTGATGGATGCAGCCCGTATTAGGGCGTCATGCACATCGGCCAGGGTCTGTGGCCTGCTGCTAAAACCCGAAATAACCGCATTGTCAATGTTACGTAATTGGACGGTGGTTATGGAGCAGGCGATGCAGAATACGACCATAATTACAACCAGCTTGCTTGCATGCTTCATTATTGGCCTCTGTATGAAAAACAGGAAACGGACGGGCTATCGAGTGTTTCTGGTCGATCATCCTGATGCTCAGTTTTTCAGGTAACTTACGATGTTTTTATCCCTCAACATGGCGGCAACAGCTTGCATAATGGCACCATCGGCAGACCGGTAGATTATCATCGCTGGGCTCTCCCCCTGGTATACATGCTCATAACCAGCGCCTGTGGTTGCCTGTAATGAGACATTGCCCCTGAAACCCCAACCACCGGTAGTAGCCGTCGCTTCCAGGATGGACAACTTTAGTGTCTTGGATGCGCGGGTGCTGATAGTCATGCCACGAGAAGACAATTCCCTGTTGGTAATTTCCACGGCAACGTCAGTCCATTCTTTCAGATTGCCCATCCATTTATGGGCATTACCAAGTCCTGCTTCGCCGAATAAAAAGGGCTCGCTAGATTGATTGGCGTTTACGACATTGACATTGTTTCCCGAGCTAATATCCGCAATGTCAGGAAATTTGTATGTATCGGCGTCCGGCTTGTAGTTATGTGTTGTTGTGCACGCTAACATGATCAGGCTCAATGCAATGGTTAGTGGTACGATCAAAAATTTCATAAATGTATCCTTATGGCAATCGTTCACGATGCCTGTAGTTTGGTTGCACCCGTCGGTATCGGTATGAATATACCGTAAGCCGATTGCTTTTAGACAGAAAGCCCGAAATTTTCAAGTTCTTCGATTCGGCGTTCCCACGATGCTCCGACGGAATATGCACAAAGCCATTACCACATAGTTGCCGCCCGTATTTTTTCACACGTGTCTCAGGTTCCACTTCGAATGCTTAACAAATGAATAATCGAGAGCTCACGTCTCTTCATTCATAATTAGAAGTTCTATTCACTATTCGTTTACTCTTCCATTGGAAACTACGCATAACCGTGCTGATCATCTATTTCCGACTTTTCGATCTCATAGATCAGCCATGTAGATCGTGGGGTGAATTTTCCATGACTTATTTTTGACGGATGCTATAAGCGTTTCATCCAAGTTAAGAAAGCCGTGGAACCGCCACCGGACCCTACCGTCTACCCTCGGCAGCGCACCTTGCAGCAACGCAGGGCGTGACCGGGCAGAAGTCAGCAGAGGCCATGGTAGCCGGTCGGGGATGGGGCCCCGGACGGTGAAGGGCCGAACATGAGAAAACAAGGAGGAGCCGTGAGTCACTCGCCACCATCGCCGAACCCGACCGTGGGAGATAGGTCGCGGCGTGCTCTCACGCAGCCAGCCTTGCATGAAGAGGTGATGGCGCGGGTTCTGGACAGTGCGAACGTGCGGCGCGCATGGAAGCGGGTGAAGGCCAATAAGGGCGCCCCCGGCGTGGACGGGATGCGCATCGAGGACTTCCCCGAGTTTGCCCGTTTGCACTGGCCGCAAATCCGCCAGCAGCTGGCCGATGGCATCTACCAACCCCAACCGGTGCGACGGGTCGCGATCCCGAAGCCCCGGGGCGGGCAACGGCTGTTGGGCATCCCGACGCTGATCGATCGGGTGATCCAGCAGGCCATCGCGCAGATACTCACGCCGATCTTCGACCCGGACTTCTCGGAGTCGAGCTTCGGCTTCCGACCGGGAGGCTGCGCCCATGGAGCGCTCAGGCAGGTACAGGCCCACATCAAGGCCGGCTACCGCATCGCCGTCGACCTGGACCTGGCGAAGTTCTTCGACAACGTCCAGCACGATGTCCTGATGGCCCGCGTGGCCAGAAAGGTGTGCGACAAGCGGTTGCTGGGCCTGATTGGCCGCTACCTGTGGGCGGGCGCCCTGGTCGGAGAATCCATCCAGGCAACGGAGATCGGCACGCCGCAAGGCGGGCCCCTTTCTCCGTTGCTCGCCAACATCCTGTTGGACGACCTCGACCGTGAACTGGAACGGCGCGGCCACCGATTCGCACGCTACGCCGATGACCTGGTGATCCTGGTCAGGAGTCAACGCGCCGGTGAACGCGTCAAGTCCAGTATCACGGCGTATCAGACCGGCCAGCTCAAACTGGCGGTCAACGAGCAAAAGAGTCGAGTGGTGAGGACCAACGACTGCGAGTTTCTCGGCTTTACGTTCAGGGGAACGAAGCTGCGCTGGTCCAACCGCGCCTTCGAGGACTTCAAGTACAACGTCCGGCGACTGACTGGTCGAAGCTGGGGTGTGTCGATGGCGTATCGGCTCGGCAAGCTCGCCCGGTACGTGCGCGGCTGGATGGGTTATTTCGGCATCTCGGACTACTATCGGCCGATTCCCGAGGTCGACCGCTGGCTGCGTCGCCGGGTACGCATGTGCTACTGGAAACAGTGGCGTCATGTGCGCACCAAGGTACGCAACCTGCTCGCCCTGGGGACGTTCAAACGCCAGGCAATCCTGACGGCGCTCAGCAGCAAAAGCTACTGGCATCTGTCGCGCACGCTGGCGACGCAGTCCGGGATGACGAATGAGTGGCTGAAACGCCAGGGGTTGATCAGCATCCGCGATCTGTGGATGAAGGCCCATGGCTATGCCTGATCTCCCCGTGTGCTTCTTTCTCGTGAACCGCCTGGTGCGGACCCGCATGCCAGGTGGTGTGGGGAGGGCGGGCTAGACACCCGCTCTTACCCGATTATGCCTCTTATCCCGTTTTCTTCAGTTCTTCTCGGATAACTTTACGAAGTGCTTTTTCCAGGCCCTTATCATGTGCATTTATCTGCTCCCTTAGAGCATCATTAATTAGCGTTTGGTAATTACCTCCACCTGCCTTATGCACAATCTTCTTGAAGTGATCAATGATGTCGGCATCCAGGCGAATAGTAATACGCACTTTATTTGGATCAGGTTTTACTACTGGGCCTCGTTCACCCTTACTGAAATCTTCACTCATGGCTTAAACCCTGGTAATACTGTTCGGTTTCTTTCCGATCGGCTTTTCGCGCGGAATTAATTCGAATACAGTTCTCTGCACGCTCGCAGTGAACTACAAACAGGATATTTAGAAAGGGTCCCATACCCAACGTCTTGAATCGTTGCTCACTATGGCCGGCATCTTCAACCGTCAGAGCATTTACATCTTCAAGAGCGATGACCGCATCAGCGAAATCCACGCCATGTTTACGCAGATTTTCTTTCGCCTTCCGTGGATCCCACTCATAATCCATAATCTAATTGTATGTACAATCCGTGTACATATCAAGCCAGGATATTTCTATTGGACTACAGAGGCATAACGTTTGAGTTGACCGAGGAGTGCAGGCTGGCGCGGTCCTTGCTCTGCAAGGGCCGTGACAGACAAACAACTCCGGTCGAACGACTTGTTATGCGGCAACTTCAACGTAGGCCGAAAAGCTGGTTGGCTCTGGCACCGATAACCCTTCTTCTTTAAGACCATCAATATGAAAACTGATCGCCTCTTTCATATTTGTCTCGGTTTCCTCGGGCGTTGAGCCGGTGGATATACAGCCAGGTAAATCGGGCGAATACGCGGAATATCCCGTTTCCGTCTTTTCTATAATAATCAAATACTTCATTACTTTATCCTCGCCTGTTTGAGAATACTGTTCAATGTTCCCGGTGCAATATCATCGCCCAGCTTACCCGGTACCGTAACTAAGCCAATTTTAGCAGGATGTTTGTATTGCCGGTGACTGCCCCTCATTCTTATCTGGAACCAACCATCAGACTCGATCATCTTGATTACGTCCCTGACTTTCATTTTCAGAAGGTCCTTCTTCTATTGATTTTGATCTCTTGACACATAACGTTTGAACTCTGCCGCCGACGAAGGAGATCGGCAGGAGTGACTGGTTAGAGGGCGTTATATACATCCTTGCGATGACCTACCTTCACAATCATGACGGTAAGTTCCTTATCAGCAATCCCGTATACAATCCGGTAATTACCTTGACGTATTCGATATCTGTCGTGTCCAGATAGCTTTTTCGAACCAGCAGGGCGTGGATTATCAGCAAGCAACCCAATTCGGCGCACTATGTGTTGTCGTTCTTTCTTTTGCGGCATTGCTTCTATTTCCTTCACCGCAGAACGCTTGATTGAAACCCTATATTTTTCCACGCCGTTTGAGGTCTTTAACGACGTCTTCGTAAGGGAGGCTAGGTTCGTTCACTCGATCTTCAAATGCTGCCAGGTCCTCCGCATCTTCAGCAAGGCTGAGCTGTACAGCTTCATTGACCAGGTCCGACATCGATCGTTCGGTCTCAGCAGCTTTGACCCGGAGTGCTCGATGTAACTCGGGGTCAAAATACACGGTCGCTCTTTTGGGATTTGTACTCATGGGCCATATTTAGCACTATAACGTCTTGACGTCAAGGCGTTATATGGATAGCCCTCTAACGACTCGCGTAACCGGCAGGCGAAAGCGGCAGAGTGAAGCGGCGCCGCTTTTGCCTGTCCGAGTTGGCGCGATTGATACACATTGAGGCCCCTCCCTCGATTTCAGGCTTGGGAGGCGTGACCTACCATCCTACTTGTGTCTTGAGCACAACTACGCAGGAGGAGACCTCGATGAAATTCTACACCCAAACACGCCAACATTACTGCGGGATCGATCTGCACGCCCGTAGCCTGTATGTCTGCAACTTGCATCATGACGGTACCATACTCGCCCACAAGGACATCAAAGCCAATCCCGACGCCTTGCTGGCGCTCATCGCCCCCTACCGGGAGGACTTGGTCATCGGCGTCGAGTGCATGTTCACCTGGTGTCAGTTTTCACCCCTATAGAGCCACTGTGTTTTCACCGTAAAGGAGCCACCCTGTTTGCGGGTTAATGGAGCCACCTGGTTTTCACCGTAAAGGAGCCAGTGAGTTTTCGGCGTAATGGAGCCACCCGGGTAGAACCTGCGATCTGATTTCAGGCTCGGACTTTCTGTCAATCCGCTATTCTCACGCCCTTTTGAGCGAGGGTACCGCGCACGGGGCGGACTTCCTCTGGCTACTCCTCCAGCATGTAGTGCCCAAGGGCTTTCGGCGCGCCCGCAACTTCGGTTTCCTGCACCCCAACAGCAAACGGCTCATCCAATTGCTGCACGCTCTGTTCAAGCTCGCACCGCAACGCTCTTCGGGTCGACTCAAAAAAAAGGCCATCACTGCGCTGCCCTTGCTGCGGAGGTGATATTAGAATTGTGCGATCGCGGATCCGATCAGCACATTCATGGCGGTGGCCACCCGATGGATTGAAAGCGGCGCTGGCGATGTAAACGTACGCGCCATGAAGGAGACGAATGGGCTGCATTCCTGGCAGCGGGGGACGCTTGACCTGAATAAGGCATCCAACCACACAACATCATCATTTAGGCCACATTAGCCCCCGCATGCGTGGCGATCATCATGGGTTCCCAACGGCCTGCAACACACACCGCCGTCTTGAATCGGTAAACCTCAAAAAGCTATTTTCATAAAGAGCCACTCAGCCGGTACCGGGCTTGTCCAACAAACGGTTCAGATTGTGGTTCGCTTCGCTCTCACAATCTAACCTTATTCGTTAGGCGTCACTTCGGAGCAGCCGGCACCAAACCGTACCGGCTCATGACGGCAATCAACGCGCCCTTGTTCGGTGGGCCACCCGCGTTGACTACGGCAGCGACATCTTTGAAATACTGTGCCCCAATGTCCGGAGACAGGACGATCAATGCGCGGGCGACACTGCTATGAGGGTTGAAGAACGCGTGACCAGTACCCCTTGGCGTTTGCATACTCTGTCCTAGTGTGAGATCTCGCGTTTCGGAGCCCACGGTGTATCGGAGTGTGCCCTCCAGGACATAGACGATCTCTTCGTTGTTTGAATGGCTATGTGGAGGTGGGACGTTCGAGGCCGGCGGTACGGTGAGTTCAAACATGCCCATGCTCGCCGTTTGGGAACCATCGATGAGATAACGGATGCCCAATTGGCCTATGTTTATTTCAGTTGTGCTCATGGTGAAATCCTTGATGCATTCATGGGGGTTGTGATCTGTGGCGCCTAGACGTCTCGCCTCAAGCGCGCGGCGTAGCCGCGTCGCATTGGAGGCGATTGTTAGGTGACTCATGCTGCATTCTTGTGGAAATCTATCTCGATCTTGAGACGGCCTCCTAGTGCCTGGACAGCACTTTGGAGGGTCTGCAGCGTAACAGATGAATTTTCAGGGTCGAGCAATCTATCCAGGGATGATCGGCTTGTTTCCATCCTTCTGGCCATTTCCGCTTTACTAAGATTGCTTTCTGTCATCTTCTCAGCTAGCTGGAATGCAATATATCGCTTTACTGCAACAGCGGTCGCCTCTTCGAGCAGCCCTTCCTCTTCCAAAAACTTGTCAAAATCACTGCCGATATTTCGTTTAGCCATACTTACGCCCTCAGCCTATTCAGGCTACGCTTTGCTGTGGCCAGTTCATTTGATGGGGTTTTCTGAGACTTCTTGACAATACCATGCAGCAAAACAATCTTTCTCTGGTACACAGTAAAGAGTGTTCTGGCGATGCCAGAAGATATATCCGATCGTTACTCCCATAAATCCGCATCCATTTTCCTGGCAAGTGGCATCCCGACTGGCCACCCAAATTGTAGTGTCTTGATGTCCTCGCCAATTGTCTTGCGGTTATCAAGACTTAAAGCTTTAAGCCACTCCCTTACAGGTTCACGCCCGGAATCGAGTCGAAAGAAAACTACAGGGATTGGCCTATCCATTGGCATTAGCAGTGTGTACCATTTAAGGTACGTTCGTCAAGGTCTGTTTTCCAAGTCAACGTCTCGCCTCAGGAGCGCTGCGGAGCCGCGTCGAACTGGAGGCGTTTAGAACTCATTTCCACTAGGCTGCATGTGGCCTGACTTCTTTATCCAATCGCTCATCTAGCTCATCTTCCGCCTGAAGAAGGTCATATCGAGACTGAAGATTTAGCCAAAACTGTGCCTCCATCCCAAAATAGCGCCCCAGCCGCAAAGCAGTATCAGCAGTAATTGAACGTTTGCCTTGGGTTATTTCACTAATCCGGCGCTGAGAGACGCTGATGTCCTTGGCCAGGCGATACTGGGAAATATCCATCGGCTGAAGAAACTCTTCTAAGAGAATCTCTCCTGGGTGGATAGGGTCAAAATCTCGCTTGCTCATATTACACCTCTAGTGGTAGTCCACTATCTCCACGTCGTGGGCGTCTCCACTTTTCCATACAAAGCAGATACGCCATTGGTTATTAATCCGGATACTGTGCTGTCCGGAGCGGTCTCCTTTAAGCTTCTCAAGCCGATTGGAGGGCGGAATTTTCAAAGATTTCAGCTGGCTTGCTGAAGTGAGCATTTCGAGTTTCCGAGCCGCTAGTCGCTGAATATCACGCGGGAGGCGGCGGGAAAATCGCCCTCGGTAGATCCGTTCGGTTTCCCGGCACTTGAAGGATTTAATCACGTAACAATACTAGCGTATTGCGTTAGTAACGTCAAGAGATAGTATATGGCTCGGTTGAGTTCTGACGGCGCGAGTGAGATGCGCGGCGGGCTATTTGCGCCGCGTCATTCTCGACTCGCTTGTGTACGCCCGACATGGGCATGAACTGATGGGGTGGAAGTCCCCTGCAGGAGTACCTGAAATGTCCACGATGTGGACGAATGTAACTGCTAGCCGACGGCAAGGGCAAGCCCGCGAGGGCCTGTCTGGAGGAAGCCCGAGCGCAAAGGTGCGAGCCGACGGACAGAAATCGCATAGAAGGCTCAGTCCCCGGGCGAGTCAGCACAAGATGACGAAGCCCATCAGGTGCAGGGGATAGGGTAAATGCGGCGGTTGTGCACTGAAAGTTCATGTCCTTATTCGGGGAGATCTGCCCGGCATGCGGCCAGGGTGGATTACGGGAGCCGGATTGAGGCCCGCGGCGAAAGCCGTGGAACCGCCACCGGACCCTACCGTCTACCCTCGGCAGCGCACCTTGCGGCAACGCAGGGCGTGACCGGGCAGAAGTCAGCAGAGGCCATAGTAGCCGGTCGGGGATGGGGCCCCGGACGGTGAAGGGCCGAACATGAGAAAACAAGGAGGAGCCGTGAGTCACTCGCCACCATCGCCGAACCCGACCGTGGGAGATAGGTCGCGGCGTGCTCTCACGCAGCCAGCCTTGCATGAAGAGGTGATGGCGCGGGTTCTGGACAGTGCGAACGTGCGGCGCGCATGGAAGCGGGTGAAGGCCAATAAGGGCGCCCCCGGCGTGGACGGGATGCGCATCGAGGACTTCCCCGAGTTTGCCCGTTTGCACTGGCCGCAAATCCGCCAGCAGCTGGCCGATGGCATCTACCAACCCCAACCGGTGCGACGGGTCGCGATCCCGAAGCCCCGGGGCGGGCAACGGCTGTTGGGCATCCCGACGCTGATCGATCGGGTGATCCAGCAGGCCATCGCGCAGATACTCACGCCGATCTTCGACCCGGACTTCTCGGAGTCGAGCTTCGGCTTCCGACCGGGACGCTGCGCCCATGGAGCGCTCAGGCAGGTACAGGCCCACATCAAGGCAGGCTACCGCATCGCCGTCGACCTGGACCTGGCGAAGTTCTTGGAAACCTCTTCATAATGCCCCCTGGTTTATGATGGTGGGTTAAACAAGTCGGGTTGATCATCTATCATTTTGATTCGTAGTCCTTTTCGTCGGCCGCGATACACATGTACGGCGTCGAACTCGCCGCTCTTTACACGCTGCAACACGGTTTGGCGCGTGACCCCCAAGAGCTTGGTTGCTTCCTGCATTGTCACGTAGCCGTCCGGGGCTTGTTCGACAAAGCGACTACGCAGTTCATCAGTAATGCGTATCTGCCACGGCGCACCGGGCGTGATCTGTTCACCGGCCACGAACCCATCGTTCAGCCAACGGTGCAGGGTTGAAGGTGCAATGTCCAGGATCTTAGCCGCTTGTTTGATACTGGCCAGCTCGCCCTCGGGCGACTCGGTGGGTGGTTCAAAGCGCGGGATCTTCCAGTGTCGGCGTAAGTTACCAACGAGATTGGCGGTAAAACGCAAACCGGTCGCTGTGGTGCGACCCTGTCGGTTCAGAATGCCGGCAATGACGGCGTCGGGGTAGTTCGCGGCCAGTCGGCGAACGAGTTCGATGGTATCTTCGTCCGTGCGCACGGTAGCCGGACGCGAACGTGGCAGGTTGACGTCCAGTTCGGTTAACAGGCCGCCGCGCCAGCGTAAGGTCGCAGCCCTTGGCGTGGTGGAGGATATGCCACTCGACCTTACTGAGTTGCTTGTCATAAAAGTCGATGAGGTTGAGGTCCAGCTCGATGCTCTTCTGCGCACCGAGGTCGGAGAAGCGTTCCTTGATCCCTTCTCGGTTGAAGGCGTATCGTAGATTGTTGCGGATCTCCGGCAAGTTGTACTGGCTGTTGGTGTTGTGGATATGGGCCAGGAGTTCCGAGCGCTTGCGCATCAGGTGCATGCGTCGGCGCATCAGGTCGCGGGTAGCGCGCATCTCGCGGGGGTAGACGTAGGCCTGCGGGAACATGCCACCGCGCATAAGCACGGCGATCTTGTTGGAATCGATGCGGTCATTCTTGGCCTTGCCGCCGTGGATGGCGCGCATGTAGAGGGCGTGGCCGAGGACGAAGGGGATGCCCTCCTGTCGGCAGAGATCTGCGACCCAGTACCAGGTGAACATGCACTCGACGCCGATGACCAAGTCCTCCCGGTAGGGGGTGATGAGCGCCAGCAAGGCGTCGGGATTGGCCTTGATGTCCTTGTGGGCGAGTATGGTACCGTCATGATGCAAGATGCAGACATACAGGCTACGGGCGTGCAGATCGATCCCGCAGTAATGTTGGTGTGTTTGGGTGTAGAATTTCATCGAGGTCTCCTTCTGTATTGTCGTGCTCAAGACACAAGTAGGATGGTAGGTCATGCCTCCCAAACCTTAAATCGCGGGAGGGGGCCTCAATGAGTATCAAGCGCATAAACTCGGACCGCAAAAAGCGCCGCTACGCTTTGCTTTTTTCGACCGGTTATGCGGGTCGTTAGGCCAAAGGAACATAGACAATGGCGGCAAAGAAAAAGACCGAAGTTGACCCAGTTCCGCTTGCGCCGGAAGGCGTGAAGAGGCCACGCCTACATAAGTTGATCATCAAGAATTTCCGCTCGATTGGCTCCTCGCCTGTTGAAATCGAGCTGGACGACATTGTGGTATTAGTTGGCCCAAACAATACCGGGAAGAGTAGCATACTGCGTGCATACCAACTTGTAATGCAGCAAGGCTCGAAAGAAGGAAGATTGGTTATAGACGATTTCCCTAACGGCGTTGTTAACCCGAATGCCTTACCCGAAGTTGAGCTACAGACAATTGTTTTCGACAATGCCCCGGGACAACGCTGGATTCATGAGACGGCAGAGAATGAATGGCTCATTCGTGAACAGTGGATATGGGATAGCCCAAACAAGGACCCTGTGCGGAGAGGTTATGATGTTGAGAAACGGGATTGGGACCCACAGGTACCATGGGGCGCACCGAACGTAGCTAATGCTCGACGACCTCTCCCACATCGGATAGATGCTTTTGCCTCACCAGATGCACAAGCCGCGGAGATAGCGAAATTAATTACGGGATTGCTAAAGGATAAGCTTGCGACCATCAAGACAGATCCGGAACAAGAGAAATCGGATTACGAACTTGTTCTTGAGAAAATTAGAGATCTCCAGACCAAAGTGGTACAAGCAACAGAGGACGAAGTAAAGACCATCGAGGAGGAAATATCAGTCTATTTGGAGCGGATATTCCCCAAACATAAGGTCAAATTCGATGCGAAACCTGAAACTGATATAGACAAGGCGTACACGCCATTCAAGAGCAGCGCAGACGTTTTGATGGGGCCTGAAAATGGCTACTTTTCAACTATCGCTCACCAAGGGAGCGGAGCTCGAAGGACTTTGCTTTGGGCCACCTTAAAGTATCTTTCCGAAGCAGCCGAGAAGCAAAGCCCGCGGCCACACGTGTTGCTGCTCGACGAACCCGAAATCTGTTTGCATCCGTCTGCGATTCGGGAGGCGCGTACTGTCCTTTACAACTTACCAAAAGCCGGCAATTGGCAGGTCATGATCACATCGCACTCGCCAATATTCATTGATCTCTCGTTAGACAACACAACCGTGATACGGGTATTTCGTGATAACTTGTCGGAGGTGAAGAGCACTACCATGTACCGTCCGTCGCGGGCGAAGCTAAGCGATGACGACAAGCGCAACATGAAGTTGTTGAACATCTGCGACCCGTATCTACATGAGTTCTTTTTTGGCGGCAGGCAGATCGTTGTTGAAGGAGACACAGAATACACTGCTTTTTCAATGATTAAACAACTTTACCCTCAGGACTACCACGATATTCAGATTATTCGAGCTAGAGGTAAGGGAATCATTCCTTCGGTTGCCAGGGTCCTACTACAGTTCTCAAAGTCATTCTCCATCTTGCACGATACGGATACTGAGAATACTCAGAGCGGGAAAGGAAATCCCGCTTGGGGCATGAATAAGTCGATCCAAAACATACTCTCTTGGGAAAATGCGGACGAGGGACTACAACTGGTTGCGTGTAAGACTTGTTTCGAGGACGCCCTGTTTGGAGAGGAAACGAAGGATGAGAAACCATATCAAGCATTAGCCAGAATTCGTGAAGATGAGATAGCACGAGAACGTGTTAAATCGCTATTGGATTGCTTGCTCGATCCAAATCTTGCTCCGCCAGATAATTGTATTCGTTGGACTGATACGGCCGAATTGGCCTAATCGGGTAAGAGCGGGTGTCTAGCCCGCCCTCCCCACACCACCTGGCATGCGGGTCCGCACCAGGCGGTTCACGAGAAAGAAGCACACGGGGATCCGCTCGGGATGCCAACGCTCAGAGCGCATGCCCGAGTCCCCGCGCCAGGTCGATGATGACGTCCAACGGCGTACCCGCCGGACATTCGATGCACAGCTCAGCGCAGCGCACCCGCCAGCGATCGGACGAGGTGGGTTCGGATGTGCGCAGTGACACTTCGGCGAAAGCCGCTGCCGGTACGCCACGGCGCTTGCCGCGAAATAAAGGACTGTGTTGATAGCGGTGGCGGAAGGTGTGATAGTTGATGCCATGCCGTTCGCAGAACGCCGCCTGGGTCAAACCCGAGGCCGTGTAGGCTTCGATCAGCTGCGCCCAATCCGCGGCCGTTCGCTTCTTTCTGTTTGTGTCTGCCATGCGTTGTCTCCAATAGCGATAAGGAGCGCACAACACAACAGATTGTTAATGGTTTGCACAGCCTGTGCTATATGAAGCGCTTACGATTTGTTTCATAGCCTCCATAGGTGTAACCGGGCTGCGGCTTTTCATAGACCTTCCAACCGTGCTGATAACCATCAGCATTGGCATTCACGCTTACCAATGCTGCGGCAACTGCCATGACTAATATTGATTTTTTCATTTCTCTTTCTCCAACGTCCTATGTGGATGAATATGCTAGACGCAGGACGTCTTTAGCACCTAACGATTGAACTCTGCCGCTGGCGCAGGACGGCGCTCGGTTTGCGAAGCAAACAAGTGACGTCCAAGCCAGACGGCAGGAGTGACTTGTTATGCGGCGTTAACTTCAATTATTTCGCTTGCTGAGGAGGGAGGAGGAACAGGCTCACCAGCTTCAATAAGACCTTCGATGTGAAATTCGATGGCTTCCTTTATAAGCTCTAGGACTTCTTCCCGGGTTTCACCCGCAGCAATACATCCCGGTAAATCAGGCACATGCGCACCATATCCGGTTTCACCTTTTTCTATAACTACCATGTATTTCATAGCTTTATCCTCGCGACTATTTTAGACCAGCCTGCTTGAGGATGCTCGATAATGTTCCAGGTGGTATATCGGCACTCGGTTTTCCAGCAACAGTGACTGTTCCCGGTTTCCCCGGATGCCGGTATTGGCGATGACTCCCCTTCATCCGAGTATGTTCCCAGCCATCTTGTTCAATCAATTTGATCAGTTCCTTGACCTTCACTGCTTCTATTCCTTATCTAAGCCGCATAACGGTTCGCCTCAAGCGCGCGGCGTAGCCGCGTCGCTTTGGAGGCGGTTGTTATATTCCCATTCATCGATCTTGATTATTTATTATTTGCTTCATTAACTAACCTGCCGGCCTCTGCCATCCCATTTAGTGCCTTTTCTGTCATTGCAGTTTTATGAGGAGTCCAATCGGATGCAAATTGTTTTGCTCTCTCTAGTTCGGCTGCCGTCATTTCGTTTTCGAGTTCTGCTAAAATTACTTTTACTTTTGCAATTTGCTCCTTCCCAGCATTCCTTTCAATGATCTTCAAATACCCATAGGACAACACTCTGTCTTTAGGTATTTTCTCCCCTTTGTAGTAGAGAGTAAAAAGAGCATAAATCGATCCAGAATCTCCTTGATCAGAAGCCGCTTTCCACCATTTTAAAGCTTCCCCCATTTCGCCATTTTCATAAAAGAGTGTTGCTACATCGTATTGTGCATAGACATATCCGGACTCTGCTGCAACTAGCTTATATTTCAATGCCAGTTCTTCGTCATTTTCGACAACTCCCTGCCCTTGTCCTGCGTAATAACAACCCAATTTATAGCTTCCTAGAGGATCGCCGGACTTTGCTGACTGCTCAAACCACTTAAACGCTTCACTTTGACTCTTTTCTGTACCGACACCAATGTTGTAAAACATACCTAAATGGTACTGAGCTTCGGGCGAACCTGACTTAGCAAGACTTTCTATTTCGCCAAACAAGGTAGTTTTGTCTGTTGCGCATCCTACTGGCACAAAGCACAACAAGAGAATTGTTAGTAAAATTCGCATAGCTTGTTCCTGGGAATATAACGTTCAGCGTAACCGGCCGGCTTTGGAGCGCAGCGGAAAAGCTGGTCCGAGTTGACGCTGTTGTTATACGGCATATCTGTCAATGCTTTACGATCAATAGCCACACCAAAAGTCCTATGACTAAATAGAGTAAGATCTTTTGCCTATCTACAATACTTCGTAACTGGCTCATATCGCTTCTTAAATTCCCAATACTTTCGGACACTCTTTCCTGAAATGCCGTCGCGTGTGCAGTCAGTTTGCCAAGTGCCTCTCTAAGAGAGTTTCCTTCTTCCTCATCATCTGCCGATACAGAAGTAAGTACACTAGCCACTCTCTTTTCAACTCGGTCTGCAATTTCCTCATCGATATCTGTGTCATTGTCAAATGTTTCCTCTATATCTTCTTCCCCAACCTCATAGATGCGAGGCAATAACTTTTCGAGTCTTTCTGTATTCCACCTCTTGGCCCATTCGTTCGAAAAGTTCTTAAAAGTTGCCCAGGTATCCCCATCGACGGATAGTTTTGCGAGGAAATCTAACTGGTCTATTGGTGGATATCCTTCCTCGGTCGCTTTCCACGGAACCGCCTGTTTTGCAAGCCTGTAGAGTCGCAGCTCTCTCAACTGCTTTTTCCGCTGCCATCCCGTCAAGCTGTTGGCCTTTCGCTCGAATGCTATCTCTGCCATTCCAGCGTCTTCCCATGCCCCGCTCAACGAATCATCAACGGCAGAAAGGATATCGTGTAGGGCGTCATAAAATACAAGGCTCAAATCCCCTGCCATTACTGAAAGATCGCGTAGGATGTCGATTTTTTCGTTGTCAGTTTTTGCCAAGATTTCCGAGAAGTCATCATATGAAAGGTCAAAATTGCATGAGATTGCGGCACTACGTACCCAATCCAAACGTTCTGCTGGCTGTTGGAAGAGCTTCCGCCTCAACTCCTTAAGCACCACCTCCCTTCGATATAGCAACGTTTCAAGCTGCCCCGGAGTGAATTGCTCAAGAATGTTTTCGGGTATTCCTGAGCTCAATCCGGCTTGTTCTGGCAGGTGTTCAATGAGGACATGAGAAATACCCTCAGGGACCTTTACGACCAGAGCCCATAATGCTTCGACATCCTTCCCTGCCATGAATTCGCCAAAGCCATCATATCGGCTTCGCCACTGATCTTCTCCATAGTGTTCACGGAACGACGGTTTACTGAGGTAGTCTGCCAATATCTCATATAGCTCAATCTCTGTGACTTGCCCTTGTTGAAGATAGTTATCTACCGCAAATGCGATGAGGGAAGCTATGGCTTCTCCGCTGCCGCTAAGCTGCCGAACCTTTGCCAATCGCGCTTCCTGAGGAAGACTGAAAAATGATTCTGGATTCTTAATGTCCTTATCCAGGAAGTTCCATTCGCTCTCAAGTAAGCAATACTTTACAAGCGGATCGGAATCCATCTCGATTCGAGCTTTAAGAGCTTTTTCCTCCTCGGTATCGTCACGACCGAAATGGAGTTTTCTAGCTGCCAAATACCTGACATACGCATTTGAACTATCCAAGGCTTTGTGCCGGACTTTTTGCGCTAGATATGCTGGGAACTTGGCCTCGTCCAGCGTGGTTAGTATCTGCACCTGTGCTTCCACACCTAACCCATCCCAAGCAGCAATCAACTTCGCTGTTCCGCTTGGCGTAGGATGCAGGAGGTCCATCAAGTGCGGTGGCAATGCGCTCTTAGTTTCTTTGGCCATCCACGAACTCCTTCCGATGCCGTATAACGATAAGCCTCACCGGGCGGCGGCGCGATAGCGCCGACGTCCGAGTGAAGGCGCTTGTTGGACGAAGCCGCTTCGCGGAGAAAGAACCCTCTGCCAGAAAACACTAAAATGTAACCTCATACCCTCGAAACGAGGGATCATCATCCACGAATCATGAGGTTACAAGACCATGTCATCATCCGATACAAACTTCAAGCAGAACTATCAGAGCCATCTCAAACACCTCAAGCTCAAGGGCCTGCAGCCCAAGACCATCGAAGCCTACGCCCGCGCCATTCGCCGCATCGGCGCCTATTTT
>Ga0210124_1000118_pt1 | contig 46896 bp, 39 predicted proteins | sample Muzzi_PWC_D2_FD_185554 | JGI IMG/M metagenome (GOLD analysis project Ga0210124, IMG submission 185554) | Wetland microbial communities from San Francisco Bay, California, USA, that impact long-term carbon sequestration - Muzzi_PWC_D2 (SPAdes) | ecosystem: Environmental > Aquatic > Marine >...
CATATCGATGATTTTTCACTGCTGTAATCTGGTGAAAACATTTCAATGTTAATTGGTTATAAGAAAGAATTAATGTAAAACATTAACTTTTATTGATCAGATAAATCAGGGGTCGGGGTGTTTTTCTTTGTTAAATCACTCCATGGATAATGCTTTTTTAAAACCGTGTAAACTCGTGGTAAAGGATCGTAAAGAAAAAACAGAGTCCAATATATAAATTAATAACTTCGTCTGGGAGAAATACTATTTCTATTAAAGAATATTTGGGTCTGCATCTGTTCTTTCTAACGATCCCTAAACCACTCAAACAGTACACGCTTTTAAAAAAGCATTATCCATTCCGCTTCTACCCATGTGTTGCATGTGTTTCTGGGGTGCGCTTTTCCGTGAAACGACATTGGCGGAGTGGTTTCGTCATTTCAGAGACTTAGCAGCGGGGGAGACCGCGGCTCCCGCGTGCTTTTTGCGGGAGAACGCGGAGGGGGCAGGAATGCCACCGCTACTAAGTCTTTGAAATGACCAGACACGTAGACACCTAAGTGAAACGGAAGAGCACACCCGGGAACACTTACATTTGAATTTACGAGAAAAACACCCCAAGCCCTCGGATAAATAATAGGGATGAGATTATGAAAGAGAATAATGCCACAAGTATTTGTTTGATGTTTTTTTTCATCATCATTTTTTTAACGCTGCCCTTTGCAAAAGCAGAAGGAGGAACCATGAAACTCAAAAGCTCGGCATTTGAGGAAGGCGGGATGATTCCCAGCAAATATACCTGTGACGGGGACGATGTGTCACCACCTTTAAAATGGGGTTCACTTCCGGATGGCACAAAAAGCCTTGCGCTTATCTGTGATGATCCGGATGCACCCATGGGCACATGGGTGCACTGGGTATACTATGACATTCCGGCAAAGACAAAAGACCTCCCGGAAAATATATCCCCCGATGAACATCCGGCACCCGGCGGGGTTCAGGGAATCAACGATTTTCGTCGGATCGGCTACGGCGGCCCTTGTCCGCCGGGTGGAACCCACAGATATTATTTCAAATTATATGCCCTTGACACCCTTATGAACCTGTCGTCTGGAGCCACAAAAAAGCAGGTTTTAAAGGCAATGGAAAACCATATTGTCGGTCATGTGCAGTTGATGGGGAAGTATCGCCGGTAATTAAAGCTACCCGCACTCAAGCGCCAGGCGTGATAGTTCTCGGTTTGATAGCGGACATGTTTGCCGGCCGCCGGTGTTTGACTGAAAAAGTTGTCAAAATATTGACAAAAAAAGATTTCCCTTTCAATCTCAAAAATGCTCTGTTATCTAAGAATCGGTCAAACAATTATAAATATAGAATATATTAGGTTGCAGAGTGTTTTCAGTAATACCGTGGCATGATTCATGCAGTCACACGCTCCTAAGTCTGTTTCCTTCTATTCCTTATACTTATGGGGTTGCATAAAAACAAATTATCGGTTAGACAATGGAGAAAATATTGATATTCAGAGGCACGACGATGAGAAGAATTTTATACACAGTTTTAGTGTTGCTGATCATGAGCCAGGTCGGATGGTCCGATGATAAAAATGCGGCAAAAGAATTGCTGATGGTTAAAGTTGAAGCGGCACTTTCCGTATTACAGAGAAAAGATCTCGTTCAACAGGAGAAAAATAAACAGGTTGTAAAAATCGTAGAACCTATCTTTGACTATAATCTCATGGCAAAACTCACACTGGGCAGAAAGTACTGGCCCGGTCTTTCTGAAAAAAATAGGGAGAAATTTACCGATCTTTTTGTTGCACGGTTAAAGAAGTCGTATATTGATAAATTATCCCTTTACACGGATGAGAAAGTTGTCTATGACGCGCCTGTTCAAGAAGGAATAAAAATTCAAATACCGACCAGTGTGATTTCTAAAAACCACCGTATCGCCATGATGTACAAACTATACAAGTCGTCAAATGGCTGGAAAATTTATGACATTTCGATTGAAGGCGTTAGCCTCATTTCAACATATCGATCTCAGTTTTACGACATACTCAGCAAAGGCACTATTGACGATCTACTTTTGAAACTCGAAAAACCGGAAACTAAATAATCTTCTTTTAAACTATCTTTATTGGGATGCGCCTGTTTCAAAAACTCATATGAATAAATCGTCCTCTTTGCTCACACAGTTTTTCGATAAATTTATTTTAAAACGGCCCAAAGTTGTTATTTTCTGTCTGGTCGTGCTGGTTTCTTTTTTCGGTTATGCTGCAAAGGACTTTAAGCTTGACGCATCGGCGGAAACACTGGTGCTCGAGAATGATAAAGACCTTCAGTATTCACGAATTATTGATTCCCGCTATGGACTGCAGGATTATTTAGTGATGACTTATGCCCCGAAAGGGGATCTGTTCGACAATGCCACCCTTACAAAACTATCTCTCTTGTGTGAAGACCTGAAAAAATTAAAAAATGTTTCGACGGTTGTTTCGATACTTGATGCCCCGCTGTTGGAAAGCCCGCCGATTCCCATCAAAGAACTGACCGGCGACCTTCCCACCATAGAATCCTCCGGGGTCGACAAAAAGCTGGCGAGGATTGAATTCAAAAACAGCCCGCTGTATCAAAATCTTCTGGTAAGCCCGGATCTCAAGACTACTGCAATACTCATCTACTTTCCAGTTGATGAAAAATATCGGGATTTGCTGAATACCCGTAACCAACTCAGGCAAAAAAATGATGAAGGATCTCTGTCGCCCAAGGAAGCTTTAGAATTCAAAAGCGTCATTGAGCAATTTAGAAACTATCGGGATCAGATGAAGAAGACCCGGCATCAGGACATTGTCTCTGTCCGTGCTATTATGGATCATTATCGTAATGACGCCGAGCTCTTTCTCGGAGGCGTCAGCATGATTGCGGACGATTTGATCAGCTTTATCAAAAATGATCTCAAAGTGTTCGGTTTCGGCGTATTGTTTTTTTTGATCATTACGTTGGGCATTATCTTTAAAAAAAAGCGCTGGATATTCTTACCCATTATCTGCTGTGCCTTTTCAGTGGTTTCCATGATGGGTCTGCTGGGACTGTTCGACTGGGAAGTCACCGTTATATCGTCAAATTTTATTTCGTTGCAGCTCATCATTACCATGGCGATCACCATTCACCTGATCGTACGTTACCGGGAACTCTACATTAAAAATCCTGAGGCTTCACAGCGTGAACTCGTCCTTGATACGGTCAGCTTAATGGGCAAGCCCTGCTTGTATGCCGCCTTGACGACCATTGCCGGGTTTGGCTCGCTGCTGCTATGCAATATTCTTCCGGTGATTACTTTTGGATGGATGATGAGTGCCGGCATTCTTGTATCCCTGGTCATGACATTTCTCCTTTTTCCTTCCATATTGGTGTTGATGAGAAAAGAAACGCCGGCAGCCGAAAGAAAACCACACTTTTCATTGACTCCCTTTTTGGCAAGATTTACCGAAGCACACGGTCTATTAATATTGATTGTAAGCGCTATCGCCCTTGTTTTAACCGCCATCGGCGTAACGAGACTTACGGTTGAAAACAGCTTTATCGATTACTTTAAACACACCACCGAGATTTATAAGGGGATGAAGACCATTGACCAAAACCTGGGTGGCACCACTCCTCTGGATGTCATCATCGATTTTAAAACACCCAAAACAACAAAACCAATCCCTGCACTTAAATCCGTTCAAAAAAAAGGCGATGAATTCGATACATTCAATGAATTTGAAAATACGGAAAAAGAAGATAAATATTGGTTTACTTTGGAAAAAATGACCCTTGTCAAGAAAATCCATGATTATCTTGACCGTTTGCCGGAAATTGGTAAAGTGCTTTCGCTGGGGACTCTTCTGAAGATGACCGAAAAGCTCAATAACAATAAGCCCCTTGATAATTTTGAACTGGCTCTGCTCTATAACGAACTCCCCGACCGCTTCAAGGGCATGGTTTTAACACCATACGTGTCCGTCGATCACAATGAGGTTCGTTTCTCAACCCGTGTCAGGGATTCAGAAAAAACATTGAAGCGAAATCATTTGATAAAAAAGATCCATAAAGATGTGGTGAGTAATTTTGGATTGAATGAAAATCAGGTCCATTTGACAGGAATGTTGGTATTATACAACAATATGTTGCAAAGCCTTTTTAAATCACAAATTCAAACCCTGGGAGTGGTTATTCTGGTCCTATTGGGCATGTTTATGATTTTGTTCAGATCCTTGAAAATCTCGCTGATTGCCATTTTCCCCAATCTGCTTTCCATCGGTGTGGTCCTCGGCGTCATGGGCTGGCTGAATATTCCCCTTGATATGATGACCATCACCATTGCTTCCATCAGTGTCGGAATTGCTGTGGATGACACCATTCACTATATTCACAGGTTTACTCATGAGATTAAAATCGATCAGAACTATATTCGGGCATTGCATCGGTGTCATGGAAGCATCGGTCACGCCATGTACTATACGTCGGTGACCATCATCATCGGTTTTTCAATCCTGGTGTTGTCCAATTTTATTCCCAGCATATATTTCGGGCTGCTGACGGGATTGGCGATGCTTATTGCCTTGATGGCTGCGCTGACGCTGTTGCCCCAACTTTTGGTTGTTTTTAAACCGTTTGGTCCTGAAGTAAAAGAAAATCCGAAGGGTGCCCAGTGATATGCTGAAAAGACAATTTTTCCATCTGCTGCCGATACTTTTGCTTTCTACGTTATTGTCTACCGGGTGTGCCCATAAACCTCTGAACTCCCAACATGAGACAGTCAACGATACTGCACTCGATCAAAATAGAACGGCAACGGTAGAAAAGACAGAAGAGATGTCTCAAACTCCGGATGTTGAAGATAATTTTGAACAAGGGCTTTTTGAAGATGAGTTTGAAACGAAGCAGTTGCAGGTGGCAGATCCTTTATATTACTGGAACAAGGGAATGTACCATTTCAATGACAAGCTATATTTCTGGCTACTCAAGCCACTGGCAAGAGGGTACACGGCGATTACTCCGGATATTTTCAGGGCCGGTGTGAGAAATTTGTTCTATAACCTGATGATGCCGATACGATTTGTCAACTGCATTCTTCAGGGAAAAGCAAATGCTGCGGCATCTGAATTTACCAGGTTTGTTATAAACACCACGGTCGGTGTTCTTGGAATAGTTGATCCGGCAAGTCAATATCCTCTACTCAATCTTGCCGATGATGAAGATCTTGGCCAGACATTCGCAAAATATGGCATCGGCAATGGATTTTTCCTTGTATGGCCGATTCTGGGACCTTCAACACTGCGTGATTTTATAGGATCGTTAGGTGACGCATATTTAAATCCACTCGTTTATGTTGACCCTTTTGAGGCGCAATTGGCTGTCAGGGGCTTTAACCTCGTCAATAAAACCTCTTTTCATATCGGTGAGTATGAGGCATTAAAAGAAGCATCCGTAGATCCTTACGTGGCAATGCGAAATTCTTATCTCCAGTTTAGAGAGAAGAAGATCAAGCAATGAAAGGTTTGAGGAATCTGGGAATTTTTTCTATAAACACTATATATCGGCCTCCGGTTCCGGCCCTTAGGGGAGAGCGGAATGGATCAAATTTTATGTAGCCCTCTTTTTTAATGGAAATGTAAGTCTTTTGATGAGCAGTAAGACACTTTTAAATATGTTTATAGGTCGACGCCGTTTTTTAAAAATCTCCGTCCAAGCGGCGTTATGCAGCGCATTCCCGGTATCGGCCCTAGCTTCAATTGATCGTTTGTCTGCGCCAAAGCGAAATTTGTTTTTGTTCAACACGCATACCGGAGAAAAACTTGATGTGTGTTATTATGCCCGAGGTCTGTATCAGTCCGAAGCGTTAGAAGAAATCAACAATATTTTCCGTGATTATCGTACAGGGGAAATCAGGCCCATCCGAAAAGAACTTTTGAATCTGTTGCATTCTATCTCCAAGAAACTTGACCGGCCGACCCGGTTTCATATTATTTCCGGATACCGTTCTCCCGAAACAAACGCCGAGTTGCGAAAGAAAAGCAAATACGTCGCCAAGAATAGTTTGCACATCCAAGGTGAAGCTGTCGATATCCGAATTCCAGATTACGATACGAGATGGTTGCGAAAGGTCTGTGTGACGTTAAACGCCGGAGGGGTAGGGTATTACCGGAAATCCGATTTTGTTCATGTGGATGTCGGTCCTGTTCGGCACTGGCAAATTTAAATTAACTACTCTAAGCATCGGGACGTTGCTCTTTCAGAGCACGGTCTAACGGCTTGTCACGGTCATAAATATCATGGCGAAAATTCAGTTTACCGGTTTCGTCCACCTATGCCGTCCAGTATTGCAAATGAACCATAACGGGTCTTTTGAGCCCGACAACTTAAGGTGCACCGCTTTCAATAGCTTCCATTAATCTTTCCCGTGTCCAACTCAAATCATCCTGCAGGGAGATCAGCCCCTTTCTAGAACAACCCAAAGTCTGGTCCTATGGGCCAGGATTCTTAACATTCAAGGCGCGGCTGCTATGCGCCTGTTTTTTCTAACGATCCCTAAGCCACTCAGACAGCATCCGATTTATAAAAAGATCATCCATTCCGCTCTCCGAGGCGTAGGCTCTCCGAGCCGAAGGCTAATATTCAAGGATTTAGGACAAAAACTCCCCGACCCCTCAACTAATTAAAATATTTTGTCATTTCTAATTTTTCAGGATTGTCTGTGAAAGATTCAGGTATAAAACAGACCGGCGCTTTCGTTAAGTAAATGTTTACATATATTTTAAGATATTTACTTCATAATTTTGAACATTTAGCCAGAGATTCGCACTGTTGATCGTTTGTGGTTGTTATATAACTATATGATATTAATTGTTTTATAAATTTGAAACTGTTTTTTGCATGGTTTTTGCAAGAAGAAAATTAATATGTCGCCATGATAATATTAAAAAGAAAATAAATACGGTCATAGAAAAGGCCCACGGCGGCTGCCGGGCCAAGCAAACATGATCATTACAAAACAACGGCACAGGATTTAAGGAATGAATAAAAACAACCTAAAGGAAATTAGAGAATCCCTTATGATAAGCAAGGCCGAGCTTTCCAGAAATGCCAACCTTTCACCCCTCACCATCACGCGGATAGAGCGAGGCGAGCCATGCCGGATGGAAACAAAAAGAAAAATTGTTTTAGCTTTGGGGTTGAAAATTTCAGAAAAGGACAAGATTTTTGGCAAGAATATGTCGGTGTCTCTTAATGATGGTGGGAATAGGCGTTCAGGCATTGATCGACGTGAATTTTCATATGCGATTCACACGCCTGAATACAGATCTGGAAGCGAACGGAGAACAAATTCCCTAAAAAACTAAAAAATATGAGCGATGTAAAGATATGACAATAGACTATTATACGCTCAACCCCCATTTCTTCCTCTTTTATTATCTCCGTCAACCCTAAGATTTAAAGTTTTAGGTGTTCACAGGGAAGCAAATCCCGTCAACACTTACTTAAAGTTTGACTAAAGCCCGATTCCTTTGATAGTCATCATAGTATCCATAGACAAGACAATCTCGAACCTGTCTCAAAAACAATCTAAGTGCCCATGGCGGCGTTGCGAAACGGTTCAAAATGCTCACATACTCCGTGTATGCTCCGCTTTTTCACCGTTTTGCGCTCCCGATGCTCGGGATTTCACAAAGCTCAACTTGCTTTTGGACCCTAATCTTATTTTTGAGATAGGTTCTCGTAAAAAAGTCGCTTTTGGAGCGTTTTTCAAGACCGTCAAAATTAATGCATTAAAGCACCCAGGAGAATATTTTGGATACCCATATCACGCATAACATAGAAACGACGGAACATTATACCGGGCCACACAAATTTGAAATGGAGGCTTGGATAAGTTGCGCGCCATTCGAGAGATTATTGGATATAAAAATCGTCGAGGCCTCAGACGGACGAGCGACCTTGACCATGCCTTTTCTTATTGATTTTGCTCAAGGTGGCGGTCTCATGCATGGCGGTGCGCTAGTGAGTTTGGCTGATACTGCCGTCGTCATGGCCATCAAGAGTATTATAGCACCCAAGACTCATTTTGCTACGATTTCTTTGGAGACGAAATTTCTCTATCCCGTTAAACAGGGAGTCGTTACTGCTATGGCAAGGGTTACGAATCAAAGCGGAAAAATATTACAGGGCTTTGCAACTGTTTACAACGAAGAGAATAGGGCAGTGCTTGAATTTTCATCGACCTTTAAAATGGCAAAAGATAAAAGAATCAGAGACATCGCCTTTCAAGATGATGTTGATTCTAATCGCGATTAAGGGATGGAGAATTTTATCCTGTCGCTGCATAAATACAAAGATGGAATACATCAAACAATGAACTTGAGATCGATAGTGATACAGATCCTGTGCATGGCACAGTTTTGTCTTGCAGGGATTGCATCAGCCGGCCAAATCGATGACGTTCGTGCCAATGTATATGCTTGGCGTAATTCTTGGGAGAACCGAGATATAAGCGGTTACATGTCTTTCTATAGTCCGGACTTTCGATCGGAAGGGATTGATTACAAGAGGTGGATTCAAAAAAAGACCAAGCTTTTTAAAACCACGAATGATATCCAGGTGGAGATAATCGGTCTTGGAGTTTTTATAGAAGCAGAATATGCCACCGCAACTTTCGTTCAGCGGTATCACGATTCGAAGTTTTCTGATGTTGGGGAAAAAACGCTGACCATGGTCAACTTAAACGGCAAATGGAAAATCGTCTCGGAAGCTTGGAAACCACTGGCAATGTCTTCCCTGCCCATGGAAAAAAGGACGCAGCGGTTAAATTCGAAGGAATCGGGTTCGGTATCTCCTCCAGCTGGTAAAACCGGACAGAGTCATGAGATTAAAGCCATTTTGAAAAATAATATTATTATTAAAAGTATCAAATTTGAACTTAAGAAGGATCGAGACAATGTGTTTATTGCTTCAAACACGTTTTTTGTTCCCGAGGTTCTGACGCTTGAAGGGGATGATCCAAGGATTGTTATTGATATTAAGCCTGTTTCTTCTTGGAGCGGACGTTCTACAACCTTGGTCGAAGGAAATCTGGTCAGGCAGATCCGAACACATCTACACCCTGACACTAAGAAATTGCGGATTGTATTGGACCTTAATCCTTCGGAGAATTACTTCATAAATCAAATCTATTACGAAAAAAAGAATATTTACTGCATTGAAGTCAGATAAACCTTCAAGCCACCTTCCAGTTTTCATTCCCAAAAAACAACGGAAGTTCGGCGGCGCATACCGGACCTACCTTGATATGCCGTCCACTTTGCTCGGTTAGATCGTCCTGAATCGTTGATGCATAACCGGGGAGAAAAAGGGTTGACTCAGGAGCGATTTGATCTGCATTCTCACGGCTGATTTCCTGCATTACCCGTTCGGCGGTCATAACCTTATAGACAATTGCCATGTCTACAGTATGTCCGTCCGTATTCACTACCAGATACCAGAACGGACTCAATGTGGTAGAAAGCACCGCAGTGAGAACTTCACCGGTGATCTTTGAGTTGCCGGACACCAGAATCGGTGAATCCTTTCCTGGCTGGTTGATGGGAAAAAGACCCGTTGGGCCGGGGCTGGGGAGCTGCAAAACTTCCACTTCGGGCAGGATTTCGTCCGGTTTGACTGCCCAGAGCAGAGAGAAAAAACGCATCCTTGCCATCTTGCAATGTGAGGGTTTAAGTTTCCCGGAGCGAAGTTTTTCCAAAAACTCTTCCCGGCTGTGAAACCCACAGGCTCTGCAGTCATTGGAAGAGATATATGATTCGACATTTATTTTTTTCTCATAAAGATCTGCCCGAAGCATTACATCCTCCTGCTTTGTTTTTAAACCTTTTTGGTCATCGTATATTTCTAAATGAAGGATAGGGGTGTTTTTATTTGTTAACTCGCTCCATGAACAATATTTTTTTACAAACCGTGTAAACTCGTGGTCAAAGGATCGTAGAGAAAGAACATATTCCAATATAAAAAACAATGGGTTCGTCTTGAATCAAACACGTCCTTACTATTGAAATATTTCGGTATGCGGCCGTTCTTTCTAACGATCCCTAAACCACTCAGACAGTACACGCTTTTTTAAAAAAACATTATCCATTCCGCTCTTCCCTCTGCCCTTGAAGCTTGTGGGTTGGAAGCGGATCCGGAGGTTAATATATAAGTGTTTATAATAAAAGCTCCCCGATCTCTGATCTAATTTACTTATTAGCAAGAAGACGGTCGATCTCGATGGTTAAGGTTTTCAGAACTTCTCCAGCTTTTCCCGGGATGATATAATCACTGATTTCTTTTGAAAGGGGTGTTTTTTCAAGATTGATTTCTATGACCTTCGCTCCGGCCTGCTTTGCAATCAGGGGTATAGAGGCGGCAGGTTGAACACCTGCCGATGTTCCGATGACCAGCATGGTATCACATGCCGAAGCGGCCATTTCTGATCGCCGCAGACACTGTGGTGGGATCATCTCACCGAAGAAGATACATTCGGGTTTATAAATTCCGCCGCATTCACAGCGCGGGGGAGTTTGTCTGATGTCGATTTTTGTTGTTTCACATCTATTGTTGCATTTCATGCATCGCTGCCATGCAAAATTTCCGTGAAATTCGACGACATCCGTATTACCGGCCATCTGGTGCAGCCCGTCGACATTCTGGGTAATTATCGTTTTTAAGATTCCCAGCTTTTCGAGTCTGGCCAATCCTTTATGTGCGTCATTGGGTCTGGCGTTGTCGATGATTCCTTTCATTTCTTTAATCAAAACATCCCAGACCTTGGCCGGATTTTTCATAAAGGCGTCAATGTGGGCATATTCCATGGGATCGAATCTTTCCCACAATCCGCCTTTCCCTCTGAAAGGGGGGATTCCGCTTTCAACGGACATCCCGGCGCCGGTTAAGGCGACAGCGTTTTTTGATCGGATAAGATCTTCGGCAGCTCGATGAATAAAATCTTTCATTTATAGCGAGAATGTCATATCGCAGCCTACGGCGAAGCATTCAAGATTGTGGTCTCTGGCAGCGATGGTCCGCCTGCAAGACTCGACCATTTCATCAACCTGTTGATCGGTTCGTTCCTGGTTTAAATGAAACAGACCAAACTGTTTGACTCCGGCCTCAATGGCAAGATCAAGGGTGTCCGTAAATACCGAATGTCCCCATTCTATTTTGGAGGGATACTCTTCAGGGAGATACTCAGCATCATGAATCAAAAGATCAACACCCTCGGAAAATTCCATATAATCTTTATACGGCAGACCGCCGGGGTGTATAAAACCCAGTTCATTGTCTGTCAGAAAGACAAATGTTTTGCCGTCCTCCGTAAATTTATATCCGCTGCCTTTATCAGGATGGCTGATCGGGATCGGTGTTATGGTGACAGATCCGATCTCAAACGCCGAGGTAAATGCCTTAACATATTCCATTTTCGCGCTAATTTCAGAATATCTGATAGGAAAGCTCGGCGGAGTCATGATTCTGGAGAGAATGGTTTCAACGAATTTGCCGTGAAAAGGACATCTGTACATTATGAATTCAGCCTGTTTTTCATATAGGGGTTTGAAAAAAGGGAATCCCATTAAATGATCCCAGTGTGAATGGGTGAAAATGAGGTTGTACTTGTAACGGTTTTCATCGATCAGTTTGCTGCCGAGCCTTCGTATGCCGGTTCCGGCATCGACAATGATAATGTCGTCACTTTTTGTTCTGATTTCTATACAGGTGGTATCCCCACCATATTTGATATATTCTTTCCCTGAAACCGGGATGGAACCTCGCGACCCCCAACATTTTATAATCATTGTCAATCCTTCTTTCCCAAAAAGGTATGCCAGATACCGTCACATTCCCAAGTCTTAATGATGCTTATCCGATTCTGAGATAAATTAAAGCTTACATCCCTTGCCTGGCTTCTCAGTAGTCCGGAGAGAATGAACCACTTTTTATTATAAAAATCTTGGGAAACGGTTAGATGTTTCATAACATCATAGTGAATATTTGCTATCACAAGATCTGAAGGTGAGTCAATAAAATCCTCAGCTCGTCCCTGGGTGACCAGAATTCTATTTCCCAAGCTGTTTAGGCGTACATTTCGCAATGCCGTATTTGCGGCTAAAAAATTAAAGTCAACGGCAAGCGTGCTTCTGCATCCAAGGAGGGATGCAGCCAATGCAAGAATGCCCGTCCCTGTTCCGAGATCTATAGCAAACTCTATGCAATCATGCAAGAATACTATTTCGAGTGCTTCGAGACAGTCTCGTGTTGTGGTATGTAAACCATTACCGAACACAACACCGGGATCAAGCAAAATGGTAAGTTCTTTTTGACAAACGTTCATTTTCTTCCCATTGTTTCTCCACGGCGGTACAATAACAAATCGACCGATTTTTTCAGGAGCTGTTTTGCCTCCCTGCCATTGGTCATATGTCATGTGAAATTCATCAAGAAGGGCCAAGCCGGGATTGGAGCTGATTATTTTTGAGACTTCGTCCGGGGAAGGTTTGGAAAAAAAGAGAAAAGAAAAATCATCTTCCTGCCAATTGCCGATAAAATCACTTCCATATATTTTATCGCCAGGTTTCAACCGGCCATGGAGATAGTAGATATAGAGTTCTTGGTAAGGGTTGTCCGTAAATTCTTCCCGATCTTTGAAGCTGTGTATGGTTTTTGTCATTTTCCAGCGAACAGGCCATTTACCAGTCCATGGGATCAAGCAATGTAAACCCCACTCTTTTTAGTTTTATTTTTAACGGCCCGATATTTTGAGTCAAGAGATAGGGAAAAACAGCCCGCTTTCCCTTTTCCCAGTATCTTGAAACCAGAATACTCCCAAATGAAATGTTCTCTTCGGAAATGGCATCAACAATTTTTTTCATTTGTCCGATTTTATTCTCTACGATAATGCATAGAAGCGTTCCGGGCTCTTCTAAGCCCAGTACATTGATAAACTCACGTAAAAGATCACGGACGGAAATAATACCGATAAGCTTTTGTTCCTCGACAACGACGGGAAGTGCTCCGAAATATTTTTTGTGTAATAAAATAAGCGCATCCTGGATGGTGTCTAGAGGAGAAATGGTAACAGGATTTTTTGTCATAATATCTTTTATTCTAAACTTTGAAGAGCTTTTCCATTCTTCCGGACTATTTTCCTGGGCAAAATGAGAAGGCGGCAATAGGCTTCTAATATCTCGATCCGTGACGATTCCAATGAGTCGATTATTCTGATCGACCACAGGAAGATGGCGAAAGAGATGCTTTGACATTTTTTCCTGTGCTTGTGAGATATCAGCATCTTTGTCAATGGTAACCACATTTTTGGTCATTACTTTGCTGATAAACATATTAGCCTCCGATGATGATAAACTTTGCCTAACAGGGTTGTGATGAATTTTATGTTTTTACAGTAAAACGTGATACTTTCAAACACATAATAAGACTTTGACATGGTTTGCCGCCAGTTCCGGAAGGCGCTTAAGGCAGTATCCCCCCTCAAGTACGGAAATCACCCTCCCGTTTGAGTAAACTTCGGCCAAAGCGACGACCCTTTCCATTATTCTTGTATATCCTTGTGTCGACAGTTTAATATCAGACATGTCGTCGTCAGCATGGGCATCAAACCCTGCCGATACGATGATCACTTCAGGACTGAATGCCTCTATAACCGGGATGAGATCCCTTTGTATAAGTCCCAGATATTCTTTGTCTCCATCACCTGGCAAAACCGGGTAATTTCGTGTCGATCCGGTCCCTTTACCATTACCTGTTTCAAAAGCACGCCCGGTTCCGGGAAACGCAAATGTCGGATGCTGATGAATGGAATAATAGAATACATCGGGATCTTCTTCGAAAATGTGCTGGGTGCCGTTGCCATGATGAACATCAAAATCGACGATTCCAACTCTTTGAATGCCCCATTCTATTTGTAGATATCTGGCGGCGATTGCAACATTATTAAAATAGCAGAATCCCATGGCATGGTCATATTCCGCATGATGACCGGGGGGTCTGACAGCGCAGAAAACATTGTCCAGTTTGCCCGTCATCACTCGTCCTGCGGCATCAAGAACGCCACCTACAGCCAGAAGGGCAGTCTCAAAAGTTTCGGCGCACATCTGGTTGTCCGGATAATCAAGCATTGAATCGCCCGAGCGGCAGGCAGCTTCAAAGCGTTCAATATAATTTTTTGCATGGACGGTTTCGATCCATTTTAAATCCGCCCGACTGGCCTGGATAATAGTCAGCTTTGAAAGAAGGTCGGCATCTAATATCCCTTGATAGATGGCCTTGAGTCTTTCGGGCGATTCAGGATGACCAGGTCCGGTGTCGTGGAGCAGATATCTTTCATCATACAAAAACCCAGTTTTTTTCATTGATTTCAAAAGGAGCTATGGAATTATTTTATCGAATATTTCAAATGCAGCCTTAACCGCTTGATTGTCTTCCGGAATTTCAATAGTCGGGCGCCCGTTTAAATCATATTCGTAGACATCGTTATCTTCAGGTATGGTCCCGGCCATTTCCAGGCCGTTTTTTTTAACCATATTTACCACGGCGTCAGACGGAGCGTCTTTAACCTGGTTGATGATGAGGTAGCTTTTTAAGACACCGATGTTCAGATCTTTTGCCAAATCATTAATCCGAATCGCTGCCTGGAGGCCGCGACGGGATGTGTCCGAAACAATAAGAAGAACATCTATGTTGTTGGTGGTCAAACGGCTGATATGTTCCATTCCAGCTTCATTATCCATAACGATATACGGATAGTTTCCGGTCAGTTTTTCCAGAAATCCAGTCAAAAGTGTATTTGCGGCACAATAACATCCCGGGCCTTCAGGCTGTCCCATTACAACGAGGTCGAATCCATCGTCCTCCACAACCGCCTGCTGCAGTTTCATGTTCATGAAAATGTCTTTGGTCATCCCGCTGGGAACGATTCCTTTTTTCATTTCTTCACGGGCGTTGCTAAGGGTATCTCCGACGTCAAGACCACAGACTTCATTCAGGTTTGCGTTACTGTCGGCATCCACTGCAAGGATGGGTGTCTTATCCATCTTTACCAGGTACTTAATAAGCATTCCCGCAACAGTTGTTTTCCCGGTGCCACCTTTACCTGCGAGTGCAATTGAAAACGGCATGATATCTAATTTCCTTTCTAAAATGATTTTAAGGTCTTATTTATAATTAGAGAATAAATTTTAGTTTTTTACAAAACCGTCGCATTTAAACTATAACAATTTTCGTGTAATTATTCCAGTTGAAAGGTTCCGTCAAGCTCCTTTTAGGTTTGCAGTATCTTGACAATCTAAATATTCGAGGTTTCGGGGTGTGTTTATGTTTTAAATCGCTCCATGGATAATGCTTTTTTTCAATACGTGTAAACTCGTGGTCAAAGGATCGTAAAGAAAGAACAGAGTTCAATATACCAACAATAGGTCGTTTAAAACCAAACCCTATCTCGCTGATAAATGTTTCGATAAACGTCTGTTCTTTCTAACGATCCCTAACCCACTCAAACAGTACACGCTTTTTAAAAAAGATTATCCATTCCGCTCATTGCTCCGGCCTGGAAGCGGAGACTTAGGCTCTAAGGTCCGGAAGCTAATACACATGTGTTTACAATAAAAACACTCCGACCAATGAAATATTTGTATCTGCTCGACCATCTCAAACTCCTTGCAATAGGTTGGAGCATATGTTAAATTTCAAAAAAAATATAACTTTGTAACACGTTAACGTTTTGAAGACATTACCTGAAGCTCTCTTGAAATTGAATTGTTTCAAAGGACTAAATTATTACAAAACTATTAAGGAGATGGAAAATACAATGGATTTTGAACTGACAAAATCGCAAATAGAAATCCAGAAGGCTGCAAGGGATTTTGCCAAAGGCGAATTTGACAAAGATCTTGCCCTTGAGTTGGACAAAAAGCACGAATTTCCTGAAAAGATATGGAAAAAAGCTGCTGATCTGGGATTCATCGGTATTCACTTTCCGGAACAATATTCCGGGCAAGGGCTCGGTGTACTTGAGAACATTTTGGTTGCAGAAGAGTTCTGCAGCAGGGATTCCACCATCGGCAGTGCAGTGATACTTGCGGGTTTTGCATCTGAATGCGTTTTGCGTTTTGGCAGCGACGCCCTTAAAGAAAAATTTCTGCCACCCGTTGCAGAGGGCAAAATGCTTTCTGCCGGAGCGTTTACAGAGCCTGATCACGGTTCCGATATTACAAGGATGGATACGATAGCGCAAAAGGATGGGAACGAATGGGTCATAAACGGGTCAAAAATATTCATTACCAATGGTGAAATTGCCGGCTATTACAGTGTCCTCTGCCAAACCGATCCGGAAAGCAAACCATCCTATCGTGGAATAAGCTTGATCCTGGTTGAAGCAGACCGGAAGGGCGTTTCTGCGATGGATGTGGGTGAAAAGATGGGAATCCATATGATGTCCACAGCAGAGGTAAATTTTAAAGATGTTCGTGTACCGATTTCAAATCTTATCGGAAAAGAGGGAAAAGGGTTTTATCATGTTCTTGAATTTTTTGATGAAAGCAGGATACTGGTTGCCGCCCAGGCACTTGGAACTGCCCAGGGCGCTTTTGATCGTGCGCTGGCCTATGTAAAACAGAGAGAACAGTTTGGCAAAAAGATTGCACAGTTCCAGGTCACCCAACACAAACTTGCAGATATGGCCACAAAAATTGAACTTTCCAGGCTAATTACTTACAAGGCTGCCTGGAACTTTGATCAGGGGCGTATCGATCCAAAACTAACATCCATGGCAAAGATGTATGCTGCCCGGACTGCGGTGGAAGTTGCCGATGAAGCTATCCAACTGCTTGGCGGATACGGATATATGGCTGAATATGAAGTCGAGCGCTTTTACCGGGATGCCAAGATTACGGAAATTTATGAAGGCACCAAGGAGATCCAGAAAAACACCATTGCCAGTGCTGTTATCGGAAAGTTGAAATAAATATTAAAAAAAAGGAGGTTTTATGCTGAATGTCATCAAAAAATCCATGTTGACCGGTATCGGCCTGGCCCTCATCGCAAAGGACGAGGTTGAAGATTTGGCCAAGGAACTAGTCAATAAGGGTAAAATGTCAGAAAATGAAGGAACGAAGTTTTTGGAAGATCTTCAGAAAAGGTATGATGAGACCCAAAAAAAGCTGGAAGAAAAGGTTCAGCAAGCGGTTAAGGATTTTATGAAGAAAGCTGATGTTGTCACCGGAGACGAATTGAAAGGGTTGAAAAAGGAAATAAGGGATCTTAAAAAAGCGATCAGTGAAACAGGGGATACTTCCAAGTAAGGTTGCGCCGGTTGTAGTGAAGCACTTTGTCGTCAGGAACACACCCATTTTAGGTACAAACAACATTCTTCTCAAATGCTGAGCATAAGAAAAATCGGTGTCGTAGGCCGAACCTACCGAAACCTTAACCGATACCGTCAAATACTGGCGATTCTTTTTAAGTATGGTTTTGGCGATCTAATAGAGCTTTTAAAGATCGATCAGTACATAGAGGTTGGACTTCAGCTCATATCAAGAAATCGGCCCAAGCGCCTTGAAAAACTGTCAAGGGCAGAAAGGGTAAGAATGGCCTTTGAAGAACTTGGTCCCACCTATGTGAAACTCGGCCAGGTCCTCTCCACCCGCCCTGATCTCATTCCGACTGATTTTACACAAGAACTTTCCAAACTTCAGGATAAAGTTCCTCCCTTTTCTTTCAATGAAGCAAAAAGGACTGTTGAATCGGAGTTCGGTAAACCTCTTGAAGAACTTTTTGTTTTTTTCAGCGAAACACCGGTTGCCGCCGCATCCATCGGCCAAGTACACAAGGCCAGATTAATGGATAGTGAAATGGTGGCGGTAAAAGTTCAACGACCCGGCATAAAAAAGATCATAGAAATCGATCTTGAAATCATGCTTCATATGGCAACACTGGTAGAGGGCAACATAAAAGAGATGGCCCCGTACCGACCGGTTAAAATCGTGGAAGAATTTGCCAGAACCCTTGAACGGGAAATTGATTACACCATTGAAGCCAGCAGTATGGAACGATTTGCCCGCCATTTTCTGGACGATCCTAACATTTATATACCGACGGTTTTCAGGAACATGTCCACCGAGCATGTTCTTACCATGGAACTCGTGGACGGTATCAAAGTATCTCAAATTGACAGGCTTGAAGCAGCCGAACTCGACCGGAAGAAGATTACTGCCCGTGGGGCCGATTTTTACTTAAAACAAGTGTTTGATCTCGGCTTTTTTCATGCGGATCCTCACCCGGGAAATATTTTTATTCTTCCTGAAAATGTCATCTGTCCCATCGACTTCGGTATGACCGGGGCGGTGGATCGTCAGACCAGAGAAGATTTTGTGGATTTGATAGACAGCGTTATCCATCGGCACGAGGCAAGGGTGACCCAGGTGCTTTTAAAACTGACACACTGGGAAGAAGAGCCTAATGTTAGACAGCTCGAAAAGGATATATCAGACTTCATGGGCCAGCACCTTCATAAGCCTTTGAAGGATATTGAGATCGGAAAGCTATTGAACAATTTGCTGGGGCTGGCGTCACGCCATCATCTTATGATTGCTCCGGATATCTTCCTTATGATGAAGACGTTGACAATGGTGGAGGGGGTGGCCCTGACACTCGATCCGGATTTTGACATGATCGCTCAAGCTGCACCGTTTATAAAACGAGTTAAATTTGAGCGGTTCTATCCCGGAAGAATCGCGGATGATATGATCCAGCTCGGATCGGAAATGCTGCAATTCGCTCAGCAGTTTCCTAAAGATGTGCTTGAGATTACACGGCTGGTCCGACTTCAGAAACTGTCCTTAAAAATGGAGCATAAAGGGCTTGAATCCATGCTGGCGACCCATGACCGGGTCAGCAACAGAATATCATTTTCAATCATTATTGCAGCGCTGATCATTGGTTCAGCACTTATCGTTATCTCCGAAATTCCACCCCTTTTTTACGGGATATCCCTGATCGGAATTGTGTTGTTTTCTACCGCTGCACTTATGGGGATCTGGCTACTTATTGCGATACTGAAAAAGGGAAGATTATAGCATCGTATATCCCGGTCCCTCTCCTCCTTCCGGGCATGTCCATGTTATATTTCCGTACGGATCCTTTATATCACAAGTTTTGCAGTGCAGACAATTGGATGGATTCAGCTTGAGTCGGCGTGTTGATGCCTTTGGGTCAGTTTCGATTTCGTATACATCGCCCGGACAGAATCTTGTGCATGGAGATTTATAGGTTGTAAAACATTCATTGACACAAAGGTCTTTATCGTGAACGATAATGTGACTGGGCTGATCCTCCCTGTGCATGGTTTTGGATAGATAAACACCGGTAAGTTTGTCTACGAACAAAACGCCGTCCAGTGTTTTCTTTTCAGGTACCGAACGAACATCCCCATGGCTCTCTTTTGCGGGATTTAATGTCTCGGAATCGGCTTGGATCGGCATTTTATCGATAAAACCCCGTCCTTTGGTGATATATTGAGCACCGATGTGAATCCATTTTAGCGGGCCCTTTTTTGAAAGGGCCTGGGAAAAATTCCTGGCCTCATAAATTTCCTTGCCTGCCCAGTTGTTTTCAAACAATTCAGAATAAACTCCGAGGGTTTCTTGTGTAAAATTATTCTTATCTATAGCGTTTATAATCGCCTCTGCCGCCAGCATACCCGACTTCATGGACAAATGCACCCCTTTTAAACCCGGCGTATTTTGCATTGCCGCACAGCCGCCCACAAAAACACCGCCGTCTACGGCTAACCTGGGGATGGTGAAATAACCGCCGGATGAAACAGTTCTTGCACCCTGTTCCAAGACTTTTCCGTTTTTAATGATGTCTGCTACAAAAGGATGCTGTTTGAATTTTATGAATTCGTCATATAGATCCAGCATGGGGTTCGGGTAGCTGAGTCCCACGAGAAAGCCGATGGCCACCATGTTATGATTAATTTCATAAATAAACCCGCCTCCCGGTATATCCAAACCCAGCGGGTATCCAAGGGTGTGAATGTCGTTTGTGTCGCTGAAGGTAAAGTAATTATTTTCCGGAAGTTGAATCACTTCTTTGATGCCGGATTCAAATACCTGGGGCATTTTATCGGAGAAAAGATTTAGTTTTTGTGAGATATCATTTGTCAGGCTTCCCCTTGCCCCTTCGCCGAATACCGTCACTTTGGCCATCAAATCGATTCCGGGCTCAAAATTACTCTTGGGATGGCCATGCTTGTCAAGACCTTTGTCACCGGTGCGTACGCCGATAATCGTATTTTGATCTTTAGCATAGAGGACATCCTTGCCTGCGAAACCCGGAAAAATATTTACGCCGAGGTCTTCGGCGATACTTCCCAGCCATCTGGTGAATCTTGAAAGACTGATGATAGAGAAGCCTTTATTGTGCATATATCTGGGGACTATTGGAACACGAAAGTGTTTTTTTCGAGTCAAAAAATAGAACCCGTCTTCTTTTACGGTGGATTCTATGGGGCACTTTTTTTCCAAATAATCCGGAAGCAGCTCTTTTAAAGAAATCGGATTCAGAATAGCGCCGCTCAATGCATGAGATCCTATTTCCGAACCCTTTTCGATCAGCGCCACTTCCAGAGTCATATTTTTTTCCTTGGCGAGTTGCATCAGCCGGATAGCACCTGAAAGACTTGCAGGACCACCGCCCACAAAAAGCACATCAAAATCGATTTTTTCACGCTCAACATCCATTTTTTTGAACCTCTAATATAAATATCAGTTAAATAGTTTGTTGCTCAAGTATCATGATATCTTTCGTTTGTAAACCATATCTACATAAGGAGTGTAGGAGTTTTTATTGAGGCGCAATTGAAAGGGGGATCAAAGAAAGGATAGACGCATTTCAAAAATATGATTATGGTGAACGTACCTTCTATTCTGCCTGAAGAGAAGCCTGCTCAACACGGTTACGGCCGTTTTCTTTGGCGCGATACAGGGCTTCGTCTGCCTTTGCAATCAACTCATCCACGGTCGATTTTCCGTTACAGGTTGCCAGTCCCTGGCTGATTGTAAAAGGGATGCTTATTCCGTCAACATCTGCATTTTTATCACTTATTTTTAGTCGAATCCTTTCGGCAATTACTAATGCATCTGACTGTTTTGCTCCAGGCAAGACAACAATAAATTCCTCGCCGCCAAATCTTCCGATGGCATCATATGTTCTGATGGCTTCTTCCACCCGATTCGTAGTCTCTCGGAGTACTGCATCACCTGCAAGATGACCGAAAGTATCATTTATATTTTTAAAATGGTCGAGATCGAGCATTGAAATGCTTATATGACCGTTATCTCTTTTTGCTCTGGAAAGTTCATTTTCAATCTGTGATAGAATCGCCCGGCGATTAAGAACGCCTGTCAACGGATCCGTCCGCGATTGTATTTCCAGGCTTTTTTTAGTTTCCAGCAATTCAGACTGCAACTGAACGATTCGTTGGCCGGCTCGAACGCGCACACGAAGTTCATGCATATCAAAAGGTTTGGTTATATAATCATCTGCGCCGGCATCCATGCCGGCGACGATGTTCTCCTTTGATTCTTTGGCAGTAAGCAGCGTCACATATGTATATTGATCTTCTTTTTTTGAATTTTCACGGATCTTTCGGCAAATCTCGATACCTTCCAACCCCGGCATCATCCAATCAAGGATGACCAGTTTGGGTGAATCCTCTTCCTGAAGCTTTTTCCACGCATCATTTCCATCGGTAGCGGTGACGACATCGTAGCCCCACTTGGTCAACATGTTTTCCAGAATAAGACGGGATGTAACATCGTCTTCAGCAATTAATATTCTCATAAAATGCTCCTAATTTTTTTCCAGCAATTCTAAGGTCAAGCTTTTTCTCAATACCTCGAATTGTTCATCAAGTTTCGGGATCAGCGAGGCCGCTTTAATCAGATCTCCTGTTTCGCCTGCAATTTCTATTTGATACGCAAGCTCTTTCAAAGCCGTTGCACTGATATTTGCAGCGGCACCTTTGAGGTAGTGGGCTTTACAATGTATCACATTCGTGTCCCTGTTATCAAATGCTTCTTTTAGGATACCGATCTGACGCAGAGAATCCTCAATGAACCCTTTAATGATCTCTGTTGCGAGATCTTCATCACCCAAAAGCCGGTCGAGAAAACTGCTTTTATCAAAGATAACGTTTTGGGGTAATGGTTCAAGGACCATTTCCGCTTCATGTGACCTTTTCGGTTCGTTGAGCCACTTCTCAATCACATCACACAGTTTCTTTGGATGGATCGGCTTGGCGATATAGTCGTCCATGCCGACATTAAGACATTTTTCACGGTCACCTTTCAACGCATGAGCCGTCATTGCAATAATTGGAACTCTTTTTAATCCGGACGTAGATTCAAGGTTTGAATATGAACAATCAGCCGATCCGTCTTTGAGCTTTTTCTCCCATTTTCGGATTTCATCTGTGGCCTCGTAACCATCCATTTCCGGCATTTGGCAATCCATCAAGACAATATCGTAGGGAATTTTTTTGAGAGCTTCAACCGCTTCTTTACCATTCTTAACGACATCAGCACTGTAGCCGAATTTATTTAAGGTGCTCAATGCCACCTTTTGGTTTGTGAGGTTGTCTTCAGCCAAAAGAATGCGGGCTGTTCGCCGTTGTTTCTCCAAAATAGTATGTCGGGTGAAAATAGACATCGGTTGTTCCAATGCTGTTTCATCCCGCAGTCCGGAAACGGTTACCAGACAATCATAAAGCTGTGACTGTTTGACCGGCTTTGTGAGATATCCAACAAAACCGATTTTTTCGAGTCGTTTGGCATCACCACGTTTTCCTATTGAAGTCATCAAAACAAGTATCGTATTTTTTAAATCAGCATCCTGTTTGATTTTTCGCCCAAGCGCTTCTCCGTCCATTTCCGGCATCTGCATATCAAGTATGGCAAGATCAAACGGGCGATGATCATCGAATCCCTGTCGCATTTTTCTCAACGCCTCTTCACCGCTGGATGCTTCATTGAATCGGCAGTCCCATGACTTCAGCTGTTCCCTTAAAACATGTCGATTGGTTGCATTATCATCGACAATCAGAATGTATTTATTTCTGATGTCTCCGGGAAGGATCTCCCTTTTCCTCGATCGTTCAAGCTGCTTTTCAAATACAGCCGTAAACCAGAATTTAGAGCCTTTGCTCTCCTGGCTCTCCACACCGATCCGCCCACCCATCATTTCAGAAAGCTGTTTGGATATTGTGAGTCCCAGACCTGTTCCGGAGAACTCCCGGGTGCTGGAACTGTCCAGCTGGGAGAAAGGCTTGAAAAGTTTCTCCATTCGATCATGGGGGATACCGATTCCTGTATCGATGATTTCAAATCGGATGGTGGCATGTGTTCTATCATTTTCTTCTAAAGAAACGTGGATGGCTATTTCACCTTTTTCAGTAAACTTGATGGCGTTACCGATCAAGTTTATCAGTATTTGACGCAATCTCCCGGGATCTCCAAACAATAAAAGCGGGACATGACGATGGATATTGGAGACAAATTCCAAACCCTTTTCATGCGCCTTTAATGCCATAAGATCTCCCACTTCATCAAGAGTACCCCTTAAATCAAAATCAATGATTTCCAGTTCAAGCTTGCCGGCTTCTATTTTGGAAAAATCGAGAATGTCATTAATAATTCTCAGCAATGAATCTGCGCTGTTTTTAATGGTTTCCGCAAACTCCGACTGTTCAGCGCCTAATGGTGTATCCAAAAGAAGGTTCGCCATCCCGATGACGCCGTTCATGGGCGTACGGATTTCGTGGCTCATGTTGGCTAAAAATTCGCTTTTGGCAATAGTGGCTGCTTCGGCAATCTGTTGGGATAGGGCAAGGTCTTCCATCATGTTGATGGATGCAATTTGCATATCACGAAGCCGATTTTTTTCTTGATTGAGTTCCTGCTCACGACGGACGGCTTCTTCAAGTTGTTTCTCCAGCTGATCCTTGAGGTGCTTTTCTTTATCTGCCTTTTCTTCGAGTTCCATAAGAATCTCATCGGCTTTTGCAAACTGTTGAACCACAAGATCGGCCGTGATATCCGCTGCTCTTCTGGAAACACGGATTTCTTCGCGCAATATGTCGTTCTCTTTATGGAGTCTGTCGATCAGATTTTCAGATGTTATATTGTTCATTTTTTATTTAATCAGTTCAAGGAATAGCCCTGGATTGCAATTTTAAGACTCATTTGGGCAGCCTTTAAAATTTTTTCAGGGTCTGTGTTGCCTTCGATTCCCACAACGAAAATTTCAGGCAATTTGCCGTCATGGACTTCGGGCAATACCCGCAAACAATAGGATAGCCCCGCGTTATGACCGAAGATCGTATCTGCATGTTGAGATGCATCCTTTGCATCGAGAACGATCACACCGCCGGAAGGCCTGAAACCATTTACGGCATCAATAAAAACCACGCGATCTGCACCGTTTATAAAGCGGAGCAGGTTTAGCCCGGCCAGTCCACCGTCAATCACGTCTATATCTCCTGGAATCCTTCCGCTTACAAGCTGATCATAAACCATTGGCCCGGCCGAGTCCTCGGGCCTGTATCGGTTGCCCACACAAATTATTCTTTTTTTTGTATCCATTTTCTATACAAGCTTCGCTATCACATTTTTTGAAAATATTTGGCGATGAACCGTATTCGTCGAAATTCACAAGATTAAATTTTCCATATGTTTTCTTTCTTTCCCCGGACTGCATGCACCGCACATACCAGACAAGGGTCAAACGACCGTATCACATGTCCGATTTCCACGGGGTTTTCCGAATCCTTCACGGGTGTGTGAATAAGTGCTTCCTCCCAAGGCCCTCTGACGCTGTCGGTGTCTCGGGGAGATCCGTTCCAGGCAGTGGGTGTAATAATCTGATAGTGGTCAATTTTTTTGTTCGAGATGCTGACCCAATGGCCAAGAGCGCCACGCGATGCCTGTGTCAATCCAAATCCCTCACCGTCGGTGATGTTCGGAGAATGCGCATAAAATTTTTCTTTAGGTTCCAGTTCCATGATCCATTGTTTCATTGATGGAATGAGTTCTGCAGGCCGAGTCAGACGGGCAAGCTCACGGACAAAAGCACTGGAGCCCATTGTATTGACCAGATCTGTGAAAAGCGGATGTTGAGATATGATCATTTCTGCCAACGGCCCGGTTTCAGCGGGCGCTCCATCATATCGTGGCGCTTTGGTCCAGGAATATTTTTCGCTTTCTTCGCCTGTAGCATAAGGATCCGTTTTACCCGAAAAAGGGTGTTTGCCGCCGTTATCGTCTGCATACCAGGAAAATGCGACATGTTCGAAAATTTTATTCTGATCAAACGGTTCAATCGCCGTATTTCGAGCAAAACCTGCCGGGATTAGAAAATGTGAGTGTTGGCTCCGCCCCGTGACTTTTGAATTTTCGGGAAGATCCAGCTGACCGTAGCTGATAAAATTGGCGTGGCCTTGCCCGATGTTATCAAGCCCGATATCACGGGCATATCGGATATAAAATCCGAGTTCGCTGTTGTAATGAGATTCACTTTCATCCAGCCACGCGTCCAGATCCGCGCCACTTTGAACGTTCAACCATCTTTCCAGGGAACATCCGAGAATCCTTTTTTCATACCAGGACGCGAATTTGTCGATCAGGTATTTGCATTGCATGATATCATTCATGTTGGGGTTCGAAGCGATACCACCGGGCACCATATATGACGAATGAGGCCATTGACCTCCAAAAATGGCAACCGTTTCCAGTATCTCTTTTGTGTGCTTAATGACATCAATAACCGTTGTTCCTTTGAACGGCTCATAGCGTTTTACCGCTTCATCATAAAGTGATTGATTTCTGTAAGCTGAATTCGCGAAGTCTGCCGTGTACATCAGAAATCCGTGGCGCATATCACTTTGAACATGTTCCGCCATGAGCGCCAGATTGCGAACAATAATGGCATTGACCGGCACTTTGGCCCCCGAAATGGCATCCAATGCCTTAGCGGCAGCGGTTAAATGAGCCGTACTGCAAATGCCGCAAATACGCGGCGTGATGACCAATCCATCAAGGGGCCCACGATTTTTCAGCATGTTTTCAATGCCGCGGAACATCACCCCGACACTCCATGCTTCGGATATTATGTCGTCCTCCAGACGTACACGAATTTCGAGGTCTCCCTCAACCCGATTCAGCGGTGCATTTATTATTTTTGTTTTTGGATTATTCAAGTTTTACACCTCTGTCTTTCGCTTTTTCAGTCTTTCAGGGGCTGCGGCAGCCGCCATAGCCTTGTAAGCCATATAATGAGCTCGATCCACGCCGTCAGGGAGTTCATCAGGAATGCCTTCAATATTTGGTGTTTCATAAAAGGGCGAAGATTGTGGAAAATCCGGAAGCGTACATCCAAAACATGGCACGCCGACACGGGTTTTAGAACTTCGTCCATTCCATAGGGTTTTGTTGCACGAACCAAATGCGAGCGGTCCGCGACAACCCAGATGGAAAAACATACACCCTTTTTCACCAAAAATGCTGTCTTCAACCCTGTATTCGTGGTATTCATTTCGCGTACAACCCTGATGAACCAGGAGGCCATACCATTCAAGTGGAGAATTGTATGGGTTAAGGGCTAACGGTTTGGCATGGACCAGTTCAGTTAATACCCCTGTCACAATCGATGGATGACAGGGGCAGCCAGGCAAATTAATGACGGGCATGCCACTTTGGGATCTAAAGGATTCACCCAGAAAACCGCCTTTTCTGCGTTTGAGAAACTGCAAACCGCTGGCTTCTATTTCACATTCTGCACTGATTCCACCGAAACTGGCACAGGTACCCACAGCCACCACAAATTTAGCTCTGGTACAAAGACCGGCCAGAATATTTTTTTGAGGCCTGCCTTCTATGGTTTCAAACATGCCCGTTCCCGAGGGACCTCTTACAACAGCACCTTCAACACAAAGAATGTCTAACTGTTGCTCACCGGAAAGCATCTTATCAACAAGATTATGATGTTCTTTTGCAGTGATGTTTGATAACGAAGGTTGCCAAAGGACCTGAACATCAAGTGAATCAAAAAGCTCATGAAAATCAGGAGAGGAAGCATTGATCAAGGCATGAGTATCTCCGCCGCATCCACCGCAGTGCATCCAGTAAAGGGTTAAGGACATGTTTTATTATACCTCCTGTTTTTGCAACACATTAGCCTTATAAAAACATTGCCGCTTAAGGTATGATTAAATTTTTGCTGAAAGAACTCGTGAATAAGGGCTCGTAATGAAAGAACCTGCCACGGCTATTCATAAAAGTCTCTGCTTTAACAAAGGGCTTCATTCATAAAGCTTAATCGCCTATGGTTCTTTCAAAACGATTCCTAATCCACTCACACAGCTTCCAGTCAAAAATTTAATTATACCTTAAGCTCCGTTGAAAGCCATTTGCTTCAAAGGACAAAACAATTACCAGTTTTTGATTTTTAGTTGAGCAGTTCTTCCACCTTCTTTGGCGCGCTGTATTTCATCTCTTTTCCGGCGGACGCAAGCAGGTCATTGACTTCCTGTTTAAGTTCAAGCATTCGTTTCTCCCTTTCGGTTGTGTTTGCCACCAGCAATTCGAAGCGTCTGTTGGCTTCTGATACTTCCTTATTCCGCTGGATAATTTTTTCCGCCGCCTCTTTTCTCTCGGTAATATCGCGAAACGCGATACCAACGGCAATAACATGTCTTTCAGCATTTCTTATGGGAGAAAAGACAGATTCATTGTAAACGGTTTTAGCGTTCATAAAAACAGCATCTTCGGCCCTCAATCCTTCACCTTTTTCAAAGACCTTGTCGATGCGTTGAACCCAGGAATTTGCAAGATCCGGTATATGGCTCAGAACATTCTGTATATTCTTGCCCGATATATTATCGCGCGCTGTTAATAAATGATGTGTTGCAGCCTGATTCGCAAACAAACAGTTGTATTTTTTGTCCCAAACCAGAATGCAGTCCGATGTCGATTCAAAGATGGCCCGAAATCGGGCCTCACTCTCTTTTAAAGCTGCTTCACGTTTTTTTAAAGAGGAGGCCATTTCGTCAAAGGCCAATGTCAGATCACGAACCTCATCACTTCCCTTGGGAGAAATGTGTGTTTGCCAGTTTCCTTTTGACAAATTCTTGGCCGCGATACTCAATGCTTCTATAGGGTGGGTAATTCTTTTGGCCACCGACAAATAAATCACCATAACAAGCAAGATGGAGACCAGGGCAATTGCGACAAAGAACCATCGAAGGTATTTTAGGGAAGATAGAATCTGAGACTTTGGGACGACCATTGCCATGGAATAATTGGCCGATCGTACGGGTGCAAATATGATGGCTATCTCCTGACCAAGCTCCGGATCGGTAAAGAACGCAAAACCCTCTTGGCCTTGGATCATCTTTTTGCCGGCCAGAGCCAGTTCTTTGGATGGCTCCTCGGTAATCTTCACTCGCACAGCTACCTTTTCACCGATCTCATTGAGAATGGGGCTGCCATTATTATTCAGTTTGAGATGTATGGCTTTTTCAGGATCCCAATGATACACGTAAATACCATTTTGTTCGACCAGACACACTTTGGCCAAATTTCCGAAATATTGTAGAATGTCGTTTTGAACTTCGTTGATCAGCGACTCGATAACATCCCATTGGATGGTTCCTCCCACCATGCCCAGGATTCTGTTGCCGGATTCGGATAAAATAGTCGCACCGACCACCACCTGGCGGACACCGGTGGTGTATGAGATGATGGGATCTGATACATAGGTCCGTGCATCGGCCATGGGATTGTTGCCCACCAGGTATTGCCAGTAAATACGTTTGGCGATAGACTTCAGCCTGGCTTTTGGGTTGGCATCGTCAAAACTGGCCAATCCGCCATAGGCTGGGTTGCCTCCGGATGTCACATAATAATTGGAGTTTGGCGCTCCCAGAAAGAGCTTTTCATACGCTCCATTGTGGCGATTAAACTCCTTATGCAAAAAAGGTCCGATTTTTCCCCAGTCCATGTTGCGTAGCAAAGAAGTGTTGGCGTACGTGGAAACCTCAGACACCCGCTGTGCGAAGTATCCCGAGAGTTTTTCCGCTCCGGCCCGAAGATAACCCTGAGCTGAATCGATATACAGGTCGCGGAATTGTCCGGTGATATACCAAAGGGATACTGACGTTACAATCACCAGCGGTAATAGGACCGTACACAAGGTGGTCGATATGAGTTTTTTGCTCAGTTTCATAGGGTTATCGCAGATGGAAAAATGTTGTCCAAAAATCGAAACCAACCATTGTTTTGAATTAAGAGATTTTATTCAGTGTTAGATAAGCAATAAGTATGCCGGATTTTTTTGAAGAAGGAAATATTAAAAACTTAGTAAAATTAAATGGTTATTTATCGGATTTTGGCGATTTTTTCGATAAAAATTTGACAAAAATGGATGGTGACTGTCAAAATGTTGACTATAATGGGGACCGTTGATGAACCATATGCTATGAGGAGAGAGATTTAACAGCTTGAGCGATGTCGTGACTAAAGTTGGCAATCAACCGGTTGTATGCGGCGACAAGTGCCGAATACGTGGTTTCGGTGACGGATTCGGTGTATTGTGATCTTTTTGTCAATAGGACGGATTTGCCGGAAGCATCTATAACAGCCCATTGGGTGACCAGAATGGCTTTTTCGCCGAGTTTCCCATCCATCCAAACAATTTTAATGTCTACCTGGTAATCGACATGGGAAGATTGTTTCCAGGGGAAGAAGACAACATCCTCCGTGCAGAGTAACCGGGATATGTTCTCAGCGAGAACACGGGTAATATTGTCTTTTAATGGCTCTGCCCAGTTATCAAGCTCAGCAAGCTTGAGTTCATCGGGGTTGACACGTGTCACGATCTGGGGTCGATCAAGATACGCCGGCAGATCAAGAGGACCAATACCTATGGTCTTACAATTTTTTCCTTTTTCATCCTGTTTTTCAACCGCAGTGTGTACCAGTGGGCTTAAAATGTAGAATCTGGTTGTTGCGCTCGTCCTCAGCGCACAACTCACTGATATTAAATAGATAACTCCTAATATGATAGTTGTAGCCACGCAATATTTTTTCATAGTTTTCATCTATTGTCTCCAATGTCTACAGTTTTGCCTCGAACTATAGTTTCAGGATGTCTGTTAAGATAATCCGCCAAATTACGTATGGATCTTGCTGCAGATGAAAATTCTTTTAGTGTTTCTGTCAGCTCCACCGTGGTAATGGAGTTTTCTCCGACAACATTCTCAATGCTCATAAGTGTCTTATCTGCTTGCTTTGATGCTTCGTTAACCGTCTTGACAAGTTCCTCGACTTTAGATGACAAAGGACCGATCTGCTGATCCACATTTTGAGCAAGCGCACCATACGACTCAAGGACCACATCTAACTTGTTCAGCAGAGGTGGAACCTGTTTGTTGATATTATAAAATACCTTTCTTGCATCCTTCATGGCCAGTTTCGTGGATTGTAGCGTCTCTATTATTTCAGGTGATTCCAACAGGGCATTCATTCGATTCAGCGAAGACGATACCTTGTCAACAATCTCCTTAATGGGAAGATTTTCTAAAGTCTTTGTCAATTTTTCAAATTTGGAAGGAATCGTCGGGATTTCTTGATATTGGGCATTTTCTCCCAAAAAAATTGCCTTTTCTTCCGGATGGAAATCGAGCTCTATTTGCAGCTGGCCGGTTACCACGCTTTGCAGACCCAGTTCAGCCCTTAGCCCCTGCTTTATGAGTTGATTACAATATTCATATGTTTCTTTAGGTCCACTGGTCTCCTTGGTAAGAGATTGTTTGATTTTACCTGATGTCAGCTCAACAATGACTTGAATGTAAAAGGATGATTTCAAGGGATCTTGTATCACGGAAATATCCTTCACCTCACCAATTTTGACACCCAGAAAAACAACAGGAGCACCCACATTCAAGCCTTTCACAGAGTCTTGAAAAAATAATATAAATTTGTATCTGTCCTTCAGAAAGTCCCCGGAACCAAAGATGAGAACGCCGGCGACAACCAAAGCCAACGCACTAACGACAAAAATACCGATGACGGTTCTACTGGCTTTTTTTCTCAAGATATATGTCCTTTCGTGTCTCCCCGCATTAGGAAATTTAACACTTTTGGGTCTTGGGAATTTTGAAGCAACATCCTGGGGTTTCCTTGGGCAATCATCGTTCGGGTTTCCGGATCGAGAAATACTGAGTTGTCACCGATGGCGAAGATGCTTGCCAGTTCATGTGTTACAACGACTATGGTTGCTCCGAGGCTGTCTCTTAGCTCTAATATAAGATCATCCAGCCTTTTTGCACTGACAGGGTCAAGCCCTGCTGACGGCTCATCGAAAAACAGAATATCCGGATCCAATGCAATGGCACGTGCAAGTGCGGCACGTTTCCGCATGCCTCCGCTGATCTCCGAAGGATAGAAATCCTCAAATCCTGCTAAACCTACCATGGCGAGCTTTAAAGACACCAGTTCCCAGATTTCATTATGCCCCAGATCCGTGTATTCCTCAAGGGGGAACGCAACATTTTCAGCCAGGGTCATAGAACTCCAAAGTGCACCATATTGATAGAGAATTCCGATATGTTTCATTATATTCTTCCTATCGGAAAGGTCTGCCTTCCAAAAGCTCAAATCGTTATAAAAAATCTGTCCCTTTGCAGGTTCCTTAAGCCCCACCATGATCTTCATGAGTGTGCTTTTTCCGCAACCGCTGCCCCCCATGATAATGAAGATATCACCACGATTTATCGAAAAATTTAGATTTTTCATGACCACATAGCTGTCATACGCCATGGTTAGGTCGCGAACAGTGATGCATGGATCGCTTTTCGTGGTGTGTTGAGGGCTATTCATTTTTTCTCATTAACTATTATAAATTATGGTTAGATGCCTATAACGTTACACATGATGGTTATGATCGCTGTTGCTACGATGATACTGACAATGGATGTGACCACCGCCGAGGTGGCTGCATGTCCCACATCGGATGCACTGCGTCCGCACTGCATCCCCCTGAGGCATCCTGACAGGGCCACCAGAACACCAAAAACAACACTATGAAAAAGTCCTATCCAAAGGTCATCCAGGGTGACAGCGCCTTTGGTTTGGATATAATACTGGAACATATTTATGTTCAACATTCCTACAGCAACAATCGATCCGCCTAAAATGCCCATGAGGTCCGCATAAAGGCACAAAAGGGGCATCATGAGGACCAGCGCCAGCATCCTTGGTAAAACCAGATATTCCATGGGTGAAATACCGAGAGTTTTAAGGGCGTCAATCTCTTCATTCACCTCCATTGTTCCGATCTGAGCGGCAAAGGCGGCCCCTGTTCGACCTGCCATGATGACGCCGGTCATGACCGCCCCCATAACACGGACCATGGCGATACCGACGAGATTGGCAATGTAGATTTGTGCGCCAAACATTTTTAACTGTATGGCACCGATAAAGGCAAAAATTAAACCCACCAAAATGCTGATGAGAGATACAATTGGAAGTGCCTGTGCGCCACATTCCTGGATGGTCAGGGTCAGATCAGAACTACGATAACGTGCTTTGCCTCTAAAAAATCTGATAAAAGCTAAAAATGCCCCGCCAATGAAAGCAATCATTTCTTTTGCTGATCTGAAAAAATGGATCGTTTCAGCGCCTACGAGATAAAGGAATGTTTCGTGCTCCTTGACTTTTTTTGCATCAAGAGTTTCCGGTACGGCTGCGGCCAGTTCAAGAAGACGTTTCGCACCGTTTGGAAGTCCCTCATGATCCAGATAGATGTTATTTTCAGAACAAAGTGTTTTGATTTTTTTTAGTAAGATGAGCAGGCTGCTGTCCCATCGGAGGAGACCTTTTGCGTCAAAAGAGACTTTATGAATCGTAATTTTCGATGCAAGTTGTTTTTTTATCTCGTTTAAAGAGGGGAGGGGGACACCAATTCGCCAGTTCCCGGAAAGGTGAATCAGCAGTACGCCTTCTATGGGTTCGTTGACGCTCATCTCCATGGTATCGGTTCCTATATTTATTTCAGGTTTATATAAGGGGCTCTGTCTATCCTTATCCTCAACCCGATCTTACCAAGATGTTTAAGAAAATCAATGGTATTGTGTGTTATCCAAAAAAATTCATCCCACCAAGAACAAAGAAAAGAGGCATGGGGGTTGTTTTTTTAGGTATTTGTGGACCAAATTTCATCCAAATTCTTTGACAAGAGCATTCGAAAAAGTTATGTATATTAATTATTTCCCTCTGCTTGACCGAAGATGAACCGTTAAAATATTCCGATGCCTTTTTCAATATACTTACTCGTTTTTTCAAAAATATCAGGAATTATTTTCCATGGCCACACAAAATTTGAGGCGTAAGCTTACCGCCATTCTCAGTGCCGATGTCAAAGGATACAGCCGCCTAATGGGTGAAGATGAGCTATTCACCATCAATACTTTGACGAAATATCGCAATATCATAGCTACGCTTACCCAAAATTTCAGAGGTCGCGTGGTTGACTCGCCCGGGGATAATCTGTTGGCAGAATTTTCTAGTATTATTGATGCCGTCCAGTGTGCTGTCGAGATTCAGAAAAAACTGAAATTAAGAAACGATGAATTGCCCGAAAACCGCAGAATGGAATTTCGGATCGGGATAAATTCAGGGGATGTGATCGAAGATGGAGAGAGGATCTATGGTGACGGCGTGAACGTGACCGCACGAATCGAAAGTTTGGCTCACGGAGGAGGTATTTCCATATCCGGAACGGTTTACGACCAGATAGGAAAAAGACTGCCCTATGGCTATGAGTATACGGGTGAGCAGACGGTCAAGAATATCGAAAAACCGGTAAGGGTGTATCGAGTCTTGATGGAGCCAGAGGCAGCGGGCAGAGTGATCGGTGAGAATGGGATGAAACCGAAAAAATGGAGGTGGGTCGCCGTTGTTACAATTATCCTGTTTTTTGCTGCTGCAGCCGTGTTAATCTGGAATATTTTTTTGAGTCCGTCCCTTTTTTCCAAGAAAGATACCTCCGTGAAAAAAACTTCCATTTCTGTGGCTGGAAAACCCTCAATTGCAGTATTGCCGTTCAAAAACCTGAGCGGCAATCCAGAGCAAGAGTATTTTAGCGACGGCATCACCAACGACATTATTACGGACCTCTCAAAATTCAGCCAATTGTCTGTTATTGCCAGCAATACGGTATTTACCTACAAAGGTATTTCCGTGAATGTTAAAGATGTCAGCCGGGATCTGGGTGTACGGTATGTTTTGGAGGGAAGCGTCCAGAAGATAGGCGGTAAGGTGCGAATTAACGCACAACTGATTGATGCTGCCACCGATCGGCATCTTTGGGCCGAACGCTATGACAGAGATTTTAAAGATATTTTTAAGTTACAAGACGAAATTGTTCAAACAATTGTTGCAAAAATGGCCATCCGGATTGACGAGACCGAACGCGCACGGGCAATGCGCAAAGATACGGACAATCTCCAGGCCTACGACTATTTGCTCCGCGGATGGGAGTATTTTTATCAAAACACCCGTGGGGGTAATAAACATGCCCGTTTAATGTTTGAGAGAGCAATTGAAATCGATCCCCGCTATGCTTCAGCCTATGCTGCTCTTGCATGGTGCCATCTCTATGATTTTTATTTTGGCTGGAGCATGTTTCCCAACAAATCTCTTGAACGAGCACATGATTTTGCGAAAGAAGCGTTAAGTATTGAAGAATCCAACGCCCCTGCTCACTCTGCCCTGGGGTCCATTTACCTTCGCCGGACACAATACGAACTTGCCATAATCGAATTACAGCGAGCACTTGAACTGAATCCCAATGATACTCTAAGTCAACATCAACTTGGTTCGGTCATGCTTTATTCAGGACGAAAGGATAAGGCCATTTATTGGTTGGAATCCGCACTCAATCTGAACCCGCACCTTCCCCTAGCCGGCCTCATGATACTCGGGCAGGCGTATTATCTTACCGGACAGTATGAAGAAGCAATAAAAGCGCTGAAAAAGGGGATAGCAAAAAATCCGGAATATGTCGGATACCACATCATGCTTGCCGCAGCCAATGCTCAAGCCGGTCATGCCAAGGAGGCAAAGCATTGGGCATCTGAGGTGTTGAGGTTAGATCCATTCTTTGATATCGACTCTTACGGATCGGTATTTCGAAATCCGAAAGATCGGGCTCAAATTATCAATGGTCTGCAAAAAGCCGGTCTGGACGAACGAGACAGTAATTAAACGGGTGACAAGGGTATTCTAAAGTTTTGACGGCGATCAAGTCCGGCAATCAATTCTATTGACTAAGCTTCGCCCAATTTGCATCCGCTTTTTTTATGGCATCGTCACCCTTTTCAACAAATGTATCACCACTCTTTTTGTCCCAGTTTAAATATAGTTTCCCATCGATAATCTTAAAAGCCTCGGGGTTTACACCGACAACCTTGCCGGTTGTTGCCAAGCTCGCAGCTCAGTACCCGCCGTATTTCGGGGCATAATGTTCCGGATCTGCTGCAAAGAGATCCCGATTTTCGGCACTCGCAAAGTACCATTCGGCGTCATTCCAGCTGAAGGCGAATTCGCGTTTACCTTTCACTGCACGCCCCTCGGTGAAATAGGCAACGGTATCATATCCTTTTATTGCAACGCCGAATATGTCGGAATTGATCTTTTTTTTGAGGGGTTCAGCTTTTATCCCGGCAGGTAGTGACACAATCAAAAAGGCGGCCGACAAAACAAGCAGAATACCTTTTTTAACTCTATTTGATTTCATGTTATTCATTTAACAATCTCCTTGCTATTGTGGGAAATGTCAAGGTCAATACAATAACCGAATACGTATAAAATAATTGAATATACTGGTTAAGAAGATACTACAACGTGGCATGAGTGTCAAGGTGGATATTTGATTTTTATAAGGAGAGAATCTTTTAGAACATGCTGTATTCTATCGGATATCAAAATTTAAAAAACATCTGAACGCTGCAGAACATCCTCCAGGAGAAAGGAATAGAAATCCTTTTTTGAACCAACTTCAAAATTAAGGATACGGCAGACAGTAAACAACCGGTTTAACGTCGCCCATGAGACACGCGGGTAACGCCTCGCCTTCATAGGCTTGTTGAGGTTTTATTTGAATCGATCATCCGATTTCCGGTTCGAGACGGTTCTCCCGGTATTTTCAAGCCAGCCTGTCCGTACTTCCACTGGAGCATCGAATTCAGGGACATAAGGTTTGATGTCCAGAAGAGGGGTGCCATCGAGAATGTCAATGCCTTGGATGTGGAGCAAGCCGTCTTCGATCTTGTCCAGCTGAACAACGGAAAGCCCGATAGGGTTCGGACGCTTGGGCGCACGAGTGGCAAATAGTCCCCGCGGCTCCGAATCCATGAAAGGCACAACATGAAGGTTGAATCCGTGGCTTCGGTGGAAGTGGTACAGCAGGATGATGTGCGAGAAGCCGTCAAGATCCTTAAGTCCTGGATAGAAATCCTCGAACACCTCAACAGTGCCCTTTATGCCGGCGGCTCCCGCTGGCTGGATCGGCATGCCTTCAGGTTCCATAAATGGGGAGTGGATGATCCCTATAGGTTCGAATTCGATTTTCATTTTTCACCCGAATGTTAATATTAACCCGTCGGAATACTTTTATCCCGCATTTGGATGTTCTCCGGCCGAATAGATAAGTACCTTATATGGAATAAAAAACGCCTGGTTTTTACGGGACATGAAATATAGTTCTATGCTTTTAGAACAGAATTTTCGAAAACTAATAATATATTGGATTATGTATGGTACGCCCGGCTGGGATCGAACCAGCGGCTTTCAGCTCCGGAGATAGATTTTATGGACAATGATATCAATATGATACGCTATTCTCAAGAGTTTGCGTTTAATGAATTATACTAAATCGTGATGAATCGTCAAGGTTAAATGCACCCTGAACGCACCCAAAACCCGATCGTTTCGGCCGGATTTTGTTTTTTGGGATGAGATTTTCTTGACCTGATAAGATCATTTATATGATATCTGTAATAAGATTGTATTTTGAATACGGGCAAGAAATCTGTAATTTTCGGAAATCGCAGCTTCAGGCACGAAGCCTTCAATCATCTACGCAGGTGCTAATTGCAAAGACCGCTACGCAGACAACTCACAAGCTGTGTTCAATATTTGAACCTAAAAATTACCCTGCTGGCAATATTGACATTTTTCTTTTTACTGCCGTCATCGGCGTTTGCCGAGAAAGAAAATGTTTTCGATACTTTTACACTATACTGGGAAAATGATACATTTGGAGGTACTGATAGCAATTACACTAACGGTATCAAACTGAGTTGGAGCACTCCTTATTTGGCAAACAACCAAAAAGATGGCCACCTGCCGGATTGGAGTTATCCGATCATCCACCAGCTGCCTTTTGTAAAAAATCCTACCGCCCGACGTGCCATCTCATTATCGCTCGGACAGTTGATGTTTACCCCTGATGATACTCGAACCAGAGAACTTATCGAAGACGATCGTCCGTATGCGGGCTACCTTTATTTCGGAGCCGGATTTGACAGCATAATCAGCAACCGAAAAGATACCTGGCAATTCAATGTCGGTGTTGTAGGTCCCGCTTCACTTGCCCAGGAAACGCAGGATTTCGTTCATGACTTGATTGGAACCGTACGTGCTCAGGGTTGGGACAATCAGCTCCAAAACGAACCGGCAATTGAAGCAGTTTATGAAACCAAGTGGCGCGTGTTATATTCAAAAACCCATCATGGTTTTGGCTATGATTTGATACCTCATATTGGCGGACGATTAGGTAATGTATACGTTTACGCGAACTGTGGTGCCGAATTTCGTCTGGGTTGGTTCATCCCTGAAGATTTCGGAAGTTGCCCTATTCGGCCGGGATGTGACGCAAACCCGGCTTTTTATCATAGTGAGGCCGGAGATTTCAGAAAAATTCGTACCAGCGTCAATCTGTTTGCAATATTGGATAATCGTCTGGTATTAAGAGATATATTTCTCGATGGCAATACATTCAAAGAAAGCCACAGTGTGGATAAAAAATATTTTGTTGCAGACCTAATGACAGGCATAGCAGTTAACTATCAAAGGTATAAATTCAGCTTTGCTTATACGTTTCGGACCAAAGAATTCGAAGAACAACGTGACAGGTATGTCTTTGGATCCTTCACGGTCTCTTTCACTTATTAATACCTATATCAAAGCCCCGGATTGCAGCCACGCAACTATAGAGCTAACGTGAATAATCTGATATAGGGGTAATATTTATGTTTATGCTTTCTCGAAATTGAAGATAGCCAGATTTCAATAGAGAAAGTTAAGAATACCGATTACTGCAATGAAAATGTAAATCTCAAAGGTCGAAAATATTTGGGATATCGTTTTATTGATAGGGCAAATCCATTTTTCGGGGTTTGATCTTTTCGTTTTGATGATATATGTAATCAGTAAGTATAGGCTTCGGGCTGTGTTACTGGTAAGATAAAAAGGTTTTTAAAAGCTCGCCTTCTATGGAATACTGCTCAATAAGGCATACCAGATGTTAAATGGCATAATCACAATCAGTATCCAGACAGAGCACTCAAAGTTTATAATTTCTCGGATGCAGTCGTAAATTTTCGATTAAAAAAGCCAACCATTATATCTTCTGGTTGGCTTTAATTTTTAGAGCAGGTTCGATTGTTATGTGACTCATTCCACTTTTGTGTATAGAATATTATTGTTTGCAGAAAATCAAAAGCTATGACACTGAGAAGGAGGGCGTCATATCTTGAATTCCCTTCACAATCAGTTCTCTAAATTCAGGAGTGTCTTCGGTCTCATGAACCGTTGTTGCATGCTGAATAACAGCTTCTAAAAGCTCGTCCCTGGTGTCAGCCGAAAGAGCTAAGGTACACTTAGCATCACTAGGGTAATCGCTATAATTAATAAAGTATCGTTCCATAATTATGGTCCTCCCATTGTTAAAAGAAAAAAACTCGATTGCTGTTTATTTAAAGGACAGCAGTCATAAATTTTAATATACGATAATACCACTTTGTGGCATGTCAAATCTAAAAAGCTTGGCGGCTAATCTTCTGTTTGATCCAAAACAATCTATCAGATTGAATTTATGTAATATTATGTGATATATGGAATCAGTAATAACAGGCTCCAAATTGCACTTATGGCAAGAAATCACAAGTTTGATTTCGGTGAAAAACCTTCAATTTCGGAAATTGAACCTTCAGGCACGTAACCTTAAACTTAATAATTCAGAAATAACATCATCATTTTGCTTATCCGAATAATATTTCAATTAACTTATATAGACCATTAAATTCCACCCGCCATATTTTTTTATGCTTATCAAGTTTTTTCTCTCTTAATACCACTTCAATATTATGTAAAACCTGTCAAAGAGTGGCATAGTAGCTGAAAGACATTGACCATTAACTTTGATATTTAATTCGAATAAATAATTTTAGGAACTCGATTTAAAACATTTTCTCACTTGCTGAAATGGCATTTAAATATTGCAAGATTGTTGCTCAAATTAAGATAAACTAATCAAGGATATACATGAAAAATCAAGTTTGGTTTTATCAATCTTTAAGTTATCTCTATTATGTTCCGATATTAGATTAGGGATACGGAATTTTAAGCAAATATTTACCTAATACATGTCTTTGGACCTTCACACTTATTATTACAGCCATCATCATCGGCCCAAAATCTTTGGTATATTCTGCCAATGTCACGCTGGCTTGGAGTGCCAATAGCGAGGCTAATCTTGCCGGATACTATATTTATTATAAGAGTGGCACTTCAGGTCCTCCATATAACGGCACAGGCGTTAATGAAGGTGACTCGCCCATCAAGGTTCCTGTTGGATATTTTTCCGATCCTGCAAACCCGGAATATACCATGCACGGTCTGAGTGATACTGAAATTTCCTTCTTCGTGCTAACCGCCTATGACACTGAAGGTAATGAAAGCGGCCTCTCAAATGAAGTATGCTACATCGATGTACCGGCATCGAATTTGCCCCCTGATACGCCAAGTATTATGTATCCTGAAAATTACTCTGGCGATGTCGAAGTCCCTCTGGGTATAACCACAGCGACTTTTTCAGATCCTAATGATGACGATCACTTTCAAAGTCAATGGCAAATCAGCGAGCAAAGCGATTTCTCTACGCTTGTTGTTGATATTACCAGCAACAATTATTTGACAATGTTTTCCGTTCCCCATATGGCACTTAAATCAAACCAAAAATACTATGTGCGTGTCCGGTTCTTTGATATTTATTTCACAGCTTCAAATTGGTCCAATACTGTTGAGTTCACGACCGCTCACTTTTTTGTGGATCTTAATGGCAACGGCATTTCTGATGCAGACGAGGTGGATGATAATATTGATTTTAATTTCGACGGTATTTCGGACAACTATCAACCACAGATCATCAAGTGTGTTCAAGCATCCGATGGTTCCGTATCTATTGGAATAGAAAAGGCTTCAAGTTCTGCAGAGGAAATCGAATCACTGGAGGTGATTGATCCGGATACCATTTCCGATACATTTAACAGACCTTCAGATCTCATTTTTGGTCTATTTGCCTATCGCCTCCGTGTGCGCACTCCTGGCGACATTGCGACAATCAGGATCTATTTTTCAGGATCTATTTTTGAGTCTGACGTCTTTTATAAATATGATACCATCAATGGCTGGTATGACTATTCGGAACACACCACCTTTAACGATGACGGACAATCCATCACTTTGGAAGTAAAGGACGGTGGTTTTGAAGACAGTGACGGGTTGGCCAATGGAATTATTGTTGATCCAGGAGGAATTGCTTCTGTTGGAAGTTCTTCTTATTCGAACGTTGGCTCAAACATTGTGGGATGTTTCATTGCTACGGCAGCGTTTGGCTCAAAATTTGAAAAACATGTTCAACTGCTTAGAAGGTTCAGAGACCTTTATCTCATGCCAAACAGCATCGGTCGTGCTTTTGTAAAAGCCTATTACCGGTATTCACCGCCAATGGCCGATTTTATTGCAAAACATGATATCCTGAGAACAATGGTCCGCTGGGGCCTCGCTCCGCTGATCGCTGTTTCCTGGATTTCCCTTAAAATTGCCTCTCTATCAACAGTGGCATTAATGCTTCTTTTGGTCTCTGGCTTTATCGGATTTGTACTGTTTAGACGAAAGCAAAAGACATAATCAATCTCCAATAAACAAAATAGAAGGCAGGGTCAGTAATGGCTCTGTCTTTTCTATGTCCTGAACTTTTGAATTCTGCTATGTATCTTGTGTTTTAAGGTCCACTCAAAACTTGTGATATTTAAAAAAGATTTTCTATCACTTTTTGCGTATCAATATGAAAACCCGGTTTCCATAACAGAGGCCGGTTTTTTTATTTCATATTTGTTGGGTATATTGTTGGGTATGGTCAATATTGGAAAAAATAAAGGGTTTAAACTTGTTGTCTAAACCCTTGTTATTATAATGGTACGCCCGGCTGGGATCGAACCAGCGGCTTTCAGCTCCGGAGGCTGACGCTCTATCCACTGAGCTACGGGCGCAATTTTTACTGAAGCCTTGAATATACCGACAAATAGTCCATCGGGACGGGTATGTCAAGCATGATAGTGTAGGGGCGGGATGATTCGTTTTTTTGATAGAACCGTCAGTTTTGACCTAAGAGATCAGTGCGTTTTTCAAACAATTCTTTGGCTTCGCCGACCACGTAAAGAGATCCTGCTATACAAATAGCATCTTTTGGTGAAGCGTGTTCAATGGCATGTATGATGGCCTTGTCGACATCCGGAATGACATGAATGTCTGAAATTATTTTTTGGGCGACAGGATAAAGTATTTCCGGTGAAAGAGCCCGGTCAATTTTGGGGCGGGTTAATATGACTTTCTGACAAAGGGGGAGAAGGTCTTTTAGTATGGCTTTATACGGCTTATCATCCAATATGCCGATGATCAACGTTATGTTGCGATCAGAGAGATTCTCTGAAAGATATCTGGCCAGATGACGGGCGGCAATGAAATTATGGGCACCGTCAAGCAATATCAGAGGCGATGTAGAGACAATTTCCAGTCGTCCCGGCCATCTGTTTTGTTCCAATCCATCCTTGATGTTTCTTAGTGTAAGGTTGAGATTCTTTTTGATAAGCAGTTCACATGCCGCAAGAACCAGTGCTGCATTGTTGATTTGATGTTTACCGATTAATCCGGTTTGGATGTGTCGCCATTTATGATCGATACCAAAATAATTAAATGTGGTGTTTCTGTTACGTCGAACTCGGAAAGCATCCCCAAAACGATAGAAAGGCGCTGACTGTGATTTGGCTATGGATGTTAGCACTGAAATAGCATTTTTTTGAGTGACACCGGTGACAACAGGTGTTCTTTTCTTGATAATACCCCCTTTTTCACGGGTAATGTCAGCGATGGTGTTGCCCAGATATAGTTTATGTTCAAGGGATATATTGGTGATGATGGTCAGTGCGGGTGTAATTATGTTGGTTGCATCGAGCCGCCCCCCCATGCCGGTTTCAACAACAGCCCATTCAACATTGTGTCGGCCGAATTCATAAAACGCCATTGCGGTTGTAAACTCGAAAAAAGTGGGTTCTCGAGAGCCGTGGTCTGCGCTTTTTACGGCCTTATACGCATCAACTACGTTTTCATCAGAAACAGGGTGAGCGTTTATGCAAATCCTTTCATTAAATCTGACCAGATGAGGAGAAGTATAAAGACCGACCTTATATCCTGCTTTGTGAAGAATTGTGGATAGAGCGGAGGCGATGGATCCTTTTCCGTTGGTTCCGGCCACATGGATCGTGTTAAAACTATTCTGGGGACTTCCCACGCCTTTGAGAATATTTCCTATGACGTCCAGGCCCAGAATAATGCCATATCTTCTAAGGCTGTACAGGGTTTTTAGGCAGCTGTTGTAAGACGCTTTTGTTGGCATGTTTACAGAAAAAACCCGGCAAAATGAATACATTTGCCGGGTTTTAAAATCTTTTTAAGGGTTAACCGTTATCTTTTTCGGTATCTATTTCTGGAAGCCGCTATTCTTTGTCTTCTCAAGGCTTCACGCTGTTTGCGACGTCTATATTCACTCGGTTTTTCATAGGCTTTTTTCATCTTTAATCGTTTAAAAAGGCCGTCATTCTGAACCTTTTTTTTCAGAATGCGCATTGCCTTTTCAAGGTCATTATCAAAAACCTTGACCTCAATATCCTTCAAATTGTTCGCCCCCCTTTTTTTCCATCAACCCTTCTTTAAGATTTCAGATGGTTATTTTGATATTTGATAAATCTAGCCTTTTATCGAAAAACAAATTTATTGGCAAGCAAAAATATTTTTTCGCGTATCTTTTTTTTAAAAAGTGTCCTCATCATGATGGAAACGGTGTTTTTTTGCTTTTGAGTATTATTGTTTTGCTGTTAATGGCAACTTTTTTTAAAAAAAATGTGTCCGTGCTAAAAAATAGCTCACGGACACATTAGGATATTTGCATTCAATAGGCGTTTGAGACTTTTGCAAATCGCCCCTTTTTGCCCGATTTCTGTGTCAGGCTCAAATTTTAATCCTCGAAATACTCAATGTATTCATGTGGTTAAAATTATCGCCTTCCTTGAACTCGGACAAAAATATACATTTTTCAAAGGTCTCAATTTATCAATATTATTACGGCATATATAATTTACAGCTTGGAGACAAGTTCAGCAGCAACGTCCTTTACGCTGGGCTTGCCGTCCAGGGTAATATATTTCATTTTCCCTTGTTGGGCGGCAAGATCTTTGAAATAATAGGCTGATGCAAGGGTTCCATCCACAGTATTATAGTAAATGTCGTGGCGCTTACCAATGGCACCTTCATCTTGGTCATCATCTCTGGTCTTTAAATCACCGCCACAAACACGGCACTTATCTCCATCGGGCTTAATGGCGTCAATATAGATGTTGTTGGGATGGTTATTGTCGTTTACACAGAGCCGACGTCCCATGATCCTGTTTTTTGCAATTTCCCGGTCCAGAAGTATTTCAACGACGATATCAAGCGACATATCGGCTGCCTTAAGCGCTTCATCGAGTTTTATCGCCTGATTCTTATTCCTGGGGAATCCGTCAAGAAGCCATCCAACTTTACAATCATCCTGTTTCAGACGGTCGAGGATCATCGGAATCGTAATTTCATCCGGAACCAGATCGCCGCGATCGATATATTCCTTGGCTTTTGCACCCAATTCGGTTCCTTTGCCGATGTTATCACGGAAAATCGCGCCGGATTCAATGTGGGGGGTATTGTATTTATCTTTTAAAATCGCTCCCTGAGTTCCCTTTCCACTGCCGTTCGGTCCAAAAAACAAAATGTTCATGCTGCAGTTCTCCTTTCATAATAGGTTTTAAGACCAATAATCTATACATGTCTCATCAATATCATTATTCTCGGCTTTACTATATAAATAGAGAAATATTGTCAAGGGTTGGTACATATTAATTAGAGGTCTATCCTTCTTTCCTTAACACGTCTTTAATCAACTCCAGAGCTTCGGATCGATTTTTAATGGTCTTTGTTAATTTAGCGTCATCCACAAGATCAAGAATTTTTCTAAATAAAGGTGAAGGCGTAAGTCCGAAAACATAAATCAGATCCCGTCCGGTTATTAATGGCGGTTCATCCTTTAAGGGTTGAAAATGATAAAAATATTCAAAAATCATCTTTTTGAGAAAAGACTCAAAGGCTTTGTTTTTTTCATTTAATGTATTTTGTTTTGCCTTTGTGTCCGCGATGGCTGCTAAAAGGAGAGCAGGGACATATCCGCCACATTTTTTATAAAATCTCGTGATACCCTTTTGAGTTAATGTCTTTTTTTCATAAGCTGTAAAAAGTGACAGCGGTTTCATGTGGTTTCGGATAATACCATCAATAAATTGTCTCTCATGATTAGAAAATCTAAGCCTTTGGCTGATTTTTTGAGCCATATCGGCACTTTTTCGAGCATGACCATAAAAATGGCATTTATCGCTGCTGTCCAGGGTTTTCATCAGGGGTTTTCCAATGTCGTGTAAAAGGATTGCACATTTGATAAGCGCCGGTTTGTTTTTATGGATGTATTGGTGAATTTTGGCAGAAGTGTCAGGCAGAATTTTTTCGGGATCATTAAGAAGGGTTTCAAGATGGCCATAGGCTCGCATGGTATGTTCAAACACATCAAAATGGTGATGATGGTTCTGAAAACACCCCTTTAGTCGGTCAAGATCGGGAAAGGTGGCGGTTAAAAGTCCGCTATTTGCCATTTGGGAAAGATAACGATAAGATGTTGATGTGCCGAGCATTGTGAATAGTTCAACCCGAATCCGTTCACCCGCGATGTTTTTTAACAATTTTGCATTGGATGTTATTGCCGTTGCTGTTTTGGCTTCGATTTCGAAATTTAGGCAAGCGCCAATTCTGTAAGCCCTTATCAACCGTACCGGGTCTTTTTTGAAAATTTCCTTTGAAATCATCCGGACCTTTTTGTTGGCAAGATCCTGAAGGCCGCCAAGACAGTCAATAATTTTTTCTGAATATAGGTCGTAAGCAATGGCATTGATGCTAAAATCCCTTTGATTGAGGTCGTCTTCAATGGATGTGCCATTCAAAGAAGTGATGTCGAAGATAATGTCGCCCGAAATCACTCTGACAATCATTCGGCCGGGCTTTCCGAGCCTGACAAGATGTCCGTCTGATTTGGCGATTAAATTTTTTGCAAATTGTTCTGGATTTCCGGTAACAGCGATGTCATAGTCGGTGGGGGATCGACCGAGAAGCAGATCTCTGACCGAACCGCCAATCATGTACGTACCTTTCTGTCGGGGTAGGATATTTTTATTGAATTGAATCATTGATTTTGTTTTCTTTATCTTATATTTATTATCATTATTTTTTAGTTGTGTCTATCTCAGGGACCGGGATGTTTTTATTTGTTCAATCGCTCCATGGATAATGCTTTTTTTCAAACCGTGTAAACTCGTGGTTAAAGGACCGTAAAGAAAAAACAGAAATTAATCTATTAATAATTAACTCGACATGAAACAAACACTTTATTGCTGTTGAAATGTTTCGGTTTGCGTCTGTTCTTTTTAACGATCCCTAAACCACTCAAACAATACACGCTTTTTGAAAAAAGATTATCCATTCCGCTCTCCTCTTCGACCAAACATCTATGCACAATATCGATTCGGGAGAGCACATCCCATGAACACGTTCATTTGTGTTTCAATAAAAACACGCCGACTCCTGGTTCATCTGGATACATATATGAACGAAACAAAAAAAAAGGTATTAAAAGTTGCCGTTACAGGCGGGGCGGGTTCCGGTAAAACTTCTGTTTGCAATCGATTGAGAGAACTTGGCGTTAAGGTTATCAGTGCCGATGAGATGGCAAGGGAAGCGGTTGCTCCGGGTTCGACGGTACTAAAAAAGATTGTTGGTTATTTCGGTGGCAAGGTATTGTTGTCCGATGGTACTTTAAATCGTAAAATACTGCGGCGAATAATCACTGATGATGATGACGCCCGCATTACTTTGGAACGATTTTTACATCATGAAATAACTGAACTTATTCGTAAAAATGTAGTTTGTGCGGAAAAAGAAGGTTGCCGCATGGTGGTCATCGAAGTTCCCCTTCTTTTTGAACTGGACATGAAAGAGAGGTTCGACTGGGTTGTGGTTGTAAGTGC
>Ga0210124_1000119_pt1 | contig 46798 bp, 68 predicted proteins | sample Muzzi_PWC_D2_FD_185554 | JGI IMG/M metagenome (GOLD analysis project Ga0210124, IMG submission 185554) | Wetland microbial communities from San Francisco Bay, California, USA, that impact long-term carbon sequestration - Muzzi_PWC_D2 (SPAdes) | ecosystem: Environmental > Aquatic > Marine >...
GGTGCGCGCGGCGCAGAAAACCTCCATTTTTTTGAACCGTCATAGGGGTTATGGCTAAACGTTCGGAGAAGCTGCTGAGCCGCAAGGAGCTCGCGGCCACAATGGACGTGCACCCGCAGACCGTCGTCAAGTGGACGGATGCCGGCTGTCCGGTTGCCGAGCCCGGCCGCCCCGGCGTCGCGCACAAGTACCGGGAATCCGATGTCCGGGCCTGGCTGCAGATGCGCGAGGAAGCCGAGGAGAAGGGCGGCACGGTCGACCTCGCCCGGGCCAGGGCCGAGCGCGAGCACTGGCAGGCGAAGCTCAACGAGCAGAAGTACAAACAGCTGCAGCGGGAGCTGTTGCCGGCCGAAGAGGTCGAGGCTGCGTGGCGCGCCGAGGCCGCCGCAATCCGGGCCCAGCTGCTGGCGATTCCGATCACGGTCGCCGATCGCATTCATCGCGCCGCGGTGCTCGAGGGCGTCAACGGCGTCGAGCGCGTCCTCGACGAGGTGATCCGCAAGGCGCTCGCCGAGCTCGCCGATCCGGAGCGCGACGACGCGCCGAAGCGCCGGCGCCGGCGCCAGCGCACCAGGCGGGCGAAGAAGAAGACGACCAAGAAGAAAGCCACGGAGAAGAAGGCGACGAAGCGGAAGCCTCGCCGGAAGAAATGAGCGCAGCGGCACAACCTGTAGAGGTCGGTGAACAGGAACCGTCGGCCGCCGCAATCCGGGAGCTCTTACTGAGCGTGCGCGCCGGCCTGGCGCCGCCGCCGAAGCTGAAGGTCTCCGAGTTCGCCGATCAGGAGCTGGTCGTCACAACCGGCCCGCTGGCGGGCACCCACTGGCAAACCGACTTCGCGCCCTACCAGCGCGGAATCCTCGACGCTTTCCACGAGGACGGTGTCGAGGTCGTGGTCGTGATGGGGAGCTCCCAGTGGGGCAAGACCGCATGCCTCGTCAACGTCGTCGCCTACCACATCGCGCACGACCCCTGTCAGATCCTCGTCGTCGAGCCGACCGAGAAGCCGATGGCCGAGGACTTCTCGCGCAACCGCCTGCAGACGGTCATTGATGCATCGCCGATCCTCGCCGAGTCGCTGGGACGCGGACGGAAGCGTGGCCGGACGGCGAGCAACACGCTCCTGCAGAAGACGTTCCGCGGCGGCGCGATCTCGATAGCGGGCGCCAATTCCGCTGCGTCGTTGGCTGCACGCCCGACGAGACTGCTCGGCCTCGACGAGGTCGACCGCTTTCCCCTCGAGCTCGCTGGCGAGGGCAATACGATTTCGGTAGCGCTCAAGCGCACGACCGCCTACGGCCGGCGGCGCCGGGTGTGGATGAGCTCGTCACCCACGATTGTCGGCGCCCCGATTCATGCCTGGTGGCAGCGGGGCGATCAGCGCAGCTACTACGTCCCGTGCCCGGACTGCGGCGCGATGTTCAAGTACGAGTGGCACCAGGTGGAATGGACGGACGGCGATCCTTCAACCGCTCGCATCCACTGTCCCGAGTGTGACCACGGACTGGACGACGCCGAGCGAGTCGCCGTCCTCGAGTTCGGCGAGTGGCGGCCGGAGAACCCCGATCGCACGGACACGTCGATTGTCAGCTTCCATGTCTGGGAGGCGTACAGCCCGGTGTCGTCGCTCGCGAAGATCGTCTCTGGGTTCCTGCAGGCCCGGGAAAAGCAGAAGGCCGGGGACAACTCCGAGATGCACACGTGGCAGAACACGACGCTCGGCGAGCCGATCGAGCTCGAGGGCGGCGAAGGCGTCGATGGCGAGCCTCTGCTCATGCGGCGCGAGAGCTACGGCGATTGCGACGTTCCTGCCGGCGCGTGCCTGCTGACCATGGGAGTCGATACCCAGGACGATCGCCTTGAGCTGCTGGTGATCGGATGGGGTCCCGGGGAGGAGAGCTGGCTGGTCGATCGTCAGCTGCTACCGGGTGACCCCGTGGGGCCAGAGCCGTGGGAGATGCTCGACCAGGTGCTCGCCCATGAGTACCTGCACGAATCCGGCGCTCGGTTGCCGATCTCCGCTACGTTCATCGACTCCGCCGGTCACCGCACCGACGCCGTCTACGACTACTGCGCCCGGGCGGCCGCGCGCCGCGTGTACTGCAGCATCGGCCGCGATGGAAACCTGCCGATCATTCGGTCGCCGTCGATGCCGCGCAAGCGCGCGATGGGCGGGCGCAAGATGCCGCTGTACACCATCGGCGTCGACGCGGCGAAGGCGCTGTTCATGTCGCGGCTCAAGAAGCCGATTCCCGAGGACGGCGAATCCTGGGACGGCTTTGTGCACATCCCGGGTTCGGAATGGGCGGACGAGGAGCTCATCGCGCAGATCACGGCAGAACGCCTCATCACCAGGTGGAGGAAGGGCGTTCCGGTCAGCCGCTGGGTGAAGACGCGGGCGCGCAACGAGATGCTCGACTGTGCCGTGCTGAACATCGCAGCGCTCCGGCTGCTGCACCCTGACCTCGATGCGCTTGCGGAGCGGATCTCCGCACCGGCCCCAAAGCAGAAGAAGCCACCCGCGAGCGACGGATTCATTCCGCGTCGACAAGATTGGTTGCGAAAGCGCTGAGGGTATGAGTATTCTGACGGCATCGGATGGGGGTCCGTAGCGGTGGGTGGGCGAATGTCGGTGTGGACCCAATCAGATCGCGACCGCTTGGTAGAGGCTATCGCGAGTGGCGTGCGACGCCTGCGGCTCGGCGGGCACGATACCGAGTTTCAAGACCTCGCCGAGATGCGGTCCTTGCTCGCCGAGATGAACAGCGACCTGGACGCCGGCGCCACGCCGTCGCATCGATACGCCGTCATCAGCAAGGACACATGATGAGCTGGCGCGAGCGTATCGTGGACTTCGCCGTGAATCTCGCCGACCCACGCCACCTGGACCGAGCTATCGGCTGGCTGGACCCCCGCCGCCAGGTGTCCCGGACGCAGGCGCGCATCGCGGTAAAGATCCTCAACAGCCACTATGACGCGGCCGGCGACTCTCGTCGCACGCACGGATGGAAGCGCCCAGGCGGCGACGCCAACGCGGTCTCCGGGCTCTCGCTCCAGCGGCTCCGGGATTCGACGCGCCACCTCGTGCGCAACAACGGCCACGCCCAATCCGCGATTCAATCGATCATCGACGACACCGTCGGGTGGGGCATCAAACCGGCGGTGAAGCACGAGGCGTGGACGCGATGGGCAGAGAGCACCGACATCGATGCCGATGGTCGCTGCGACTTCTACGGCCTGCAGCACCTCGTGATGCGCACGATCGTCGAGTCTGGCGAATGCCTCATCCGTCGCCGGTGGCGCCGGCCATCTGACGGTCTCGCCCTGCCGATGCAGCTGCAGGTGCTCGAGCCCGACTTTATCGATACCTCGCAGCATAGGGCATTATCCAACGGCGGCAAGATTATACGCGGTGTCGAGTTCGATGCAATTGGACGCCGCAGCGCCTATTGGCTGTTTCGCGAGCATCCGGGTTCGACGACGATCATGGGAGCGACCTCTCTGCTGACGCGATCGGCACCGGTGCCCGCGAGCGAGATCGCACATGTGTTCCGCATCGAGAGAGCCGGTCAGGTTCGCGGTGCCCCGTGGTTTGCCCCAGTGTTGCTGCGGATCAACCAGTTCGACGAGCTGGCCGATGCCACTCTCATGAAGCAGCTGGTGGCCGCGTGCTTGTCCGTGTTCGTCTCCGACATGACGGGCACCGGAAACTACCTTGGCGATTCAGACGAGGACGACGACAGCTATGACCGCCTCGCGCCTGGGCTGATCAAGCACTTGAAGCCGGGGGAGAGCGTGACGACGATTGACCCGCCGACGGTTCGGGAATACCCGGATCTCGCGACCGTCACGCTTCGCGAGATCGCTGCTGGCGTCGGCTCGACCTACGAGGGCATGACGGGAGATTTCCGACAGCTCCCGTTTTCGGCGAGCCGCGGCTCACGGCTCCAGCACTGGGAGCGCGTGCAGGGGTGGCGGTGGCGCATGCTTCAGCCGCAGTTTCTGACGCCTGCGTGGACGTGGGCGATGCAGGCGGCTGCGTTGATGGGAATGGAATCGCCGCGAACGACGACGTGGACGGCGCCCGGGCTGAAGACGGTCGACCCCGAGAGGGAAGGGCTGGCGGCGAATCGTCTTATTCGCTCGGGCCTGTCGACGCGCTCCGAGATTTTGCGTGAGTACGGCTACAACCCGGCCGACATCATTGACGAGCTCGCAGCCGACAACGAGGAAGCCGACGCGCGGGGCCTGGTGCTCGATTCCGATCCGCGCTACATGACGCAAGCGGGGCAGCTGCAGGGCAGCGAGACGGCGACCCGTTCCGCGGCGAATATGGCGGAGATGCTGGCCGGGCTCCCGAAGGATCTCGTCGACGAGGCGATCAAGATGTACAACGGCAACGGACACGGGGCGGAGTTGCAGTGAATCGCCGCCGCTGGCTTTCTGCTTGCGAGGTTGCGGACTACTGGGGCGTGCACGTCGAAACCGTCTACCGGGCAATCCGCCGCGGAGACCTTGAGGCCCGCAAGTTTCCGACCGGCCGCATTCTAGTTGACGAGACGGTCGCGGCGGAATTCGCGCCGCCGACGCGGCAACAAATCACTACTTAAGACGGCAAGCGGCAACAAGCGGCAACAGGCGCACTTTCGCTTCCCGTAACTCCGATGCTATCCGTGCTGCATGCGGAAGCTCCGGAAGCGCGACGCTGAAAATCTACAGCCGTGGTACGAGTTCCGCGCGCAGGCGGACGAGACGACCGCCGAGCTGCGAATCTTCGGGCCGATCGGCGGCGGGTTCTTCTTCGACGAGGACGCCGTCTCGGCGAAGGACGTCATCGAGCAGCTCGACGCCCTGGACGATTCCGTTACGACGATCCGCGTCCTGGTGGACTCCCCCGGGGGGTCCGTCTTCGACGCGGTGCACATCGCCAACGCCCTGAAGCGTCAGCGCGATGAGTTCAGCCGCAACGTCGAGGTCGACGTCGAGGCACTGGCCGCATCTGCGGCGACGATCATCACGTCCGCCGGCGATCCCGTCCGCATGCCACGCAACGCCCTGATGATGATCCACAACCCCTGGGGTATGGCGGTTGGCGACGCGTCGCTGATGCGCGAGATGGCGGACGTGCTCGACAAGGTCCGCAACCAGATCGTCGCGACCTACCAGTGGATCACGAGCCTGGCGCCGAAAGCCATCCAGGATCTCATGGATGCGACCACATGGATGGACGCGGACGAGGCTGTTGCGAGCGGCTTCGCTACCGAGATTACCGACGCCGTTGCGGTCGCTGCATCTCTCGATGCCGACGCGCTCGAAGAGCTTCCAGAGATTCCCGAGAAGTACCGCGATCGCGTCATGGCGCTCGCCGAAACCGACGACGAAGAGGACGACGACTCTGCCGACGACGAACCGGACGAACCGGACGAACCGACGGCCGACGATGAGCCGGGTGCGCGCGCATCCGTCGACAACCCTAGCGAGGGGAAGATGACCGACACAGAGAAGAAGCAGGCCGAAGCTGAAGCACGCAAGGCCGAGCGCGCTCGCAACCATGCCATCAGGGCCGCCGCGGCCGTGGCTGTCCGCGCGGGTCTCGATCAGGACAAGGCCGATGCCATCATGGCTGAGTCTCTCGGCGATGATGAGCACGAGGGTCTGAGTGCAAACGCCGCCCGGGAAAAGTTCTTCGATGCGCTGGCCGAGAAGTCGGATGCTACCGGCCCGAAGCCGGGGCAGACGGTCGACATCGTCCCGGGCGAGGACGCGAGCGACAAGCGCGTGGCCGGGATCTCCGCAGCGCTGTGGAACCGCGCAGGCGTGACCGGATTGCTCCAGGCAGCCGCGAAGAAGGCCCCCGACGATCCGCGGTTCCAGAATCTCGATCTGGATGGCCGCGAGTTCCGCGGGCGGTCGCTGTACGACTTCGCGCGGGACGACCTCGAGCGGATGCAGCCGGGCGCATCCAAGGGTCACACCCGCATGGAGGTCGCCGGCGCCTTTTTCAACGCGGTGGGCCAGCAAACCACCAGCGATTACGCCGTCGCGCTCGAGAACACGATGCACAAGATCCTCGAGGCGGCGTACATGATCGCGCCGGACACCTGGCGGCGGTTCTGCGGTGTCGGCTCGGTCAGCGACTTCCGCACTCACAACCGCTACCGCACCGGGTACTTCTCCAGCCTGGACCAGATCTACGAGTCCGGGGAGTTCACCAATAAGTCGATTCCCGACGCGGTGAAGGAGACGATCTCGGCGCTGACCTACGGCAACATCCTTGCGTTGTCTCGCCAGGCGATCATCAACGACGACATGGGGGTGTTCAGCCGGGTCGCTTCCCAGGTTGGCCGCGCTGCCGCGCTCACGATCGAATCGGCGGTCTACTCGTTGCTCGGTCAGAATTCGGGGCTGGGCCCGGCGATGAACGACACCGACCCGCTGTTCGACGCCAACCACAGCAATCTCGGCACTGGCGCGGCGATCTCGGTCGCTTCGATCGAAGCCGATCGCGTGGTTCTGGGCTCGCAGCAGGATCCGAACAGCCAGGAGTATCTCGATATCCGGCCGGCCGTCCTGTTGGTTCCGATCGGTTTGGGTGGCCAGGCCCGGGTCATCAATGAGTCGCAGTACGACGTGGACTCCGGCAAGGTCACGAACACCCCAAACAAGGTTGTCGGGCTGTTCGCCGATATCGTCGATACGCCGCGGTTGTCCGGCACACGCCGCTACATGTTCGCGGACCCGGCGACGATGCCCGTCATCGAGGTCGCTTTCCTCGAGGGCGAGCAGATGCCCTACATGGAGATGAAGGACGGCTGGCGGACGGACGGCGTCGAATGGAAGGTCCGCCACGATTTCGGTGTGGCAGCCGTCGAGTTCCGCGGAGCAGTCACGAACGCCGGCCAGTAACCCTACAACACGACAAGGAGAAACGAGATGTCTACCAAATTCGTTCGGCCAGGGGAAACCCTCCCGGTCGTGCTGGCCGGCACCGTCGCTGTCGACGACGTCGACGTTGTCGGCACGGGACTGCTCGGCGTTGCTCTGAGCGCTGGCGTTAGCGGCGACACGATCAACTACGGCATCGAGGGGGTCTGGAACCTCCCGAAGGTGTCGGCCGCGGTCATCGCGCAAGGCGAACAGGTCCTGTGGGACGTGAGCGCCGGGGCCGTGGACGATGACGCGGCAACGCCAGCCGCGGGCGACTTCCTTTGCGGCTATGCCGACGAGGCCGCCGGATCGGGCGTCCTCGAGATCGCTGTCCATATCAACGAGCAAGCGCCGACGGTCACGTAGTCGTAGCGGTCGGAGGATCGGATGGCACTGAAGGCGCTGCGGTTCAACGAGTACGTCTCCGATGGTGAATACCACTGTGTCAGAGAGGGCGACACCTATCCGACCGATGTCGATGAGCCGAAGCGATCCTGGCTCATCGACAACGAATGGGCGGTCGAGACTGGCGCAGCGGCAAAGACATCGAAACCGGAACAGGCCACAAAGGCCACGAAGAAAACCACAAAGCGCCAGAAGAAGAAGTAGCGCGACGCGGGAGGGCTTATGGATCTGAGCGCAGTCCGCAACGTCGCGATCAGGCAGACGTTCCAGGTCCTCGGCACTCCGATGTGCGCCACGCTCCCGGATGGTTCCAGCGTCGATAGCCTCCAGGTCGTTTGGGATGCTGCATTCCTCGAATCCGTCGATCGGAACCGCCAGCTTGGCCGATCTCGGAACCGCCAGCTTGGCCGATCGTTCTGGGTCATGACCGAGGACTTGCCTGACGTGCCCCGCGGCACGCTGTTTGAGGGCCCGGAGCCGCACGGCGGAGACGACAAGACCTGGCGAGCCGATCAGAAGCTCGCCGTCGAGCCCGGCAAGATCCACGTGCTGGTCAATGAGGTGAAGGCATGAGCCGCGCCATCCTGACGATCGATGCTACAGGGCCGCTTGGACTGGCCGACGAGTTGCGGCAGAAGCGCGCGACGATGATTGCCATGAGCCGGGCCGCGAAGTCAGGGCGCGTGCCACTCGTTCAAGAGGTTCGACTGCACCTTGGCGTAAAGGCCACGACTGTCCGGGATCGCATCACCATCAGGTCGCCCAAGATCGGGGCTGACGGCGTTCCGTTCGTTGTATTTGAAGTCGACGGGCAGCCTCTCGACTTGATGGAGTTCCATGCGGTCCATCTGAAGCGAGCCGGCGTTAGGGCCAAGATCGGTGGGCGCACGAAAATATTCCGTGGCGCGTTTATCGCCGAGTTCAAGGGTCGTCGTCGGGCATCAAGGCGGTTGACGAAAGCGCGGTTCAATACGCGGCCCCTCTACGGAGCATCGATTGCCAATGGCGTGGAGGATGAATTCCCTCGTGCGCTCGTGCGGTTCCGCGAGAAGTTCCCCGAAGAGCTGTTCCGTGCGTTGCGCTACGGCAAGCGGAGGCGCTGATGCCATGGACCGGCACGCCCAGCAGCCGAGACCTGATCCTGGACGACGTGGTTGCGACATTGCAGGCGATCACCCGTGCGAACGGCTACGAGGTCGACGTCGTCGAGGTAACGCGCGTCGCCCGCGACATCGAGGACGAGATCATCAACGAGATCGCGCCCTCCGCGTCGCCGCTTCATCAGATCATCGCTGGCCCCGAAGAGCCGAAGTTTGCCGGATCCGACGGGCTCATGGGGTCCACGTTCAAGGTCATCGACTTCATGGTCGCGACGGTCGACGACTTCGAGCGCGCCCTGCGCGATGCCCGCAAAGCGATGGCCGTCGATCGGCGACGCGGCACGCATCCCGACACCGGCGTGGGCTTGGCACTCGATACGCGCCTCGTGCTGGTGGAGACGGCCGAGCAGATCTTCTACCCCAACGAGTACGCCCGTATCGAATGGGACATCGACTACACCTACTTGGAAGAAACCCCGTGAGACGAGGTGATGCATGAGCGCTGAGATCGGATATCAAGGCAAGGCGGTGCTGGTCAAGGAGACCGTCTACGGCACCGCGGTACAGGGTGGCGCCGATACGGCGTTCCCGTTCATTTCCTTGCAGGACGGGAAGAACGTCGAGTTCATCGAAGACAGCAACATCCGTGGCTCGGCGTTCCGCAAGCTGCCGGTCCAGAGCACGAAGCGCTTCACGCCCGGCTGGACGCAGGATGCTTTCTTCGCCGGGTCTCTCCCGCTGCTGCTCGGCCTGCTGTGCGGCGATGACACCACGAGCATCGTGCAAAACGCCGCCGTCCAGACGGTCGGCGGCGACCATCTGTTTGTTCCCCAGGGCAGCAATGTCGGCTACTCCGCGACGCTCGCGCGCCTGCTCGCCGGAGTCTCCGCGGTCAAGGAGTTCCCCGGCTTCAAACCCATGCGCATCGAGCTGACCGTCTCGATCGGCGGGCAGCTGCAATTCACCGTATCGGGCCCGGCGCAGAACCTGATCAACACCGGCGCGACGAACACGACAGCCTCGATCGCTGCGGCGACCTATGACGATCCCTACGAGCTAATCCCCTACCACGCCATGACGGTGTGGTTCGACGATGAGGACGGGGGCGCCTTCAGCGCCAGCGAGAAGATCCACGTAGAGCAACTCAGGTTCGCGTGGGAACGCGCCTACAAGACGGTGGCCGGTGCGGCGTCGCAGCTGATCCGTGAGTCGGTGCCGGACAACTTCGTGATGACCGAGTTCTCGTTCACGCGGCCGTTCGAGGAGAGCCTGCAGGACGAGACCGACTACCTCACGCCGACGTCGAAGCGATGCAAGGTCCAGTTCTCCGGGTCGCTGCTCACGAACGGCGACGCGGGCCAGAACAACGAGATCAACCTGTTCCTGCCGTCGCTTCGCATCGCACAGAACCCCGACGACGTCGGCGGACCCGGCGCTGTCACGCAGGCCCTGACGTTCACCCCCGGCGAGACGGACACGGCGCCCAACGACATGAACAGCCAGGTGGTGCCGCACGTCATCGTTCGCAACGAGCAATCGACGGCCTACGTGTAGGCCAGGGAGGAACCCCATGAAGGACGGACACAAGGCACGGATCGACCCGCAGACGGGCAATCCGATGTACGACGACAAGGGCGAAATGCAGACCGAGCCGATCCCGAAGGATTCCCTGCCGAAGCCCGCGGCGAAGACGAAGGCGACGGCGGCGACCGAGCCGGATGCCGGCAAGGGCAAGGGCGGCAAGACGAAGGCGAGCACCTCATGAAGTACCGGATCGGCAAGGACGGCCGCGTCGACGTCGGTGGATTTCACGTGATTCTCGACGAGGAACAGAACCTCGGCGTATGGGTGCAGCCGGGGGCGATTACGCGGGTGCAGCGCTTGCAAGACCAATGGCAAGAGCTGGCCATGAATAGCAAGAAAGCCATCGCCGCGAAGCTGGGCAAGCCCGTCGAGGACCTGGAAGACAAAGACCTCGAAGGCTTCGATATCAAATACACGTGCGATTTCGTCGAGGCTCTCTCTTCGGTGGTCAAGAGCTGTTTCATTCGCTGGGACGAGGGGCTCGTGGAGTTCGACGGCGTCGGCCCTGTCGCGGCTGACCACAAGATTTCCGATGGGGTCACCGCACAAGACCTCTGGATTGACCACTTGTGCGAACACGACGTACCCACGGCCTTCCGGATTCTCGGGGCAGCGACCGGGCGTGTTCGGGCACTGGAGGGAAACTCGCAGGGGCCGTCCGCTGGTACTGGCGCTACGGACGAGGCGCAGCAAGCTGCGGCGGCCCCGGAATCGACTGCGACCGCCGTCCCATCGATCGAAGACCCGGAGCACCAAAAACCCTCTGCCGGCATCGCGGCGGTGCCGGCGAGCCCTGCGTAACCCTGACGGAGCGACCATGTCCACTCGACAACTATGGAGGGTCGCTCGATCTGGACAACGTCGGCACGTTCTGGCTGCTGGAAACGCTCGGCGATCCCATCAGTGTGGACATGTGGGGCAACGCGACGACCTGGCTGCACACACAGCTCGGCCAGCACCTGGTCGTCAACTCCATCGACCCGCGGGAGCTCGGGTGGCGCCTGCCGATTCTTCTGTCCGCGTCGCGACTGTGGCAGCGGGAGCGTCAGGATGCGCTCGCCAGATTCAAGAGCGACCAGCGCACCCACTGAGGGAGCGCCATGGTTGACGACAAGCGCGTCGCGAAGTTCATCATCTCGCTCGACGAGCAGGGCGCTCGCATCGATGAGTTCGCCGCGCGTGCGAACCAGTCGTTGGAAAAGGCCGGCAAGGGCGCCGGCGGCTTCGCGGACATCCTCAAGACGGGGATCGGTACCGCCGCAGGGTTCTTGGCGGCGAGGGCGCTGCCGGCGATGGGGCGGGCCATCTCCGACGCGGTCAACCGGACCTCGGAAGTCGCATCACTACAGACCGGCTTCAAAAACCTGACGGCGGCGCAGGGCCTCAACGCCGACGTGATGATCACGAAGTTGCGTCCGGCGATGCGGGGCCTCATCTCCGATCAGGATTTGATGCAGTCGACCAACACCGCCCTGACGTTGGGGATCGTCCAGTCCGAGGATCAATGGGCGAACCTCTCCGGCGCGGCGCTGAAGCTGGGGCGTGCGGTGGGAATCACGGCCACCCATGCGCTGGAGTCGCTGTCGATCGGCCTCGGTCGCCAGTCCAAGCTCGTGCTCGACAACCTTGGCGTCATCGTCGATGCGGAAGGCGCCTATGCCCGCTACGCCGCGAAACTTGGCAAGGCCGCGTCCGAGCTCAGTGAGGCCGAGAAGAAACAGGCGTTCCTCGAAGAAGCGACGAAGAAGATCATCGAGACCGCCAACCGCGCCGGCGAGGCGCAGCTGACACTCGGTGACTACGTCCAGCGGGGCACGGTCATGCTCAGCAACTGGACCGACAAAGTCCTCACCGGGATCAACGAGAGCCCGCGCTTCAACTCCGCCCTTCAGACAATGGCGGGCCTGTTCTCCGATAACGAAGGGTTTGGGGATGATTTCGCCGACGTCCTGGTCGAGATAGCGGAAAGCGGGGCAGATGCAGCGCTCGTTATCGCAAGGATCATCGACAAGCTCGCTGGCCTCGAGGAGAAGCTGCCCGTCCTGAAAGCCTTTGGCCTCGTCGCCGCCGATGCTCTGAAGCTGCCGGGAGAGCTCGCGTATGTGTTCGGGCTCGTCGAAAGGTACGGAGACGCCGTCAAGTTGAGCGCGGCGGGGCAGCAGGAATTCCTGGACATGCTGGCCCAGACGGGCCCGGTGGCGACGACTGTCCGACACGAATTGAAGCAGACCTATGACGAATTCGAGAGGGACTCAAAGCTCCACGGCGATCATGCCGACAAGGTCAAACTCAGTCAGAAGGCGCTGGAGGCCCTCGCCTATAAGGGCCTCGATCCGACGCTGGCGCGGTTGCAGCAGCTGACCGATTTGGGTGCTGGCAAGCTGGCTCCGTTCATCGAGGAGTTGGCTAGTGACACGAGAGTCGCCTTCTGGCGGCTGGTGCAGTTCGACAACGCGCTCGCAGGCATGGTCACTGGCCCAGCCGCTGGTGCCCCTGAACTCATCGACAGCCTCGACCGCGCCATGGAGCGCTACGGCGTTCGGCTGCCCGACGTGAGCCGAGAAATGGCCCAGCTGAACATGCTGTGGGAGTCGGGCAAGGTGCCGGCGAAGCAGATGGCCGAGATCGTGCAGCGCCAATGGGAGGAGCTCGATCGGCTCGGTGTGCTGACGCCGGAGGTGAAAGAGCAACTCAAGCTGCTGGCCGCAGAGACCGGCAAGGCGGCGGGCCAGACAGTGGATTGGAACAGCGCCCTCCTGGATGTCTTCGACACGATCCGCACCGGCAAGCAGTGGCTCGACAACCTGATCGGCTCTGTCGTGAAGTTTTTCGGTTCGTTGATCAACGGGCAGGGTCCGCTCAGCGCCTTCCAGTCTTCGCTTGGCGGGATCGGTGGCCTGCTGGGCAGCATCGGCGGCACCGGCGGCGGGATCGCGGGAAACGTCCTCGGGGCGCTCGGTGCAGGCGGGCCGCTGGCTGGCCTCTTCGGCGGAGGGGCTGCTGCTGCGGCGCCGCCGGTAGCTGCTGCTGGCGGAGCTGCGGCGTGGGGGTCGGGGGCTGCGCCAGCATACGCCTCGATCTTCCCGGGAGCCGGCACTGCAGCGACCGGCGGCGGGATCTTCGGTGGGCTTGGCGGCGCTCTCGGGGGGCTCTTCAGTAACCCACTCACGGGGATCGCCGCGGGCGTCGGGCTCGGAGGTTTCGGGCTCTACAAGCTCCTGACGAAGAGCACGAAGGAAGCGCGCACGGAGCGGCAGACCGACATCTTCGGGGCTTTCAAGGTTCCGAAATCTGTCCTCGACAGCCTCGCCGAACTGAGCATCAAGGCGACAAAGGCGGGGCGCGAGTTGCCGGATACGATCGCGTCGATCGTCGGTTTCGACGACGTCATAAAAGCTACTGGAATCACCACGGCTTCGCAGTTCTCGTCCGCGATGAACAAAGGAGACGAGGCGATCCAGCGGTTCAAGGAAGGGCTCATCACCGGCGCCGAGGCTGCCGAGTTCTTCGGGACCGATTCCCTCGGAATTATGCAGAAGGCTGCGCATGAACTCGGTGGTACGGCCGTCGACGAGTTCGCCCGCATGATCGACAAGGCGAAAGAGGCGGGCGTCAAGATTCCGGAAGAGTTCGCCCGCATGGCGAGCTTGTCGAAGGACGAGATAGCGGGGATCGCCGACGCGCTCGGCGCGGCGCTATCGAGCAACGCGGACGCGGTGAACCGTTTCGCCAGCTCGTTCACGGAGGGGCTGGGCGGCGATGCGGCGAAGCTGCTGTCGTCCCAGTTCAACAGCACAGCCGCCGAGATGAGAGCCGGGGGCGCGGGCATCTTGGAGATCCTGGAGAAGTTCAAGCCGACACTGGATGCCGCCAACGAAGCTGGCGTTGGGCTCGGCGGGCAGTTCGCGTTCCTCCAGACTCTCTCTTCAAAGCTCGCGGATGAGGGCGTCGCGAAGCTTGTCGATCGTCAGGGCGCGCTCAATGACATGCTGCGCAATACGTCCGACCTAGGACTGCTCGATCAGAAGACGTTCGACCTCTTCGCGCGGAACGCCGTCCAGGGGTTCGACGACCTCTCCGAGTCCCTCGGAAGCGGCAACCTCGCGCTTCGGGTACAGGGGCCGCTGCTCGCGGGGCTGCGAGACATCGCGGCCCAGTACGGGTTCAAGCTCGACGATGCGACGCAGGCGATCATCAATCAGGCTGGCGAGCTGGGCGCGATCCCCCCGGAGGCTGAGCCTATTAATACCATTCTCGGCGACATGCGTCTCATCCTGCTCGGCATCGCGGAAGTGTTCGGCGTCGACCTGCCCGATAGCGTCAAGCGGTTCAGGGATCGTGCTAAGGACCAGGCCGATAAGGCGGCCAAGGACGTCAAGGATCCGATGACTGGCGCCGCGAAGGAGATACAAGATGCGTTCGACGATCTGAAGTTCGACGGTTTCGATGTGATTCGCCACCGCCGGGAAGATCGGATTCCGCACCTTGCCGGCGGCGGCATTGTCCAACGCCCGACGTTCGCGCTTCTCGGCGAGTCGGGTCCAGAGGCGGTCGTTCCCCTATCCCGCGGAATCGGCGGCAACATGACCGTCACCGTTCGCTTCAAGGGCGCCAACGACTCCCGGACGGCCAAGCTCCTGAAGTCACTCCTGCAGATCGACGTCGAGCAAGGCATCTCGGCGAACCGCGCGGAGGCGTTCGAGTAATGCCCCGGATCGCACATCTGACGGCAGAAGTCGGCGATCTCAGCGAGTGGGACGCCGTCAATACAACGGGGACCATCAACCCGGGCGCCACCAACGCGGCGGCCATGGGTGGAACGCGGTGGGGGTGGTCGATTCCCATAAGCGGCACGGACACAGCGATCTTCCGAAAGGTGATCATCTGGACCACGCGCACGATCCGTTGCCGTTTCGCCTTCGACCCGAACAGCGTCTCCCTCGCCGACGCGGTCACGCGCGTTATAGCGAGCGTCTGGAACGCGACAGACGGCAACGTCGCGCAGGTGTTCTTCCAGGATTCCGGCGGCTTCTCGATTGCCCTGAACTACCAGCAAGACGGCGGTGGCGGGACGAACACCACGTTCGTTTCGCTGTCCGATGCCGTTCACACCATCGAATTCGAGATTAAAAGGGCTTCATCGGCAACGGCCTCCGATGGTCATGTGAAGTTCTGGGTCGACGACGTGCTCGAGGACACCGACACCGGGCTCGACATCTGGGATCTGGGGCGCCCGACGGAGGTCCGACTTGAATGGGCCACCAACAACAACGCTGGCGATTCCGGGACGCTGTACTTCGACGAGCTGTTCGTCAACAACGATGGCAACCCGATCGGCCTCGTGTGGCTCCCGACGGTGATGGCGAAAGAGAGCTTCGACGGCGGACTCTCGCACCTGTCGCTGCAAAGCCTCGGCGGCGGAAGGATCAGCGCAGAGACCGCCGCGGCGCTCGCCGGCTCCAAGCGCGGCGTTGAGTTCGACGCCGGCGCCGCGGGGCCGTTCGTGGGCGAGGACTTCGTGCACTTCTGGAACACCGATGTGCTGCGGTTCCGGATCCATCTCAACGCCAACAATGTGAGCCTGGCCGATACGAATGCCCGCGGGGTGTTTCGCACCTGGAGCAACGGAACAACATCGCTCGATGGCATCGAGATCAAGGACGATAGTGGCTACCAGCTGCGCGCGTTCCTCACCGGGGACACGGTAGGGGTAACCACCGACTGGTACTCCATCACGGCCGACGGCGACCACGTCGTTGAGGTCGAGATCACCCGCGCCAGCTCGGCGGTCGCGGCCGATGGAACGCTGAAGCTCTGGATCGACGAGGTGCTCCAGGAGACCGTCGGCAGCATCGATCTGTTCGACCAGCTTCGCGCCGATCGCTGGCTGATCGAGTGGGCTGGTGGCAATGCTGGCGATTCCGGTTCGGTGTATATCGACGAGATCGAGGTCCGCGACAAGTCGCGCCTCATCGGCTCGGCGGTAAAGGCTGAGCGCGGCTACGTGGCCGTGACGATGGACGGGCTCGCCTACGACTACATCGACGGCACCGGCTCGCGGCAGGACAACCTTGGTAGCTCGCCCTCGACGTACAGCTTCCAGTCCTACGAACGGCCGCCGGACGACGACCCGGACGTGGTCTTCACCATCACGTGGCAGGACGCGAACGGGGTGGTCAATAGGACAGAGACGTTCTTCGCCGGCAAGATCACGCAGATCAAGCAGGAGACGCTCGAGCCGGCGAGGGTCAGCATCTGGACGATCACTGTTGCCGACCAGCGCCACGAGCTCGCACGCAAGCTGCTGAACGGCACGTTGGGCCCGGGCAACCGCGCGGACCAGGTCGTGTCCTGGGCGCTGGGCGCCTCGGGCCTCACCGCGGCCGGCTGGACGCTGCAGGCGGACCAGGGCGAGGTCGTCGACGGCAAAATCTTCAACGATGCGCCCATGAACGAGGTGGTCGACTACGCGGCGAACCAGGGCGGGATGATGGTCTGGAGCACCTACGACAAGGTGCTGCACATGCGCAACCCGGACACATTGCAATCCCCGCACGAGATCGACCGTGAATCCCCGGGCCACTGGCACAGCCACGACTTCGCCTGGGACCGCGGCGCCATCATCAACTGGATCAAGGGAACCGGCACGGGCAACTTCAAGGCGCGGATCGCTCAGGACGCTGCATCGCAGGCCCAATACCACCTCCGGGAGAGCGCGCTGTCCTACAGCGTTGATCAGGCGACGCTTGTGCAGAACGCCATCAATCGGATCCTCGCCGCCCGCAAAGATCCGCTGATCACCGGGTCCATCGACAGCGACTATGACCGGCTGCAGATCGGTGAGAACACGCTGGTGATCGACCTCGACCGGGGGCTTCGGGACGTGCCGGTCAGGATCGCCGGACTGTCGTGGACGGAGGAAGCGCCCGGGGAGTGGCGGACTACCGTCAGGTACACGAACGACGAGATCCTGGCGTCGATCAGGTTCCGGGGGGAGAGCGTGCCGCCGCCATGAGATCCGTCGCTCGCATCGGCTCGTTTTGGGACGTCGAGAAGCGCGTCATCCACAGGGGCCTGGTTTCCAACCCGGACACGCTGGTCACGGCGGGAACGGACGAATACATCGGGCAGATCCGCTACAACGCCGGCAGCGGAATCGTGCGCCTCGGGCTCCAGTCCACGTACAACCCCGGAATCGTCAACCAGGCGTTTGCTCTGTTGCTGATGTCGCGCAACGCCCTGACGGTGGTACGCGCGCTCAACGGCACGGACGCCGGCGAGGACGTCGGCATCAACGATTCCGGTACCAACAGGGTGGAGATTTTCTCGACGCTGTCCGGCGATCCCGGCCGCTGGGAGATCGACAACGAGACCAAGAGCGTCGACTTCACGATCACCGGCAACGCCGACGGCGCCCGCTGCATCGTCGCTTTCTGGGGCGGCTCGATCGGTTCTCCGGTGACGGACTCGATCATGGACGCGCTGTACTGGGGGCAGTCCGAGCTCGACTCGCAGATCGACGTGCTGGGGATGCCGGCGCTGTACGAGGTGTGGCTGTCGCCGCAGATCACCGACGGGATGGTCAACGACATCGCGGCGGGGAAGGTCACGGAGAGCGCGACGCTCGGGTTCATCCACCCGAGCTACACCGACGCGAGCCGGCGGCCGAACGTGCTACGGAAGGCTGGCGGCGATCTGGCGGTTGCGAACGTGTTTGACAAGAGCGCGGACAGCACCGATGCCATCACGGAGTCGGCAACCAAGAAGTTTGCGGCAGAGTCCGGTGCGGACGTGACCTCGGCGCACCAGGCGGCGACGATCGCCGGTCAGGGAGCGCTGGCGACGAAGAACGACTTCGATGGAGTACCAGACGGTAGCAGCTTCAAGAAGGTCACCGCCGTCAACGGATCAAATCAAATAACCACCAGCAGCATCGCGTCGGAGGCCGTGGGCAACGCCAAGATCAGCACGACGGATCCAGTCCAGCGGTCACGCATCGACGACAACGCTGTCGTCGGGCGCCACTTCGACGAACAGGTGGTCGACGAATACCAAAACATGGGCTCGGGCCTCAGCGACGGGCAATGGGACAACCTGGAGGTCTGATGGAAGCGTTCGTCGTCAACTACGTTCACGGGCGCCGGGGGCCGTCGTCTGCGGTTCTTGTGCGGAACACGGACGGGGACATCGCCTTAGGGACGGTCTGGTTTGCCGAGGTCACCGACGATCCTCCGGTCACCGGCGTGGCCGCCCAGGAGTGGTGTCAGGCGCACGCCCGGAAGCTATGGAACGGGCTGATGGTGGCAGAGGACGACGGCATTTATCCGGGGTGGGCGAAACATCCGCATACCGAAGCCGTGATGCTGGAACGGGCCAAAGAGAATGCGGGGTGGGACTGAGCCTGATGGTGGGGACCGGAAAGGCCGAGAGGCATGGGTCAAGAGTCGAACGACAGCCACGCGCTGGTCATCTCCTGGGCGCTGTTTTTTGCGGCGCTCGTGGTGGGTGCACTGTGCGTGAGCAACGGAGATGCGCACCGGGTCGGCCTTGCGCCGGGTCAGGCAACGCCAGCGCAGGTCGAGGAAACGGCCGCCGAACTGGAGAGCTTGATGAGGGCCGAGGGACTTCCAGAGAACGAAATTCGGGCGGTCATGTTGAGGCACAGATGCAAGTACCTACCCGACGAGGAGGGCTGTGATGGAGCGGAAGAGGGTGAAGGTCGGTAAGAAGGGGCGCGAGGTACTCAAGCGGATCGCCGACGAGTACGAAGCGGGGACGCTACGTTCCCATCGAGACGGCGGGTGCAGTCAGGAGTGCGAGGACCTGTGCGGTTCGCACGGTGGCTGCCGACTGTCCGGTAAGACCGTCTGTCTTTGCGAAGACGGCGAAACTTTCATCCTCGATCCATAGGAACCCATGCAAACGATCCCTGACGCGCTACTGCCGGTCATCCAGCTCGGTGCCTTCGGTTTGCTCTCGCTCGGATTCATCTGGTCGCTGACCAAACTCATCCCGATGTACTTCGAGACGGAGCGGGAGCGGGCCAAGCAGCGAAGGGAGACGGCCGAAGCGTTCGTCGGCGCGCTCGAGCGTTCGAGGGAATACCACCGCCAAGACTCCGACCTGCTGCGGGGTGCGATTGATGCGATGGTCACTACCTTCAGCGCACGGATCGCTGACCTGGCGCTTTCCGTCGAACGCAACACGATCGCGCACGTAGCGTCAGCCAAAGGACTCGACCCGCAGGAAGCCCTCGACAAGTTCGGCAACGGTGGCAAAGGAGACAAGACCCGATGAGCGACCAACCCGATTTGAGAGACGTGGTGCTGGGCCTCTCGCACAAGGTCGAGAAGCTGGCCGACGAGAAGGTCGCCAAGCCCGTGAACCGATGGGCGAGCCGCAAGTTTCTCGTCGCCGTCGTCGGCTCGGCCTCGTTGGTGCTCGCCGACGTCAACGGCGTGAAGCTCTCGCCCGAGACACTGGCTTCGATCGTCACGCTCGCCGGTCTGTTCATCGGCGGGGAAGCATTCATCGACAGCAAGGGACGCTAACGAAACCGCGTCACAACGCCAGGAGAAGGCAGATGGCCAACACCCTTTACGACCCATTTAAGCAAGGCCTGCTGGACGGCGGGGTTGCGCTCGCTTTCCAGAGTGGCGGCAACGTCATCAAGATCAGCCTGATCGACGGGGCCGACTACACGTTCAGCGCTGCGCATGACGAGTACTCGGGCGGCGCGCGCGACGTGCCTGCTGCAGCCATCGTCGCCGAATCCGCGCAGCTCGGCTCGCCGACGATCGTGAGCGGCGTTTTCGATACGGCCGACTGGACCTGGTCGGCCGTCACCGGAGACCCCGCGGAAGACATGATCCTGTGGGACGACACCATAACCAACGATTTGCCCGTTGCGTTCTACGACACGGGCATGACGGGAATGCCGGTCACGCCCAACGGCGGCGACATCACCGGGACTGTCAACGTTTCCGGCTGGTTCGCACTCTAGGGAGGGAAGGAAACCGATGGCAAAGCACAAGGAAGTTTGCGCAGGATGTGGCGCGAAGGCGGACGAGCACCCCTACATCGGCGTGATGCACAAGAGCAAGGACGCCGACTACCCGCAGGCGAAGCTGTTCACCGACCTGGGGAGCAGCCAGCATTCGGCGCACGCGGTCTGTGAGGAATGCTGGCGAGATCCGGAACACCGCACGACGGAAAAGCACCGGCTGCCGATGCACTTCTATACCCGTGAGGGCGCCGTGCTCGCGATGGAGAAGGCCGGCACCTACGGGCAGACGCAATGAACAAGCCCTGGGGCGCGATCGACCCGAACAGCGACCATCAGCTCTGGTCGCATTGGACGTTCCGTGTCGTTGGCGGTCGCGTCGTCCCCATGAAGGATGTTCGGGAAAACACCGCAAGCTGGCTGCGGTGCAAGTTCGGGTCTGTGGGTCAGGCGAAGGTTTCGCTCGATGCGGTCGGTGCCTACATCATCGAGGCGCGGGTCGAAGGCGTCGACGCGCACGATCCGGGCGTGGCTACATCCGTTCGCAAGGACTTCGCCAGTTTCGTGTCACAAGGCTGGGGGCCACTCGCGATCGGTGGCGTCACGGTGAAGATCCTTGCCGGCGATCTCCAGGACGGACAACCACGACAGCAACTCGTAGTGCTTGACGGGCGACTGGGAGGATAGGACGTGAGCTACGGCACGGCCGACTTGAACCAGGTGCTCGTATGATCACCGACGACGGCATCTACCCGCCGCAAAACTGGCTGAACGGCTACGGCAATCCCTTCCCGCCGGCGAGAGGTCAGTGGGCCGTCGATCCGATCTTCGGCGAACGCTACAAGCGGATCACGGATTGCGTAGCCGATGGGCTGCCGTCCGCTGCGATCGAGTACATCAACAATTGCGCGATCACGGCGGATAACCAGTGGCTTCGGTTCACGACCACCGTGGGGTCCGAGCGCATCATCAACCTGGCCACCGGGGAGATCCGTTTCTGCCCGAACGGCTCATCCGGCTCCGGCATCTGGGCGGACCCGGCGAACGCCGACGACTTCATCTTCATCGGCCCCGTAAACCAGCCGAGCTTGCGCCGCTTCCATATCTCGACGGGCAAGGTCGACATCGTTGCGGACTACTCGGCGTTGACCGCGCAGATGAGCGCGGGCAAGGACTACGTCACCTTCGATGGCCGGTACGTCTCATGTAGCGACCACGCGCCGCACGGGGACGCGGGCGTCTGCTACATGCTCGACACGCACACGGGACAGGTCGTCTCGACGTTCGACACCCATGCGCCGCCGTTTTTCCCCGGCGCGGTATTCGATGCGAATATCAGCCCGTGCGGGCGCTACTGGTGGGCGCAGGTCAACGTCGCGCATTCGATCAATTCCAAACCCCCGTGGTCCGAGACGTGGACGACGGAGCCGACGCCGCGCCGCGTGTTCTCCTGGGAGGACGTGTTACCGGTCGGCGGACATAACACGGTGACGGTTGACCGGGCCGGCCGCGGCTGGAAGGTCATGCAAGCGACGGGCGGGGCCAATGGCGACAACCACGTTTGGCGCTTCCCTGCGGACGGCGGCGACCCGGAGCGCATCGTTCAGATGGGCTGGTTCAACAACCCGGATCAGCTCGGCTGCGCGAATTGGGAGAGCTATCTCGCCGGGCACTCGACGCCGGTGGACGACTACGTCTGGTACTCGTGCCAGCCGGGAGCCCGCGACGGCGATCCGGCGCACGGATGGAAGCCGTATTACGCGGAGCTCATGCGGTTCAAGATCGACGGTTCCGAGCCGCCGCAGCGGCTTTTGCATCACCGCTCCAGCCAGTTCGTCCCACAGTTCGGCTATTGGGCGAAGTGCAAGATCAGCCCCAGCTATGACGGCAAGGTGTGCGCCTGGTCGTCCAACTTCCGCAGGCTCGACACCGAGCCTCAACTAGAGGGTCGTTACGCAGACGTGTATCTGTCGGGGGCCCCACAAGGAGCGGTAAAGATGGATATCGATACCTTTGAGCAATTCTTGGTGGACGCGGGCGTTGCGTATACGCGCCAAGATCCCGTTCCGCCGTCGAGCGGCGTGAAGGGAACGCTGACGTTCGCGGACGAGGACGGCAGCGACACCCTTGTTGCCAAGTTCGATGAAGTCACCGGCAAGTTCGAGAACGTCGACGCGCAGTAGGTGATCTGTGGCAATCGTCCACGAGTGGGACATCACGCCGGTCAACTCGAACAGCGGCGACATCACTGTTGCCCTGGACGCAGCGGCCGCGAGCGGGCAGCGTGTTTGGATCATCCTGTCCGCCACCTCCCCGACGACCACCTGGTCTGAGGGCGGCGGCACGTGGACGGAATTATACGACAACAACGGGCACGCGGCCTTCTTCAAGGACATCGGCGCGGCCGAATCCGATCCGGTATTCACCCCGTCCAACAGCGAGCGCACCTGCGCCCTCGGCGGGGCCATCTCTGGACACGACACCGGCACCGCCCCGGTCGCGGCGAATGAGGCGGTGGGGACCAGCAACGCACCGAACCCGCCCAACAGCGACTCCCCCAGCGGGACCGCGGAGCGGTACTACGCCGCCTGCTACGCGGTCGCGTTCGGCGGAAGCGGCAGCTACACGGAACCATCCGGGTACAGCACGGTCATCCACACCGAGACCGGAGGGGCCGGGAACGGATCAGGGGGCGGCGTCGCGCACCTGATCAAGACAACCGACGATGCCGAGCTGGAGAACCCCGGCGCGTTCTCGATGGGCTCGGTCAACAAGGACTGGTCCGCCCGCACGATCATGTTCGAGCCGGCGGGCCTTGCCGTCACCGGCGGAACCATCGGCAGCGGCTCGACGCTCTTTGCGCCGAGTGTAGCGGTGGGTGCTGTTGGGGTAACGGGTGGCACGATCGCGTCGACGGTCACCCTGTTTCCGCCGACCGTCAGTCAGGGCGCGCAAGCCATCACCGGGGGGCATGTGTCGAGCACGTTGGCCTTGTTTGCCCCCAGCGTGAGCCCGGGCCCCGTGTCCGTGACCGGCGGCACTGTCGCTGCCGGTGCGGCGCTTTTCGCCCCGACGGTGATACCGCAGCCGGTCTCGGTTGTGGGCGGACACGTCTCGACGACCGCTCAGACCTTCCCGCCGAGTGTGGCCGTCGGTGCCGTGGCGGTAACCGGCGGAACGATTGCGGCGACGAGCAGCCTGTTCCCGCCGAGTGTCAGTCTCGGAGGCACTGTCGTCGGCGGCCACGTATCGAGCACGGCGCAGCTTTTCCCGCCGGCGGTTGCTGTCGGAGCGGTGTCCGTCACGGGGCCGACGATCGCCGCGGGCACGGCGTTATTTGCTCCGAGTGTGGCGACCGGCCCGGTCGCGGTCGTTGGCGGCACGGTTACTCCCGGTTCGTCGCTGGCCGCACCGAGCGTTACGCCGGGGCCGGTCGGCGTTGTCGGCGGGCACGTCTCGACAAGCGCCGCGCTCTACGCCCCAGCGGTTACACCCGGCTCTGTTCCGGTCGTCGGCGGCACGATCGCGTCGGGGGTCCAACTGTTTCCACCGCTGGTTGGTGTCACGTTAGTGACGGCCGGCCTTGGCGAGCATACCTCCATCCTGATCGATCCGAGCGCAACCTCGATCGTCATCGCTGCCTCAGCGACTTCCATCACCATCGACGATTCCGAAACGGAGCTCCAGTAAATGTCGACTGTCCTGAAGGTGAAGCGGAACGACACGCGCCCGAGCGGTGTAATGACTCTGAACAATCCACACGAGCCGGACGAGACGCCTACGCCCTACGATCTGACCGGCAATCAGGGCGTCTGGATGAACGTGCACCTTTCGGGTGGAACGGTGTTCCAGAAAGCGATCACAGCCGTCGCACCGCTCGACGCGGGCGGCGTGCGGATCGACTGGGTGCCCGGCGATTGGAACACCCTTGTCGCATCTCCCGATCAGCCGCTGGCGCGGGGTGTCGTCGAGCACGTTTTCGAGATCGAGGTGCTCGACGCCGCCGGCGAACGCATCACCTTCCCCAACGATCGCGAGGGCTACGTGCTGCGCATCGCTCCGGATATCGCGGACAACAATCCATGATCGGCGTCCTGCACTGGCGCGAGCTCGTCGAAGCGATCGCCGGGCCCCACGGGCTCGACGTCGACCTGGTGCTCGCGATGATCGCCCAGGAGTCCAGCGGCCGCCCCGGGGCGATGAACCCGGAGCCCCAGTACCGCTGGCTCGTGCGGTGGGACACGGGCGAGCCGTATCCAACGACGGACGTTCAGGCCCGCGCCAAGATCCCGCCGGCGGAGTTCCCCCATCCGCCGGGAACGGATCGGGATGCCGAGTTCCTGGGTCAGCAGGCGAGCTGGGGGCTGTTGCAGGTGATGGGAGCCGTTGCGCGGGAGCGCGGTTTCCGGGGAGCCGACTTCGGTGATTTGTGCGAGCCGTGGCGGGGCGTCCATTACGGCGTGCTGCATCTGGTGTATCTGCGCAAGCGATTCGGGTCCGGGGACGATCTGCTGGCCTGTTACAACGGCGGCCCGGCGGCGAAGGGCAAAAACCGCAGCTACGTGGCATCGGTCCACACGCATCTCGCCGAGATCACGGAGGGGTCCGCGTGAATCGCGTCGACGTGACAAGGTTCGGGGCGGATTGCACCGGCGGCAACGACGCGGCGCCGGCATTTGCCCGGGCATATGAACGGGCAGCCTATCTCGGTGCCGACGTCTATGCGCCCGAGGGCATCTACGTTTTCTCCGGCAGCAACCGTTTCGAGCTTTCCGCGCCCCATGTCGGATTCTTCGGCGACGGCATCGGCAAAACCGTCCTCAAGCTGGCGCCCTCGATATCCGATGCCGACATGATGGCCGCTCCAACGCTGATACTCGTCAAGGGCTGGCTCAACAGTGGAGGGTACGCGACGAATGTCGTGCTCCGGCACTTCTCCATTGATGGCTCCGGCGACACGCAGGACTACTCCGCGCCCGCGACGGCAGCGATCAACGCCTTCCAGGTTCAGCGCGGCGGGGTCTGCGACGTCGAGGTGTTTAATTGGTATGCGCCCGTAACACCAGGGCAGGAGTCGGCTCTGATTCACCTCGTCGACTCGCCGCAATCGGCAATTCGCCGCTGCATCACGCGGAGCTCTCCCGAGTCTCAGGGCGCGCGGCTCTCTGGTCAGCAGCTCGGGAGCTGTTATGGCGGTCGGATCGTCGACCATTTCTCCGACGGATGCATGAGCGCCGCGGTCATGTGGCAGGTCATCGGCGGCTCGATTCTCTCGTGCGAAGCGCGCCGATCGAGATACAACGGCATCGACGTTGAGGATTGCCGCGGCGGATACGTCGGCGGCGGATCGATCGTTTCAGAGAGCACTCTCGCCGGTATCCGCTTTGCGGAATCCCAGAACTGCACGGGCCAGGGCATTGTGTCCTTCAACAACGCCGGCGCGGGAATACTGCTTTCGGGCAAGGCCAGCGACGGCGGCGGCTCGGTCGGCGTGATCCTGACGGCGAATCAGTGTTTCGACGATCAGGCGACGCCCACGCAGTCCTGGGGCGTCGAGGAGATCGAGGCTGCGGACTGGAACGTGATCCACGGCAACCGGCTTGTTCGTAATGTCATGGGTCCGAAGAGTCTATCCGGCCCGAACACTCTCGCTGAGGGCAACGTGGAATTCTAGGCGCGCGCAGCGGATGGAGGAAGGCATGAAAGTGACCCTAGACGTCGAGCAAGGATTGTGGATGTCGTTCCTTATGCGAGCTCACGAGGAGAACGTCTCTCCCGACGATGTGGTGAGCGCATGGCTGCGGCGAGCGACCCGTCAGAAGCGGACGCTGCTCCCGGGCCTCGAGGAACGCTCCAAGGTGCTGGAGATGAAGCGATGAACGAACTCGACGACCTGCTGGCGCTCCCGGTCAATCCGTCGGTCAGGATCGGCAGGGCGGAGACCGGAAGCTACAAGAACCCCGGCCGCCTGCTGGTGCGCACGGCGGATGATCGTGTCGGTTGGGCTGTCTGGTACTACCTGCTCGGGCACGGCTGGCAGGTTGGCGAGGTCACTCGGGGAAATCAGGGCACCGCACTCGTGCTGGACTTCAAGCCGGACAAGTCGCTCGGCATCAATCCGACGATCGCGGACTACAGCCGTGGGCTTGTCACGGCGGCCGACGTTCACCACGCCGAGAACTTCGGCATCTTCCTCGTCTCGCCCGGTGGCGGGGAACGTTCCGCCGTCTGGTGGTGCCTGAACGACAAGTACGTGCCCGTCGATCCGGCAACTGGTGGGCCGCCGTGGGTGCTGCAAGCGAATGGCGTTCCGAAGAAGGCGAGCGCCAGCTTCTTTCCGCCGGCCGGTGCCCAATACCCGCCGGGCTATTCGCCGCCGGGGCCACCGCCACCGCCGCGAGAGGATGGCCGCGACTGGCCCTATGAGGTCGACGGCGCTCCCGTTGCTCCTGTGCTTGTGTCGACGCCTACGGGGGAGATGTCCGCCGCGACGCACCGCGACTGGATCGACCGTATCTATCCGCAGGCCGTACTCCGCGCCAAGACGGACGGCACGAACACTCCATGGATGGGCATGTGGCGGCCGGAGTGGGCCGAGCTCATCTCGCTCAACCACACCCACGGCAAGGTCACGTGGATCTGGCTTGTCACCGAGGACGGGGGCTCGCCACAGCTGGCGCTTGATCTGCTGGACAGGCTGATCGCGCACCTCGACACGGTTCCTCACGGGCTGATCGTCGTTGAACCCACGTGGGATGTCTTTCAGGCGCGTGGCTTCGAGGACGAAGCGACGGTCAACAACTGGCTGCGGGCGGCGCGGGCGCACGTCGGGAGTCGGAAGAATATCCTCGTCGGTGCGCGAGCCCGCCCACAAGACGACTATTCCGACGGCGACTTCCGCTGCTGGGAAGATCACATCGACGAACCCGGCGACATCGAGCAGGTGTTCCTCGAGGAAATCGCCCGGGCGCCCGACGAGCTCACGGCGAACACCGAGAGGTTCCGCGCCCGCCTTGGTGGTGCCGACAAGGAATGGCTCGAAGCTGATTTCCCTCGCCTGTGTCGCCTCTCGCGCCAGCATAGGGTGGCCATCGTCATCGCGGTAGAGGATGGCCGCGGCAACGTATCGGATTACGGGACCGGGTTCTTCTCGGACCCGGATGCTATCGCGCAGGCGCTCGGCCAGACGCCGGGGAACGGAGACGAAGAGATGTCGCGAATCAACCTGACACGCCATCACCAGACCCGCATCAAGATCGCACCCGCTGGCATTGCAGATCCGGCCAAGAAAGGCCAGTTCATTTGGGAGGACGGCGCACGATACGAGATGCCGCTGAACAACGATCGGCCCTGGTCCGTCTATATGTTCGAGGTGTTCGACGGCGTGCTGCGCGGGTGGGCCGAGGAATACCACGTCGGGATCGACCTCTGGGACGGGACGAAGTGGCACCGCGTCGTGACGCCGCGCGAGGAGAAGGAAGGTGGGTTGCAGTCAGGTACCGCCAGCGCTTCCTCCCATAACGCATGGATACCGATTCAACTGCTGCGTGCCTACGACATCCCCGCCAACTCGAAGTGGCGCGTCAAGGTCGCACACAACATCTCGGGCAATATCCCGCACGTCGAGGTGGATCTGCACGCCGAGGAACTGTGAGGGGCCACGAGATGGGGTAACAGAAAACTGGGTGTTCGGTATATATCGGTATATACTCTCTGGCTGCCGGCCAGCTAGTCCGCCCGCAGCCCTGACTCCGAAGTTCGCTCGCCGATCCACGCTTCAATGCTCGATGCGTACCAGATCGGCCCGCACGCGAGGCGGACATCGGGCTCGGGGATCGCGTAGTTGCCACGCGCCAGCCAAGTAGCCACACGCTTCGGCTCGACACCGCAGGCGGCTGCGAGTTCGGCTACTCCGTAGATGTGACCGTTCACCGAGCCACCTCTGCGCCAACCAACAGCGGCTCGCCATCGCTGCCGCGGCGGTAATGCAGCCAGCCACAGACAGTGACGAGCGGGCGCGTGTCCGCACCCCACAATTGATCCTGCCAGTCATAGGCATCGGGATCGTCAAGCAGGCGAGCCACCGATACGCCGCGCTCAGCTTGGTCGTCGCGATAATTGACCGAGACGCCGCAAGCGGGGATATTGCCGTAGCGCACAGCCTTCACCCACATCGGCATCGGAGCATCATCATATCCGGCGCTCCACCATAGCCGGCAAACGGGATCGGCCATCCAGTCGTCCCAACGATCGTCCTGGTAGGCGATCGTCACCATGTCGACATCCTGGTTCGATTTGCCGTGCTCGTATGCAGCGAGCATCGCTTCCGTCTTCCTGCCGGCTACTGCATCTCGTGTCTTCATGGGAGTAATATACTACGGAACGGGCGAGGAGTCAAATACTTCCGACGTGGAAATTACAGACCTTCGTGTCCTTCTTGCGCCGGCCAGCTAGTCCAGCCGTAGCCCCGCCTCGATCGACGCCGCCACCCGCTCGGCAAACTCTCGGACGTGGCTACCCCTGTGCTTGGAGCCGCGCCCGTATCCCCATGCCGAGCTCGAGGTTGTAGGCACGGACTCGATCCGGCATCACGAAGGCTTCGACGAAAGCGATGAGCATCGGAATCCAGGTCCAGAAGAAAAGCAAATAGAGAACCCCCCAACCGATCTCATTTAGGTAGAACCTGTGTGCACCGATTCCCCCAAGGAACAGCGCGGCGAGGACACCCAGCGTCGGGCTCTTCTTCTTCTGACCGTACTGCATGACGAACAGCAATCGATCGTCGGAGTCCAGGTCGCGTAGTAACTTGCGCTCGTCGAGAAGCGGGTCTACAGGAGGCGATGGTTCGTCAGTATCTCCGAGTAGCCATCCCGCACAGAAAAGGAGAAGGTATACGCCCCCAACAGCGACGATCCCCGCTCCGACGATCTGCACCCAAAACATCAGCATCGAGTACACGTCCCAGCGTCCGTCGGCTGTGTTTTTCACATGCCGTTTGTTCCGGTCATCCGCTGAACCGGACCAGTCTTGTCGGTTGTCTCACCTGAAAGGTAGGCCACAGTCGTATCGAGGGCAACGGCGAGATCCTGGACCGTTTTCAGCTTTGGGTCCGACTCGCCGCGCTCGATGCGGCCCATCTGCTGCAAGCTAATGTTGGCGCGTCGGGCGACTTCTTCTTGGCTGAGGCCGAGATTCCTGCGTCGAACTAACAAGCGCTGACCGATTCGATCCTTCATGGAAGTCGAGACTATAAGGTCGCTACACGTCAGAGCTACGCCGCGAAATTGACGACATTTATGTATTGACCTCTTCGTGGTGGTCATGTATCTTGCATGTCATGACTTTTACGAGAGATGTCGTCACCAGTTGGAATGGCGCGGCACTTCAGGCGAGGCGTGAGGAACAGGGTCTCAGCCGTCGCAAGCTGACGCTTCTGATGCACGACGCCAGCAACGGCGAAAACTCTCCTGCCGAGCGAACCATCGTCCGCTGGGAGTCTCACGAATCTTTTCCTGACGCAGACGATATCGCCGTGATGGCTCGGGTGTTGCAGTGCTCCGTGCAGGATTTTTTCACGGAATCGGAACCGGAGGGAGCCGCCGCATGATGCTCCCGATCGAGATGGCCCGCTACTGCGGCGTATCCCGCGACACCATCGTCTATTGGCGTGAACACGGCCTGAACACGGCAGACGGCGTCGTCAAAATCGAGCGCGACGACATCATCGGGCTCCATTCGTTTCTGCGGAAGGCGCGGGCGCATCCGTCGGTCCGGAAGCTGCGCCCCGGGGTGCTGGAGCGCGCGCTGAGAAACCCGGCGATCGAAGACACGTCGCTCCCGCGCCGATTCGTTGTCCCGCCCGTCCCGCATCTGAGGTCTCGATGGTGACATCGCCTGTCGTTGCTCGTTCTGTGTGGCTCCCGACGAGCCACGTAGACGGAGGAACGATGATGGACTCGCAGCCCTTCATCAACCGCAACCGAGTACGAAACGGCCGCTTCCGCATACCCGACGACCTCGGGCGGTGGCAGCCCTACGAGGCCCACGCCGAAGCGGTGGGCCGCCACAAGCGAGAGGTTGCCCGCAGGCTGGGCATCTCGTATCCGCTGGTGGATCGACAGTGCCGTCCCTGGAACGGGCGCGGCACCGGCTCGCGCACCGACGAGGAGCGCATCGTCGCCAAGGTCAACGCTCTACGCGATCTGAGGGTGGACGAAAACCAGGCGATGCTCACGGTCTGGTGGATCGTGGATGCGCTCGGGTATCAGCGCCCCGCTCCCAAGGGCGGGGATGTCGTCATCACCGAGACGCCGCTGCGCACCGTGGGCAGGCTCGCGACCGAGTTTGCCGACGTCGTGCGGGAGGCCAACAGCGCGCTCGACGACGGCGAGGTTACCCGGCTCGAGCGCAAGCGGATCGGAGCCGAGGCCGCAACGTCGGCGGGGAATCCTTAGTGTTCGGGTATGGCCCCCAAGACGGTGGCTTCGCTGTCTGCACGGGGCCGAATCCGTGGGGCTGTGGATCGTGGGGATCTTTTCCGGTCTCGGCCATCATTTCCGTGCGCCCACTTCGCGCTGACGACGCATGGCCCATCAGTGGCGACCCGTCGCGCAAATGGACGCCCGAAGATCTGCTGAGCGCGCTGCGCCGGCACGACAGATACACCGGCTTTCCCAAGCAGCGGACGGCCGACCTCGCTGACGCCATTGCGAGGGCGAGAGTCGAGGCGGCGGCATGAGCCATCCCTGGGGGGCGAATGCGGACCACGGCGGCGCGGGGCGAAAGGACCCCCGTCCAAGCTCCGCGCCGCCGGCCGCTCCCCACGATTTGAGGGAGGGGGGGCCGGGGGAGAGCACACGCGTTGGTGGAATGGTGGACGGATCATCTGCCACTCACTCTCTCCCGGCTTCACTCTCTGACGACGCTGCTGAGCTGTTCAAGATTCTTTCGATGGCATCTGCTGACAGGCCGGTTACGCAAGAGCGCGCTGGAAAGCTGATGGGCTTCGCTGGCGGCCGAGACAACATCCGGCGACGCATCCAGCACCTTCGCGATGAGATCAACGCCAGCAACGACAGACTGGTTGTTTCCTCTTGGGGGAAACCGGCCGGCATGTGGATTGCCGCCACCGAGCAGGAAGAAGACGAGTACATCGGGCGCGTTTTAAAGCGAGCGTTCAGCACGGTTGAACAGTTCAAGGGGCTCGACAAGGCAAGACGACAGCGCATCCTGACGGAGTTTCAAGGGCACCTTTCGCTCGATGACAGCGGCGAAAGCGAGATCGGCCCGCAGAAATGCGTGCACGCATCCACAGAGACAACCTGCGCCGAGTGCGGATCCGTGTTTGAGCCCTCACGTCCATGGCAACGGTTTTGCTCTTACGGCTGTCAGCAATCTTGGAACGGGAGGAAGGCGTCGTGACCGAGAGCATTGCACTTGATGACATCGCGATCGGCGACCGCGCCCGGCAGGAACTCGGAGACATCAATGTCCTTGCTGAATCAATTCTGGAAGTTGGGCTGCTGCACCCCATCGTCGTCACCGATTCTCACGAGCTTGTCGCCGGGCGGCGTCGGCTCGAAGCGTTCAGGCAACTTGGGCGCGCAGCGATTCCGGCGACGGTGTTGCCGATGAGCCCCGAAGAGATGCTCCGCGCCGAGCGTGACGAGAACGCGGCCCGTCTTGACCTGCGGCGTTCGGAGATGGTGGCGCTGGGGCGGAAGCTGGAAGGGGTGCTGAAAAAGAAAATTGCCAAGGCCCACAGGGAACGCGGCCGGCGGCTTGGCAAGGGAATACAAGTGTCTGATGAATCATCAGACACATTGAAAACCGGTGGTGTCCGCGGTGTCGTAGCCAGCGCCCTCGGCGTCGCCGAGCAAACCTACGACCGCGCCAAGAAGGTAGTCGAAGCCGCCGAGTCCGATCCCGAAGCCTACGGCGACCTGGTCGAGACGATGGATGAGACGGGCAACGTTTCGGGAACGCTTCGCGAGCTGACGAATCGGCAGAACGGCAAGGATCCAGCCAAGGTGAAAGTACCCGTAAAGAAGCGGCTCGAACAGATCCGAGCGCTCGCCGACAAGGGCAACAACGCCGAGCAGATCGCCGACAAGCTCGACGTCTCTCGCGCATACGTGATGCGTCTCGCGGGCAAGAACAACGTCACCCTAGTCGAGCACAAGATCGGAAAGCGTAGCAGCCGCCTCAATCCGAACGAGGTTGTCGAGAACACGGTGCAGTCCATGGAAACCACCGCACGGATCGTCGAGATGATCGAGGGCCGCATTGACGAATTGCAGGAGGAATACCTGTCGTATTGGTCTGAGTCTTTGGCGCAATCCTTAAAGCCGATGACTCGACTGGTCCGCAAACTCAGGGAGGCAGCAAAATGACACGTGTACTTAAGGGCATAATCCGGCGCCCGTCGAAGAAGCAAGACGTTGCGCTCGGAGAAATGTCGGTATCGCCGACCGCACAACGCGGCCTGCGCCAGTACCGCGTCGATCGGCTGCTGGCGAATTTCGACCCTGAGAAACTCGGTCTCATCATCCTCAGCCATCGGGATAAGCGCTACTACATCGTCGACGGCCAGCACAGAGTGGCGGCGATTCGCGAGTGGCTCGGCGAGGGATGGGAGAAACAGAAGATCGAGTGCGAAGTCTATGACGGGCTGGACGAACCCGAAGAAGCTGATCTTTGGCTTTACTTCAACGACACATTGGCTAGTTCGGCGCTTGACAAGTTCAATGTCGGGCTCATCGCGGGACGTCGGCCAGAAGTTCAGATCGCCGCGATCGTCCAACGTGCCGGGCTTTCTGTGGCCGGCACTGGCCACGGCGGTCTCCGCTGTATCGGCACTCTCTACAAGATCCACGAGCGCCACGGGCATGAGGTGCTGCTCAGAACACTGACGACAGCGCGTGACGGGTGGGGCGACTCGGGATTTCGTGCCGCCCCGCTCGACGGCTTGAGCCTGGTCATTCAGCGCTACGACGGCCAACTCGTGAACGGTCGCGTTGTGTCCGCGCTGAAATCCGTCAGGGCTGGCTTGGCTGGCCTGATCAATAGCGCCGAGGTGTATCGCGAAAAAACAAACAAGACGAAGGCATTGTGTATCGCCGCCGCGATAGTCGATGCGATCAACAAGACGAAGGGGAAAAAACTACCCGGCTGGTGGAAGGAATGATCGCCCTCTACCTGTTCTTCGCCGTCTTCTTCGCCGTCGTCCTGGTGGCGCTCGGCATCTACGAGATCCGCCGAGCGGATCGGCTGGCGGAAGAACGACTCGTTCAACGGTTCAAACAAAAAGAGGCCCGACGAGCCATCAACTCGCCGGGCCAGGAGGTTGAACGTGACAGAAACGAAGTTACGCCTGTCAGCGGGTAGCCGTCAAGCGTTCCCGTCGGGAGCCGAGGTGACGCCATGAAGTTCGACAAGCGTTGCAAGCCGTGGCTGCTGACGACCGATGCCGACTACATATACGACCTTCGGTTCGTCTGGCTGGAAGGCGACTATCTCGTTGCGATGAATGCTCATGCGCTGGTAGCTATCCCGGTCCAATCCCGAACCGCGCGCGACGTCGACGGCCTGATTCCGACCGATGCGCTCAAGGCTGCTGTCGACGTGGCTAACGGCGAGTTTGCAGAAGTCGTTTGCCTGAAGACGAAAGTGAAGGCGGCCGGGCAGGAATACTCACGGCCGAAAGCCACAGACAAACCAGACTGGCGGAATACCATGAAACCATTTCGTGGCGAGCCGCCGTTCCGCATCGCTGTCAACGCTGGACTACTTAAGCGCATGGCGCACGCGATGGGTGAGGCCGGCTACACGGTACCCATGGCGCTTGATATCTACGGCGACTCGACACAGTTGCTCGCCCGTTCGGCGAGCAAGTCTTCGGTTCCCGGCGTCATTGGTTTAGTGATGCCGATGCGCGTTCAAAAGTTGCCAGAGTTGCCAAAGAGTTTGATGCCGCCAAAGAAGGCGAAGAAGTCATGAGCATGCCCGAGAGAACCAAAGCCATGCTCGCCGAACGTCGCCGCCAGAAGCGCGCCAATCGAGTCCGTGAGGAACGGGAACGTTCCGACACGATCATCCGCCAGTCGAGCGCGCGGCATCGGGCCAAGGTCAACCGGATGAGGGTGAGGTATTTCCAGCGCGCGTATGGCGAGCGGTGGGCGGACGTAATGCGGGAGCGGTCATGAGCGCGCTGTGTCCCGACTGCCGGGCCGTCCCGTGTCTGTGCGACGCGACCCGCTGCGTCTCCTGCGACGAGGCATGGATCTTCCCGTCGCTTGACGACGTGATGATCGAGTGCGGTGCCTGCGGCAAGGGCCCGCTGTGCGAGCGATGCGCCGAGGTCTGCGAGGGCGCCGATTGTCTCGCGCCGATCTGTCGTGACTGCTTCAACAAGGCTCACCTGCTGGGAATCCAGCAACTGTGCCGGGACTGCTGGGGCGAGGACCGGCGCGACACGATCCGCATGAAAGTGCAGGGGTTGATATGACGCAGACGCTCACGCACTCCCGTCTTGCCTGCTTCCGCACGTGCCCGCGCAAGCACTACCTGTCCTACGAGCTGGGCATTCGACCAGAAAAGGACAGCTTCTCGCTGCGCGTCGGCTCGGCCTTTCATCTCGCGCTTGATTTGATCGAGAAGGGCCATGACCCGAGCGATGCCTTCGAGCGTGTGCTCGACGATCCCTACGACGTTGCTCTCGTCGCTGCGATGGTTCACGGCCATCACTTCCGATGGAACGGGCAGCAGCCCGAGGTCGTCGCTTCCGAGCTGGCGTTCGAGATGCCGCTGCGCAACCCGGAGACGGGCGCGGCTACGCCCATCTGGAATCTTGCCGGGGTCATCGACAAGATCGTGCGGCTCGATGATGGGCGACTTGCCTTGATGGAGCACAAGACGACATCGCGAGACTTCTCGCCTGGCGCCGACTACTGGGTCCGGCTGCACATGGATCAGCAGCTTTCAATCTACGTGCTCGCCGCGAGAGAGATCGGATACGACGTGGCGACGGTGCTGTACGACGTTACGCGTCGGCCGATGTTGCGCCCACTGAAAGCCACGCCCGAGGAATCGCGGAAGTACAAAGCGAACGGCGTGTTGTACGCCAACCAGCGGGACGTCGACGAGACGCCGGCAGAGTTCACGGCACGGGTAGCGGCCTACGTCGCCGAGCACCCGGAGAGCTTTGCCCGGATCGAAATTGCCAGACTCGATCAGGACCTGCAATGGTGCGCTGCCGAGCTTTGGCAGCAGCAGCTTGCCATCCGTTCCGCGCAGCGTGCCGGGCATTTCTACCGCAACCCCGGTGCGTGCTTTCAGCCGTTCCCGTGCGAGTACCTGCCGATCTGCCAGAACAACGACCTTGAGCACACGACACCCCAAGGTTTCAAGCGGGATGTCCAGGTGCATCCCGAGTTGATCGTCGCGCAGGGGGCTAGCCCTGCATGCCACGCCCAGGCCAGTGGGCAACTGTGGGAGGAATCATGAGCACAGCAACGAAACTACCGCCGCCGCCGAAGGCGAACGACAAACCGCAATCAAAGCAGCAGCCCGAGGCGGATCGGAGATTCGCCATCACGTCGGGCAGGATCGACGGCCCGCAACGCATTGTGCTGTACGGGCCGGGCGGAATCGGCAAGTCGTCACTCGCCGCGCTCGCTCCGGGCGCCGTCATTCTCGACATTGAGGAAGGCACCCACGAGCTCGACGTCAAGCGCATCGAGGGTATCGAAACATTCGGGGAATTGCGGGCGTGCCTGCAATCCGACGTGCTCGATGGTGCACAGACCATCGTGCTCGACTCGGCCACCAAAGCCGAAGAGATGGCCATCGAGAACACGCTGCGGACGATTCCGCACGAGAAGGGCCATCACGTCGACAACCTCGAAGGCTACGGATTTGGCAAGGGCTACATGCACGTGTACGACACGTTCCTCCTGTTGCTGCAAGACCTGGATCGTCAGATCCGGTCAGGTCGGAACGTGTTGTTGGTTGCCCATGAGTGCATCGACAACGTGCCGAATCCGACCGGTGACGACTGGATCCGGTACGAGCCGCACCTGCAATCGCCACGTTCCGGCAAGGCGTCGATTCGCAATCGTGTCGTGCAGTGGGCCGACCATGTGCTGTTCGTCGGCTACGACGTCGTGACCAACAAGGACGGCAAAGGCGTTGGAGGTGGGACGCGCACGATCTACCCCGCCGAGATGCCCGCGCACCGTGCGAAGTCGCGCGCGCTCGCGCCAATGCCGCTGCCGTTCGAGTCTGCTGCCGATGACACGGTGTGGCAGTTGATGTTCGGAGGTGCCCGATGAGCGTGAACATCGACCGACCGGGAATTTTCAAAGCCAAGCCATTCAGTTGGCGGGTGTATAACGCCGAGTCGGGTGCCGTCGCCGTCAACATCGGCTTCGAGATTCTTGCTCAGTTCGCTCAGGATAATTCCTGGGACGATTGGAGCGAGTACGAAACGCATCACTGCTACGGCAACTGGTGGGTCGTGAAGAGGGACGGAACGATCAACCAGCCGACCGTCGAGCAGCTTGCGAGTTGTCTCGGCTGGGGCGGCAATCTCAAGACAGTTACCTCGCACGTGCCCGATGTCGTTGTGCAGATCACCGTAAAAGAGGAGGTCTACAACGGCCAAGCGCGCTTTAAAGCAACCTGGATGAATCCCGAGGATTACGTGCCCACGGGTGGCGGGGCATCTGAGGAGGAGGTCGATCAGTTGCAGGCGCGCTTTGGATCGCTGCTGCGTGCCGCCGCGGCAGGCTCAGCAACGCAGGCGCCAACAACCCCGAAGATTCCACCGCCTGCCGACGAAGGCCCGCCACTCACCGACGACGATATTCCTTTCTGACCCGGAGCAATCACATGGCCAAGAAGAACACAGAGCTACACCTGATCAGTGAATCTACCCGGCGGCTGCCGTGTCATCTCACCGACGAAGAAGTGCTGCGCGCCGGCAGCGACCTCGCACAAGTCATCGAGGATATGTCGACCGAAGAGAGCCGTGCGCAGGACGTTCGCGCACAACTCAAGGCGCAGATGACGGAGTACGAATCGCGCCGATCGCAGCTCGCCTCAAAGGTCCGCCGTCGGGAGGAATACCGCGACGTCAAGGTTTCGCTCTACCTGCAGGACGATTCCATGGTGGTCACCGTGCGTGAGGACACGGGCGAGCAGATCGAGGTTCGTCCCGCGCACGAGTCGGAGCTCCAGGCCGCAATGGCGTTCGACGACGAGGCCGCGTGACCACCACGATCACCATCCCTGGGGAACCCTGCGCCCAAGGCCGGCCGCGCGCCGCTGTCGTGGTCGGCCGAGCGCGGGTATTTGACCCCGGCAAGTCTAGGTCGTGGAAGGGCATGGCCCGCGTGGCGATGGTGGATGCCGGCGCCGAGTTCATCGCCGATGGTCCCGTCTCCGTCGTGATCCGCGCGTTCCACACGTGCCCGAAGGGAGATCGGCGCAAGACGAAGCCGGCGCCCTTGCGCTGGCGCGCGAAGAAACCGGACCTCGAGAACGTCGGGAAGGCCGTGCTGGACGCGGCGACCGGCGTGCTGTGGCGCGACGACGCCCAGGTGGCCCGGCTGGTGATCGAGCAGTACACGGCGGCGCAGGACGAGGCCCCGCGGGTAGAGATCGTGTACGTGGGAATGCCGGAGCTCGCCGCATGATCGCCCCACCACTCTTCTGTTTGGAAGCCCGGGAGGCGGACGAGCGGAGGGTGGTGGGGCTTGTCTTCTCGAAGGGTGCAGCGATCCACAAACTCACGGCACGGAGCCTGAGCCCTTGCACGTCTGACGCCGCGTCAGCGCGTCCCGTGTCGACGCTGTGCCCTTCGTTTTCTTCAGCGCCAAGAGGTCTCTGAATGGAGTACCTGATGATCCGCAACTGGCGAGAGTACCAGCACTACACCGATCGCTGCCCGCCTTGGATCAAGATCCATTCGCAGATTCTCGACAAGCCGGAATGGCGCACTCTCACCGATACGCAGAAGGCTCACCTTGTCGCGATTTGGGTGCTTGCATCGCGCGTTCACGGCGACAAAGACAGTGACGCCGTGGTTCTTCGAGATACGGCGTACCTATCAGCCTTGACGGGTTGCCAAATCACAGCTAGAAGCATCGAAGTGCTGATAGAGAAACGGTTTTTTATACCTTGCAAGCATGGCGCAAGCGGTGTGCTTGCGCCATGCAAGCCTTCGCGCGACGCGCACGCGCGCTCTGCCTCTGCCTCTGTCTCTGTAAGTGGGGAAGGGGAGTGTGAGGGGAAGGGGGAACCGAACCGCAACGGCTTCGACCGCTTCTGGGACCACTACCCGCGACGAGTCGGGAAGCGGGATGCGCGCAAGGCGTGGCAGCAGACGAAGACGGAACGCCCCGGCGATGACGACCTGATCGCCAAGGTGGACGAGCTGGCCGTGTCGAAAAGCTGGATCGAGAGCAACGGCCAGTATGTTCCCTACCCGGCGACGTGGCTACGGCGTGGCGGGTGGGAAGACGAGGTGCGCGAGTGAGCGCCACCTGCCCGCAGTGCGGAATGAAGCTCAAGCCGGGCGAGCCGTGCCCACGGCCGGGGTGTGGGAAGGCGCTCGGCATGACCTCGGCAGACCGTCGCCGCGCCGAGTTTGATTCGCTGCCTCCCTGCTACGGCTGCGCGGGCACGGGGCTGACCTCGAACGGCGGACGAAACTATGGCGCCTGCGTCTGCGCCCGCGGCAAGTGGATGATGGCGAACGGCGAGATATTCCGGCCGCAGGATCGCCAGCCGACGAGCGACTACCAGCCGGTGACGGAGTACCACCCGGAGCTCGTGGCGCGGAAGGAGACGATGTTTCCGGCCGATCCGACGATGCCGCGAAAGCAGCGGAACGCACGGCTGCGCACGCGTGGCGGGTTGCGAGGATTTCCGACGTGCCCCAGCGAAAGCCAACTACAGGACCAACGCAATCGGCAAGTCGAGGAGCTCGGCGAGTGGTTCCGGCAACAGGGTGACGTGAAGAAGCGGGCGGCGGGAGATACCGCATGAGACGAGACATCGGCCTGATCACGATCTTCTTGGCTGCCGGCATCGCGTGGGCAGCGGGAGGCCCGATCGGATTTGCCGCAACAGGCGCGGCGCTGGTTGGGTTGGCGCTCGTGCTCAGGGAGGGAACATGACGAAGACCATCATCATTTTGCTTGCGTGGCTGGTACTCGGTGCGCTCGCCGCATGGCTGTTCGGCGCGACGGCCAGCGGGAGGGATTTGCGATGAGTGACGGGAGGCTGGCGCAGTTTCGGGAGGCGGCGATGAAGGCCCATGAATCCGGGCGCGGGGCTCTCGGGCCACTCTACTCACACATTGGGATTGAGTCGTCGGACCTGATCGCCCTGCTCGACCTGGTCGAGGCGCAGCATGGGGCGCTTTCCAACTTGGTGGGCAACTGTATCGTTGAAACCGAGCTACAAAAAGAGTGTCTAGACGATGCCGAAGAAACTCTGGCCCTCTACGACGCCTTCGACAAGGGGGAATCATGAGCATGAACCAGACACCCCACCGAATTGGCAACAACGGAGAGGCACCGATGGACACGGACGATTGGGATCAGTTGCCGGTGTGGAAAAAGCTCGAGCGGCTCGCGGACGATCTACGCAACGGCGCACGGGGATCACGTTCCGGCATCGAGGAATGGTACGAAGCCGAGGCGTGCGAGGTCGTGGTCGGCCAGTTGGAGAACATCGCTGGCGAGCTGTGGGAGGAATGCCGAGACAGGGGGATCGTGCTGTGACGATCCTCGACGAGTTGGATCTGCTGGCGGATGCGATGATCGACGGCGTCATCGCGTTTTACGAGCACGATGCCGAGCTGTTTTACCAAAAGACGAGACAGCTAGCTCCTGGCAAGTCTGATGCGTTTCCGCCCACCATCTCGGACGAGGAGCGCCGCGAGATGTGGTGGCGGTTCTTGGACGAACAGAGGGAGAAGCGCGGGAAGGGCATCAAAGCCCTGGTGGCCCGCGTCGTGGAGCTGGAGGCGGCGCGGTCTGCGGCATGTGTCCGCATGAAACGGTTGGAGCGTTCAGAGCAGGAAGCGCTCGCCGTCGGTGCGGCCTTCATCGAACGGATCGCGGAGCTGGAGGCGGCGCTGCGGGATCTCACCGATAGCCTCGGTGATCACTACTGTGGCGGCTGCGGCAACGGTGGCGGGGACGTGGATCAGCCCTACAGCGACGTGACCGATCTGGACGCCGAGACGTGCGACGGGTGCCGCGCCACGGTGGAGCTACTGTGGTCTGCTCGAGCCGCCCTCGACAAGATCGGAGACGACGAATGAGTGACCCTCGGGACGTGACGCCATCGACAAGAGTCTGCATCTGCGGGCACCTAGAGGGGGCGCATTACGAGTACGTTTGCAACGGCCGGGACACGACGAGGTGTCACGAGTGCGATCCGGGACGTGACAGCCGTCGCCTCGGCCAAAACATCGCGATAAGCGAAGATGTGGCACGCCAGTACGAACTAGCGGACCATGCTTTTGTGCCGCTCGGAATTGGTGCCATCGCCCGCATCGACGCCGAGCGAGAGGCACGGGAGCGCCTGGAGGGGGCGCTGCGGGAGGCGATGGAATGGCTTGCCCGTGGCTACCTCGCGCTGTGTCGGGAGGGTTGGGAACCGGGCATGACAGAGACGGAGGCGAGCGAGCGCATCAACGAAGTGCTGGACAACTACGGCTGGCCAATGGCGCGACGTCTCGCCCTTGTCCCGCAAGAGACACCGGAGGAGTCACGCGAGAGAAGGGGAGGGGACGTGAAGACGAGTGAGAAGTGGGATTACCGCGTGCCGATTCGATTCACCGACAACGGAAGAGCGATCCTTCGTGCGCGCAACGGTGGGGGCTATTGGGTTCGCCTGGTCGATCAGAGCGAAGTTCCCGGCGACGACCTCGACCTCTTCCACGTCCCGCAAGAGACACCGGAGGAATCACGATGAGCGATATCGACGAAGTCGTGCGCATTGATCGCGAGATTCGACCAGACATCTACAAAAAGGCAGATGGCGTAGCTCGGATTATTGATCCGGCAGCATTCCAAGATAACTGGACGATTCACCCGAAGGACCATGAGCGCATCTTCAAGTCCAGGCTCAAATATCAGCGTGCCGTCGCGATCAGTAAGGCCCACGAGATCCTGCGGTATCTCGGCCTAAGCGAAGCGGTGGATTGGGGCGAGATCCTGTCTCGGCTCGCCGCCGATCCCGTCCCCCAAGAGACGGAAGGAGAGGGATCGTGAGCGCCCCCTTCCCCGTCATCGACTGCTACGGCCGAGAGGTCAAGGGCCACATCACCGTCAAGCTAACGCGCACGGTGGGAGGCAAGCGCAACGTCGCCCGAATCGAGCTCCCTCCCGGCTACCTGCCGATGAATCCCGTGGTCACTTTCGATCCGCCGGCCTGGCCTCGGAACGTGGTCGCTGTGATCGACCCGGAGACGGCGAAGGGGCCGGATCTGCTGGAAGCGTGCGAAAGGAACCTAACTGCGGCTGCCGAGATGGCGTTTACCGGTAACTCTGCGTTGTACTGGTGGCTCGTTGATGACCCCGTCGTGAAGCGGGCGCGGGATCGTTGCTACTACAACGTCGAGCCGGCCCACGACGTCAACGCCGACCCTTCGGAACTCGCCTCCGCCCTCGACCGCACCGGAGCATGGGAGCGTGTACCCCACGGTCTGCACCACCCACCCGACTACCAGGTAGATCGCATCGGAGATCCGATTCCCGGCACCGAGCACGATCCCCACATGGATATCACGTACCCGTCAGCGTGGGAATGTATCGGCTCGTGGAAGACCACTCGGGGCGGGCCGACGCTGCAATGCACACTGTGGCGACGGGGCGGCGAATACGTGGCCGAGCTGGACATCGACCTGGAATCCAACGTCCTCAAGCACCTGTTCCGCGAAGTGATCCCCAACCACCTGACCGGGAACAAGACGCACCCGTATCTCGCCAACCAGGCGATTTCGTGGGCATGGGGGATCGTTCCGTTTCGGCTCGAACCGGGGAAGAAGGGCCTGCCAGAAGAGATCGGAGGAGACTGAGATGTGTACGTGGGGAACGGACGTGCCGGTGCAAGTGACAGTGCCAGCAAAGTTCAGTTACACGGGCAAGGATCGTTTGGCTACCAAGCCAATTGATGCCTGTATCGCGCCGATTGTGAAAGCGCTGAACGTAGCAGGAATCCGCACGGATGGCTCTTGCTGCGGACACGGGAAGGCAGACGGATGGATCGCGCTCCACGACGGCAGACAATTAATCGTCAGGGCGAACGATCGACGCTCCTGCATCCCCAACGATGAAGGAGAGGTGACGACGCCTTCAGGGGAAGGTATTTCCCCGTTTCCGGAGCCTGAATGGTGCGATTTGCGCGTCGCCTCGGGCCACAGGTGTGCACTCACGAAGGGACACGAGCCGCCCTGTGATTTCGGGCCGACTGACCCATGAACGATTTTCGACTCATCCGGGTGGCGACGGAGGAACCATGAGCAAGTTCAAAGGTACTGGCTCATGGGGGATCGTTCCGTTTCGGCTCGAACCGGGGGTGCCGTGATGAACCAGATGCCACACATCTCGGCAGACGACGTGATCAGCTGGCAGCCCTGCGAGGAGTGGACGCCAGAGCGGATCAGGGAGCTGTTTCCGGAACCTGTCTCGGCGCTTGATGTCTGCGACCTACGACGGTTCCGGGGTGCCAGCATCGAGGATCGGCTGTGGGTGCTGCTGCGAGAGGAGGTACTACCGGCGCGGGAATTGCGCCTCTTGGCCTGCGACTGCGCCGAGCGGGCGCTGCGGTGGGAGCGGCGGGCGGGCAGGGAACCGGACGAGCGCTCGTGGAGCGTTGTAGCGGTGTCACGACGATACGCCAACGGTGAAGCGAGCGACGAGGAATTGGCCGCCGCCGAGGCCGCCGCCTGGGCAGCCTGGGACGCCAGGCCCACCTGGGCAGCCGAGGCCGCCGCCGAGGCCGCCGCCTGGGCAGTCTGGGACGCCACGCCCGCCTGGGACGCCACGGCCGCCAGGGCCGCCGCCTGGGCAGCCGACAGGGCCGCCTGGGGCGCCGCCTGCACCGCCGCCTGGGCCGCCTGTGTCGCCAGGGCCGCCGGGGTCGCCGCCTGGGCCGCCTGGGACGCCGAGCGACGTTGGCAACTCAAGCGGGTAGCCCGCTATCTACGGAGCACGCGGGGATAGGCCCATGAGAACCCTCGCCCTACTGTTAGCTGACCTGATCGAGTGGGCGATGACCGGGAGGAAATGAATGGGAGAGAAGGGGCCGTGAGTCGATCCCCCCGCATCCTGACCGCCGACGAAGCCGCCGAGCTGCTGCGCGTCTCCCGCTACACCGTGTACGCGAAGGCCCGCGATGGTAGCCTGCCGCATCTGAGAATCGGCCGCCGCGTCGTGTTCCCTGAAGGTCTACTGCTGGAGTGGATACATGCCGCTTCCCACCATCCGCCGGACACGATTTCGAGGCTCGATGTGCTGGGAGGTGGACGCGAGGGCGCTGGCGCCGGAATGCCAAGCCCGCAAGATCCCGATTCGCCGGAAGTTCCCGACCAAGGCAACCGCCGACGACTGGGCGCGGGAGCTCATGGCGCGCATCGAGCGGGAGCCGAAGACGAGGATCGAGGTCCGCGCGCTCTGCGACCACTTCCTCCGCTCCCGGGAGGTTCATGTGCGTGAGGACACGATGCGCGGATACCGGACGGGGACGCGCAGGCTGATGAGCTTCTGTACGGCCTCAGGAATCACCTACGTCGATCAGCTCAACAGGGCCGCTGTCGGAGAATACGTCGACCATCTGCGGGCGACGGTCTCGAAACGCACGGCGGCGCAGTACCTCGTGATTACCAGCGTGTGCTTTTCGTGGGGGGTGCAGCGGGGCTATTTGTCGCGCAACCCGTTCGCCGGGCTCGGTCGCCGCACGCGGAAAACGTCGCGCAGGATTCTCACCGACAAGGAACGGGACACGATCATCAACCAGGCGCCGCTCGCCGATCTCTGGACGTTCATGCTCGGAACCGGCTGCCGGGTGATCGAGGTGGTCGGCATCGAGACCGACGACGTGCGCATCAAGTCCCCACAGCCCCACGTCCGCGTCGTGGGCAAGGGCGGCAAGGTCCGCACCATCCCCATGGGGCCGGAAGTGGCGCAGGCTGCAGCCCGGCTGCTGGCTGCTGGCGATGGGCGCATATGGCCGGGCGGCTCCCGGCGGGCGCTCTCGAGCGCATGGGCATCGGATCGGGACACACTGGGGCTGCCGAAGGACATCACCATGCATTCGTTCCGACACGATTACGCATCGTGGCTGGTGAACGTCGAACGGCTACCGCTACCGGACGTCCAGAGGGTTCTCGGGCACTCCGATCTGGCGACGACAGCAATCTATCTACACCCGGACGGAAGGCGTCTTTCGGAGGCGGTCACGGGCCGCTCTCGGTCTCTTCGGTGGAAACAAAATGGAAACAGTGAGCGGGAAGCCCCATGAAACGGCACTCTCCGATTTCGCGGTGTAGTCGCGACCCCTTAGTACGGGGGTTTAGAGCTGGTTGGACGTGCCAAATGTGGCCCGAGAGAGGTCGTGGTGGCTGTGGTTGGCAACAGGTTTGGAAACAGGGCGGGTTGTGACGAGATTGGGCGGGAATGGGGAGTGAGACGCTTTCGACTCATTCAGGGCGACGCGCTCGAGGTGCTGCGCGGGATGGAATCAGAGACCGTGCATTGCTGCGTCACGTCGCCGCCGTATTGGGGGCTAAGAGACTATGGGACGGCGGAGTGGGATGGGGGAGACGCAGAGTGCGCCCATACCGGAGTGGCGCGTCGCTGTGACGTCCCCGGCAGGAACGACAAGCAGTCAACGCAAAAGGGGAGCAGTAGCGACAAGGTGAGCAACAACTGTTTGTACTGCGGGGCGCGTCGAATCGACCGCCAGATCCGGCCTCGAACCGACGCCAGAGGAATACGTCTCCAATCTGGTCGATGTTTTCCGCGAGGTTCGGCGGGTGCTGCGAGACGACGGAACGGTATTCCTCAACCTCGGCGATTCTTACTTCGGCGCGCCCGCTCGGCGTGAAGGCCCTTGTGGCACTTCCGGCAAAGCACCTGAAGGTTCGAAAGGGCGTGATTGTCTTTGCGGAAGTCTTTGTGGTGCGTGTCGAGAAGCGTATCGCCTCGGTCGCACATCTCGCACCGACGCCCGGCCTGATCGCGTGCTATCTCCTTCACCTTCCGCGCCCACCCCGGAGCGTATGGAATTTGAGAGCGGCCGTTTTCCCACATCGGGTTCGACTCGCCAGGAGAGCCGCACCGCTCGCGCCACTCTGGATCGCGAGCCATCTGAAGCCCGCGACGGCGGGCCTTCTCCCTCATCTGAGGCGTCCACGCAGCCGCAATCTTTTTCGCAACCGCAGGATCGCTGCCTCCGGTCGGATAGTCCTTCGGTATGCCGCGTGTGCGGCGTGACATTAGACGACGATGCTCTGGCGTTCGCTCATAAGTCGGCTTGCACTTGCGACACTGGCTCGCCGTCGGGTGCATCAAGCCGCCACAACTCGTGCACTCTTTCTTCGGACTCGGCATACCCATATTTAACCACAGTGACCCTCAAGCCAAAGGATCTCGTAGGCATCCCATGGCGCGTTGCCTTCGCGCTGCAAGCCGATGGCTGGTGGCTGCGATCCGACATCATCTGGTCGAAGCCGAACCCGATGCCGGAGAGCATCACGGATCGCCCGACTAGGGCGCATGAGTACATCTTCCTGCTCGCCAAGAACGAACGGTACTTCTACGACGCCGCTGCGATCGCGGAAGTGAGCGTCTGCGATCACGATTCAGGCAACGGATATAGCCGCCCCGAGCAGCTGAGCCGTGGTGGCCATGGACAAAGCGATGGATGGCGAGCGGCGGCCAACCCCACCCGCAACAAACGTTCCGTCTGGACGGCAACCACGAAGCCGTACCCGGAGGCTCACTTCGCAACCTACCCGCCGGATCTCATTGAACCGTGCGTTCTCGCCGGATGTCCTGAGAGCGGAACGGTTCTCGACCCGTTCGCTGGTAGTGGCACAACAGGGATGGTCGCTCTACGTGCCAGCAGGCGCTTCGTCGGTATCGAATTGAACCCCGAATACGTGGATCTCGCCCGCGCTCGCATTCTCGGGGACGCGCCGCTGTTCAACCAGGAGACCGCATGAGCTACGAGGAGAGGACCGTGCTGGCGCTGGAACGGATCGCGGATGCGTTGGATGAAATCAAGCCGAAGATGCCCGTGGGGACAAAGGTACCGTGCAACCACACGTGGGAGCCGATAGACGGACGCAAGTACCACACAGGATCTTCCATAATGCTGCGCTGCGGGAAATGCGGCGCGGCGCGGGTGGGCGAACCGGGCGAGGTGATAGACATCTCATGATCGAGCGCGCCACCCCCAACCCTCTCGCCCCGCCGCTATCCCCGCCATGCCCGGACTGCGGCTACGCCCCGCAGCTGCGAACGCCCGGGTTCGTGTACTGCGACGACGGGCGGGTGTTGTGCCCGGGGTGTCGGCCACGTGCGGAGATCCCGCACCGGTGGCGGCTGAAAGGAGCGGTGGCGGCATGACGGCGGGTGTCCATCGGGAGCACGGAGCAGTGAGGAAGGAAAGGGGCGGCGACCCGCACGTCGGATCGGCGCCGGGACCGGGGTGGCATAGGTTCTTCCGGCCGCGGGGTGTAGACGGGTGCGCGCGG
>Ga0210124_1000120_pt1 | contig 45912 bp, 37 predicted proteins | sample Muzzi_PWC_D2_FD_185554 | JGI IMG/M metagenome (GOLD analysis project Ga0210124, IMG submission 185554) | Wetland microbial communities from San Francisco Bay, California, USA, that impact long-term carbon sequestration - Muzzi_PWC_D2 (SPAdes) | ecosystem: Environmental > Aquatic > Marine >...
CATCTTCGGGGACGAGTTCGACGGAATGACCGGCGACGTCGCCGCGGTCATCTATGGCGAGTTCGGCACCGCGTTGAGAGTCGATACCGAGGGTGGCGTTCGGGCCAGCGATGACGAGAGCGGAAGCCAGCCTGATGGGGTCGCCTGCATCGACGGTGACACAGCCCAAGGGATCGGTACATTCGGCCATAGCTTCTTCAGCCGGAGCAGCTTCCTCGGCTGGGGCAGCTTCTTCTGTCGGCGCAGCTTCCTCGGCTGGCGCCGCCTCTTCAGTGGGGGCTGCCTCTTCTTGTACGGCTTCCTGTACAGTTGAGCCACTGTCAGCGCCACCACAGGCTGCCACCAGCAGAGCCATAGAAATTAATGTTGTTAGTAACCAAAACATTCGTTTACTCATTGCGTAAATCTCCTCCATATATATAAAAATTAAATGGTAACTAAAGATAAAGTATCAATTTGTTTACATTCTCCCAATAAACATCACCTCCTTCAATAAAGTTGGGGGAATTGTATGAGTTAGAAGTTTGGTGAGTTTATTAAGCTAACCCAACTCACTAAACTCTTTTAACTCATTCAACTCACAAACCTCTACAAACTCTACCGGAACGAAACATGCCAGGGCATTGCTAATCGTTCCACTAAGATAATAATCAGATACAAAGCAATGCCCAAAATACAGGCTATGATAATGGCTGCCCATGCCGATGAAAAGCGAAACAAAGCCGCCTCTTGAGTGATAAAAACACCCAGCGCGATTCTGGGGCCGCCAAAGTATTCGCCGACAACAGCGCCAATCATACTCAAAGCTGCGGCCACCTTTAAGCCACTAAAGAGATATGGCAGCGCATTTGGAACACGGAGCTTAAGTACGATATCGAGATTACTGGCCGCATAGGAGCGCATTAGCTCCAATGAACGGGCATCGACCAGGGTCAGACCCCGAACGGTGTTAATCATCATCGGAAAGAAGGTCATAATGGCAACAATAGCCATCTTTGAGAAGGGGTTATCGATGCCAAACCAGTTGTTCATAATCGGCGCAAAAGCGATGATCGGCATGGAGTTGGCGGCAATCGCAAAGGGTAATAAGGCCTCTCGTGTTGCGGTCCAGCGAGCCGTAATCAAGGCCACCAAGACCCCCAAACTACTGCCAAGAGCCAAGCCTCCTAAGGCTTCTTTGAGCGTAACCCAACTGGACTGAAGGATAGGACTGAGATTTTGCCCTTGAATTAACAGAAACCTCCTGCCAAATAAGGAGATTTGAGTAACAATTTTAGCCGAAGCAATGGGTTTTAGGGCTTCCTGGGGAGTGTTTTTGGGTATGGAGACAATCAAAAGATTGTCTTTGAGCTTGGCTGCAATTTTAGAGGCATCTGGCGCGGTTGTTTCAGGAGCCAGAATAATGACCCTGACCAAATTGGAAAGAATAACGGAGGGTCGGGGTAATAAAAATTGCTCAATATCGAAGGCGGCTACTAAACTTTCCCATAAAATCAGGATGATAATTAAGATAATGATGGGAGCCGAGTATTTTTGAAATCGATCACTCATGCTTTTGGCTCTCACTCTGTCGCAAGGCCTCACGTACCTCGGTTTCCAATTCGAAAAAGCGGACATTTTCACGGGAGTCGGCATTGCGCGGTTGCGGTAGGTCAATCGTAATATCCTGGATCAGGCGGCCTGGACGAGCAGACATCACCATCACCCGGGTCGAGAGAAATACGGCTTCGGTAATACTATGCGTCACAAAGATCACCGTAGTCTGGGTCTTTCCCCAAATGTCCAGCAGTTCTAAATTCATGCGTTCGCGGGTCATCTCATCCAAAGCCCCAAACGGTTCATCCATGAGGAGGATGGAAGGTTCAAAAGCCAGCGCCCGCGCAATCGCCACCCGTTGTTGCATTCCCCCCGACAACTGCCAGGGGTAGTGCCTATCGAAATCCTCTAACTCAACCAGGGCCAACATTTCACGGGTGCGGGCTTCCTTCTTGTCATTGGAGTATTTCATTAATTCCAGGGGAAGCTGAACATTCTTAGCTACAGTGCGCCAATCGTACAGGGTAGCGGCTTGAAAGACCATCCCATAATCTCGGTCTAGGCGGGCCTGGTGGGCGCTTTTGCCATTGATAGTTATCTTACCCGATGTTGGGGTAATTAAATCGCCAATCACCCGCAAAAGGGTTGACTTGCCACACCCGGACGGCCCAATCAGCGAAACGAATTCATTGGGTTGAATAACCAGGTCAATATCATCGAGCGCATGAACCTGATTGTTCGTGCCTTCGCCAAAGGTTTTATTAACTTTTTGAATTGAGACGACTGATTCCATACTTAAATATCGGCTGGCTGGTGATGAATAAAGATATATTCCAATAGAGTGATAATCAAGAAAAAAGCCATTCCGGTTAGAGAGGCAAACAGGATGCTGGCCCAAAGCCTTTCGGGACCGGTGGCATAATATTGGTTGAAATTGAGAATAACTCGCCCCAAGCCATCGGCAATGCCCGACGGCAACTCGCCGATAATGGCCCCAACCACGCTGGCCGTCGCCGATACCTTGAGCGCCGTAAAGATATAAGGCAAGGCCGCCGGAACGCGCAGTTTCCACAAAATTTCCCAGGGGGTGGCGGCGTAGGAGTGCATCAATTCGAGCGAGGTCATTTCGGGCGAACGTAAGCCGCGCAGGGTATTGATGGTAACCGGGAAAAATGTCAGGTAAGCGGCGATAATCGCCACCGAAAACCAATTACCCCCCAACCAGATGACCACCATCGGGGCAATCGCCAATAGCGGCACGGTTTGCGAAGCCACCACATAGGGCAATAAGCCTCGCTCTAACAGGCCGGAGTGGGCAAAGACAACTCCTAAGGAAAAGCCCAACACCCCCCCGATGACAAACCCGGCAATCGCCTCTTGCAAGGTGAAGAGCGAAGCCCTGAACAGAATATTCAACAGAATAACCTCACTGCCCCGGCGTGGCGGCTCGAAAATTGTGACCACCATATCTTTGACATGCGGCATGGCCCGGTCGTCCGAACGGACGGGGAGTTCAACCTCACACAGGCCGATACTTTGGCACAGCGAACCGGGCACGCGTTCCTCACCCACTCTCACCTGGGCCGTGCCGCGCAGAAATTTGCCCCCCACATCGCCCAGGAGTTTGTAGCCTTCCCAGGCCAATATGATGATTATGACAATGAGAAGAAAATAAAGACTTGACTTCAGCCAAGCCGGGAGTTGTAACGAGGACATTGTTTCCATGTTGAAAAGATTTACGCCTTTGTGAATAGGATGTTGCTCTTTTTTTCACATAGAAGGACGTGGTTGATTTTAGCACAACCACCTTGGGGACGCAACCAATCAAGTACCTGATTTGTCCATAAAAATACCCGGCCTTGTGAGCCGGGCACCTAGTTTTTGAGTATCGTTATCAATGAAGAGAAGCGAAATTGGGCTAGAGCTATTGATTTTCAATTGACACGGGCAAGGTCTGACTTTATAATTACCTCAATCTGATTGCTAGGAGTGACAAATGACCACCTTAATCATTGAATTGCCGGATGATTTAGCCGAACAGGTTCAAGGTCGAGGAATTTCTCAACAACGGCTAGAGGAAGTCGTAATCTCTGTAGTGCAAGAACTTTTGCGCCAACTCGATGACACATTGCCGGATAATGAAATGTCACCAACCTCAACAGAACTAATCTGGAGTGATGGAGAAGCCTTCGCCCGTCGTCTGATTGACAAGAATCGGGAACTTTTTGAAGAATTGGCCCAACTCTAGTGGCCGAACATGAAACCCAAGCCGGTGATGTCGCTGAGCTGGTAGTTCAGATATATGCCATTCATGAAGCCGTGATCGAAGAGAGTGGTGGTTTAGCAGGCTTGCGTGACGGCGCGATGTTACATGCTGCGGTGGCTCGACCCTTTGCCACATTTGCCGGAGAAGATTTATATATCGATGATTTTGAGAAAGCTGCGGCACTCTTCCACTCCCTGATTAAAAGCCATCCCTTTTTGGATGGGACCAAACGAACTGCCTTTTTAGCCACGCTTTACTTTTTAGAAAATCGTGGTTATTCCATCCCCGAGTATTTGCCTAAAGATGAAGTCATCCGCTTTTGCCTGGAGATAGCCGAAGAAAATATCCGTCGTGCCGAAGACGAGACCATCCAAGCCAAAACTGTTGCCGAGATAGCCGATTGGTTCCGGCGGCTGTTGGGGATAGAGCGCCCAACATAACCTCACTTCCCCAGACACGCCGCCACGGGCAAATCTTGCAATTATTCGTAGGTCCCGTTTTTAACGGGACAAATGGTGACGCCGAGGTTGGTCACGCTGCAAGCGGTGACCTACGGCTGGACCCGGCCATATGACAAGTTATACATATGCGAAGACGTAAACCGGCACTTTTGGCCGGGCCCACTCCTGGTCAAAAAATATGGTTAATCAGTAGCAAAGTGGTGGCAAGCTAAGTAGGGAGTTTCGGGGACTGGTTCGTATGGCCCACCACCGTCTGTCATGCAAGGTTGTCCGTGGTAGACATCTTGGTGGATCAGAATTTCGGCACCCAGGTAATCATTATTTCCTTCATCGTCAAAGACCTTCACCTGAATGGTCGCGGGGTTACCCCGCGCTGCTGGCGGAAAACAATGTACCCAATTATGAGGGCCAGCGTTTATACAAGCCCAACCTGCATTCTCTAACTGGTCCGCAGTGTGGCCTTGAGCATTGACAACAGCAAACAGCGCAAGCAGTAGCAATAGCGAAGCTGCCAGCACAACAATTATTTTGAGTTTCTTGATCTGTTTCATAAATAGAATCCTTTTCTGATAATAATGTTTATATCTACTAAACGACAAATTTCCAATTGTGGTTTCTGGCTCTCAGACAATAATAGGCATCACCCCCTTAACGTAAATTTTGTCACTTGATGATCTTTTGGTAAAATAAAAAAGGCTCTTTATGAGTTTCAAGGAGTCGATTGTGGATGCTCAATCGATTTCATTCCTGACAATACTTTAACATACCTAGATGGCGCTTGCCTGTATCTGGGCTGAGTCTAAGCTGAATTTTTGCTGAGTCGCCCCTGAAAATCTGTCCAGTAAGCAGTCCTTTTATGTCTCGATCAGCCTTGAGCAGCAAAGATTATAAAGTGATAAAGATCTCCTTGGAATCCATCTTGAGCCATAAAAAAGGCATAACGAACAGAGAAGGTCCAGGAGCAAAACACCCTGAGGCAACTCTGTTGGTTGCGTTGAACGGGGGATACCGACAAGGCTTGGCGGTTTAGGCGGTATCCCCTTTTTTTATTGGCTGTCTAAACAGTAGCTTTAGTTGTAACCATCCTAAAATCCGGCTGGACATTCCTCCATGTGCAAATATTGCCGGCACTCCTCCGCGGTCAGTGAGCGGGTTACGCGGGAGTGGGCCAGGGCAACCGTATCCTCCAGCGACACGGTGTAGACGCGCACAGCAGGCGTCAGAAAGTCTGCGCTGTAAAGCCGTCGCCCATCTTGGGTTAAAGCCACCTTCCAGCTGTTTTTGGGTGCCAGATTTAATAATTCCGTGCCGGTCGCTATATCCCAAATGCTGGTCGATTCAACCCCGCCGGTTATCAGCCTTGTTCCATCCTGCGTGAAAGCCACGGTGCCAATGGTGGCAGACTGGCCGGTCATATTGACCAGTTCCGTACCGGTCGTCATATCCCACACCTTCAGGTATCCACCTTGGCCGCCGGCAGCGAGGAGACTCCCGTCCGGGCTGAAAGACAAACCCCAGGCACGGCCAGGATTGGGGCCAAGCGTATAAACTTCTGAGCCGGTGTGCGTGTCCCATACTTTTATGGTGGTATCTCCTTCGTCGCTGGAGGTCGCGATGTAACGGCTGTCCGGGCTGTAAGCCAGACTTTGCAGGCCAGCCGTATGGCCGTCGAACGCCAACAGTTCCTCACCCGTTGCAGCATCCCACACTTTGGCGATACCGTCGGCCCCGGCCGTGGCCAACTGCAAGCCATCGGGGCTGTAGGCCACATCCAGAGTTCCGGCCCGTCCGCCAGCATTGCCCCCAATGTGACCGGTGAAATCCAGCAACAAATCCCCTGTTTCAGCATCCCAGATACGAACAATGCCATCCTGGCCTACCGTTGCAAGGCGTGAACCATCCGGGTTAAATGAAACCCGATAAACCCGTGTATTGGCTTCGCCCGATAGGGTAAGCAACTGTTTTCCGGTGGTAGTATCCCATACCGTGGCCGGGCCGCCGTTGTTACCCAAAGCAACCTTTTGCTCATCCGGGCTGAGTTCCATATCCATAACATCTATCGTTCCAGAGCTGGCAAAGGTAAACATTTCACCATCAGCCTGGGGTTCCGTGTTCCAGATACGGGCGGTACCATCCTGGCTGGCTGTCGCCAATCGACGACCATCGGGACTGAAAGTGAGACGGTGAACAAACCCCTTGTGGCCGGACAAGGTAAACAGTTCCTCCCCCGTGGTTAAATCCCATACTTTAGCCGTGCCGTCGCCGGCGGCTGTAGCCACCCAAGAACTATTGGGATGAAAAGCAGCATATTGGACCCAATTTGTGTGGCCCTCCAGGAAGATTGGGGGCTGACTGATATCAGCTAGATCCCACACTTCTGCCGTGCTATCCGTAAAGATCAATGCGAGACGTGTGCCGTCGACGCTAAAAAAACTTTTGCCCAACTTAGACTGTGTTGGTGTTTCAAAAGCGATGACGAGTTGGCCTTGTTCATCAGTCACAGAAGCCTCAACATCCCAGACTTGTACCTGACCATTGCGACTAGACGTTGCCAGCCGCGAGCCATCAGTGCTAAATGACACACCCTTCACCACATCCTCGTGACCAGACAAAGTGAGTAACTTTTCTGCTGTCTCAACGTCCCATAATTCGGCCGTGCCGTTTTCGCGGCCCGCGACCATATATTCCCAATCCGGGCTTAGGGCCAGACTCCAGTTTTCGAGGGGAACGGGGAGTTCTTTTTGAATCAAGAGTTCACCTGAACTGACATTCCAGATGTGCAGGATGACGCTTTCATAATTAGCGCCAATGGCAACAAAAGAAACGCGACTCCCAGTGTCATCATACATCAAGGTCCCCCCCAAACTATCAATTCCCTGGTAGGGCATTGTCTGCAATAATTGGCCCGAGGCCGCGTCCCAAACCTTCACCGTGCCGTCATCGCTAATTGTGGCTACCTGCGCACCATCCGGGCTGTAAACGGCATGCCAAACCTGGTTGGTGTGGCCCGATAGAGTCTTTAACACCCGCGAGGCCTGGATACCCTGGTGGAGGGCTTCCTCGGCTTCTTTGGTGTAGCTTGTGTTCAGAGCCTGCATGGCCAGCAGCATGCTTAATTCCGGGTCAGCTTCCATATTGTTCAGCGCGGCCAGCGACAGTTCCCGTGAGGTAGCCAGGTTGGTTTGAGTCTGCGCTTCTTCACGCTGTTGCTGGGCGATTTCACGTTCCTGTTCGGCGTTCGCCTGGGCGGTGGCCCGTTGTTCGGCCTCGGCTACGGCCTGTTGTTCATTTTGAGTGGCCTGCTGTCCGAAAATCACGGCGACCACAGCCAAAATCCCGGCAACGACCAAAGCACCCGTCAAAAATATGGCCCGACGGCGTAATCTCGTGGCAGCCTGAGTTTGCTCTTCGGCCCGTTGCTTTTCGGTTTCGGCCAGTTTTTGGGCCGTTTCCAGTTCGCGCTGTAGGCGGGCTTCTTCTGCGGCCTGACGCTCTTGCCGTGCAGCCAGGCTGGCCTCAAGATAAGCTCGCTCGTTTTGGGTCAGGGCCACGTTGGTACTGGCAGCCCAGTCTTCAAATTGGTCCAGCCGGGAGCCGCGCAGCAGGTAGCCGGAGTCTTGATCCGCGCCCAGCCACTCCTGAGCAGCAGAGGCCAGCAATCGCTGCAACCGGACATCAGACCGGTTTTCATCCAGCCAGCCCCGCAACCGGCTCCACTCACGCAGCAACGCTTCGTGGGCCACCTCAATGGTGGGACGGCGCGTCACCGGATCGCGGTCAAAAGTCAGGAGGCGATAACGGCCAAAGGCGTTAATGACTTCGTCAATGACGGGCGACGGCAGACCGCTGACCGCCGATTCTTTGTCATTGGAATCCTCGGCAGTCGACGGTCGGTGGTCAGCCGTCAGCGAGGCTAACTCGCTCCGCAGCACCCGCCGCCTCGTATCCTCCGTGCCTTCGCCCAGCGTCACCAGGCGCAAGAACAGTTGCCGGGCCATTTCCTGGCCGGATTCGTCCAGCCCTTGATACAACTCGTCGGCGCGGCGGGCCAGCGCGCCCAAAACGCCGCCGCTCTCCCGGTAGGCGGCCACGGTGAGCTTTCGCCCTTCTCGTCGCTCGAAGAGTTCCGTCAGGGCGTATTGTAATAAGGGGAGCGTACCGGGCTGGTCGCCAATTTCCCTGATGATGGTGGGAACCAACTCCGGCTCTAATCTGAGACCGGCCCGCTCGGTAGGCCCGACAATGGCTTGCTCCAACTCGTCGGGCATCAGGGGCAGGACGAACTCGGTGCGCTGCCGTACCAAATCGCCAAAGTCTATGTAGCGCAACGGTTGGTCGGTGAAGTCGGCCCGCAGGGTGATGACCACCCGCAACCGGCTGCGCGAGTCGAGAATTGCCGTCACTAAGCTGTCCAGAAAGTGCTGGCGAACCGCTTGGTCTGTGACCAGGGTGAAGACTTCTTCAAACTGGTCGATCACCAGCACCAACTCCACGTCTTCATCGACGGGTAGTATCCGCCGGGTGGCCCGCAGTAACCCCCGCTCATCCTCTTTGAGTTGGGCCAGCAGGCTTTCCGGCGGGTTGACGGCCACCCGCAGCAGGGCCGCTTCTAACTCCTCCAAAGGATGCGCGCCGGGCAGCATCTCGACCACGAACCACTTTTCGGAGTCGGGCAGACCCCCCTCACGCAAAACCGGAATCAACCCGGCCCGCACCACCGAAGATTTACCACTGCCGCTTGGCCCGACCACGGCCAGAAAGCGGGCCAAATCTTGCTTTGAGCCTGCCAGCGGGTCATTCGCTTCGGACAGGAGGGTCAATAAATCCTGGATGAGGGTTTGGCGGCCAAAAAAGTCGGCTGCGTCGGCCTCGGTGAAGGCTCGTAACCCCTTGTAGGGATTCTCTAGCTCCGGTAGGTCGATCATCGCGGCTACATGCGCCGGGGTTTTTTCGATGGTTTGGCTCCCGGCCATATCTGCGGCGGTACTGCCCGGTTTCATCGCCTGGCGGAGGTCGGCCAGCATGGTCAAGATATCGGGGTAGCGTTCGCGGGCATCTTTAGCGGTGGCTCGCCCGATGACAATATCCAGCGCCGTGGGGATGGGTTGGCTCGCTGAAGATGTCGCAGGCTCGCCATTTTGAGCGACAGCGAGTAAGGGCAACGGCTCGTTGAGGTGCTGCTGAATGTAAGCGAATGGGGTCGGCCCTTTGAAGGGTTTGTGGCCGGTCAGCAACTCGTAGAGGACCACGCCCACGCTGTAGATGTCGGTTTGGGGCTTGACCGGCTCGGCCAGAATTTGCTCCGGCGAGATGTAGGCCGGAGAGCCGATGACGGTTCCCTCAATAGTGGCCTCGGTTGGAGTTCCGTTGCCAACAAGCTTGGCGATGCCGAAGTCAGCCAGGTAGGCATTGCCATCATCATCGAGCAGGATATTGGCCGGTTTGATATCACGGTGGATAACCCCGGCCCGGTGAGAGGCATGCAGCCCGGCGCATATCTGCTCCATAATGGGGAGAACTGTCTCTAGCGCCATCGGGCCATTATTGAGATGGTCTTCGAGACTACCACCGCGCAGCATGCGCATAATCAGATAGGCCACGCCGGGTTCGCGCCAGTAATCATAGAGGGGCACGATGTGGGGATGTTCCAGCCGGGCCACCAGTTGGGCCTCGGCCTCGAAGCGGCGGATGAATTCGGGGCGGTCGGCAAATTTGGGGAGGATGATTTTGATGGCGACTTCGCGCTCGACGGTTGACTGCGTGGCACGGTAGACCACACCGTAGCCACCAGTCCCAATGCGCTCACCAAGCTCAAAACCCCGAATGGCTCGGCCGGTCAGGTCTTCCAGGCCAATCTCTTCGAGTATTGGCTCCGGGGTCGGCAATGGGGAGGGGTCTCGCTCGGCGCGGGCCAACCGTATGAAGGCCAGGTGTTCTTCTTCTGGAATATTCAGGGCCACGGCCAGATGCTCGGCAATCTGTACCGAGGGGCGCATGGCGTCGGCCTCAATCTTACGGACGGTAATGGCGGCGCAATTGGCCCGTCGGGCCAGTTCGGTCTGGGTCAAGCCGAGCTGGTGACGGCGTTCCTTGACAATCGAGCCAAATGTAGTTTCCTGATTCATCAATAACCTCCTTGATGGTTAAGGCGCAGGGGACAGGCGGTAGGTAGGAGAAAGATTTAGCACCGTGTTTAGTTTATTAAAAGAACGCTAGCTGATCTTGACTCCATTATAAAAGAGGCCATAATGGATTTCAAGGGGGTTTGCAGGGCTTTATCGCTTTCTTATCGGTTAAAGTGAAAGCTACACTATGCTGTTCGTGCTAAAAGATTGATGATGAATGAGAGGTTGGGCCAAATGAATTCGTTAAATTCTCGGAGTGCGGAATTTATTCCGCGCTATAAAAGGCAGACTGAAGTCCGCACTCCTACTTACGGCGGATAGGTTCTTAATTGAAGTGTTTCTAGTCTGGATTCAACGCCTGCACGGTTGGCTTCAAATCTAATTCTTTAACAAGAGCGCTTAATTCTGCGTCTGTGAGGGTCCGACCTTTGTCGGCGTAGGCAATGAGGGCAGCTTCCAACACATTCGCCCCAAAAGAGCGGCCCTCTAAGGGAGGTGTGCTGGTGACCAGGTATGATAAGCCGCGTGATTGCATCAAATCAACATCGTTTTGGGTGGTGGTGTTGGTCATAATGACTTTACCGCTCAAGTCTTGGGGCATATGGCGGCGGATATATTGAAAATCACCGGCAATAACCGAGCCATAGTTAAACCATTTCTCATATTTGGGAATATTTTCGTCTTGATTTTGGCCGGTGGGGTAGAGCATGCTAACTGGCATCAGCCCAACAACCGGCATCAGCAGCGCAGCCAGAAAGCGCAATCGAGCCAGCCCTTTGACCGGAATGGGCAATCCCAGCCCAAACATTAAGTCGCAAAAGACCATATCAAACCCGGCTCGATCCAACGATTCGGCCATCCCATAACGGTCGGCGGCGACCGGCATCATACCCCGGCGGAGGGAAACCGGCTGGCGAAATTGAGGTTCGGCTATCTGAAAAATATTTCGCTCCATGGTTAATTTTAAGCCGCGTCCATCGGTACAGGGGGTTTGTTTGACACCTTTCACCAAATTGATGCCGGAGCGTAGGGGATAATTTTTATCGACGACCCGCACATAAAGCTCAACGCCACCGACGCCAAATGCATCCACCTTGCCATCCATTTCGGTAAAGAGAGCACGGGCCTTTTTTTCATCGCCATTGCAGCCGATACGTTCCATTGTGATGGTCTCATCACCGAGCTGAAAGGTTACTTTTTTATCGCGGCTAGAGCTACCCAAGCTAATGCTAACCACATGTTTCATCCGTTGGTTCCTCCTTCATACTGTAAAAAAGCCAAGACAATTGTCCCAATAATGATAACCCCGAACATGGCCACAATCACCCCTAAAAAAGCGATGATTGTGGCATGCCAGCGCGGGATACGTTGAGACGCTTTGCCAATATGATAATTTGTGATAAACACAATCGCAGACACGCCCACAATGGGCCAGAAAATCGAATCTTGCCACAACATGAAAAAGCCCCCAACCCCACCTGCAATTGTCCCCCACTTGAAGGCATCTCGACGGACAGGGTCGAAAGAGAATAGCTTATTATCATCTACTTTTTGAAATCTATTTGGATTTAGTTTTTTCCGTCGCCTTTTAGCCAACTTATATACCTTATACTACCTTTGCACTTTTTAGAAATAGACAGGATTAACAAGATTTACAGGATAAAAATTTACATAATCTTGTTAATCCTGTAAATCCTGTCCAATTTTAACTGCTAATTTGGGCATTTGTGGAAAAGTGTAAACATAGTGATGCCTTATTGTTTCTACCGATTTTATCGACTATATTCGTCCTCCTCTTTTCCTTTTCGACGAATTCTCCAGACCAATCCCAATATGATTATCGTTACTGTCGGTATAACACAATATTTTGTTTGGAGGGACATTGTAGATCTTAATCTGATTTTCGGAACCGTATCTAGATATTCAAGGTCTTCTGCGGCTCGGGTTATTTCAGTTGTACGTGAACAGATACCTGCCCCTTGTACTCCGTTCCACTCTTGGCTATACACCAAGTAACTTTTCCCTTTCCGAAAATCAACTCCACAATCTCCTGCGCTCACTGTGATATGTGTTTCCGTAATCCCTTTCCAAGAGTCTTCGACCTCGAAAGCAATAATTTCAAGATAATAACCATAAAATATTGGCGGTGGCTTGATAATATTTGTCACTCTACCAAAAAAAACAGCATCGCTCTCCTCAAATTCAACGGACGGCGAATTACGGTGTTGCACACACGAACAAGCCCAAACAGATTCAGGGCGAAATAAGAAGTCAAGCAAAATAACACAGCATATGACCAATGACCGCATTAACTGCTCAGTACGAAACATCTTATGATATCCACATCATATGGCTCCGAGCGGGTTTGTAACCCGCGATTGGGCCACAAACGGCCTTGATTTCAGCTGAATCGGGGGTTGCAAACCCCCTTCGAGCCTTTTACGGAATTGACTGTTGCACCCACTGCAGCGGCTCCACGGCGATCCCATTTAAACGCATTTCCCAATGAAGGTGTGGCCCCGTGACCAAACCGGTGTCTCCAATGTACCCGATTAAATCTCCTTGCTGAACTTCTTGTCCCTCGGTCACGACAATCTGGCTTTGATGCCAGTAGCCGCTATATAAGCCCATCCCGTGGTCGATTAAGACCGCATTACCACGAACGGTAAGCCTTTCGGCCAGCGCCACAGTTCCGGCGGCGGGCGCATAAATGGGAGTCCCGATACCGCCACCAAAGTCGGTGCCGCCGTGAAAACTGAGTTCCTCGCTGTCATTATAGTGTCGCCGGGTGCCAAAGTTACTGGTGATTCGTAGATTATCAGCCGCCACAGGATACCAAAACGGTCCTTCCCATTTTGGACGCAGCGACACCTGCGACCAAACACTAAGCAATTTTTCTCGCTCAGCCTCTATTAGGTCGGCATCCAAAAGCTGGCCTCGAGTGCTGTCCAACTGGATATTTTCCGTGCCGTAAGGGCCTTCAATCACCGTAACATTTTCAAATCTGGTGACTTCCCGGCCATCGGGGAGGGTGGCGGTTATGATGATAGGGTAAATATCTGGCCTGATAAGGGCATGGATGGCAATGATGCCCCAAAATTGACCATCGTTATTACCATAAAAGAAAATTGGATACCCTTCAAATGAACCGCTCAGGGCTGCCGGTTCTGATAGGGTTACTCTCACGACCAATGTCCGTCCTTGAATGATGGTGGGTTCAGAAAGGCCAATGGCCTCAAAGGGAGGCGTAAGCGGACCCGGTGTTGGGGGTGGTTCGGTTGGAATCTGAAGCGTCTGACCGATTTCAATGAGGTCAGGGTTAGACAGGTCATTGAGCAACAGGATATGGCTGACAGAAACCCCATAGAGACCGGCAATACTGGATATCGACTCGCCCGGCTGGACAACATGAATTTTGCCTTCAACCGACACTGGAGCCTCAGTGAGCGGATCGGGAGGCGCAATACCTGGCAAAATGAGCTTTTGGCCGGGGAAAATAAGATTTGGGTTTGATAGCTTGTTGGCTAGAGCAATTTCGATGGGGTTAAGGTTGTAGCGTAGGGCAATCAGTATGAGCGTATCACCAGCTTGAACATTGTAAACAAAGTCTTCTGTGTCTTGTTGGTGCTTTACTTCGGGGGGTGCGGCAGTCACAAGCGTGGTGGTGCATACTAAGAATAGAATCAAGTTGGCCGTTACGCCCAGGATTTTTCTGAAATACATCACGCCCACATACATGCCCAATAACTGACGAATAGATAACCCTATTTTAATCTTAACTGGAGAATTATGCCAGCCGAAAACAAAAAACCGCCTAATCAGGGCGGTCTTAAGTATTTGTTGAAAATCCTAGCATCTAAATGCCGGAGATAACCGGTTTAATCCCTTTATACACTTGCCGCCGACCGATTGTGTTTAGAATCAACTCCGGTGTTTTTTTCATGACCTTTTCATGAACTTCAACAGCCGTCAGGGGCGTGTTGTTAGTGATAATGAAGGCCCGGAAAATGGCGCTGGTCAAAGGGATACGCTTATCCAAAAATGTGGGGTCCTGGCTACAATGGGTATGAATAATATGCCAAAGCATATCTATCTGGAAAACCTCGCCTGTCACCGGATTTATCCAGTCGAATGTTTGAGGTTGATCATTCTCCAGAAATTCTTGACAGGATTCGCAGGCATGGCTTTGCAAAAAAGCTCTGAGGTTCTGACCCCCTTTTTGCCACCATGAAAAGTCGATATGAAATTTTGTCTCAAGGGTTGGTTTAATATATTTGGCCATATAAAATATTTCGTAGTTATTATTTCGTGTTAGTCTCGTAAACTGGGATCATACGTCCAATACCCGTGATTCATTGCAATGAAACACGGATGGGTTACTAATTCTTGAAAAACAATACCTGGTCCGGCACGACGCATGACGTTCACTCCGCTGTACAGGGTTTTGGCATGAACCGTACTTTGCGGATTGAGTTTGGACAGCTCCGGGAAGATCTGGCAAAGAGCTTCATAAATGGATAAATTTCTTTCTTCTGCTCTCACCCAGAGAGCATCAATCTGCGCAGTATCCCCCTCACCAATAATCATGAGTTCATCATATTTGCACGCGTGGGCGGCAGGATTCATTTGAAAGGTAAGCCTTCTATTATTAACGCTGGCCATGCGAACCCAATCGCGTTGCGTGCGCGAGGCTTGATAATCAACAATAATTTGCAAAGGGTTTTTGGTGCGCTTAATGGTAACATAAGCGCCTACCGGTAATTTATTTTTCTCACACCACTGCCCCAACCCGAATACATAGTTATGTTCCAATACTGTCCACCCTGGGAAAGTATCGCCGGTGCGTCCATCGATAAAATCGAAGAGGACTGGATTATAATAGCTTATTGGAAATAAGGGAAGGGTTTTAGGGGTAAGAGGCAGCGTACCTACTCGACGGTGCGGATAATTAAGCGTAATGGTGACCTCACTGGCGTTGGGGTCTATTGCACCAAAATCATCTGGATGGGTAGCTTCATCATCTATTTCTGCCAGCAACGGTAGCAGGTCATCATCAAATAAGCCAGGGTCATATGGTTGGGTGCCTGTTTGTTGCAAGCGGCGGGGGGGATGATGCGCTTCAGGAGGTTCAATGCGTTGTAAGTACCAAAGAACCTGTCCGGTAGGCCCAACATCATCAAATCGCTCATCATTAGCCAGGCGATTACTAACAGAGAATCGCATCACGTCCGTTATTTCTTGGTCCTCGCCAACCAAGCCCATTTGTTCAATTAAAGCATCAACGCTTAAAGGCCCATTATTAATATCGATGGCAGCATCAGCGATGTTAAATAAGCCCTCCTGAAAATCCGCCATAAGGTCGGCCAAAAAGTATTGGTCGTGAAATTTTACGAAGTCATCGTTAGCATCAAGGGTGGATTTTATTTTTGAGTATATGGAATCTTTATAGGCTTGATAAAGTTCTTCGGGCGATAGTAAGCCATGAAGATTGGCCAGACTATGGTCATCGGCATTAAGGGGGTGATTATGTTCAAAGTTGGCCACAAATTCTTTGGTGGGTTGACCATTTCCGAATTTGACCTCAATCACATCGAACGTGCCATAGTCAGGGTGCTGGCCGGCTCGAGTGGAGGTCACGGTTCCTACGGCAAAATCTAAGGCTGGAAAAATAAGCCGCTCGTCAACCGCATATTTACCCTTAGGTTGGTAAAGCTGGCCTTCCTGCAAATCGCTTCGGCTTTCCAGCTCTTCGGCATCGCAATGGCGTTTAACTAACCCAACGGCAATAGAATCAATATGAATCGGTTGACTAGATTCTAAGATTTGCTGGTAAATATCTTCTATATCTTTATCGTTAGGGGAGAAGAGTTTTTCCCAATATTGGGCGGTTTGAGTTTTACGTTGTGACAAAACAGGAACTACCTCTAAGTTTTCTCATAGAGTTTGGACTTGGATTGAGAATTATACTCTTGTTCAAAAGCCTTGACAAATTGACGCTTTTCTCGTTCAAAAAAAAAGCACACTCACCTGGGAGGAAGTGAGTGTGCTTCTTGGATATCCTGTTGCATCTAGCAAAAATGTTAAAAATCTTGGGGAAGATTTTTTCCAGCGTCAGTCAGGCCGATAAATTTTAGAGGCTTTTATTTATGGCTGTGGGTGCAGCCATTTGGGAGGGCTTTGACGCAACAGGCTATTCACTGTAATCACTATAACATGAGTCAAATAAATTGTCAGTAAATATAACGTAAATTTTTGGTTACGGCTCCGTTACAAATCTTAAAAAAATGCTTGCCTCTTGAATTGGAACGTGTTACACTCTCAGAATGTTTCGATCACGCCACTCAAATATTTCAACACCAAAAAAAGACGAAGCACGCATCCCGATTACTCGGCAACGGTTGGCCGATTATAGGCGCTTGTTGCATTATGTTAAACCCTATCGGCGACGTATGACCCTGGCGATTATTGCCCTAACCATCGGGACACTGTTGGGGTTAACCATGCCTCTGATTGTGCGCAGTGTGGTGGATGTTGTTTTTGTTGAACGAAGCCTGAATCTGCTGAATCGCTTTACCCTCTTACTCTCACTGATTTTTTTGGCCCAGGCCGTTTTTAGCTTTGTCAATCGCTACAATATGTCCTATGTCGGCGAGCGGGTGGTGGCCGATTTGCGCAAGCAACTCTATGACCATCTGGTTTCGCTCTCTCTGCGCTTCTTTGCCGACCGCCGAACCGGCGAAATTGTGTCGCGGGTGACGAATGATGTCACCACGCTTCAAGCCGCCGTCACCGATAATCTGGTCAGTTTGTTGCAACAAACGTTGACCCTGGTGGGTGGTATTATCTTACTATTTTGGCTCGATTGGCGCTTGACTGGCATTATTTTGTTGGGCATCCCTGTTGTCACCTTGACGATGGTCTATCTGGGGCGCAAAATTCGGGCGGCTGCTACGGATGTTCAAGACCGGCTGGCTGAAGCTTCCGCTGTTGTGGATGAAAGCATTGGCGGGATTCGGATTGTCAAATCCTTTGCCCGCGAAGCCTATGAAATCTCTCGCTTTGCCGCAAAAATAGAAGAGACCTTTACAGCCGCCATGCGCCGAGTCAAAATCTCCGCCATCCTGGCCCCCATCATCGGCTTTATGGCCTTTATGTCCATCACCATTACCATCTGGTTTGGCGGCTACGAAGTGATTCAGGGGCATCTCTCGCCGGGGGGACTGGTGGCCTATTTGATTTATACCCTGCTGGTGGCCGGTCCGATTGCCGCCTTCTCTGGTTTATACGGCCAGTTTCAATCTGCCTTGGGCGCGACGGAGCGACTGTTTGAACTGCTCGACTTGCAACCCGATATTGTCGATGCCCCCGACGCCTATCCCTTACCGACCATCATTGGCCGCGTCACCTTTGAAGAAGTCAGCTTTGATTATGACTCGACGATTCCGGTGCTGCGTAACATTTCACTCGATATTCAGCCGGGACAGATTGTGGCGCTGGTCGGGCCGAGCGGCGCGGGCAAGACCACCCTGGTGAATCTCATCCCCCGCTTTTACGATGTGACCGCCGGGCACATCGCCATTGATAGCCGTGATATCCGGCAGGTCACCGGGCTGAGTTTGCGCCAGCAAATCGGTATTGTGCCCCAGGAAACCGCCCTATTTTCCGACACCATCGCCGAAAATATTCGCTATGGCAAGCTGGAAGCCACGCAAGAAGAGCTTGAAACCGCAGCCCGGGCCGCTAATGCCCACGATTTTATTATCGAGATGCCACAAGGCTATAAAACGCTGGTGGGAGAACGCGGTATCAAATTGAGTGGCGGCCAACGCCAGCGAGTGGCGATTGCCCGGGCCATTCTTAAAGACCCCCGCATTCTCATTTTAGATGAGGCAACCTCTTCTTTGGATAGCGAGTCGGAGCAGTTGGTGCAGGAAGCCCTGGAGCGGCTGATGCAATCGCGGACCACTTTTGTCATCGCCCACCGGCTGAGTACGATTGTAAAGGCCGATTGGATTCTGGTGTTGGAGGCCGGACGCATCGTGGAGCAAGGAACCCATGCCGAACTGCTGGACAACCGGGGGCTTTATCACCGGCTCCACTCGATGCAGTTTAGGCTTGAACTGGAAACAAAAGGCGATTTAGACATAAGAAATTAGAAATTAGATGCCATCCAGGGAGAGGGTACAACGAGAGCATTGTAGCCAGCAGTACGAGAAAAAATTTGTTCATTGCCGAAGGTTACTCATTGTTAATTGACCATGAAGGGTTCTTGGCGAATAACCAGCATAGCCGGTATTGGCATTGATGTCCATTGGAGCTTTAGCTTTATCATCCTGTGGATTATCATCCAAAGCGGTGTTGATAACAGAGCGATAGCGAACACCATCTTTGTTCTGGGTGGGGTGCTGTTGGTGTTCGGGTGTATCATCCTGCATGAGATCGGGCACGCCTTGATGGCCTTGAGCCTGAATTTAGAGGTCAAGAATATTATCCTGCTGCCCTTTGGCGGGCTGACCCACATCGAATCTGTCCCCGATAAGCCCGGACACGAGCTTCTCATTGCGATGGCCGGGCCACTGGTCAATCTGGCCCTGGTGCTGATGTTGACCCCCCTCCTGATGGCCTCAATAGAGCCGGGGCTGCTCAATGCGTTGGCTGCCTCGCCCGTAACCGCCGTCGATACCATCATCGTCTCCTTTTTCCGAGAGAACACCCTGATTGGCTTAATCATGTTGCTGCTAGTAGCGAACCTGATTCTCTTCGCCTTCAATCTTATTCCGGCCTTTCCGATGGATGGCGGGCGCATCCTCCGAGCCATCTTAACCCTCTTTTTCCCCTATTGGCGAGCCACCCGCATTGCCGTCGGCGTGGGCATGTTGATTGCCATCCTGTTGATGGTGGTTGGCTACCAGCGGGGGAGTGTGGGACTGTTGTTCATCGCCGTCTTCATTTTTCTCGGCGCTCGCCCGGCGAGGATTTGAGGGGGATTGGTAATTGATGGTTACAGATATGTATCTGTAACCCTACTCTGCCGACTTATGTCGGCGGAATACCCGTTACAGGGTCAACTCTGTAGCGATCTAAAATCGAGGTTCGGCAATGAAATTACAGGGTAATGTGGTATAATATCCAAAGTAACTTTGTTTTTAGATATCGGAGAATAATATGTCTGAGAATACAGAAGATTATGGAACCCAATTAAGAAGTGCACTAAATAGAAAAAGTGAACTTCCTGTGGTATATTTCAATGGATTTACCATCAGTATGGGGACAACAGATGCTCTGATCGTTTTGAAGTATCACGACGAACAAATCGCTATACTAAATACCTCTCATATAGTTGCAAAAACTTTAGTGCAACAACTTGGAGGACTGGTCGCGAGCTTTGAGGACAAAACGGGGAGTAAAATCATGACAGCCAGTGAAGTTGGTGAAAAGTTAAAGCAGGGTGACAAAGATGATGATAGTGACTGAATCGCATAGCATTTTATTTTCTCAGAATGTTAACGCCCCGCATGTTACAGAGCGCAAAATTGAGAGCTTTAAGAGACTTAGGGAGGGTTGGCACTTCGGAGAAGGGGTTCCGTTCACCGATATTGTTCTTGAAAACGCTAAAATGATTAATCGCCAAGCCAATGAATTTGCGTTTTTTGAGACTGATGCTTTTCCTGGCGCGAACGGAGAAGTGATGGTTACTATATACCATCTCGATCATTACCTGGAATTCACTATTGAGCCCAATGGTAGTATAACTTTCGTTCGGGAGCGAGGTGATGAAGAGATGGTCTCGCAAGAGGGGTTAACGACTGAGCAAGCTAGAGTTATTATAAGCGAATTCAGGAAAGAGATATGGAAGGAATCCGACTTCTCCACAGCAAACATTATGACCACCGAAGACGCAGATTCGTTAGTCTCGCGTTTAAGAACACAGGGGAACCTCCAGGCATCTCTATTATCAGCTATAGGTGTATCGCTGAGTCAGGGCACGAAATTTGTGGTCATATCCGAAGATATTACGACGAGCCAGTGGTCGGTGAACCCCCAATCTTTTGGAGGTTCGACACCGAAAGTTTACCAGACGGCCACCAGCTAGAGCAAGAAGATAGCACAACTGGAGATCAATGCCATTATAACATTCGTGGGTTGTCTAACAATCGGGCCAAAACATTCTTTAAGCAGTATTGGGACAAGTTGCGATTATTCAGTATTTGCAGTCCTGATGTGGGATATAGGCAACTTTCAGCAAACGATATCTAAAGATGGGGCGAGGAAGCTTTTAACGAAAGCGAGATCGGCAATTAACCGGTCTTTTATTTCCCCGATTCTCGCTTGACATAACACACCAGCCCTGAAAGACTAATTGCATCGAAACAAGCAACGGAGACTTGTTTGCTCGCAGAGTCACGCTTCAAGCGATGGCTTACCTCGTAAGTCAGTCACACTTCCTCCTGCTTCGCCTTCTCCCACAGCGCGTCCATCTCCTCAATCGACAGTTCGGGCAGGCTTTTGCCGTTGGCGGTGGCGAGGGCTTCCATCTTTCGGAAGCGACGGCCAAAGCGGGTATTCGTGGCTCTGAGGGCGCTCTCCGGGTCTATTTCTCGCCAGCGGGCCAGATTGACCACGCTGAAAAGCAAATCACCAATTTCAGATTCCAGATTATCTTGATTGGGGGCTACAGTAATCTCCTGTGCCTCCTCGATGATTTTTTCCAATACCCCCTCAATGTTGGGCCACTCAAAGCCGACCCGCACCGCTCTCTTGGACACCGCCAACGCCTGCGCCAAGGCCGGTAACGCCGCCGGGATGCCATCCAGGGCAGAGGCGACCGGGGCAGACTGACCTTTGGCGTTCTTTTCGGCCCGTTTGATGGCCTCCCAATTGGTGGCGACCTCTGTCACCCCGTTGACCGTCACATCGCCAAAAACATGCGGGTGGCGGCGTATCAGCTTGCGATTGATATGGTCGATGACCGCGCCCATGTTGAACTCGCCCGTGTCGATGGCAATCTGGGTGTGGAGGACAATTTGTAGCAGCAAATCGCCCAACTCCTCGGCCAACGCCACCGTATCGCCGCTATCGAGTGTTTCCAAAACCTCAAACGTTTCTTCTAACAAAAAGGGTCGCAAACTCTGGTGAGTCTGCACCTGGTCCCAGGGACAGCCCTCCGGCGCGCGCAGATGGGCGATGGTCTCTTGAAAGGTCGAGAAGCTACTTTGGGTCGTATCGGCGGGGAGGTAGAGGTAGCTATGCTGGTCGGCAGGGTGAGATTGGGAGTCTAGCTCGGACAAGGAGCAAGACCGGACACGTTCAGCTTCAGCGCCAGGGGCTTGAATTAGCGTTATCGTAAAATCATTTCGATAAGCGTTGAGCAGGGTTCGCTTGACCTGATCCAAATTCTGGGGGTATAGATGCGTAATCAAGGCCGGACGGTCCGGCTCCAGCGGGGGATGATGTAACGAGACAATCTCGGCGGCATCAACAATTTGCAGGTTGTTAGGCATATCCAGCTTCAAGGCGGTAAAGATTGGCCCCAAAAAGCTCACGCCGGGGATGATGGTCACAGGGAGATTCTGGGTCTCGGCCAATGCCCGGATTCGAGACACCGTCACCTCCCCGATGTTGGGGTGGCCGGGTACGGCATAGATGACACCCTCTGCTCGTTGCCCCAGCCGGACAATTTCGGCGACCACTCGATTATGTACCTGCTCTAAATCATCGGCTTGCTCATACCAATCATCAAAGTGATAAGTTTGAACCGTAATATCCTCAACGCTGGGGTGTCGAGCAGTTCGCAAGTATACCTCGCCGGAATCGGTAAGTATTTTATAGGCGGCCTGGGTCCAGTACTCGCTACTGCCAGGCCCAAGCCCGATAATCGTGATGCCTGAGGGCATGTGTTTCTCCTTAAATAGGCGGAGTGTATATCCTTAGATGCGAACGCTGTTAGCCAGATCCGCTCCGCATCTAGGGATGCTCGGCTCCTCGATTTTCAAGTGTTGTTAGGAGCGCAAAATACATTCCGCACTCCTGATTTTCGTAACTACTGCTGATTATACCGACTCCCCGTGAATTTGGAAAAGACTTTGACAAAGCCATACAAAAATGCTATTTTGATTATGTGGGGATTTTTTTAGTAAACAATACAATAGGGGGAAATTATCTATTCCTGTGGAGGGAAAAATACCATGAAAAATCTACAATTATTTATTATTAGTTTTATCTTGATCGTTGTGTCGGCGTGTAGCTTTAGTGCCAGTACTGCCAATATCGCCGATGCAAAAATGGCTCGTGATAAGGATGGCAACGAGCCAACCACAACCTTTGCTCAAGATGAGGTATTTTATGCCGTGGTTGATTTAGCGAATGCACCTGATGATACCACGGTAAAGGCCGTTTGGACAGCCGTTGAGGCCGAGGGTACGGACCCTAATCTGTTAATTGACGAGACAGAGCTTGCTTCTGGCAGTGGGTCGCTTAATTTCAACCTTACCAATGACCAGCTCTGGCCGGTCGGTAAATATAAAGTAGAGCTATTCCTTAATAATGAATTGGACCGTACTTTGGAGTTTGAGGTCGAAGGTGAAGCGGCAGTTGCTGAGGAGCCGGAACCCACCTCAACCCCGGAACCCACGCTGGAACCCACCTCGGAACCTACGGCAACAAATACACCTCAAACTTCAACAGGCGACACACTGGGTGGTGGTTCATCTGACGAAACTGCAGATGAACCCACAGAAGAAGCAGCAGAGCCAGAGCCTTTGCCATTCCAACCGGACCCTTATGTTCACCCTTCTGGGGCTTTTAGTTTTTCTGTACCCGAAGGCTGGGAACTTTTGACAGAGAATGAGACGGTCGCCACCTTTGGCAGTGAAGATTCGCTGGTGGGTGTGGAATTTTTTAATGCCGAAACGGTCTTCGATGAAGCGACAATGCAAAATTTTATTAACCAATATTTAGATAGTTTCATCGTAGCTGACGAGTATGAAGGGTTGAACCAGGAGGTTCAACCCGATGACAGCATCTATGTCACCGTTGCCTCTCAATCGTCTGAGGGGGAGACGATTGATGCTGATTTCTTCTTTGAGCAACATGATACAATTGTTTATATCCTCTACTTCTCGACTTTTGCTTACGAAGAAATGAATCCAACCTGGAACGAGATAATTGCCAGTTACACCATTGATCCAGAGGCCGCTTTGATCGCTGCTCCGGCTTCTGCGCCCACACCCGAACCACCTACCCCAACCCCAGCCCCGCCACCTCCTACCGCTACACCAGCCCCAGCCGCCAATCCATTTGCTCCGCCTCCTGGTGTGGCCAGAGTATACCTGGTTAATCGCTATGGTAGTGAGTACAATATTGATTTTGGCGATGGTAGCGGGTCTATTGCTGTTTTACCCGGCGTAGAGAACTTTTACCACGATGTGGCTCCGGGTAGCTATAACCCTGGATTGAGTCTACCGGGAGGAGGGGCCACGAATGTTCAATTTGAAATCAAGGCCGATGAGGCCTGGATCATTATTGTTACCGAAGAGCTTGGTGTAAGGGGAGGTAAAGTATATCCGTAGCTCTTTTTAAATGAAGAGTTTAATGTCATTTGCCAGCCTCGGGTTGGGGTGGTATAATCGGCGATTGTTACAAATTTTACAATCTTGTGTCATGCCACCAGATTTTAGTTATTGCAATAGGTGGTTGTATGGACAAAATGGCGCATATTTTGGAGAGAGAGAATATGAGCGACCAAGAATTAGTCAAAATAGAGGAGGTAGCCGACACTGAAGAGCCAGCAATTGTCGAAGCCGAATCCCCCGAAAGTGATTCCACCGAATCCGAACAAGCCCAAATCGACCAACCTGAAAGTTCTTCCGAAATAGCCCCCCCTGAAGAGTTACCTTCAGTAGATACGAAAGATAACGGCACATCCGCATCCCTTTCTATCCTTACCCTGAAGCGGGGTCAATCCCTGAGCGGCACGGTTAAAAATATCGCCCAATTTGGCGCTTTTGTTGATATTGGTCTGCCCCAAGATGGTCTGGTACATATTTCTGAACTGGCCCGAAAGAAGGTGGAAAAAGTTGAGGATGTTGTGAGTGTAGGGCAAGAGGTTGATGTTTGGGTAAAAAAGGTGGATAAAAAACGGGGGCGGATTAGCTTGACCATGATCAAGCCAATTTCTCTCAGGTTGCGAGATATCGAGGAGGATTCCGAACTAGAGGGGACTGTAACCCGGCTTGAGCCTTATGGCGCCTTTGTTGAAATTGGCAGTGAACGTGATGGCTTGGTTCATATTTCTCAAGTTACCCACGATTATATCAAGCACCCTGAAGATGCCTTGACCGTGGGAGACAAAGTGCGGGTGAAGGTTTTAAAGGTCAATCGAAAAAAACGTCAGGTTGACCTGTCGATTAAGGCGTTGTTGCCACCCCCAGAGCCTGAGGTCAAACAATCTCCTAAGGTTGAGAAAGTTGAAGAAGTCGCGGAAGAAGCCATTGAAGGTGAGGCGGTTCCGACGGCTATGGCCTTGGCTTATGAGGCGATGCAAAATAAAAGTCAGCCTGAAGATTCTACCAAAAGTAAAGAGCTTTTCGAAGAAAAAGATAAACGCAAACAAGAAATGGATGACATTGTTACCCGCACCCTGGCTACAAGTGAGTAAACTGATTTATGTAAATGAAAAGGGTCAATCCTTGGATTGACCCTTTTTTGTTTTAATATATATTTGTAAAAAATGACGGTGAAAACTTGCAATTTCAATGAGTACCAAGCGCCCGCTCAAACTTGCTTTGAGTTTCGGGTTGCAAATGCCAAATATCTTGCAAACTATGGCTAAAGTGCCTTAAATCATCTTCGAGACCGGCCTCTAACAGTTCTCCCTCAAGCTCAAAATAATCAATTTTACTGGTATCATTCAACGAAACCTCATCTAAACTCAACTCAATAATTGGCTCATCCTCAAATAGAACGTGATACTTATGCCGGGTCTGATATATGGTGAATAAGCTTTGTAGTTGCTGCTCACCAATTATCCCCAATAACAAATCCTTAGCTTCGCCTTGAGTCCAGGTTTGAGGACAATCTGAATCGACAACCATCTCTATTTCCTGCCGGCGATGAATGTCCCCTTCTGGCGGCGTAAGCGATTTTAAAGCAAGAATCTGTTTACTATTACTTTGTCTAATTCGGCAGGCATAGCCAGCCTGGAAAAGACGTTTATCGGTGGTATCAAGGTAGCGGTCTATATTGCTTTTGCTTCCAATTGGCCTGAGTTGAAAATCGTCAAAAGCTATAACATTTTTCAGAGCGGTAAAGGTATCCTTATCGGGTATGATGAATTTAACTTCAGTTTCCGTTTTAATTTGATACTGGTCCTTTCTAACCTTATCCGACACATAGTACCATACCTATTCATTAATTACGAACGGGCGATTGTTACGGGGTTAACTCCGTAACCTTAGCCCACCGTCCGATATTTGGTAAGCGACCAAGATGTGTTATAATCGCGTTCTAATTTATTGGTTTTTTAGGAACTTGTAATCAAGACGAAACTAATCAATGAGCTAGGGGTTAAGTAAAGATTGAGACTACGCGATGGACTTGTATAAGGTAATCGCCGTGAATTTGGTGTGTCTCACCCCAACGCTAATTCTCAACCGGAGGAATGCATGAGTCTTGACCCAAAGATTAAGCAACTACGTGAGTTAAAAGAAAATTCCAAGCAGGGTGGTGGTGAAGTACGCATAAAAGCTCAACGGGCGAAGGGCAAGTTTACTGCCCGTGAACGAATAGAAATTTTATTAGATGATGGGTCATTCCGAGAGATAGATGCTTTTGTTACCCATCGTACCAATGAATTTGGTTTGAGTGATAAAAAGCCACTGGGTGATGGGGTGGTGACGGGTTACGGAACCATCGACGAGCGTTTGGTCTATGTCTTTTCTCAAGACTTTACCGTATTTGGGGGCAGTTTAGGCCGGGCGCACGCCGATAAGATAATAAAATTACAGGATTTGGCCCTGAAAAATGGCGCACCTATCATTGGCCTCAATGATTCTGGGGGGGCGCGTATCCAAGAGGGGGTTGTCAGTTTAGGTGGCTATGCCGATATCTTTCTTCGGAACACCATAAGTAGTGGTGTCATCCCGCAAATCTCCTGCATTCTTGGTCCCTGTGCGGGAGGGGCGGTTTATTCGCCTGCGATTACCGACTTCATTGTCATGACTAAGAATACCAGTTATATGTTTGTGACCGGTCCCGATGTGGTCCGGTCGGTTACGCATGAGGAGGTCTCTTTTGAAGAGTTGGGTGGAGCAATGACACACAGTGAAACGAGCGGGGTGGCTCATTTTGCGGCCGAAAGCGAAGAGCATGCCTTGTTCACAGTGCGAACGTTATTGAGTTTCATGCCTCGCAACAATATGGAAGACCCCCCAATTATTGCTTCTCAGGATGACCCCCTGCGCACGGAAAGTCTCTTAGATTCCATTATTCCCGACAATCCCAATAAACCTTATGACATTCTTGAGGTCATCCGAGCTGTTGTGGATGATGGACACTTCCTTGAGGTCCATGAACACTATGCCAAAAATATTATTGTGGGCTTTGCTCGTTTAAATGGGCGAAGTATCGGCATCGTGGCAAACCAACCGGCGGTGCTGGCCGGGGTTTTAGATATTAATGCCTCCGATAAAGCGGCTCGTTTTGTTCGCTTTTGTGATTGCTTTAATATTCCACTCATTACCATAGAAGATGTCCCTGGATTTTTGCCTGGTCTGGCTCAAGAACATGGCGGGATCATCAGGCATGGGGCCAAGTTGCTCTATGCTTTTGCCGAAGCTACAGTTCCAAAAATCACGGTTATTACCCGCAAGGCTTATGGCGGCGCTTATGATGTGATGAGTAGCAAACATATTCGAGGTGATGTCAATTTGGCCTGGCCCACCGCCGAAATCGCTGTAATGGGGCCAGAGGGCGCTATCAATATTCTCTATCGCCGGGAGTTGGCCGAGGCTGAAGACCCGGAAGCACTACGTACCCAACTGGTGCAAGAGTATCGGGAAACATTTGCCAACCCCTATGTGGCTGCCAGTTGGGGCTATTTAGACGATGTGATTGAACCGAGCCAAACCCGCCCCCTTTTAATTAATGCCTTGGAAATGTTGCAAAATAAGCGGGATGAGAATCCGCCCAAAAAGCATGGAAATATTCCATTATAAAAATTCAAGTTGCCACCTTACTTGAGTAATCAAGAAAGACACCCGGTTTTTCCAAAATAGAGTCTCAATTTATCCCAAGCCAGGCTCTATTCCAAATAAACCTGGCGCAATCCCGTAAAAACCGGGTGTCTAACAAAAGGGTAGCAACTTAGGTTATAAAAGTAGATTAGAGATTAATAATCTCCAACCTCCAAAATTATAGATTATCTTTGAGTTCTAACCATAGGATCGAAAGCAATGCTAAAAAAAGTTCTTGTAGCTAACCGAGGTGAAATTGCAGTACGGATTGTGCGGGCCTGTCAGGAGTTGGGTTATGAGGCGGTGGCTATCTATTCGGAGGTTGACCGCATGGCTCCTCATGTGCGGATGGCGCAGGAAGCATATTCTGTAGGCCCAGCATCGGCTCTGGAAAGTTATTTGCGCGGCGACAAAATTATTGACATTGCCAAAAAATGCGGAGCCGATAGCATTCATCCCGGTTATGGGTTTTTATCCGAAAATAGCGATTTCGCTGAAGCTGTTATGGATGCCGGTTTGATCTGGATTGGACCGCCTCCCAATGCCATTCGCTTGATGGGTGATAAGCTTAAGGCCCGCGAAACAATGGCAGCGGCCAATGTGCCTCTAGTGCCTGGCACAAATCAATCTAAGGTTATGGGAGATGAGGAACTGCTGGCTGCGGCTGAAGATATTGGCTTTCCTTTGTTGGTGAAAGCGGCGGCTGGGGGTGGTGGTAAAGGAATGCGAACCGTCCACCGACGTGAAGATATGCCCGAGGCTATTCGAACAGCCCGACGTGAAGCACGGGCATCTTTTGGCGATGATCGGGTTTATTTGGAAAAACTTATTGAGCAGGCTCGCCATATAGAAATTCAAATTCTCGGAGATGAACATGGCAATGTCATTCATCTGGGCGAGCGTGAATGTTCGATTCAACGGCGGCATCAGAAGCTTATAGAAGAAGCCCCCTCGCCGGTAGTGGATGAGACTCTGCGCCAAAAGATGGGCGCTATCGCCGTAGAGGCGGCCAAATCTGTAAATTATCGTTCGGCAGGGACAATGGAGTTTGTACTCGACAAAGACAAGAACTTCTATTTTCTTGAGATGAATACCCGCCTTCAGGTTGAACACCCGGTTACAGAAATGGTCACTGGCGTCGATATTGTTAAGGAGATGCTACGTATTGCCTCTGGGCGCAGGCTGCGTTATGAGCAATCTGATATTCAGGTAAAAGGTTGGTCCATTGAATGTCGTATTCTGGCCGAAGACCCGCGCAATAATTTTATGCCCTCCACCGGGCGACTTATTGGCTTGACTACACCAACCGGTCCGGGGGTACGGGTTGATGGAGGTATCTATTTTGGCTCTGAAATAACCCCCTATTACGACTCGATGATGGCCAAATTAATTGTACTGGGTGAATCGCGGGGCGAAGCGATACTGCGCATGCGCCGTGCCTTAGACGAGTTTCGCGTTACCGGAGTAACGACTATCATACCTCTACATATTCAACTGATGAACTCAACTCGGTTTCAGGCCGGGCAGATCGACACCACCTTTTTGGAAAAACACTTTACGTTCAGCCAAGCCCCTGACCCCGAATTGGTGCGTATTGCCGCAATTACAGCCACGCTGGTAGCCCACCAGCGCAATCAACGGGCTATTTTATTACATCAAGCTGGCCCTAGCCCTTGGCGTCTCTATGGTAGACGTGAGGCTCTGGACAGACGGTTACGATGAGGCGTTAATTATGAGGTATGTGACCACAGTTGGTGAAGAACAATTCATCATTGATATCAACCAGGCCGGTCAGGTGACGGTCAATGGTGAAATCATTGATGTCGATATGCTGCAAATGCCAGATACAACCATGTATTCAACGGTTATTAACGGCCAATCACACGATGTACGCATGAATGAGGGCGACGGAATTTATATCGCCCAACTCAGCGGCGAGATCCTTGAAATTGTGGTTGAAGATGAGCGCACCCGTCGTTTGGCTGGATTGAAAAATAGCACCGCTGCCATGACAGGCGAAGCTGTCATTAAAGCGCCGATGCCCGGCGTGGTGGTAGAGGTGTTGGTGAGCGAGGGTCAGACGGTTGAACAGGGTGATATTGTGATTATCTTGGAATCGATGAAGATGCAGAATGAGTTTAAAGCCCCTCGTGCCGGGCAAGTTAATGCTGTTCGTGTTGCTCCCGGCGACAAAGTTGAACAGAATGGCGTTATGTTAACTATCGTTTGAGAAAATCGTTCTCCTCTAAATTTGGGCTACCAAATTATCAAATTTTGTGCTATAATAACATCGTCAGTATCAGTCTGAACTTCCTCATTTAAAAACAAAGAATATAATAATTAATCTGGCAAGCAAATACCAGATACGCTTTAACTATATTGCCGAAGGTTTGCTTTCTTTTTGTGAAATTTGTGACATAATTCAATGGTAGTAACAAAGTGAGAGATAATACGAGATTAATCCTGTAACTATCTCTTATGGCTTGTTCCCATGTTTAACGTAGGAATAAGAATTAGATTCTCAGTTTTGTACTTAAATCGCTATGTTACCATTTGAGACATTCGATCAGGCTCACATAGATAACAATCACTCCGGCAATGGCGTGGTTGATCGTCTTTCCAGTGAGTTGAAGGAAATAACGGCCCTCTATAACATTGGGGTGGCTTTGAACTCAAGCCTAAACCCTAAGGAAGTCATTTGGGCGCTTTATAAAGAGATTAGCCGCCTGGTTGATACCTCGAATTTTGCTTTGGTCATCTTTGATCCTCACAGAAACGTGTTGACTTTTATGCTCGTTTATGACCAGGGCATAAGATTAGACCCCTTCTCGGTTGAACTATCGGATTCATCAGGTTTAACTGGCTATGCTGTGACTACCCACTCCCCAATATTAGTTCGAGACCTTAACGAGAGCGACAAAAGTTTTGAACTAAACCAGCTACAGCCCGACAAAGATATTCGCTCCTGGTTGGGGGTTCCTATTATCAACCCTGTGTTGAATAATGAAACGGTTCAGGGAGCAATTGTGCTGTGGAATTACGAGCCGAATGTATTTACCAACCATCATGTGTGGTTGCTCTCTGCTATCGGAACCCAGGCCTCAATTGCCATTCGCAACGCCCGTCTCTTTGAGTCCAGCCAGCGTCGGGCCTCGGAAATGACGCACTTGAAAGATAACGCCAACAGGCGGGCGGGCGAATTGGCCCATTTGAAAGATATGGCCCAGCGCAAAGCCGAGGAAATGGCCTTTCTTAATGATGTCGCCCGTACACTGTCGGCAACGCTAAATCTTGAGTTGGTGCTTACTAAAGTGATGGAACAGGTCGATGAGATGCTGGATGTTGAGGCTGGGTCGTTACTGTTGACCGATGCCGCTACCGGCGACCTTGTCTTCCAAATTGCCTTGGGTGAAAAAGCCGATGAGGTCAAGCCCTTCCGCGTACCTAAAGGGCAGGGAATTGCCGGTGAAGTCGCTCTAACCGGCAAGCCACTTGTTATTGCCGATATGGAGCGAGATCCGCGATTCTTTAAAGCCCTCGATGAAAAAACCCAATTTATTTCACGTAATACGCTGTGTGTACCGCTTTTCTTGCACGACCATACCATTGGGGTTTTGCAGGTACTGAATAAAAAAGAGGTTGATTTTACCCAAAATGACATTGATTTGCTGAGTTCCATTGCCTCTTATGCGGCGATAGCCATTGAAAATGCTCGCTTGTACGAAAGTCTCGAAGAAGAACATAAGCGAACAATCGAGGCGGAACAAGAAGCCCGTAAAACTCTGGCCCGTGATTTACATGATGGACCTACCCAATTAGTGGCGGCTATCATGATGAATTTAGATTTTGCTACCAAAGCCTTGGAAAAAGACCCCTCTCTCTTGAAAGATGCCTTTACCGAGATGCAAGATTTGGCCTCACGCGCCAGCCACCAAATGAGAACCCTACTTTTTCAACTGCGACCTTTGGTGTTAGAGACTCAAGGCTTGGGTGCGGCCTTACAAGTGTTCTTGGATCGCCGCCAGAAAGATATTGTCGAAGACCAAAAAACCAAGCTATCCCTTAAAATCGAAACTACTAATGACAGCGGTGATATTTCTCGCCACGATGATAATGTAGAAGGCACCATCTTTGCTATTGTGCAGGAGGTGGTTAATAATGCTATTAAGCATGCCAAAGCCGATAATATTATTGTAAAGTTGAAAGAGACTCCCGAAGGCATTTCTACAATTATTCGTGATGATGGGGCTGGTTTTGATGTAGAAGAGGTCATGAGTAATTACGAAACCAGAGGTAGTTTGGGCATGATTAATCTCCGTGAGCGAACCGAGTCGCTTGGGGGCGAATTTAAAATGGAATCTAAAATTGGTGAGGGAACCTATACTTCCGTTTTTGTCCCCAACGAAAAAGCAGCCAAAGAGGAGCGTATCAAGAAACGCCTTACCACCGGCATGCTGACTCCGCCGCCGAACATGCCGCCGCTCAAAAGTGAATCTCAATAGCACCCATTTAACATTGAATTTTTGGATAGTCCCCCTATCACCAGTATGACTTCTTAACTCTCTAACACTCCAGGGGGATTATTTTTTTGTATATCGAAGCAAAAGATTGAGGATAAAATGCCAGGATTAGTAGGAATTGTTAGCCTTAATAATGATGAGATAAATCCCAACTTAATACAAGGGATGCGCGATGCCATTATGCATCAAGATTGGTATCAAGCCGATGACTTCGTCAACGAAAATAGGACCATTGCTATTTCTCGGGTGAATTTAGGCATTCTCAACAAGGATGCCCAACCCTATTTAGCCCGAAACGGCCAGGTAAAAATATTCCTGGATGGTCAAATTTATAAGGATGAAGCGCCTCACCCTAATCCGTTTGAGGTTATCTACCAGTTATACAGTAAAGAAGGTCAGAATTTCGCCGCTTCTCTCAATGGCACTTTTTTGATCATCATTATTGATGAAGATGAACAGCAAGTTATTGTTGCCAATGATCGACGGGCTGGAAAACCTCTCTTTTATTTCAATGATGGCTGCGCCGTTTACTTTAGCCCGGAAATGAAGAGCTTGCTTCGGATACCTTCGCTCAACCAGCAAGTGAATTTAACTGCTGTTACAGATTTTTTGTGCAACGGTTTTTTGATGAAAGGGCATACATTTATTGAAGACATTGAGCGGATAAATGGGGCGACTGTCCTCAAGATTTCTTCTCAAGGGGTTATGCAGCACGAGTACTGGCGTTATGAATTTGAAAAGGATAACCGTGACCGTGGCAAAAAATATTATAAAGAAACTCTGGCTCACCTCCTTCGGCAAGCCGTCAAGAGACGCCTGCGAAATGACGGTACTTACGGTATCTTGTTAAGTGGAGGCTATGACTCAAGAGGTATCTTAGGCTTTTATCTTGATGAAAAAGCCAATGGCGAGTTACACACCATATCTTGGGGCCGGGAAGAGAATATTCCTGATAGCGATTGTGATATCGCCAGAAGATTGGCGCAACAATTAGGTGCGAGTCACAGGTTCTACAAGCTAACAGCAGAGGAGGTTATCGGGAACTTCTCTGATTTTGTGAAGTTTAGTGAGGGTTTGGCCTGGTATCTTGAATCACACGATGTCTTTCACAGGATAAGAAACCAGCAAGGCATTGACATCATTCTCAGAGGCGATGAGTGCCTCGGTTGGAACAGGCTGAGGGTACACGATGACCATACGATGCTTCAATCATTGGGGCTTCGCGCCTTTCAAGATATACCAATCTATAAAAAGGTATTGAAATCTGCCTATTACCAATCTTTTTACGAATACGATATGGAAACCAGACGGCAAATATTGCAGCGATGTACCGCCAAAAGTCTGCATAATCGAAAAGATTTTTTCTACTTCGATGTTCGCGTAAAATACCTGCTCAGCACCTTTAATTACGGTAAAACTCTTGCTCTGGAATCGTTTACACCCTTACTTGATAATGATATTTTGGATTTCTTAACCATCTTGCCTTACAAATATCGGCTAGACAAGGGGCTGTATCGAGAAACAATTATCGAACAATTTCCCCACCTATTCAAAGAAATCGCCCAGAGACGTAATGATCTTGAATGGAGTGTGGCATTTAAAAGTTCTCCCGAAATTCAGCGTTTTGTATACCAGCAACTTATCGAGGAACAAAGCCTCATTAGTGAGTTTGTGGATATGGAGAAGCTAAAACGCGAACTGGATGCGTTCTACGCCACACCCTCAAACGCTGCGAGTAAGCCAGGGCTAAAGACACAAGCCCGCACTGCTGTCCAAAAATTGGATAAGATATTCCCCAACGCCTATAATTTGGCTCATAAATCTTCTTACATACTTCGAAAACGGCAGGGAAGATTCAAAGATGATCTGCCCCGCCATCATTTGATTAATCGTCTATTGGTTCTAAAAGTATGGGGAGATATTTTTCTGAATTATCCCGTTATTGAGCCATCAAATAGATAATCCGGCTATCTTTTTCTACGATGCAAAATCCTGCCTTTGATATATTACGCAACTGGATAACCGCCGACAATCGGCTGGTAGCCGGTTTAGGTGTGGCCTTTGTTATGCTCACAGCCGGGCTAATGGTCGGGGCGCTGTTTGGAGGACTTGGCCCCATCATTGCCATTGGATTGGTTGGGGCGCTGGTCGTTGGTCTGCTGATGCTACGTAGTACCCAGGTGGGTCTGTTTGCCCTGGTTGCTTTAATCTGTTTATTGCCCTATGGGGCATTGCCCTTCACCATCGGCTTTCGCCCTACCTTTTTAGACCTCGCTTTGGGGGCACTCTTTGCCGTTTGGGGCATGCGCCTGATTACCGGACAGCAGCGTACCTTTGTCACCTCACCGTTGGGAGTTTTGCTTTTTATTTTTCTGGGCTGGGCCATTTTCATCTTTATTTTTGGTCTGCGTTATGGCGGCCTAAATGTGACCATCGCCCGCAACTTCCTGGAGGTTTTGCTGGCGGTAAGTCTCTTTTTTCTGGTTGTGAATCAGGTCAAGACCATTCGCCAAATTGAGCAGCTATCACGGGTCATTATACTGGCCGGTGGTGGGACCGTTGCTCTGGGTATCTTTTTCTATTTCATCCCCGGCGACTGGACTGTCAGAATCCTATCCCTGCTGCGGGTCTTTCAGTACCCCACCGAAGGGATTCTGCACTTCATCGAAGATGATCCTGCGCAACCGATGCGGGCCATCTCAACCTCGATTGACCCCAACGCATTGGGCGGCTTGCTCGTCTTTTTGAGTATTATTGCCATCGTGCATCTTTTTGCCCCGCAGCCAGTCATGCGTCGCCGGTATCTCTTTATCATTTCGGGGATGATGGTCTTAACCCTTTATCTGACCTTTTCTCGTGGCTCTTTGCTGGGGATGGCAGCCGGATTGGGAGTCATTGCCCTGCTGCGCTATCGCAAGTTGGTCTGGGTGATGATTGCCGCTGTGGCCCTGGTGATTGTGCTGCCGCAGACGCAGCTTTACGTGCAGCGCTTCATTGAAGGGATTCAGGGGCAAGATTTAGCCACCCAGATGCGCTTTGGCGAATACAAAGACGCCTTCAACCTGATTAGCCGCTTCCCCCTGACCGGGGTAGGTTTCTTCGGCACGCCTGATATTGATATTTATGTTGGTGTATCGAGTGTCTATTTACTGCTGGCCCAACAGTTGGGCCTGGTGGGGGCGAGTCTGTACCTGCTCATAGGCTTTGCCTATCTCATCCTTATTGGCAGCACCCTGCGTCGAGTCCCCAAAAATCACCGGCTGGAAACCCCACTTTTAGCTTATGGAGCCGCCATATTAGGGGCAATGGTTGGAGGTGTGTTCGACCATTTCTACTTTAATTTGACCTTCATCCACATCGCCGCCCTTTATTGGCTGACGATGGGCTTAGGCGTAACCGCGGTTCTCTTGTGGCGGCAAGAAGAGTTCGCTAATGATAGCCAACAATAACCAGTCGTGATGCTGCTCGGAGATATATTCGGGTAAATAGATGAGGCCGTTTATGTTGTGCATAATACTTTAAAGTTCAACCTCTCACCTGATCCAAATCAATATCACCCCGCGCCTCTACCAATCGCTCGATACGCCGCCAGACCTCCTCATCTTCCCGGTACATCGAGAGCGCCACAAGGGCATCACGGGCCATGGCGGGTGACCGATCGGCTACCAATGACAACAGAAAATCCATCGCCTTCTCGTGGCGGAGTAAGGCCATCGCCAGCATTTCCGTTTGGCGAAGGTTGGGATCTAACCGCTTTTCCCAACTGGCCTTGAGAATATCAAAGGCTTCGGCCAGCCGCGACTCGCCCAGAGCCAGGGCCGCAGCTTCGCATACCGTCATCTCATCGTCATCCAGGAAACCGGCTACAAATGGCAGCGACGACTCCGGCGAGAGGGCGAGCAAGACCGTAAAACATTCATGCAGTACCTCCGCGTTCTCATCTCCCACCCGGGCTTTGAAGCGTAGCAAGGGAATCCCCGCTTCTTGCCCGCTATATTTAATGGCCCGCACCGCGCCGATTCGGGTGTCTAGCTCCGGGTCGGCCAACAAGTCTGCCAATTCGGTCATGACCTGGGGATAGTTCATCCGCACCAGACCCAATGCGCAAACGACTCGCAGTTTGGCGGCGGTGTCTTCCTTCCCGCCAAAGACTGGCTCTAGCTGTATATGACGGATGCCTTGCAGGTATAGCTTCTCCTGGCGACATCCCATCCGGTAAAGGGCATCGGCGATGGCCGTCTTGGCTGCGCAGCCCTCATCTGCTTTCCAGGGTTTTGCTATAAACCGCTCAAACGCCGATACCAAATCCCCCTCTAGCTGCTCGATTTCATATTCACCGATGATTTTGGCGGCTTTGGCCGTCACATGATTGGTCTTACTCGCCAACGCTTGTCTCAGCTTCTCAATGGCCGCTTCGGATATCGGATTGACCCGCAGTTTGTTCAATTCGGCAAGCTGGGCTTCGAGGTGCTGCTTTTGTCTAGCCATAACGGTTTCGATTTTTCTAATCAAACTTTGGGGGATTATCCCAATCAACCGGCCCGACCGAAAATCTATACTGCAAACGAGGCAGAATTGCCCGTCCCCAGGCCTTTGAGAAATAATCGAAAGCCTGGTCCCATTGCCCGCCTTCGCCCCAGCCATCGTGCCGGAGCGTAACCCGCGTTTGCAACTCGCTCAGTGGCTCGAATCTGACCACGACATGGGTGTGTTGGAAGCGCACATCGGGCAACTGGGGTGGGGCGTTCCAGGTAAAAGAGAGCATCTTTTCGGGTTGGATAGCCAGAATTTTCACCCCCTCACCCCCCTGCGAGCCAGGTTCGGCAGCGAGATTAAAGAGCATCTCATAGGGGCCATCCACCCGCACGTCAATATTACAGGCCGAAGCAAAAAAGCTCAAAACCCCTTCTCTGGTAGTCCAGGCTTGCCAGACGTCACTCACATTGGCCTCAACAACAGCTTCTTCAAAAACAAGCCGGTCTGTGTTTCGTGTAGACATTGTGATTATCTCCTGCCCTATCAATTTTTACAGCATTATGATAGAACATTAGTTCGGATTTGTCAAGATTTTGATGAGGATAATTAACGGCGTTAGCAGGAACAGTTTGACAATTCGGTAGGTTGGGTTGAGTGATCTGGAATTATAGGGCTAAACAACGAGGTTGGGTTGAATGGGTCAAAAAGGATGATAGATCGCTCAAGGTGTTGGGTTTCGCGCCAAAACTGAGCGAAAATTCGACCAATGAAACCCAACCTACTGAGATTAATTTGGCTATTCGCCAATCGGTAATTCAATCCAGAAGGTACTACCCTGCCCTGGGCTACTGTTAACACCTACCTGACCACTGTGGGCTTCGATGACAGATTTAACGAGGTAGAGACCCAAACCCGTACCGGGTGTTTGCCGGGACAGCCGGTTGTCAACCCGGTGAAAGCGGTCAAAAATGCGTTGCTGGTCGGCAGGAGCGATACCAATGCCCTCGTCGCTGATGGAGAGCCGGATTTTGTTGGGGTTCTCTAGCCTGCCTTCTACTTTTATTGATCCACCATCGGGACTGTACTTTATGGCGTTGCCAATCAGGTTGGTCAACACTTCACGCAGCCGCTCAAAGTCGCCGCGAATGGGGGGCAGGTCGCTAGAAAAATCTACAGAAATGGTGTGTTTGTTCGTAGTAGCCTGGAGCTTTTCAACGGCAGCCGTAGTCATATCTGCCAGATTTAAATAACTGGGTTTAAGTTTAAGGCCACCCGCCTGCATACGACTCGCTTCCAATAGATTGGTAATCAGTCGGTCCAGACGGTCTGCCTCCTCTTCGATGACGGCTAAACCATCGGCCAGGGTTTCTTTGTCCCAGTTAGCATCCTCACGGGCCAGGGTATCGGCGTACCCTTTGATAATACTAACTGGCGTCTTCAATTCGTGAGAGATGACCGAGAGTAACGTTTGTTTAAGCTCTTCCGCTTCCTTTAGCCGGGTCATATCTCGCACATTGGCAATATATTGGGTGGGCTGTCCCTCTTCGTTATATTGGGGTGAGTAATTGTCGGCCAGATGGATGGAGATACCATCCGCTCGACGGTGGAGACCCTCGGCGTAAAAACCACCATCTTCAGGCGGATTGACAATGGGACAGGCCGTGTGACAGACGCTTACATCCTGGTTTGTCTTTAAATTTAAGATATCATAACAGGGACGACCAATCGCTTCTTCGGCAGAGATGCCGGTCATGTTTGCCAGGGTTTTATTCCAGGTCTGGATAATCCGATAGGGGTTAATCATCATCACACCATCGCCGCTGTTTTCAATGATGGCGTTCAATCGCTCGCGCTCGGCGCTCACTTGTTGATACAGTTTTGCATTGTGTACGGCAATGGCCGATTGGTCGGCAAAGGCGCTTAATACCTGGCGATCATTGGCGCTGAAACCCGCGCCACGAGCGCGAAAGATAAAGATATAACCGATGATCTCATCCCCAATTTTCAGAGGCAAGGCCACAATGTGGCGCATCGGTACCCCGGCTGCTCGTGAGGCCAGGGCCAAGCGCAGCGAAATATCCTGGCTATTTAGGGGATTATTTTCGTCTTCGAGGTCGCGCCAAAGGGGTTCAAAAAGAGGAACGGCTTGAAGGGGTAGTCCGATACTGGCTCTCGGGGCAAATGAGCCATCATCATGGCGTAGCGTAATTAGCCCGGCTTGTCCGGCTAATATCTCTACGGCGCTTTTCAGGCTTAATTTTAATAGAGAAGATAAATCAAGCCGAGCGTTCATCGCTCGGCTGATTTCCAATAAGTATTCTCTTTGTCGTAATCGAAAGTCTGGCAGCATTCTTATCGTAAGGAGCTAATTACAAAGAAAACCGCGCCACCGCCAATGGCAAAGGCGACAACTGAGAGCAGTAATCCAATGGCAATCAAGGCGTAAGTGGGGGGACCATCGCTTGGCCGGGGAACAGGGGGACTAGTCCTAACTGTCTGAGCCATGTCCGTTTCCGACTCATCAGAATCGTAGTATTCATCTTCGTCTTCCTCGGCCTCTTCATCAGCATGGGTAGCCTGTTGAAGTTGGGCAATAAATGGATTAGCCTGAGGTTCCAGATTGCGTAACCCTTCTCGGGCCGCTCGATTTTGCTTATTGATTTTTAGAACATTCTCATAACAGATTCTTTTGTCGTCGGTGTCGGTTAGAACTTCGGCTAAACCAAGCCAGGCATCTTCTGAGCGTGGGGTTTCTTGTAAGATTGCTTCAAAGATAAGCCGGGCTTGTTGAGGATTACCTTGGGCAATGGCGTCTCTACCGTCTTGTATGGTTGGCATAAGCATCAATCCTTAATTTACATAATCATAACCAATTTTAACACGTCTTGCCTATTTTGCCAAGATAGGTTTCGATGAAAAGTGTCAGAATATAGTTGACGTTCTTTATTACTTCAAACACAAGTATTATACCATAAATGACAAATTTGTCGCAGTTACAAATCCACCTCGTGGTGGCCGGTGATGAGAGCAACTTTGTTGTTTTCGTTCAGTCTGCTTAATTCTTCCAGCAATTCCGGGGCTTCTCTTTGCCTTTTCAATTCTATTCCATACACCAACTCGGTGAGTAAGCCTCCCTGTACGCTCTCCACCGCTATCAGGTTGTACCGGCTTAGATAGCGATCAAAGACCCGCTCAAACAGCTCTTCGTATCTCGTGTTCCCTGGTACCCTGATCTTCAATATCTGCTCTCGCACATCTATAGCAAACATATTCAAGCTGACTAGACCCCATAGAATGAAGCTGATAATAAAGGTAGCTACAATGGCTAACAGATAAAATCGGGTACCAGCGGCCATGCCGACGGCCATAGCAAAGAAGATGTACCCCACATCGCGGGTATCTTTAACGGCATTACGGAAGCGAATGATAGAGAGCGCGCCCACCAAAGAGAAAGCCCGAGCAATATTAGAGCCTATAATAAGCATAATAATCGCCACGACCATACTCATCAGAATAAGCGTATGAACGTATGATTGGGTATAAGATGTGCCCTTGTAGGTATTTTTATAGACCCATGCAATGACCAGCGAGAGCAAAAAACTCAAAACTGTGGCAAAGACAACATCGCTGGTACTAAAAACATCAGTATTGTCTTGTAAAGCTGTAAGAAAGCTCGAAAAATCCATGATTCTTATCCTCAATAAGTTATTCGCTGCGTTTGCAGTAGCGTTTTAGATTGTTCCAAGGCTGCGCAATATTTGCTTATCCGACGCAGACTAAACCCATGTTTCGCAATCATCTGGGTGAGCCAATAGGGAATTCGGTAGTTAACTTTGATCTCCAACACGCACCACGTGGGCGGGATGAAGTAGTGATTTTGAGCATAGCCGGTACTAAGCAAGGTCAAGTCGTGGATACGCCCCTTGAGATTTGTGTCAAGGGTGATACGCAGTCCGGCATCATATTCACTGCCCTCAAAGGCCATCCGGTCATAACTAACCACACAGGCCGGTTGCAGTTGTAAGGTGGCTTGTAAATAGAGAAGCTCGTTCAGAGTGTCCTTATCGAAGCCGGAGAACTCCAAGTGGCCATCGGGTTCTATACCCTCTCCACATAACTCCTCAGCGGCTGAATAGGGTATATAAATACGTTTTTTTTGCAAGGTTTTATTGAGCCGTTGCTTGATTTCCACAAAACATAATGTCTCTGGTTTAACAAGGGTATTGCCATAGATTCGAATGCGCACTTTACGGCGATACTTGTGACCTTCGATTTTGTCCCAGTAAGCCCTGTAGTCGTCGGTGTCATAATATAGACTGGTGATGGTATAACGTCCATACTCATCACCTTGAGGGTCACGCTCCAGGTACTGGGGCAGAATCTTAACGAAATCCTCAACCTCCCTCAAAGATACCAAATATTTGAGTTCATAGCGATTAAAATATTTAATCCTCATATCAAAACGCCACACCAGTTAGAAAATGCTAAATAATATTAACCAACCAATAGTTTACTAAGATTAACCTTTTTCGGCAATGTTGCAGTCTGTCAAAATTGTGTTATCTGCTTTGCGTTCAATTTTTTGCATGTTATACTTTTTTGTTTGGAGCCTAAATCATATGAAGTTTGTATTTAAGACGCTATCACTCATCCTAATGCTTTTTCTGTTTGGGTTGGGGGCGAGATATCCATTCAGTGTCTCTGCCCAGGAGTCGCCGCTGGTCTTGGCTTTTTATTATGCCTGGTTTGACCAGAATACCTGGACCTCTGGCCAATCGATCGATCTACCGGCGACCCCTTACAACTCGGCAGACCGGGCAACCATTGAACGACATGTGGCTCAAGCGCAAAGCGCCGGTATCGATGCCCTGGTTCAATCCTGGTATGGCCCTCAAATAGAGAATAACCAGACAGAAACAAATTTCCGAACGCTGTTGGATGTGGCCCAGGCTAAAGGCTTTAAAGCCGCAGTGGACTTTGAAACCACCGGCCCTTTCTTTGGTGATATCGAAGCGGTGACGACTGCACTCACTACATTATTGTCCACCCATGCCCAGCATCCTGCCTACTTACGTTATCAAGGGAAACCGGTTATATTCTTTTTCCGGCAAGAGCGGTTTTCCGTTGATGAGTGGGCAGCGATTCGCAACCAGGTAGACCCTAATCACGATAGTTACTGGATAGCCGAAGGCGTAGATATTGCCTATCAAGCGGTCTTTGATGGGCATCATCTCTACAGTATTGCCTGGGCTGATTCTCCGGCAGCTGAGTTAGCCAAATGGGGTGATCGGGTGCGGAATTATGAAGCCGAAAATCAGGTTGACCGCTTATGGGTTGCCACAGCCATGCCTGGCTACGATGACACCCGCTTACCTCGTGACAATGCTTTTAGTGTCCCGCGTCGCAACGGCGATTACTATCGGGAAACCTGGCAGGGGGCGCTCGCCAGCCAGCCCGATATGCTTGTGATTACCAGCTTTAACGAGTGGCTCGAAGGCACGCATCTCGAACCAAGCGCCAGCTACGGTAATCTTTATCTTGATATTACGCGTGAGTTAGTGACAGCTTTACGGGGTAGACCGCCCTCGGCTCCACCCCCTGCCGAATTACAAGCAACACCTTTAGAACAGACAGAGGGAGAAGATACACTTCCCGATGGGCCATACATTCAAGCGAGCGATATCACCAATGTGCGGGGTGGCCCGGCCACCTCCTTTGAAGTGGTGGGACGATTGGCCGCCGATAGTGCCGTTTCCGTTGTGGGTCGTACGGAAGCCAGTGATTGGTGGGAAATTGATTTTGAAGCCGGACCGGACGGCAAAGGATGGGTGTCAGGCGAAGTGGTTGAGTTTGTTGGGGATGCCTCGCTGGTACCGGTGGTCGATGCTCCTGATACTCCATCGATAGAAGTTGTCGAGACAGATAGCATCTCGGAAACTACTGAGGTGGCTAGTGAAATCGCTACTTCTACTCCTATGGTTCGTGTCCCTCCGGGGGGCGTTAATATCCGTACCGGCCCCGGTCTCGATTTCGAATTATTGGGCCGTCTCGACGAGGGAACATCGGCCCCTGTTGTCGCTAAAAATGAAAATGGAGACTGGTGGCAGATTGAGTATTCATCCGGCGAAGATGGCGTGGCCTGGGTGGCTGATGTTGTTATCGAATTTGTCGGCAATCGTGATAGCGTACCTTTGGCTGTGACCACAGAAGTGACTTCTGCGTCTGCGGGTGAAACCTCAACCCCAATAGCGGCTGAGGCCGTTGTTGTCGGCAGTATCGAGGCGGTTGACCCGGTTAATGTTCGTTCTGAGCCTTCGGTAGACGGCGTGGTTTTAGGTGGGCTTTTTCCCGGCGAGTCAGCCGATGTACTGGCAATTAGTGCAGATGGCGAGTGGTGGCAAATTGATTTTGCTGATGCGCCCGACCAGGCTGTCTGGGTAGCAACTGAATTTGTTCGATTTACGGGTGATAAAATTACTATCCCAATTTTTGGTATTGGTACGGTAACGCCTACGCCCGGCCCAACCGATACTCCAACCGCTACACCGACCTTCACGCCTACCCCGACTATACCGGCCGAGCAACCAACATATGCACCAACGGCAACATCCGTGTACGGGGCGACATCTGCCGCTTTGTTGGCTGTTCGTGGCACGCCCGAGCCACCACTCTCTGAACCACGCCCAACACCCCAAAACTCTTCATTCTCTTGGAGCAATATTCCCTGGGGAGTTTTAAGCGCCCTAGTTATTTTAGGGCTTGTCTGGTATCAATTCGCCCACCGACGTCGTAGATAACCTGTTAGGAATGCAGATTGCAATCTGCACTCCACATCATACTACTCCCGGTGTGCATTAAAAAAACACCCCATCATTGCGGGGTGTTTTTGTTTATATTGTGTAATTGAATCTATATTTGGAAAAACCGGGTTTCTTTCCTAGTGGTTTTGATTAGTTGGCAGCTTGAATTAACCTACAAGCTTGGCGTCAACACTGATTTCGACACCTTTAAGCGCCTTTGACACTGGGCATCCGGCTTTAGATACTTGAACTTGCTCAGAGAAAGCCTTCTCATCAACACCGGGTACATCTGCCTCACAGTCGAGATGGATTTTAGTAATCCAGGGCGCACCATCTACTTGTTCGAGATGCACTGTGGCCGTCGTGTGGATTCTATTGGGGACGTGACCCTCCTTGCTTAAAACCGCGCTCAAAAACATAGAAAAACATCCAGCGTGGGCGGCCCCAACCAGTTCCTCAGGATTGGTACCAGGTCCTTCCTCAAAGCGTGAGGCATAGGTGTATGGACCCTCAAAGGTGCCGAACTTCATCGTTCCTTTACCTTTTGCCAGATTACCTTCCCAAACAGCTTCTGCATTACGAATTGCCATGTTTATACCTCCAGAGTATTTTCAATGGGTAGAGAAAAACAACTTTTGTGATTATAAAGTTATATTATAGAGGAAGCAAAATTTGCTGGCAAACTGGTATGGACGTACACGCTGCATTTGAGCTACACGAGTTCTGGCATAATGTTTAGAATAGGACGATAGGATTTATACTGACCATTGCCAGCAGGATAAATCCCAAGCCTGGCCTTCTACTATCAAAGCACCAATATAGCCAGGAGCGGGGTCTAAAGCTTGGAGAGACCAGCGGTTCACTTCTTGGGGGTTTATTCTGACATTTAGCAGGGCAGCCGGTTCGCCGGGGGATAAAGAGACGTCAAATTCGTTCAGGGGCATCGACAGACCTTCACCCCTGGCTTTGATGTAAGCTTCCTTACGGGTCCAGCAGGTAAAAAAAGCTTCGACCTTTTGACGTACTGGAATCCTGTTTAAAACAGCATTTTCGTTAGTAGAAAAAAATCTGGTGGCAACTTCTTCCAAATCCGGCATCGGGCGGATGAATTCGAGGTCAACCCCTATCTCACGACCAAGCGTGAAGGCAAAGAGAGCCAGTTCGTGCGAATGGCTCAGGTTAAATTGAAGTGCCGGCTCACCAAACTGCTTTGCCAGATAAGGTTTTCCTTGCGGTCCATAGGAAAATTCTAATTGGCGTGGTTCGATATCCAAATACCAGCCGAGTATTGTTCTGAGCACACCACGACCAACCGTGAAACGGCGTTTGTGTCGCTCAAAATGAAAACGTTGCGCTCTATTACGCTCGTCGCTTGATAAAATTTGGGCAAGATTCCGTACATGCGAAGCTGGTTGGTCGAGTGCAGCACGCCAAACGTGAACCTCACTGTTTGGCAATGTCAGGTTGGCTGGAGGGGAAAGCCAAAGCTGATGGGTAGAGGCCATAAAGTGCGCTTTAAGCCTCGTCTCCAGCTTTGTCCATTTGTTTCCTTAGGCTAAGCGGGCGCATATCGGTCCAAACCTCTTTGATATAGGCCAAACATTCGGCTTTGAGGCCGGCTTTACCACCATCGCGCCATCCGAGTGGCAACTCTCGGTCGGAGGGCCAAATTGAGTATTGCTCTTCGTGATTGATAACTACTGTGTAAATTGTTTTATCTTCATCGTTATCAATATTCATGAGTCTTCTTAAGTCTCCCTCTCGGTTAATTCCAGTTGCTTCTTCAGCAGCATTTCTTCAATTATCGGAGATTGGACGGCTATGGTGGGGCTTCTGAAGATGGTTGTTAGCGGTAACTCGATCTGAAAAGCCACCCGTACCCGGGCTACCAGCCGGGTTGCCTGGAGCGAGTCCCCGCCCAACGCGAAAAAATTGTCGTAAATGCCTACCTGTTCAAGGCGAAGAACCTCGGCCCATAACTTGGCAAGAATCTCCTCAAGTTGGTTTCTGGGGGCGACAAAGGTGATTTTTAATTTATAAGCCAGCTTCTCGGCCAGACCGATTCGCTGGAGCTTTCCGGTTGGCCCTTTTGGAATCTGATCTACAATTACCACCTGACTAGGGACTTTATAATCTGCAAGATGAGCGAAGGCAAATTCACGCAGTTCTACTTCTGTAGCAGGGCTACTTTCTCGTAAAACAACGGCTGTCGCAACATCTTCGCCTAATGTTTCGTGGGGTACGGCAAAGGTGACGGCCTGTCCCACGCAGGGATGCTCCATCAACGCCTCATCAACCTCTCTGGGCGCTACGTTCTCTCCCCCACGATTAATAATCTCCTTGATACGGCCTGTTATGAAAAGATAACCATCGGAGTCTATAAAACCCTGATCGCCTGTTCGGAACCAGCCATTTGCAAAGGCTTTTTCATTGGCCGTTGGATTGTTTTGGTAGCCTTGCGTAACATTCGCGCCACGGATGACAATTTCACCTATTG
>Ga0210124_1000121_pt1 | contig 45208 bp, 38 predicted proteins | sample Muzzi_PWC_D2_FD_185554 | JGI IMG/M metagenome (GOLD analysis project Ga0210124, IMG submission 185554) | Wetland microbial communities from San Francisco Bay, California, USA, that impact long-term carbon sequestration - Muzzi_PWC_D2 (SPAdes) | ecosystem: Environmental > Aquatic > Marine >...
CACGGCATGCCGTGCCCCTACGGCGCGATCCGGGACGGAGGGGCGGTAACGCCGCCGCACCCCGAGGTGGGAGGTCATTTCTGCCGTAGCCGATGGTCCGGGCTGAAGGCCTGGAGGTAGCACAACGTCGTCGCGGTCAACGACGACAGCGTCACCGCCGAGGTCATCATGTACATAATCACCACCTGGTAACGCACCGCCTCGATCGGCGGGGTGCCCGCCAGGATCATCCCGGCGGTCACTCCCGGGATGTGGATCAGCCCGACCGCCTTCATGGTGTCGAGGGGTGCGATCATGGCCGCGCGCACCGTCTCCCGCAGCAGCTCCCGCGCAGCCTGCTGGCGGCTGGCGCCGAGGGAGAACAGGGTCTCCACCTCGGCGCGCCGCGCCTTGAGCTCGGCGCGAAAGCGGTTGAGGGTCTGGGAGGTGATGTTCATGGCGTTGCCGAGGATCATGCCGCCCAGGGGGATGACGAACCGCCCGCTGGGCTCGGCCACACCCAGGGCGAGGAGCAGCCCGAGGGTCCCGGCGGTGGCGACGCCGATCGCAGCCGTGGCGATCCAGTAGGCGTTGGCCACCCCCTTGCCGCGCTTCGCCGAGATCCTGCCGGCGATCAGGAGCATCACCGTCAGCAGCAGGAACAGGTAGCGCAACGCGCGCAGGTCGAAGACCCACTGGATCACGTACCCCATCGCCAGGAGCTGCACGGCGGCGCGCAGGGAGGAGTAGAAGATGTCCCGCTCGATCCCCACCTGGCGCCAGCGCGACAGCCCGGCCACCACCAGGATCAGGGCGTAGGCACCGATCAATTGCAGGGCGCTCACGGCGTGGCCCCCTCGGCGGCGAGGAAGGCTCGAGCCTCCGTCGACTGCGGTGCGGCGAAGAACCCCGCGACCGCCCCCTCCTCCACCACCCTGCCCGCCACCAGCACCACCACCCGGTCCGCGAGGCGGCGCGCGACGGCGAGCTCGTGGGTGACCAGGAGGATCGCCACCCCTTCGCCGCGCAGCCGCTGCAACAGGCGGACGATCACCTGGGTCGAGACCGGATCGAGGGCGGCGGTGGGCTCGTCCAGGAGCAGGCACGCGGGTGTCATGGCCAGGAGCCGCGCGAGGGCGACCCGCTGCTGCTGTCCCACCGACAGGGTGGCCGCCTCGCGGCCCACCAGCTCCAGCGCCAGATCGACGCTGTGCAGCAGACCCGCCACGTCGACCCGCGCCGCGTCCTCCCCGTGCAGCCGCCCCGGCAGGCAGAGATTGTCCGCGACCGTACCGGTCGTCATGTGCGGCTGCTGAAAGAGCATCGCCACCCGGCGGCGGTAGTGGCGCAGGTCAAGCGAGTCGATCGGCTCGCCGTCGAGGGCGACGGTGCCGCTGTCCCTATGGGTGAGTCCGGCCAGGAGGCGGATCAGGCTGCTCTTGCCACCGCCGGAGGGCCCGATCACCGCCACGATCTCGCCCGGGAAGAGATCCAGGGTGACGTCGAACACCCCCGCGGTTGCCGCGCCGTCGCCGGTCGCCACGGGATGGCCGAAGGTAAGGCCCACCACGCGCAGCAACGGCACGGCCCGCGGGGCTGCCGGCGGATCAGTCGTCATGGTTGTTCTCACTGCGCCCCACGTGGTTCAAGGAGCTGTTTCATTCGGGATATCCGAGGGCCACGTCGCAGCGGCCATGGGAGCGGTGGCCCGCGAACCCACGCTGACGCCGGTCCGGGCGATTCGCGAGCCAGCTCGCTCCTACCGGTAGCGGCGACCCTGGACGAACCGACCAAAGACCTGCGCTGCGCAGCCTGAAGGATTCGCCGCTTGCGCGACAGGGCGACGGGTGCTCCTCATGACGCTGTAGCCTGCGCCCGGCATCGCGACCTCCCCACCGGGGCCTGGCGATGGGCCCGTCTCCGTTCACGGTGAACAGGGACGTGGCGCGCGCCGCGTGGGTCGCGTAGGTTATCGCCGACCGGTGGAATAGCGGCGCCTGGCCGGTCAACGGTAATCCTCATCAACGGAGGGCAGGTGGACCCGCGAATCATCCTGGAGCTCGTCGCGTTCCTGCTCTTCCTGGCGGGCTGGCTCGGCTACGAGAGCTACCATATCCGGCGTAGCCGCCACCGCCCCGAGTCTACTCGCTACGGGCGGCTGATCGCGCGCCAGTCACGTTGGATCGATGCGATTGTGGCGCGGGACGAGCCGCTGCTCATGATTCACACCCTACGCACCATCAGCCGCCAGGTCATCTTACTCGCTTCCCTCGCCCTGCTTGCGGTGGGCGGCGCCTTCGGCCTGCTTCTCTCCACGGAGCGCTTCCAGGCCCTATGCCAGGTCACCCGGCTCTTCGGCCACCCCTCCAACCTGGTCTTGCAGTTGAAGCTACTGCTCCTGGTGACGGTGCTGGCCTTTACCTTTCTCGCGTTCGTGTGGGCGCTACGCGCGCTCCTCGCGGCGCACCTCTACACCACCGGGCCGCCGGGCGAGAGTGCGGATCTGTCTTGGGGTCTCCGCCACTACTTCGAGTACCTTCAGCTCGACTTCCGCCACGGTCTGCGCGGCGCGTACTACGGCGTGGACCTGATGGTGTGGCTGTTCAACACCGAGCTGTTCATCGTCACCACCATCGCCCTCACCATCTCCCTGGCCCGCTACGACTTCGCCCGACGAGTGGGCTAGCCGGCGCTCTACCGGGTCGCCGCGGCGACCAGGTTCTGGAGCTCGCCCTTCTGGTAGAGCTCGGTCATGATGTCGCAACCGCCGACCAGCTTGCCGTTGATGAAAAGCTGGGGGATGGTGGGCCAGTTGGAGAACCGCTTGATCCCCTCGCGGATCGCGTCGTCGGCGAGGACATCGACCGACTCGAAGGCGGCGCCGCACGACTGCAAGAGCTGCACGGCGCGCTGCGAGAAGCCACATTGGGGGCTGGCGGGGGTGCCCTTCATGTAGAGAAGGATCGGGTGGGATGCGACCTGGTGCTGAATCTGTTCTTGAGTATTCATGATCTGATTCTCTTCGTTGGCAAAAGGTTTAGCGCGCCTCTTCGGGCGTGAGGGTACGCATGGACAGGGCGTGAATCTCACCCGCCATACGGTCGCCGAGGGCCGCATAGACGAGCTGATGTTGTTCCACCATGGTCTTGCCGGCAAAGACCGGCGAGACGATCACGGCATTGAAGTGCTGGCCGTCACCCTCGACCTCGGCCGTGCAGTCCGCGAGGCCCCGCTCGATCCACCCCTTGATATCCGCCGCGTCGACCATGGTGGTCCTCCTGTTGGTTCCTCGATAACCGGACAGACGTCCGGCCAGGCCCATGGTCGACAACGGACGGCTTCAAAGAAAGGGCCGTTGCGGGCGTATTGCCCGCGCTTGCCGGACGTGGTATCGACCGCCTGTCGATGGACAAAATCGCACGGACTCGCACGCCGTACTGGGTGTCGCGCTGAGCGTGCCGCCACCCTGGAAGGAGGGGCCCCCGAATGAACCGGACGGTGAACACGCTCTTGCAGGCCACGGTAACCCTGGCCGTCCTGGCCATCGCCGACCCTGGCGCGGCACAGATGCGCGCCGGTGCCTTCACCCTCTCGCCGATGGTCGGCGGGTACTTCTTCGATAGCGACCAGGGCCTCGACGATAGCGTCCTGCTCGCCCTCGGCCTCGGCTACGAGGTGGACGACCGCTGGTCCGGCGAGCTGATGTTCAACTACGTGCCGAGCGAGTCGGGGCGAGGGGATGTCGACGTGGTGAGCTATCGCCTCGATGGCCTCTACCATTTCGATGCCATCCACGAGGTGGTGCCGTATCTCGCCGCCGGGGTGGGTGGCATCACCTTCGACCCGGACTGGAAGGGCCGGGACACCGATCCGCTGGTGAACTACGGCGGCGGCCTCGAATACTTCATCCGCGACAACATCGCCCTGCGCGCCGACCTGCGCCACGCGATCTCCCTCTTTGCCACCGAGCACAACCTGGCATTTGCGGTCGGCGCCAGCTTCTTCCTCCACCCGCCTGCGGCGGCGCCCGCCGCGCCGCCCGTGCCGATGGATAGTGACCGCGACGGTGTCGCCGATGCGATCGACCAGTGCCCCGATACCGCAGTCGACGTGGCCGTGGGGGCCAATGGCTGTCCCGAGGACGGGGACCGGGACGGTGTCTACGACTACCTCGACCGGTGCCCCGACACGCCGCCGCGGGTGGCGGTGGACGCCCACGGCTGCCCGCCCCAGCGAGACAGCGACGGAGACGGCGTGGTCGACGGCCGCGATCGCTGCCCGGGCACGCCGGCGGGAACCCCCGTCGATGCGACGGGCTGCAGCAGGGACGCCGATCGCGACGGCGTGCCGGACGCGGCAGACCGCTGTCCCGGCACCCCGGCGGGGGCGCCGGTGGATGCCGCCGGCTGCCCCAAGGACTCGGACGGGGACGGCGTCGCGGACTATTTGGACCGCTGCCCCGACACCTTGGCGGGCGCGCGCGTGGACGAGCGCGGTTGCTGGGTGCTGCGCGGGGTGCAATTCGAGCTAGGCAAGGCGATGATCCGCCCGGAGTCGTTCCCGATTCTCGATGAGGTCGTCCCGGTGTTGCGGCGCAATCCCGGCCTGAGGGTGGAGGTACAGGGCCACAGCGACTCGACCGGCTCGACGGCCTTCAATGAACGCCTGTCGGAGATGCGCGCGCGAGCGGTGATGGCCTACCTCGTCTCCAAGGGCGTGGCCCCGGCACGCCTCACCGCCAAGGGGTTCGGAGCGATCCGGCCCGCCGCCTCCAACGACACGGCCGAGGGCCGTGCCAAGAACCGGCGGGTGGAGCTGAAGCCCCTGCGGTGAGCCGCCTGTATTGCCCCTGGTGAGAACCCGTGTTATCCAGCCACCACGCACACGCTGGGTGCGGGCGCGGTCTTCGCCTCGCCGGCCTCGGTCGCGGGGCACCGCACATCGTCAAGCGGCGGTTTCGACCGCCCATGAGGAGGAGGAAGTCATGAAGGCGATATTCCATGGAGCGATGGGGATCGGTGTGTTGATGGTCCTCATGGCCACCACCACGAATGGCTGGGCCCAGATGCGCGCCGGCGCCATCACCATCTCGCCCATGGTCGGCGGCTACGTCTTCGACAAGGACGAGGATCTCGACGATGACGTCGCCGTGGGCCTGGGCCTCGGCTACAGCTTCACCCAGGCGATCGCCGCCGAGGTGATGCTCAACTACGTCGCCACCGACCGCTGGACCGATGGCGAGGACGTCAACCTGTATCTCTACCGCCTCGACGCCCTGTACCACTTCAACGTGGACGGCTCGTTCGTGCCCTACGTCGCGCTGGGCGCCGGTGCCATCACCACGGAAGTCGAGAGCGGCGGCGATCGCGATAGCGATCCCATGGTGAATTACGGCGCCGGCTTCAAGTTTTTCATGAATGATAACACCGCCCTGCGCGCGGACGTTCGCCACGTCTACGGGATCGATCCCGGACGCAACAACCTGCTCTACACCTTCGGCCTGAGCTTCCTCTTCGGCGGCCACCCGGAGGAGGAGCCGCCGGCACCCTTCGACAGCGACGGCGACGGGATCATCGACTACATCGACAATTGCCCGAACACGCCGGCCGGTGTGGCCGTGGACGAGGAAGGCTGTCCGCCGGACCGCGACAAGGACGGGGTCTACGACTATCTCGACAAGTGCCCCGGCACCCCCGCAGGGACGGCGGTGGGCGCGGATGGCTGCCCGAAGGACTCGGACGGCGACGGCGTGCTGGATAGCGCTGACAAGTGCCCCAACACTCCGGCCGGCACCCCGGTGGATGCCAACGGCTGCGCCAAGGACTCGGATGGCGATGGCGTGCCCGACACAGTCGATCAGTGCCCGGCCACCCCGGCCGGTGCGCCAGTGGACGCCAAGGGCTGCCCGAAGGACTCGGACGGCGACGGTGTCGCCGACTACCTGGACGCCTGCGCGAACACCCCGAAGGCGGCGAAGGTCGACAACCGCGGCTGCTGGGTCCTGCGCGGGGTCCAGTTCGACAGCGGCAAGGCGACCCTGCGGGACGACTCGCACGCGGCCCTCGACGAGGTCGCGACGGTGTTGAAGAACAACCCCGCCATGCGGGTCGAGGTGGAGGGCTTCACCGACTCCACCGGATCGGCGCGCCTCAACCAGAGCCTCTCGGAGAAGCGTGCCCAGGCGGTGATGGCGTACTTCATCACCAAGGGGATCCCTGCCGAACGGCTCTCCGCCAAGGGGTTTGGATCCGCCCAGCCCGCGGCACCCAACGACACACCTGCCGGTCGCGCGAAGAACCGGCGCGTGGAGCTCAAACCGTCGCCGTAACGGACCACGATGGCGCCCCCGGGCTCCGCCCGGGGGCGCCACTCCCGTCCCCGTCGTCGGCTGCTGCCACCCGATCCGGCCACGAACTCGCCAGAAAGGAACGGGTCCTATGGTGCGTCTCCTGCTAAAGCTCTTTCGGGTCCTCAACTCCGAGACCCGTCCGGCGCAGATCAGCCTCGCCCTGTGCCTCGCCATGGTGGCCGGGCTCACGCCCCTGATGAGCCTGCACAACCTGGCGGTCCTCCTGCTGGTACTGGTGGTGCGGGTCAACCTCACGGCCTTCCTCCTCGCGCTGCTCGGCTTCTCGGGCGTCGGCTTTCTCCTCGACCCGGTGTTCCACCCCATCGGCCTCGCGGTGCTCACCGCGCCAGCCCTGCACGGGGTATGGACCACCCTCTACAACACGACCGTCGGCCGCCTGGAGCACTTCAACAACACGATCGTCATGGGCAGCCTGGTGGTATCCCTGGCCTCCTTCGTGCCGCTATTCGTCGTCGCCAATGTCTTGATCCGCCGTTACCGTGACCACCTCCTCGCCTGGGTGCGCAAGACCCGCCTGGTCCAGGCCCTCAAGGCGACCAAGCTGTTCCGGGCTTATCAGGCGGTGGCGGCCCTGAAGGGAGGGACGCCGTGAGCTGGATTCGCTGGCCGGGCTTCGTCGTCTTCGTGGCGGTCGTCGTGGGGCTCGGCGCCGTGGTGGCGCTATTTGCCGGCCCGGTCGTGGAGTGGGCCATCGAGGCCGGCGGCAGCCGGGCGGTGGGGGCGAAGGTCGAGCTGGCCGACGCCGACCTATCGCTCTTTCCCCTCGGGATCACCCTCACCGATCTCCAGGTCACCGACCCCGATGCCCCGATGACCAATGCGGTGCAGGTGGACCACATCCGCTGCGACGTCGAACCCCTGCCCCTCCTCCGGCGCAAGGTGATCGTCGACGCGATGCAGGTGACCGGCGTGCGCCCCCATACGCCGCGCAAGGTGTCCGGCGCCCTCCCGGGCCGCGCGGTGCCAGAAAAGGCCGCCGCGGAACGAAAGGGCTTCGCCTTCACCCTCCCGGGCGTCGATCTTCCGGACCCGAAGACCCTCCTCGAGAACGAAGACCTGGCGTCGCTCGCCTTGGCCAAGCAATTGCAAAGCGACGTGCAACAGGCCCGCGAGGGCTGGCAGGGACGCCTCGCCGGCTTGCCGGACCAGGAGCGGCTCCGCCAGTACCGCGAGCGCCTCGATCGGTTGAAGTCGGCCAACAAGAAGGACCCGCAGGCCGTGCTCGCCCTGCGCGAGGACCTCCTGGCGTTGCAGCGTGACCTGCGCAGCGACATGAAGGGGCTGGAGGAGGCCAAGGGGGCGTTGCAGGAGGAGGTCACCACCCTCCGCCAGCGGGCCACGGCCCTGCGGACCGCGCCGCGAGACGACGTGGCGCGCCTCAAGGAGAAGTACGCCCTCTCCAGCAAGGGACTGAGCAACGTCAGCCGAGCCCTGTTCGGCGGCCGTATCGGCGGCTGGGTCGAGACGGCCCTCGCCTGGTACCAGCGCCTCTCCCCCTACCTGCAGCGGGCCGCGGCCCCTTCGCCGCGAGAAGAGGAGCCGCAGCGACAGCGCGCCACCGGCGTCGACGTGCGCTTTCCCGAGCGCAACCCGTCCCCCGACTGGCTCGTCCGCCTGGCGGAGGTCTCGGTGATCATCCCGCAAGGCACCGTGGCCGGCCGCATCCGCGACATCACCCCCGACCAGGATCTCCTCGGCCGCCCCCTCACCTTCGACTTCGCCTCCGACGCCCTGCAGGGGATGGAGGCGGTGAAGCTGACCGGCGCCCTCGACCGGGTCGATCCGCCCCATCCGCACGACACGGCCGACCTCACGGTGCGTGGCTATCGCCCCGCGGACGTGGAGCTGGTCAAGAGCGACGAGCTACACCTCGCCCTGCAGGAGGCGAAGACCGATCTCGACCTGCACGTCGAGCTACGCGGGGCCACGATCACGGCCAACGCCGCCGCCGCTCTCGACGCGGTGCACTTCACCACGACCACCGCCAACCAGGGCGCCCTGGCCACGAGCGTCGCGGCGGCCTTGGCCGACGTGCGCCGCTTCCAGCTCCAGGGGGAGCTGTCGGGCACCGTTGCCGACCCCGCTCTGAGCATCACCTCCGACCTCGACCGCGTGCTGAAGGACGCCTTCGCCAAGCAGGTCAAGGCCCGCGCCGGGGAGTTCGAGGCGAAGCTCACGGCCCAGATCAACGAGCGGCTGAGCGGGCCCCTGGCGGCGGTGGAGAGCCAGGTCGGCGACCTCGGCCTCCTCGATGGCGACCTCCAGGGTCGGCTGAAGGAGGGCAGCCTCCTGACGAGCGAGGTGGAGAAGCAGCTCAAGGAGGCGGTGGCCGGCAAGGTGGAAGAAAAATTGGGCGGCCCCCTCAAGGACCGGTTGAAGGGCAAGCTGCCGGGGTTTTAGCAGCACCGACGTTCACCGTTCGGCACCACCACGCGGCATGTCCTGACGAGGCCGGCATGAACATGACGCTTCATCAACGAGGAGGATGACATGGAAATCGCTGGACTCGATCTGACCGAAACATTGAACAGCCTCACCGAGCTGCTCTCCACCTGGGGCCTGAAGGTGGTGGGCGCCATCGCGGTGCTGATCATCGGCATGACCGTGGCCAAAATGATCCGCGGCTCGATGACCAGGGGGCTAGCCAAGACCAAGCTCGACCCGACCCTCATCCCGTTTCTCGCCGGCATCGTCTACTACGCGGTGGTGGCCTTCGTGGTCACCGCGGTGCTGGGCCTGTTCGGCATTCAGACCACCTCCCTGATCGCCCTCCTCGGTGCCGCCGGCCTGGCCGTAGGCCTGGCCCTGCAGGGCACCCTGGGGAACTTCTCCGCCGGGGTGATGCTGCTGATCTTCCGGCCCTTCCGCGCCGGAGATTTCGTCGAGGCGGGGGGCGTCGCCGGCGTGGTGCAGGAGGTCGGGATCTTCTCCACCACCCTGGCCACACCGGACAACGTGCGCATCATCGTCCCCAACTCGTCGGTCTACGGCCAGACCATCAAGAACTACGCGGCCAACCCCACGCGGCGCAACGACATGGTCTTCGGCATCTCCTACAGCGACGACATCGGCCGCGCGATCGAGACGATCAACCGCATCCTCGGCGCCGACGAGCGGGTGTTGAAGGAGCCGGCGCCGGTGGTGGCCGTGAGCGAGCTGGGTGACTCCTCGGTCAACCTGGTGGTACGGCCGTGGTGCAAGAAGGAGGACTACTGGGCGCTGCGCTTCGACCTCAATCGCACCCTCAAGACGGAGCTCGAAGCGGCCGGCTGCTCCATCCCCTTCCCGCAGCGCGACGTCCACCTCTACAACAAGAGCGCGGCCGCGTAGCCGACATCTGCCTGCACCTCACTGCCACGCCGGCCCACCGGCGTGGCAGGGGCAAAATCACCGCACCATCTCCACGAGCTGGCCGAGCAGGGCGTAGGTGCGGGCCGCCGGTGGGGCGGCCGTGGCCCGCGGGATCTCATCGCTGTCGGTGGCGGCGGCACGGATCGGCAAGTCGCCCAGCTCACCGCCGACCAGGTCCAGCGCCGCCTTGCCGTCGACCGCGGAGAGCAGCACGAATAGACCGTAGTCGGTGGCGATACACGGCGCCTTGCGACACAGCGTCAGCCGCTCCCGGATGGCAGTCTCGCCCTCGGGATCCATGGCGCGAACCGCGACCACGGCGAGCGACTGCTCGGCAGACAGCCGGGTGCGGACTTCTTGCACGAACCCGGTTGGAATCCCCACCGGCGGCGGGCCCAGGAAGCCCTCCTCGTCGAACACCACCGTCCGATCGCGGCCGTCACGCTTGGCACGGTGGAGGGCCTCGTCGGCACAGTGAAGGATCGCCGCACCGCTCGCCCGGGTGTCGCACGCCCCGATGCTCGCGGTGATACGCAGCTTCTCGCCGGCCAGCGTGGTGATCTCCAGGTTCGCGATCTCGTTGCGTACCAGCTCGGCCACGTTGCGCGCGCCCGAGACCGGGGTGCGTGGCAGCAGCACCACGAACTCCTCGCCACCGAAACGGTAGGCGGTGTCAGTGCCGCGCCGCAATTGCTTCAACACGCGGCCGACCCGCTCCAGCACCCGGTCGCCGGAGAGATGGCCGTGGGCGTCGTTGACCTTCTTGAAATGGTCGATGTCGAGGAATAGCAGGGAGAAGTGCTCTTGCTCCGAACCCTCGGCCACCGCGCGACGCCAGGATGCCAGTTGCCGCTCGATGGCCTCGTTGAAGCTCGATCGGCTGCGCATGCCGGTCAGACCGTCGAAGCCGGCCGCACGCGCCTCCCGCTTCAAACGGCGGATCACCGACAGCAACGGCACGTCCGATCCACCGTCGTGCTCGACCTCCTCCGCCCCCTGGGCGATATCCATGAGCTCCGCGTGGATCGTTCCCAGGGCGCTCACCAGCTCCTCCACCTCGGCCTCGAGCAGGTTTTGGGCCTGGTCGTGAAGCCGCTTTTCCAGGGAGGTCTGGAGCTGGGACTCCAGCCCGGTGATCGACACGAGTCGCTCGCGCGCCGTTACCTCCTGCTCCGCAAGTTCCTGCTCCCGTTCACTGAGGGCGATGCGCTGGCGGTCGATCTGTTCGACCAGCTCCTGGTAAAGGTTGGTAACCGTACCCCCGACCTTGTTGAGATCGGCCTGCACCTGCTTGCGCAGCGCCTCCTCCTCCTGGCGGAGGGAGCGCTCCTCTGCGATTTGCCGGCTAAGGGCGACGATCTGCGCCGTTACCTGCGAGTCGTCCTCCGTGCCATCGCCGCGCTCGTCCTCGCGACCGAAGGTGACACTCACCAGGCGACCGAGACGCCCCGCGTTCCGCTCCGGCGCCGGTACCGCCTTCATGAAAAAGTCATACAGGGCGAAGAATCGCGCGACGTTGTCCGAGTTCTTGGGCAGACCGAGGTTCGTGAAGTAGTGGTCCATCAGGCGGCGGAGCTGCTCGTCCGCGCCGCGCCGCAGATGGTTCCCGTCCCGGGCTGTCACTCTCATCTCCCTTCCCAAAGATACGGAGCGCACCCCCTCCGGGCATCCTGCCGACCGCACCGCTGTCCCTGACAGCAGTCGGTAACGATAGGGCCCGTAGCGGAGGCAACGCTTCCATCCTTTTCGGCAACCCGGACGGCGAGCCGACTCCCGCGGCACGGAGGCGTAGCCTCGTACAACAACGGGCTCTTCCCCTACCCCGCCGCAACGAGACATAGCGCTTCCAGGACGCACCCGTGCCGGTGACCCATGACTGCGCCGATCTCGGTCTCACGGACCGTGATCACCGGGCTGTTACGGGATCGCCGGACATGGACGGGCTCTTGGTTTACGGGAAGAGCCCCTTCAACCCCTGCTCGAGGTTCTTCCGTAGGTCTTCCGGCACCTTGTCCGTCACCCGTTTGTCGAGCTCCTTTTGCAGCCGCTTCTGCACCGCGGTCTCGGCGCGCCCCTTGATGACGCCACGCAGATCCGGCCGGTACTCCAGCTTGGCGAAGGGACCGCTGATCCGCACCGGGATCGGTATCCCGGCCAGGTCGTCCAGCTCCTTGCCGCCCTGACCGGTGCGCGTCTCGACCACCGTCGCGGTGAGCAGGTAGTCGACCGCCTCTCGTACCAGGTCGACCTCCCCGACGCCGCTGATGCGCAACAGCGGCGATTTCGCCGCGAGGTCCTTGTTGCGGACCTTGCCCTCGGCAATCTGGAGGGTGCCGGTGAGCTCGGTGAAGTCGGTCTCCTCTACCTTGCTCACCGGAGTGAGGCTCTGCCCCTTGGTGAGGGCGAGCGCCGCCCGTGCCTCGCGCAGGACCCGGCCGAGGTTGACGCCGCGCACCGCCCCGTCCGTGACGCGGAACTCCGCCGTCCCGCTCGCCGTGCGCGTGATGGCGTCGACACCGCCCCCCCGGGCCGTGACCTGGGCGTGAAGGGTCGCCTTGCCCGTCAGCCGCTCCTCGCCCAGCGCATCCCGCAGCAGGGGCCCGGCGTTCACGCCGGCGAGGGTCTCGTCGAGACGCAGGATCGGCTCCGGCCCGCGGGCATCGAGGCGCACGTCCCCGTGGTACTCCCCGCCGTAGAGGTGGGCCGTGGCCGGGTGGAGGCGGAGCTGACCCTCCTTCGCCAGGGCGGTGAGGACGACGTCGCTGACCCGCACGTTCGCCGCCTTGAGCCGGCCGATGCGCACCTTCGTGTCGAGGTCCAGGGCGCGCAGGGTGTCGAGGGGTAGCTCGCTGGCGGCGCCCGCCGTCGCCCCCGGGGTGGCCGGCGGCGGGGACGGCTCTTTCCCCTTGGCCGGCGGCGGTAGGTAGCGGTCGACATCGATTGCGTCGAGCGCGAGGTCGCAGCGCACCGCAGGCCGGTCGAAGCCATCCGCCGCCAAGGTGCCGGTGAGCTTGGAGTCGTCCAGCACGACCAGGAGCTCGCTCAAGCGCAGCGAGGTCGCCGTCCCGTTGACCCTCGCCTTGAGCGACGCGCGCCCCAGGACATTGGGATCGGCGCACACCGGTTGGGCCTGGCCAAGGCGATCGAGGAGTTTGCGCGGGGTGAACGGTGCGAGCTCGATCTCCCCGGCGACCGTCGGTGCCGTGAGCCACTTCGCAAGGCCTACGCGGCCACGCAGGTCGAGGTCCAGGGTCCGGAGGCGGAGGTCATCGAGGGTAGCGGTCTCCGCGGCCAGGTCCGCCGTCGCCCGGGTGGACAAGGTCGCCGCCAGCGCGCCCCCGGGGAGAGCGGCGCCGCGCAGGTCGGTGGTCAGATCCACGCGCTCCGCCCGCAGGCGAGAGTGGGCCAGGTCGTAGTCGATCGCACCCTGCACGCCGACCGTGCCGGCGACGGGCGTGGCCGCCGGCGCGGTGGTCACGGTCGCGCGCAGGGCGCTCAGGGTCACACGCTGTGCGGCAAGGTCGGCATCGATGACGGTCTCCGCCGTGATGGTGGCCGAGCCACCTGGCAGCGCCGCCCCGGCGGCCATTGCCGTCAGCCGCGTCGGCGCCATGTGCAGCCGCGGTCCGGTCAGGTCGATGTCCAATGCACCGTGCAGCTCCGCGCGGCCCCCCACCGCGCCCCCCTCGGGCACCACGGCCGTGACGTCGAGCTTGGAAAGCCCTACCGTCTGCCGGCCAAGATCGGCGCTGCCGGCCGTGGCCACGGTGACGGTCGCCGCGCCCCCGGGCAGCGTGGTGCCGGCAAGCTCGGCCACGATTTGCAGGGCATCGGCCACCAGTCGCTGTGCCGCGAGATCGACATCCACGGCGCCGGTGACCGTCACCTTGCCGCCGACGGGCACGCCGCCCGCGGGAAGTACTGCGGTGGCGCGCAGCTCGCGCACCTGGAGCGTGTGCTTGGCGAGGTCCACGTGGAGCGCCGCGGCGAGATCGGCGGACGCCTCGCCCCCGGGCACCGCCGCACCCCGTACCCTGGTGACGACGTGAGCGCCACCGACCGTGATCTGTTGCCCGGCGAGATCCGCCGCCACCGCGCCGCCCAGATCCACGTGGCCGGTCAGGGCCGGGGTGCTGCTCTCCACGTCGCACGCCAGGGTGACGTCGACCGGACCGTCGAGCCGCAGGGCACCGGTGTGCAGTTTGAGGCCGGTCACGGCGTAGCGACTCCCGGCCCCCTGGTCCTGCCACACCAATTGCGCGTCCCGCACATCGAGGCCGCCCAGGGCGAGGGCCACGGCGGGCGGTGGGCCGCCCCCGTCCTTACTCGGCGACTCCGCCGCAGGCGGCGCGCCGGCGGCTGCGGCGAGGTCCTCCCAGTTGCCGTGGCCCTGCGCGTCCTTGATCAGGTGCAGCACCAGGCCGTGGACGACCACGGTATCCATTTCCACCTGTCGCTTCACCAGCGGCAGGAGCTTGACTCGCACCTGTACCCGTGCCACCCGCGCAAAGGGCTGCGGGCCGAAGCCGGGGGCGTCCGCGAGCTCCACGCCCGCGACCTCCACGCCGAGCCAGGGGAAGAAGGTCAGGCTAAGGTCGCCTTCGATGCGTAGCTCACGACCGGTCCGGTCGCGCACCAGCCCGGCGATCTGCCCCTTGTAGTCGTTGGGGTCGAAGAACAGGGACAGCCCCACGGCCGCCAGGACCAGCACGGCCACGGCCGCCGTGACGACCCACAGGAGGATCTTGAGGACTCGCTTCATTGAGGGCTACCCAGGTGCTGCGGCACACACTACGCCGGCCTACCCTACGTCGCTCTACTCCCGTGGGGCGATCTCGTAGACCACGGAGACGCCCGCCCGCACCGTGACGTCTCCGGGTGTGATGGGCGGCTCGGCCGCCGCCATGCCCATCGCCATCCCCTCACCCAGCGCCATGGCCCGCATCGGGCGGGGGATGGTGGACGCTTCGTCCAGGGCGAGGGAGAGGGTCCGCACCAGGCGCACCGCGGACGCCTGCGCCAGGGCCGTGGCATCGGCGATGGCGTTGGCCGTGGCGGCGGAGATCGCCGCGGCACGGTGGCTGCGCGGATCGGCCAGGTCGAAGACGATCGCGTCGATGGTGTTGGCACCGGCGCTGCTCGTCGCGCCGATCAGCCTCCCTGCCAGATCGATCTTGGTCGTCTTGATCGAGAGGCGGTTGGTGACCGTGTAGCCGGCGATACGCGGCCGCCAGTCGGGCCCCGCATCGCGTGGCCGCGGGGCGCGCTGCGGCTGGATCTGGAATTGCCCGGTCCGGTACTCCGCCTCGGTGAGCCCGGCCGCGGCCAGGGCCTCGACCACCCGCTCCATCTCGGCGGTGTTGCGGTCCAGCGCCGCCTGGGCGGTCTGGCCGTCCGTCACGACCCCGATGTCCATCCGCAGTTGATCGGCTGGTACCTCGATCACCGCCTCCCCGCGCACCGTGAGGCGCGCCAGCGTCTCACCCTCGTCGGCCGCCACCGCCGCGGGCAGGGTGCACAGGAGGACCGCCGTCCCCACGATCCGTCCGAGAATGCGTCGCTGCATCTCCATCCTCCCGGCCGCCACCGGCCATTCCGATGCCCCGATTGAAGCGCCGTCGTCACGTGACGTAAAGCACTCGAACGTACGTCATCACACCGTGGCCACGATGAACAGGCGGGTAAAGGGGTAGAGGGTGGCGCCGTCGGGCCGGCGGGGATAGGCCTCAGCCAGCCGCGCCCGGTACGCCGCCAGGAAATCGCCGCGCGAGTCGGGATCGAGGCCGTGGAGGACCGGCCGCAATCCCGCCCCCTTCACCCACGCCAGCACCGGGTCCTCGCCGGCGAGGACCTGTAGGTACTCGGTCTGCCAGATGTCGACCGTACGGCTCCGTGGCGCCAGCAGGGAGTAGTACTCGTCGGCCCGCGCCACCGGTGACCGTGTCAGTCCCGCGCGCAGCTCGGCGCTCCCCAGCGGGCGACCATCCGGTCCGCCGGTGGCCAGCACCTCGCGCATCAAGCGATGCGACGGCAGGTCCCAGCTCAAGGGCATCTGGATCGCCAGTCCGCCATGGGGCGCCAGCGATGTGAGCAACCGGGGCAGCAAACGGTGGTGTTCGGGCAGCCAGTGGAGGACCGCATTGCAATAGATGAGATCCACGGGCGTCTCGGCACACCAGGTCGTCGCGTCGCCCTGCCGCCACAGGATGCGGCTCGGTGTCGCCCGTGCCTCGGCGAGCATCTCCGGCGAGGCGTCGATGCCGGTCACCTCGGCCGCCGGCCACCGCTCGGCGAGGATCCGCGTCACGTCGCCCGTGCCACAGCCAAGATCCACGATGCGCTGCGGCGCGTTCACCACGACGCGGTCCATGAGGTCGAGGGCCGGACGCAAGCGCGGCCCTGCGAATTGCCGGTACTGACCCGGGTCCCAGTGGGCCACGCCGACCTCGCCGAGCGAGTCGCTCATCTCGCCATCCCCACGGCGGCCTCGTGGAGCGTCATCGATAGCTCGGCGATGCCGCCGTTGGCGGTAGGTGGACGCGATACCGCGACTCCCCGGCCTGTTGGAGCAGGAATCGGCCGCCGACGCTCGCGCCACTCCCCTGCCCCCCGAGGAACTCCACCTGGATCGGCACCACCTCTCCCTCCTCCACCCGCTTTCCGGCCGTGCGACTCCAGCGTCCCTTTTCCAGCCGGGCGGTCGGATCCACCGCGACATGGAGGACCAGGCGCAACTCCACCGCACCGTCGTTGACCAGACGGAATTGCGATTCCGTCACGTAGCCGTCACGCCGGCTCTCCACCGACGCGATCCGGTACGGCAGCGACTGCCAGCCCTCCGCGGTCCGTTCCTCCACGGTGACGCCGCCACCCTGGCACCCGGATGCCACGACCCAGAACGCCAGCGCGACGAGGAACCTTGATCGGAAGTGAATCATCCTCTCTCCAAGCGACCCAATTATGACTCTTGTTTTTCCCCTATCACGACGATCAACAATATCAGGCCGCGGCGGCGTTGCCCGTCATCACCCTGCGGTCCGGCGCCACCGGAGACAAACAGGACTGTTATAATAAAAAAATGCATAATTTGGAGGATGTGGCCATGAAAGATCCCCTCTGGATGGTCCTGGAGGACAAGGGGCGGGTTGTCCACACCGTGGCGCCGGATACGGCCGTGGTCGATGCGGTCGCAACGATGAATAGCCACGGCGTCGGGGCCGTGCTGGTCATGGAGGGGGACGAGCTCGTCGGGATCTTTACCGAGCGCGACGTCCTGCACCGCGTGGTCAGCTCAGGGCTCCATCCAGGATCCACGCCGGTGAGCCAGGTGATGACCCACGAGGTGATCTTCGTCAGCCCCGCCACCACCGTGGAGGAGGCCATGGCGATCGTCACCGAGAAACGGTGCCGCCATCTCCCGGTACAGGACCAGGGTCGGGTGGTGGGATTGATCTCCATCGGCGACCTCACGCGCTGGGTGACGCGTGGGCAGGTATTCGAGCTCCAGCAGCTCATCAACTACATCACCGACCGATACCCGGCGTAGTGTCGCTGGGATCGTCAGGGGGCGAGTGGCGTTACCCACAACGCCCCGGATCACCCGCGTGCGCCGCCGCCATCACGGCGCCGGGGCGGGGAGCATCGCCCCGTAGCCTTCGCGAAAGGTCGGGTAGCGAAACGTGAACCCGGCGGCCAGAAGGCGCTGATTGCGGCACCGCTTATTGCCCCCCTGCGCCCGTAGCCCCTCCTCCGGACCGCCGGTGGGCGGCGCCGGCATCCCGAGCCGGGCCGCGAGCCAGCGGTAGACGGTCGCCAGATCGGCCGGCTCATTATCGACCCCGATACAGAGGGCGGGTGGGGACGGCAGCGCCATCAGATGGCGCAGGGCGGCGGCCGCGTCGTCGCGGTGGATGCGGTTGGTATAGCGCGGCGCGCCGGACGGGCAGACTGCCCGCCCCGTACGCACGATCTCGACCAGACGGCCAGGCTCCGGACCGTAGAGTCCGGCCAGGCGAACGACCGTCGCCGGCAACGGCCCTTCGTGCAGCAGTCGTTCCCCCGCCAGGAGGCAACGGCCGCTGAAGCCTGGCGGCTCGGTGGGGGACTCCTCATCCACCCACTCCCCCTGGGCCTGGCCGTACACGCCGGTGCTCGAGGTGAAGAAGAGCCGCGCCGGCCGCTGCCCCTGGGCCTGCAACGCATCGATCAGGTTGCCCACCCCGTCGACATAGGCCGCCTGGTACGCGGCCTCGTCGAAGCGTCCGGCTGCGGCCGTGTAGAAGACGTAGTCGATCCCCTCGGGAAGCGTCCGCAGACTCTTAGGGTCCGCGAGATCGGCCCGCAACGGCTGGAGCGGTGGCGACAGGGCGCCGGCACTACGACGCAGCCCCCAGACGAAGTGTCCGTCCGCCGCCAGCAGGCGGCCAAGCAGGGTGCCGACCGCTCCGCAGCCGGCGATCAGGATCCGGGCCATGGTCTCCTCGTGGACACGGTGGGCTTTGCTACGTGGCGGCGGCAAGGCTACGACGACCCTGAGGTCTCGGCACGCCGGGCTCGGGGAACGCACTCGCCGCAGTTGGCTGCGCCTTCCGATCTCGGACACCGAGGGATGAATAAACAAAACCGCCGGGGGGCAAATGCCCCCCGGCGGGGTCGCTCGCCCGGCGGGGCCACAGGTGGGGAGGGGACACCTTAGTGGCCGCGCTCACCGGGACGAGCAGCGGGCGGCATGGCGGAGGAGGGGGCCGCGTGCCGCACGGCAATGGAGTACGGGATCATTGGAGCTCGATGGTAGGCGGGCCTCCGCGCTTAGCCACACATGGCCAGGCGTTGTCCGGCATGATTCGGGAACAGGCGCCGCGCCACGCCGGCTGGCCGGTCGGGCTGCGCAGGTCAATCGTCTCACCGGCTCGCTCGACGGAGACCGCCACGACGACGGTCTCATCGTCGTCTGCGAGTAAGGCTCCGTTCACCGTCACGATCTCCCCCTCCTGCAGATCGAGGGAGTCCACCGGGGCCGCGGCGGCCGGGCCCAGCATGACCTGCCAGGTCTGCACCTGGCCTTCGTCGTCGACCGTCTCGACATAGGCGTACTTCTGCGCCACGCCCCGCGGACACGGCGCGGAGACGTCCGGGTTGGTGACGGTACCGGTGATCGTGACCCGCTCATCCCAGTCGGCGGCATAGCAGGGGCCCAGGCTCGGCGCCGCGGTCCCCACCGACGCGATCACGAGCACCGCTCCAGGGGCCATCCGCAGGGTGAGAATGTTCATTCGATCCGTCCACATACCCGCTCTCCTTCGTCATGGACACTGGGGTCGCCGGCCAAGCGCGTCATCGCAACCCGTTTCCAATCACCGACGGGGTCCACCGCCCCGTCCACCACTGCCGAATCCTGTGCCGTCCATGGGACGCGGCCGCGTGCCGTCACCCAGACCGCTGCCCGGAGCCGGCACGGCAGGGGCTTCTGGAAGTCGGGTGGTACCGGGCCCCACTCCTGCCGGCGGCCCGAGCCCGAAGGCCTGCCTTTCCTCGGCCGTCATCTCCTGAATCCGCTTGTGCAGCTCCGTACGGAACCGCTCGTGCTCTTCCGCCGGCACGTCGCGCATCGTGCCGCGCAGTGCCATGAGCTCATCCGTCGGCATGGCCGAGTAGTCGGTCGCCCAGGCGACACCGGAAGCGATCGCCATGCCCATCGCGACTGTCGCGATACCCGTGATCCATCGGGTCCAAGTCGTCCGCATGACTCACCTCCGTCGCACGCTGGCAGCACCATTGCTGCCTCTGCGAGAACCCTCTGCATCTGCGATGCCAACCTGCGGAGACGGGCGGGATTGAAAAAAATCAGTCGGTTGAACGGCAGGTCGGCACACAGGCGATGCACCATCACGGTGCAGTGCACCAAATGGGTGCATGACCGGCTATGCTGTCCGCGGTCGGAGTCGTAGGAAAACAACCATTTCCTGTCTCTCGCGAGGAAGCTTCGCTTGGCACGCCAGTTGAAAGAGTAGATTCGATCCCGGCGGGGACGCGGGGAGGTCGTGCTCATTTGACAAGGCCCGGAGACAGTCATGAACGCCGCCCATCTACACCTGGTCATCAACCATCTTCCGATCTTCGGAGCGCTGCTCTCGGTGCCCCTGGTGATCATGGCGCTCGCGTTCCGCAACGAGCGCGGCCTGCTGATCGCCGCCGCGGCGACTCTCACCCTCACCGCGGCCGGCGCCCTGGCGACGATGCAAACCGGCGAGCCGGCGGAAGAGATGGTCGAGCACCTCCCGGGGATCGCGGAGCCCCTGATCGATGAGCACGAGGAGCGGGCCGAGGTGGCGACCGGCTTGGCCGTCGCAACCGCCATCGGCGCGCTCGCGCTCTTCGGAATAACGATCAGGCGCGGGACGTCGCCACCGGCGCCGTGGCTGGCAGCCCTGCTCGTGGCAACGGTCGCCACCTCGGGTGCCATGGCGTGGACCGGCCAGGCGGGGGGCGTGATCCACCATAGCGAGATCCGCGGCGAGGCCACCGTGGCGGCCACGGGACAGATGGCGCAGAGTAATTGGGATGATGACTAGCTCGCATTCGTCACACCCTTCTCGCGGCGGCGCATCTCCGGCGACGCCCGTGGTCCCGGTGCCTGATGTATAGCCCGCAGCCCGCGTGCCCGAGACCGCTGCGGGCCTTGCCGCTCCGCGCCCTCGCGACGGACAGTCTTCGCGATGCGCGATGACTCCCGGCCCCAGACGGCGCCACGAGCCTCCCGCCACAACGGCGGCGGTGGGTGGCTGTTCGGCGCCGCTGCCTTGACCGCCCTATTCTTTCTCGTCGCCGGGAACGGCTTCCTCGACCTACGACGGGAGCGGACAAATCTGTTGCGGCTCCTCGAGGTTCAGGGCCAGACCTTGCTGCGGACCGTGCAGCAGGGGTCGGAGAATGCGGCGCGGGCATCGAATCAGGTAGAGGCGTTGCTGGCGGAGCGGTTGCTGGACGTCGCCCGAGACGTGGCCCGCCACTCGATCGGCGAGGCCGTCAGCGACGAGATGCTGATCGATTATGCGCGCCGGCACGGGGTCCACCGCATCATCGTGCTCGACGGCGAGAGCCACGTCGTGGCGATCAATCATCTGCGCGGTCACTCACCGCAGGCCCCCCATGCCAGCGAGATTGCGGGGCCGATCCTGCGTGGCGAACTGCAGGAGCTGGTCGTCGGCTTCACCCAGGGACACAACCGCGCCCGGCAGATGTTTGGCGTGGTCGTCCGGCGCAGCCCGGAGCCGGGCGCGGTCGTGGCGACCCTCGCGGCCGACACGGTCTACTCGTTCGTCTCGCGCATCGGCCTGGTCCCCTTGCTGGAGCGGATGACCTCCTCCTCGGGAATCGTGGCTGCGGCGGTCTTTACCCCGACCGGCGAGCGACTGATCGGCTCTGGTGAGAGCCCGCCCGAGGCCCCGCCCGTGGCCCTGGGCCTGGTACGCGTAGGAGATGAGAGCCGTTACCGCGTGAGCGGTCCGATCAATCTGCCCCGTGATGAGGTCGGTGAGGTGGTCCTGGAGCTCTCTCTGGCGCCGCTGCACAAGCTGTCGCGGGAGGCGTATCGACACGTCGTCATCTCGCTGGGGGTGTTCGCCCTGCTGCTCGCGGCGGGAGCCGCCCTGTGGCAGCTCGAAATACGCCGCCGGGAGAGCGCCCGGGAAGCCCGCGTGGAGGGGGAACGACGCGTCCTCGTCCAGCAGCTTGCCGGCACCGTTGCCCACGAGGTGCGCAACCCGCTCAACGCGATCGGCATGGGACTGCAACGCCTTGCCCGACGCCACCGCGGGGACGCGAAAGACGCGGAGCTGCTGACCATCCTCGAAGGGGAGGTGCGGCGCCTCGACGGGTTGGTGGAGGACTTCCTCGACCTCACCCGCGCCGCCCGGATCGAGCGGATCCCGTGCACCCCTACGGAACTGGCGTGGCGCGCGGTCGGCCTGCTCCAGGAAGAGGCCGCCACTGCCGGCGTCGCGCTCACCCTCGACGACGCGAATGCTCCGCCGAGCGCCCAGTGCGATCCGGCGAAGATCACCCAGGCCCTGGTCAATCTGATCCGCAATGCGGTGCGGGTTGCCCCGCCGGGCACGGCGGTCGAGGTGGCGGTCGAGAGCGCGGGGCAAGACCTATGCTTCCGCGTCTGCGACCGCGGACCGGGGATCCCCGCCAGCGAGCGCGAACGCCTCTTCGAGCCGTTCGTCTCGCGCCAGCGTGGCGGCACCGGGCTCGGTCTGGCGGTGGTGCGCGAGATCGCCGCGGCCCACGGTGGAGTCATCGAGCTTCTCGACCGGGAGGGTGGTGGAACCTGCGCTTCCCTCGTGCTGAAACCCGCCATGGAGGGCGAGTCGTGATCGAGGCAACCATCCTGGTGGTCGACGACGAGCAGATCCAGCGCGCCATCCTCGCCGAGGTCCTCCGCGACGAGGGATACCAGGTGGTGGAGGCCGCGGATGGTGAGGCGGCGTTACAGCGGGTAAACGGCGGCGGTATCGACCTGATCCTCACGGATGTGCGGATGCCCGGCATCTCCGGCGAGGAGCTACTGGTCAAGGTACGGGAGGAACGCCCGCATTTGCCGGTCCTCCTCATCACCGCCCACGATACAGTGGAGCAGGCCGTTGCCGCGATGCAGGCCGGCGCCTTTAGCTACATCGCCAAGCCCATCAATCTCGACGGCCTGCTGGCCCAGGTGCAACGCGCGCTGGAGCACCGCCGACTCGCGGAGGAGTTGGAGGCCCTACGCAGCGCCGTGGGCGAGGCCCCGGATCTGCCAGAGGTCGTGGCGGAGAGCTCTGCCATGCGCGCGGTGCTGTCGGAGGCCGCACGGGTCGCCCCGCGCCGCACCACCGTGTTGATCACCGGTGAGAGCGGCACGGGGAAGGAGGTGGTCGCCCGGGCGATCCACGCCCTGTCCGATCGCGCCGAGGCGCCGTTCGTCGCCGTCAACTGCGCGGCCCTGCCCGAGACCTTGCTGGAAAGCGAGCTATTCGGTCACGAGGCCGGCGCGTTCACCGGCGCGGCGCAACGTCACATCGGTCGCTTCGAACAGGCGAGCAGCGGCACGCTATTCCTCGACGAGATCGGCGACCTCCCCATGCCGGTGCAGGTCAAGCTATTACGCGCCCTGCAGGAACGGACCATCGAGCGCCTCGGTAGCAACACATCGGTCGCCGTCGATGTTCGGCTGATCGCCGCCACCCACCGCGACCTCGCGGCGGCCATCCGGGAGGGGGGCTTCCGGGAGGATCTCTACTACCGCCTCAACGTGGTCGCCCTCCACCTCCCGCCGCTGCGCCACCGACGGCCCGACATTCCGACCCTCGTGGATCACCTACTGGAGCGCATCAACCGTGACAACGACACGGCGATCACCGGTGTCAGCCGTGAGGCCCTGGAGGCCTTCCTGCGATACCCGTGGCCGGGAAACGTGCGCGAGCTGGGCAACGTGTTGGAACGCGCGGTGGTCCTCACCCGCGGTCAGGTGATCCACCTCGACGACCTGCCGTCCACCATCCGGGCACCCTCCGAAAAGCCGCCCGCCGGCGACGGATCGCTGGCGGATAGCGAAAGGGCCGCCATCGTCGCGGCGCTGGCGGCCGCCCGCGGCAACCGCAGCGTCGCCGCCGATCGACTCGGGATTCACCGCAACACGTTGCGGCGCAAGATCCGGGAGCTCGACATCACCGTGCCGGGTGAGGAGTAGGGCTAGCCCGTCACGACCTCCAGCAACTTCACCTCGAAGATCAGCTCCTGGCCGGCCAGGGGGTGGTTACCGTCCAAGGTGATCGCGTTATCGGTCACCTCGGTGATGATCACGTTGCTGGCGTCACCCTCCTGCGACGTGATCTGCAAGATCGCGCCGACCTGCGGGTCGATCTCCGGCGGGATCTGGGTGCGCTCGATCTCCGCCACGAGACCCTCGTCACGCGCGCCGTAGGCGCTTTCCGGCGGGATCGCCAGGGTCTTCTCGTCCCCCTCCGTCATCCCCAGCAGACCGGCGTCAAATCCGGGGATGACCGAACCGTCACCGAGGGTAAACTCGAACGGCTCTCCTTCGAGGGACGAGTCGAAGATCGTGCCGTCCATCAGAAACCCGCTGTAGTGGATCCTCACCGTATCACCAGATTTCGCCTGCGCCATGGGCTCGTCCTTTCCGGGAAATTTTCACAAAGGCATGGAGAATGTCTGCCTGTTTCACCACTGGCGTCTGAGTACCGCGGGACGACGAAGAGGTCAACAGCGGTTGCTGCGATTTTCGCCACGGACCAAGATGTTTCCATCCCCATCGAGGGGAAGACGCCCCGATATTCATTGAGCCCCTGCCTCCGCGAAACGCCGTGCGCATCCATCCCACCACTGGTTTCTACTCGGTGCGGATGCACGCCAGCAACCAGGGGCGGCATGTGAGCGGGGCGGAGGACCTGGTCGCCCTGGATGCAGCCGCGACCGCCGCTGCCCGCTTCGTGGAGCGTGCCCTGGCGGCTGGACCGGTAGAGGAGGTGGTGGTCCGCGTAGAGATGCTCACCCGGGTCCCCGTCAACCTGCCGCTCCTACCCCTCTTCACCGCCGATGGTCCCGCGGCGGAGGTGCGAGCGACCGCGCGCGTTCTGCTGGCCGCGGCCGGGATCGACGCCGGGCTGGCCGAGACGGTGATGGCGATTCTCTCGGCCGGAGCCGCAGGCGACGGCAACAATATGCGTGGCGCCATGCTCATCGACAGCGCCTCCGGATTGCGACTGGAGCGGGACCAGCGACGCGGGGTCCGCGCGCGTCACTTTGCCCTTGCCTCCGAGCTGCGTGCGACCCTGCCGGACGAGCTGGCACGAGCCGGTTACGCGCACCACCGCACCCTGGAGGGTTGGCTGCTGGCCACGAAGATGGTCGCCACCCCGGGGGCGCTCGCAGAGCTATGCTGGTCCGACGAGCCGACGTACACCACCGGATATGTCGCTCTTGCCGGCATGGGCTACGTACGGCTCCCCCACCTCAAGGCCGAGGGCGACCCACATGGTGGCCGGGCACTCTTTCTCGCCCCCGGTAGCGACCCTGCGCTCGCCACCGCATGGCTCGAAGATACACCGTGCCTCGCCGGCGGGCCGGTCAACATCCACCCGCCGCAACCCCTGGCGGCCCTCATGAAGGCGCTCCGCTCGTGAGCAGTGGCGCGTGGCAGACCGAGCTCGACGCGTTACGGGCAGCGGGACTCCACCGCACCCTGCGCCGCGTCGACTCGATCCAGGCACCGCAGATCGAGGTGGATGGCCGGCGTGTCCTGCAATTCGCCTCCAACAACTATCTTGATCTCGCCTCGCATCCACGGCTCATCGCCGCTTCCCAGGAGGCGGCCCACTATTTTGGTACTTCAGCCTCGTCCTCGGCCCTGGTGTGCGGGCACATGGGGGTCCACGCCGATCTCGAGGAGGCGATCGCCCACTTCAAGGGCAGCGAGGCCGCACTCGTGCTGGGGTCCGGCTACCTGGCCAATCAGGCGCTCCTTACCGCCCTGGTCGGTGCGGGGGATGCGATCTTCTCTGACGCCCTCAACCACGCGTCGATCGTCGATGGCTGTCGCCTGTCCCGGGCGTCGGTTTACATCTATCCCCACGGCGACGTATCCGCATTGGAACGGCTTCTACAGACGACGGCTGGCGACCGCCGCCTCATCGTGACCGATGGACTGTTCTCCATGGATGGGGACATCGCGCCACTCGATCGCATCTGCGACCTCGCCGATCGCCACGGCGCCTTCATCGCGGTTGATGATGCCCACGCCACCGGCGTGCTCGGCGACGGCGGCCGAGGCACCCTTTCTCACTTCGGCATCGACGGCAGTCGCGCGATTACCATGGGCACGCTGGGCAAGGCCCTCGGCAGCTACGGCGCCTTCGTCGCCGGCCCGCGCGCCGTTATCGAGCTACTTATTAATCGGGGCCGTAGCTTCATCTACTCCACGGCCCTACCGCCACCCGTGGTGGTCGCCGCGCGCCTCGCGATCCAAATGGTCGAAGACGACCCCGGCCGACTGCAACGACTACGCGAACGCATCGCCTATCTGCGCACCGGTCTCGAGGGTCTCGGCATCCCCTTACCCCGCGACCCTACACCGATCATCCCTATCGTGGTGGGTACGGCCGCGGCCGCGACGGAGCTCAGCGCGGCCCTGCTCGACGACCATGTGTGGATCCCGGCGATTCGTCCACCTACGGTCCCGGACGGTGCCAGTAGGCTGCGCCTGAGCCTCACCGCCGGCCACAGCGAAGGACAGCTCGATTACCTGCTGGCGTGTCTCGCCCGCCACGGAGTGGCCAATCGGTGCCTGCGTTGACCCGCGCCGCGCCTCGGTTATCGAGCCGAGAAGAGGTCGATGAGACACTCCGTGAGGCATCGTCCGTCACGGTCCGCCGATACCCAATGGGTCACTCCGGCGGGTAGGAATGGGACGTCACTTGCCTGTTCCGCCACCATACACAGGGGAGTGTTCGGAAATGCCTCGACCAGATCGGCTGCCAGCATCAGGTTGCACAACACTGCCGCTGGCGGCGATGGCCGGATCAAGGCCGAAAACGCCTCCGTACTGTTTCGCACCCGCTCGGTGACGACGCCGTGCTCTGCCAGCGCGTCGCACCACGCGGTGGACAGCTCTGCGTCACAGTCGACTGCGAGCACCGTACGTCCCGCGAGCAGCTCCGCGAGGCGCGCGGTCTGGTTGAGCGGCGTCAGAGACGCCGCCCCCGCCGGTCCGGTGCCAGCGACCTGGTCGAGTAGGTGGCCGGCACTGAGAATCGGACGCACTCGCCCGTCCCCGAGGATCGTCGCTCCCGAGTAGAGGGTGAGATCCTTGAGTAGGGGGTGGGGCGGCTTCACGAACACCTCCTCGTGATCGATGATCTCGTCCACCAGGATCGCGGCGCTACGATCGAGCACCCGTAGCACCAGGATCGGCCGGTCGACCCAGCCGGGGGACCACTCCTGCGGAAGTTCCAACAGGCCATCGAGTCTGCGGAGTGGGACCACCTCGTCGCTGAGGTTGAGAAATCGTCCCTCATCACAGAGCACGACATCCGCACCACGTCCGCCGCGGGCCATGTCGATCGTATCCATGAGGAAGACGAACTCCTGACCGCCGGCGCGGATTCGCATCGCCTGAGCGATATCGAGGGACGACGGAAGTGAAAGGGTGATGGTGGTCCCCTGCCCCATCTCCGTCCGCACGTCAACGTGGCCCTTGAGGCCTTCGATGGCCGTCTTCACCACATCCATTCCTACACCACGGCCCGATACCGCGGTCACCTCGCGCGCGGTGGAGAAGCTGGGCCGGAAGATCATCTGCAGCCACTGGTGATCACCGTACCCGGCAGCCTCCTCTGTGGTGACGGCCCCGGTATCGAGCGCCTTCTGCCGGATACGGTCGACGTTGATCCCGGCACCGTCATCCGCGACTTCGATGACCACTCGACCGCACTCCGTCCGCGCGCTGAGGCTGATCACGCCGGCCCTCTCCTTGCCGGCGGACGCCCGCTCCGCGGCCGTCTCGATACCATGGGAGACGGCGTTGCGGATGATGTGCAACAAGGGATCCACTACCTGCTCCGCAACACCGCGATCGATCTCTGTCTGCTCGCCGCGGCGCACCAGGCGTACCTGTTTACCTTCTACCGACGCGGCGTCGCGGATGATACGCGGCACACGTTCGAAGACCGTGGTGATCGGTACCATGCGTACCTGGGTCACCAGATTCTTCAACCCGAGGGTGTGGTGTGCGAAGGCGTTGGACTGCTGCGTCACGGAGGCAAGGGCAGTGGTCAACTCGCCCGTGAGTCGTTCGAGCTCGCCGCGCACCGGCAGGATATCGTCGCTGATCCGGCGTTGCAGCAGATCAACGGAGGATTCTTCGTCGCGGCCCTTCAGGGCGTCTTTGCGTGCGGCGAGATGGGAGAGATCCCGTTCCAGGCGCATTGCCTCGTTCCCGAAAAGGAAGGTGAGTTGCTCGAACTCGCGTTGGATCACCTCCAGGTTGCGGATGGTCTGTTGCAGGATGTTCTTGCTGATGATCAGCTCACCGACGCCATTGATCAGGCCATTGAGCTTGGTAGTGTCGACGCGGATCGTATGCAGCTTGTCACCGCCCGGAGCACGATTGCCGGCTTCGGGCTTGCCCGTGGCCGCCGAGGCAGCGGGCACGGGCCGCTGAGGCGCGGCATCCGGTTCGCCTGAGCAGCGTCGCTCAAAGGCGTGGAGCAGCTCTTCATACTCCCGCAACACGTCCGCTGCGTCCGTCTCCGGAAGCAGGCACGACTGTATGCCATCGACGCCATCCAGCAGTAAGGTCACAGTTGGGCCATCGGCCCTGGCGCGCCCTTCATCGAGCGCCCCCAGCAGGTCCTCCATGTGATGGGCGATCTGCGAGACCTCGGCGAGCTCCATCATCGCGGCAGAGCCCTTCAACGTGTGCGCCGCGCGGAATAGCGGACGCACCAATTCGTCGCCTCCACCGCCCTCCTCCAGTTGGAGAAGGCCGGCGGAAAGCTCCTGCAACAGCTCCTCCGCCTCCTGCTGGAAGAGATCGAGGATCTGGCTGCGGTCGAATCCGGACATGACGGGCACTCAGCTCGTCGAATCAGCGCTCACTCCTCACCCAGCGTGACATCGATCGTGTGCACGGGCGGGAGGATGAGAGACTCGCATTAGATGTGGATGTAAAGACCGCTCGTAGCCGCGGACGCTCGGACTCGCTGGAAGGTCAGTGCGGCTATGCCGCGGGTGGGCCTGCCTCGACCGCGACTGGTGGCTTGCCCATCTCGCCCGCGACTTCAGTATCCCCATCCACACCATCCGTGTCGTGAAGCTCCTCGTCCTGCCCCTGGTTGATCTCCCGATCCACGTCGATCTGCAGCCTATTAAGGCGCTTGACGCTCTCCTCCGCGATGCGCATCACCGTCGTCATGGCGTCACCCAGAGCATTGAGACCCTTAACCGAGGCGTTGGAGCGCTCGACCATTTGCGTCGCCGAGGCCTTGAGCCCACCCGTCACGCCGGTGACCGCGTCCAGGCCTTCACGAGCGTCCGATGAGCATTGGCGAGCAGTACGGGCGCTATCCACCAGATCCGTGAGCGATGCCAGGGCTGCCTCCACCATCACCTTGCTCCCCGCCATCTCTGCACCACTACGATCGAGAAGCGACAACGCGTCGCTGCTGTCGGCCATCGCGGTCTCCACCATCGACTGGATCTCTCCCGCACTTTCCGTCACCTTCACCGCCAGCTTGCGGATTTCATCGGCAACCGCCGCGAAGCCGCGCCCTTGCTCTCCGGCGCGGGATGCCTCCAATGCGGCATTGAGCGACAAGAGGTTGGTCTGACCCGCCACCTCGGTGATGAGCTCGGTCATCTTGCCGATCTCCTGGGCCTGTTGCTCGAGGTCGCGGACTTTGTGCGAGATCTGCTTGGATCCCTCATCCACCTTGGCATAAATGTCGGTGACCACCTGCATCACCGAGCCCTCACCGGTCTCGGTGATGGACGCGAGGAACGAGAGGGACTCCTGCTCGGCCTCGACCGCCGAGACCGTGCCGTCGAGCTGAGACGCGATCTCGTCGAGATCTTTCTTGAGGCGCTCCAACTGAATCTTCTGTTCGTTCTCCCGGATGGTCACCTCACGGCCGGTGGTCAGCATGTTGCGCGTCCGCTCGCCGACCACGTTGGCGTTCTCTCGCAGGCTGTGAAGAAACTCACGGAGCTCCTGAACCGTGACATTGAACATCTCGTAGACACGCTTCATGGCGACCGACTGACCGGTGACCTGGGAATTTAGGTCCCCGGAGCGCAGGCGTTTGACCGCTTCCTCCAGCTCGCGGACCTCTCGCTGACGGCGGAACTTGTCGTCGGTATCCTTCTCCAGGCGGGTCTTCAAATTCCATACCGCGGTGTTGAAAACCCCCTCCATGCGACCGATATCACCCGCACCAACGTTGGGGACTTTCACGTCGAAGTTGCCCTGGCCGAACCGCTGGAGACGCAAGGCCAAGGTGGCCATGCGGCGCATCGACGGACCAAGCAACACGAACAGGATCATGGACGACAACACCGGAAATGCCGCCGCCCACGCCGCCTGCTGTACCTGGTAGCGGTGGATCTCCGCATCCAGCGCGGCGCGCGACCGTGCGAGGTGCAACGTGAGATCGCCCGAGCCGAGCGGCAGGGAGAGCACCAGCCAGCGACCATGCTTCGCGTCCGGCAACCACGCCACACGACGGCCGTCCGCGGCCGGCCGGGCGGCGATCACCTGGAGCCCTTCGGCAAGCTCCGCGTTCGCCGCCGTGGCTACCAACTTCCCTTTGGCCGTGAGAAAGGCCCGGTCGACTCCCGACAGCTTCTCCCACGGCGCCAGCCATCCCGCGGCCACCTTGGTCTGACTCAAGGAGGCAAGGGTTCTCCTGTCGGGACGATTCACATCGAGGACTGCGGACAGCTCCTCGTGAATATGAACGAACCTTTGTTCTGCATCACTGCGGTAGGTCTCCTGCGCGGCATAGAATGCCGCCGCCGAGAGCATCGCCATAAAGACAAACAACTTCAGGCTCCACGAGAAGCGATTGGATCCCCTGCGAGAAGGAATCTCCGCTGCCTCCACCATGTGGCTGCCGGTGCTAGTGTGAGCGCTCATAGTCCATCCGCGATGTTGAATAGATCTCTGTGAGCCGGTCGAACAGCTCGCTGACCAGCAAGTGCCAGATAGTCCTTCCCGCGGCTGCGCTGACGGTCTGGAAACTCTCCGCTGCCACCGGTTTCAGGCAGAGCTCGAGGCCGGGCCGGAGGATTTCCCCCTCGGCGGGGAGCAACTCCTGATACTCGGCGACATCCCTGACCTCGTCGATGCGTAGGCCCACCTGAGTACCCCCTCCCTGCACGATCATCACCCTCACGGTCTCGTCACCGCACCGGTTGTTGCTGGTAAGCCACGGGGCCAGCTCGACTACGGGCAGGATCTCGCCGCGGAAATTGACCACTCCCGCCAATCCCATGGGAACCTGTGGGAGTGGCGTGATGATCGCCTCCTGGATCACCTCGTATAGGTGCTCGACGTCGATGGCGAGCATCTCTCCACAGACCGTGAAGAGGCACGCCCGCCGCGACCGATTCTCGGGCGGTCCAGGCTGGTCCGCAGATCGGATCGGCTCTTTCGTGACCACTTCTTCCACGACCCCTTAAGGATTGGTTGGCACCCGATTGCTGGCGCGAATCTCCTGCAGTATCTCGTCGAGCTTGGCGGTGAGCTGGGCAACCAGCCGCCCCTCCATCGCGACCAGTTCGGCCTCAATGAGGGACCGCAAGGCGGCCACCTGGAACTCGGCCGTGGCCGCTGGCGGCTCCGCTTGCGGCGCCGCATGGTCGTGATTCTCGCCAAGGATGCGTTTGACATCCGCCACCAACTGCTCCGGTTGGAACGGCTTGGTGAGATAGTGTTCGATCTTCAGGGTGTCGACGAATTGTTCACCGACCGCTTCCCCTTTGGACGACACAAGGACGATGGGAATCTTCGCCGTATCAGAATTCTCGCGCAGCGCCTTGCACACTTGGAAACCGTTCATTCCTGGCATGATGAAATCCACCAGGACAAGATCCGGCCGCAGTTTCTTGGCGACTTCAATCCCGGTAGCGCCGTCGGTGGCGGTATGCACCGTGAAGCCGGCGTGGGAAAGAATCATCTCCACCAGACGCAGGATCGTCGGGCTGTCGTCGATGCTCAGAACGGTGGGGCCGTTCGCGGAGGCAGTCGGCACAGACCCGTCGCCTATGCTGTCCGCCGCCGGCTTGGCGCTACCGCGCGCGGGCTCGCCGGACGCCGGCCCAGGGGCTGCTTTATCGCCGAGCACTTCGGCGAGCTTGGCCAGCAGAGCGTCAGCCTGGAATGGCTTGGTGCAGTAGTGCTTGACCCCCAGGGTCGCGACGAACTTGTCGCCCACCGCCTCGCCCTTGGATGACACGAGGATGATCGGAATTTCCCGCGTCACTGGATTGTCTCGCAGCGCCTTGCACACCTGCAGACCGTTCATCTCCGGCATGATGAAGTCCACCAGAACGACGTCGGGCTTCACCTCGACCGCGCGTTCCACCCCTTCGCGACCGCTTTGGGCGAGATGAACCTCGTAACCAGCTCCCTGGCAGATCATCTCGATCAGTTTCAAGACAGTCGGGCTGTCGTCGATGCTCAGGATTCGGGCAGAAGCCAAGGGCCAGACCCTCCTTGGAACGGCGTCGGAGACGGTTCTCCGGATAATTTAGGTTGCGATAGGCGCCTTCTACACGCCGGAAGGCTCTCTGGAGACCTATCGGCGTGGGGTTGGGGATATCTTTAGTCATTCTTGGGCATCGACCGCCGCTGGCCGGCGGAGACACACCGCCATCCTCACGCTCGGTGTTCGTGACTCGAACGGGTCGGCCGGTGGGCCGCGGCGGCTACTCCAGCATCTCCGGGACAAATCCCCGCCGCAGGGTGTTCTCACAGATGGTCCGCGGGAGCAGAAATTGCAGCAAATAATCCGCCCCGCCGGCCTGTGATCCGATCCCGGATAGGGCGAAGCCGCCGAACGGCTGCCGGCCGACGATGGCACCCGTGATGCCGCGATTGATGTAGAGGTTGCCGACTCGGAATCTCTCGCGGACGTAGGCAACGTGCCCTGGATGGCGCGAGAAGAGACCGCCGGTCAGAGCGTAGTCCGTATCGAGAGCGATGGTGGCCGCCTCCTCGATATCCCGCGCGTGCAGTACGGCCAGCACTGGCCCGAAGATCTCCTCCTGAGCCAGGCGATGATGTGGCGCGATGTCGGTGAACAACGCCGGCGCGACATAATACCCTTCGTCCGGCTTGCGGCCCTGGGCGCGCAGCCGGCCCTCGCTTTGGCCGATCGCAAGATACCGCTCCACCTTGGCCTGTGCGGCCGAGTCGATCAGCGGCCCGATGCGGTTTCCCGGGTTAACGGGGTCACCCACGGCCAGGCTCTCGATGGCCTGGGCGAGGCGCTCCACTAGCGGCTCGTGCACCGCACCGACAGCGATCACTCGCGAGCAGGCCGAGCACTTTTGACCCTGATAGCCGAAGGCCGACTGGCGGATCGCGGCTACCGCCTCGTCCAGGTCGGCATCGCGGTCGACGATAATCGCGTTTTTGCCGCCCATCTCGCAGATCACCCGTTTGACGTGTCGCTGACCCGCCGGCGTCTGGGCGGCCGCCGCATGGATGCCCAGCCCCACCTCACGAGAGCCGGTGAAGGCGATGGTATGAACTCCGCTATGGCGCACCAAGGCGTCGCCCACCGCCCCGCCGGATCCCGGGAGGAATTGCAGTACCCCCGCCGGCAGGCCCGCGGCGCGGAAGGCCTCCACCAGGAGTCGGCCGACACGCGGCGTGTTGCTGGCCGGCTTGACCACCACGGGATTCCCTGCCACCAGAGCCGCGGTGCTCATGCCGGTGAGGATCGCCAGGGGAAAGTTCCAGGGCGCAATCGCCACCGCGACCCCGCGACCCAGGTACTCACCGGTATTGTCCTCCCCGGGTGGTGAAGCGTAGCGACGCGGCCGGTCCAGACGCGCCATCTCCGCCGCGTAGTACTCGAGGAAATCGATCGCCTCACACACGTCGGCGTCCGCCTCGCGCCAGCCCTTGGCGGCCTCGAAGATCAACCACGCCGCCGCCGTCAGCCGGTGGTCACGCAGGTAGGCGGCGGCGCGCCTGAGGTAGGCGGCGCGCTCCTGTACCGGCGTCGCCTGCCACGCCGGCTGGACCTCGTTCGCGCGGGCGATCGCCGCATCCACCTCGTCCGGTCCGGCCTGATGGACCATGGCGACCACCTGGTCCGGGTGCGCCGGGTTGACGGAGGGTTGAATGCGGTCCGTGGCGCGATCGCCGTCGCCGACCACCGGGGTCACCACCTCCCCCAACCGACTCCGCACCTGGTCGATCGCGCGGCTGAAGTCGCTCCGCACTGCGACGCGACTGAAGTCGAGCGGGGGCTCATTACGGAAGCCGTCCTCCCCAGATGATCGTGCAGTCGCCCCCGCCGTTCGGGGCGACGGCTCACTCAGATCCGGCACGAAGGTGCGCCGCAGGAAGGAGGTGTTGGCCGTGTTCTCGAGGAGGCGCCGCACCAGGTATGCCATACCGGGTAACAGCGCCCCCACCGGCACGTAGACCCGCACCCGGTTGCCTCGCGCCACGAGCGCCTTCTGCATTCCCTCCCCCATCCCGTACAGGAGTTGGAACTCGTATTGCTCGGGCGTCAGGGCGAGCGACTCGGCCACCGCCAGAGCGTGGGCGACAGAAGCGGCGTTGTGGCTGGCAATGGCCGGTTTCAGGACAGCGGCCTCGCCCAGGAGCCGCGTGACCAGGTGAGCAAAGGCGGCATCCGTCTCCGCCTTGTCCTCGAACACCGGCACGGGCCACCCACGCTGGCGGGCCAGGGCGACCTCCGTATCCCAGTACGCCCCCTTCACCAGGCGCACGGACACCCGGCCCGGGTAGCGGCGGGCGATCGCCACTACCCGCGAGAGATCCGCGTCGGACTCCCGGAGGTAGGCCTGGAGCACGCAACCCAGGCGTGGTGCGCCGGGGATCTCCATTAGGACCTGGAAGAGATCCAGGACGAGCTCCTTGAGCTGATGATCCTCCATATCCAGGTAGATCAGGGCGTCGACCTGTGCCGCCTCCTCCAGCAGCGGGCGCAGACGCTCTGCCAGCCGCGCGACACACCGTTGGGCGTCGACCACATCGAGCTGCGAGTCGAGGGCGCTCACCTTCACCGACAGACTGATGTCGCCGCCCCCGACGGCGACCGCGTGCTCCAGCAGAGCGCGATATTCCGCAAGGTGGGCCACTGCCTCCGCCTCCGACACGGTCCGTTCGCCCAGGAGGTCGATGGTCGTGGAGACCCCATGGCGATGTAACCGTCGCAGGGCGCGGGGCAACTGGGCCGGTGTCTCCGCGGCGATGAATTGCCGGGCCAGGGCGCGGACGTTGCTGCGCAGGGCGACAGCGGCGACCTGCGCCGTCCACCGGCCGGTCGCGAGGCGGAGGGCCGTGCGCAGGGAGGCCGGAAGCACGACCTCGTCGCGATCGAAGTAGGCCCGCAGGTGATCGGACACCTCGTCGGCGCTGTCTAGGCTCGGCAGACAATCGACAAAACGAAACAGTGCGGTGCGAAAGCCGATGTCGCGCAGTGCCCAGTCGATGAGGCCACCGACCCGTCCATCGGGATCGAACAGGGCGGGACGCACCTGCAGGAGCGCGTCGCCCAGCTCCGCGGTCAGCTCCTCCGTCCGGCTCGTCAATGCCGCGGAATCCACGCCCCCAACTGTAGCGCGCCGTCCGCAACTCGTCGGCGTGTTCTCTTCCCACGTCTCGATTTGGTGCGCTATCGCCGCTCGCGGCGTCTCAACTTGAGACGGAATCCGGTCCCGCACGGGCGGCGACCTGACGCTCTCTCGGTAACCCACCGGTATTAAAGCCTTTCTTTAGGTCTGGGATCCAACCAGATACACGGCATGGTGGTTGCTATGCCCATAACAGACGCTATCCGGCGTATGTCATGGGCCGACTTGCACTCCTCCTCTTGCTGCTCCTCGCCACGCAGCCGCTATTCGCGGCGGACGACCTCGACCAGAGTCACAACTCGGCGCACGGTCCCATGTGCGGCGCCGACTGCCGCGCCGGCGTGGGTCTTGGCCACAGCGCCTCATCACCGCTGGAGTACGGAAGCCAGCCCGCGAGCCTGCTCGGCACTGGCGCGAGCGATGGGATGCGCCCCGACCGGTGCCGGATGCCCTGCCGCTACACGAGCTCGTGCTGTTTCCACCGGGTCCGCACCAGCCAGGAGGATGAGGCCGGTCCGCGCCACCCCTGCCGACACGCAGCAGACCCCCCAGCATAGTTGCGCACCCTGCGCTAGATTAAGGGGGTCTCCCTTCCCCTCGCTCCTCTCCTCCTCCCAGCAGGGAAGGGAGAACGTCCCGGACCGACGCAAGTTGGTCCGGGATATTTTTTGCGTCCGTTTGGTGTCACCCTTCGCCATTCTGAATGGGCCCCGCCATGGACCGAACCACCGCTACCCGTCCTGCCGAGCCACGCGATATCGACGCGATCCTCGACATCCTGTCCGTGGACGAGCCGGATGGTTTTCTCCTCCCCATCACGCCCCAGGAGCTCACGACGCAGCTCGTCGACTTCGTGGTGGCGATGGATGCCGAGCGGGTGGTGGGGGTGGGTCGGCTGAAGCGATTCACCGAGTCCCTCGGTGAGGTGCGCACCTTGAAGGTGGCCGTCGACCAGCGTAATCGCGAGTTAGGCCGGACCCTGGTGCGGGCGCTGCTCCAGCGCGCGCGCGCCGCCCGGCTGAAGCACGTCTTCGCCCTCACCAACGAGAATCAGATCCGGTTCTTCGAGCGCCTCGGCTTCAGCATCATTGGCAAAGAGGTGTTACCCCTGAAGATCTGGGCCGACTGTCTGGCGTGCCGCAAGCGCGATGCGTGTGACGAGACCGCCATGTGGATCTCCCTGTGACCGCCGAGCGTCTACCACGGCAACGCGCGCGGAAGAATTGGGGTGCATAGTGGTGGAAGGCAGAGAAATTACCCGTGCCAATCGTGGTCGCCTACTCGGCGGCGCCACCGCTACCCCCTCCCGATAAGGATGCTCATTCATGAGTCGCGATAACGAGACCATCGGCAAAGCCATCGGCCGCATTCCGAGCGGCCTGTTCATCGTCACGGTGCACAGCTCCGCAGGCACAGACACGGCCTTCCTCGCCTCCTGGGTCCAACAGGTAGCCTTCGAGCCGCCCCTCGTCTCGGTCGCGATCAAGAAGGGGCGACCCGCCCTGGAGGTGCTGGGCGAGGATGGTAGCTTTGCCGTCAATGTGGTCGGCGAAGAGAACAAGGGATTGATCGGTCGCTACGCCAAGGGCATCGCCCCGGGCAAGGACGCCTTCGCCGACGAGTCGGTACGCCGGGCCGCGACCGGTGCCGCCATATTGGAAGAGGCCACCGCCTTCATGGACTGCCGCCTCCACGCCCGCACCGACTTGGGCGACCACGTACTGTGCATCGGCGAAGTGGTGGCCGGCGACGTACTGGCGGGCGATGAGCCGATGGTCCACCTGCGCCGCTCGGGCTTCGACTATTGATCTCACAGCCGCTGGCCTGAACCGCGCCAGGGTGCGGCTCATTGCCGCATGTGAATCATCATGTAGAGGCCAAGGCTGGCAAAGAAAAGGTTGCCCAGCCACGCGGCGAAGAGCGGCGGTAGCTTGCCCGCGTGACCGAGGGAGAGGCCGATCTGCATCAGAAACCAGTAAGCGATCGCCAGGCCGAAGCCGATCGCCAGGGACCGGCCGATGCCGCCGCTGCGCGGGTTGTGCACCCCGTACGGAACGGCGAGGAGTATCAGGACCAGGACGGAAAACGGCGTGGCGAACTTAGCGTACAGGTCGGCGCGTAGGGCCGACACCTCGCCCCCTTCCGCCTGCATCCGGCGGATGTAGCGTCGCAATTCCACGGCGTTCATGTCCGCGGGCCGCTTCTTTACGCGGTGGAACGCCTCCAGTTTCTCCGGAAACCGGGCGTACTCCGACGGGGACTGGGTCACCTCCACATCACCACCCGCGACAAAGCGGTACTCGGTCACGTCGAGAAGCCGCCAGACGTTGTCGTGCCACTCCATCCGCCCCACATCCGTACGGGTGAGGAGCTGGTAGTGCGGGCCGAACTCGAAGATGCTCACCTTCAGCAGGGCCTGCTCATCCGGCGCGAACTCGCGCGCGTAGTACATGCGCCGCTCCTTGCCGCGCAGCCAGATGTTGGCGAGCCGTAACGCCTTGGTGGGAGTGTCCCGCATGATATGCACCGCCTTCACCTGGTCGGCCTTCGCGTGCATCTGGGGAATGACCAGCTCGCCGAGGAGGAAGGTCAGCACGGTCAACACCACCCCCACCTGGAGGAGGGGCAGGACCGTCCGGTACAGGCTCACCCCACTGGCACGCATGGCGATCACCTCCGAGTCGCGCGACAGGGCGCCGAGCCCCAAGACCGCGGCGAGCAGGGAGATCATCGGCACGAGGCGAAACCCGACCACCGGCAGATTCAACGCGAAGTAGTAGGCGGCGTCGAACAACCCCACGTGGTTCTCGACGATCTTGTCGATCTGCTCGAACAGATCGACCACCAGGATGATCGCGAGCAACGCCCCGCCGGTAAGGCGGAAGTAGCGCCAGTAGGAGAGCAACAGGTAGCGGTCGAGGAGACGCATGCCCTACCCGGCGGCGCGCGGCCCGCGCCCCGGAAGCCGGGTCAACCGTTGTGCGAGCCGCAACAGCCCCTCGAACCCCCACGCCACCCGGGTCGGCGTCTCGTAGGTGGTGCGCACCAACAGCAGGCCGGCAGCGACGGCGAACACCAGGTTAGAAAGCCACACCGAGAGGACGACGGGCAAGGCCGACGACAGGGCGAGGTTCTCTCCTCCTGCCATCAGCATGTAGTAGATGAGGATCACGCCGATGGCGGTGGCGAAACCCGCCGACTTGCCGCTGCGCCGGGAACGCACGCCCAGCGGCACGCCGATGGTCGCGAACAGGAAACAGGTCACGGGCAAGGCGAAGCGGCGGTGCATCTCGACGACGATCGGCAGCGCCTTTTCCACGTCGTTGGCCGCCTTCTTCCGCGCCTGCGCCAGCTCCCGCATCGACATGTCCTTCACCCGCTTGCGAAACCGCTTGGAGTTGGGGTCGACCGCCGGCAGCTCCAGCTGCAGGTCATAGTCCGCGAACTGGACGATACGAAACCGTTCGCTCCTCTCGGCGGTCTGCTGGATCGTGCCGTCCTCCAGATGGAGGAGCAGGCGGAAGGTCCCCGGATCTTGCCGGATCGTGCCGCGGCTGGCGGTGATCGTCTGCATCCGCTCCCGGGTACGCTCGTCGTGGATGACGATGCCCTCCAGGTAGTTGCCCGTCACGTCGGTGCTGTGGATGAAGATGGTCAGCCCCGCGAAGTCGTTGTTGAACACCTGCTCCTTGATGCTCCCGCCGATCCCCTCCCGGACGATCTCGTACAGCAGCCGCTTCAAGGCCTGGTTGCCCTGCGGAACCAGATAGGCGGTGGTGTAGGCGCTGGCGATGAAGGCGACCGCGGCGAACAGGTTCACCGGCACCAACAGGCGGTAGAGGCTGATCCCGGCGGCGCGACACGCGGTGATCTCGGAGTCCGCGGACATCTTGCCGAACACCACCAGGGTCGCGAGCAATACCGCCATGGGGATGGTGAAGACCGCCAGGGACGGCAGGGTGTAGACCAGCACCTTGAAGATCTGCCACGCCCCGACCCCTTGCACCAGGATGAGGTCGGCCAGGGTCACCAACTGGTTCATCAGAAAGATGAACGTGAAGATGCCCATCCCCAGAAAGAAGGGCATCGCCATCTCGGTCGCGATATAGCGGTCCAAAATCTTCGGCATGGTACAACCACCGGCAACGGCCAGACTCTCCTCCGAGAGCACCACAGACCCACCGCAAAGGTTTCGTGTTCTCCTGGTTTTCGTGCTTGGATGCGCTAGCGCTTTCTGAATTGCTGAGCCTGCCACGATGACCACGGATGGCGAGCCATTCCATACTAGGCCGCCGCCACGAGGGGCGTCAGGTAGTATTTCCCTTCCCGACCGAATCCAACGACGCCACCCGCCCCACCACCGAGGCACAGCGGGGGCAGACGACCAGACCCGAGAACCGGAGACTCCGTACCTACCCGCGGCCTCCGTGGTGACACGTGGGGCAGTGCTCAGATAACCCGCCATGAACGCGATTCCCCTCCCCTGGCAGGAGCGTTGCGGCTGGCTGCCGGCCGCCGGTGCCAAGGTGCTCGTCGCCCTCTCCGGTGGTGTCGACTCGGCGGTGAGCGCCGCCCTCCTGCACCAGGCCGGCTACCGGGTGGTAGCCGCCACCATGAAGACCTGGGACGAGTACCGTGACCGGGGGGCAATCGACCCGCGCCGTGCGGAGCGCGGTTGCTGCTCCATGGCCGCGGTGGACGACTGCCTGCGCATCACCGAGCGGCTCGGCATCCCCTACCACCTGTACGACTTCCAGGCCGAGTTCCGCACCGCGGTCATCGACCGCTTCGTGCGCGACTACGCCACCGGCCGCACCCCCTCCCCATGCGTGCCGTGCAACGGCGAGCTGAAGTTCGGTCACCTGCTCGCGGAGGCCGACCGCCTCGGCTGCGATTTCATCGCCACCGGCCACTACGCCCGCCGCGTGGGTGCCGGCGACGAGGCCGCCCTGCTGCGCGGGGTCGACCCGGACCGGGATCAGGCCTACTTCCTCGCCACCCTTCCACGCGCGGCCCTGGAGCGCAGTCTCTTTCCCCTCGGCGGCCTGGTGAAACGCGAGACCCGCGACCTTGCCGCGAGCTTCGCTCTGCCGGTCGCCACCAAGGCGGAGAGCCGCGAGATCTGCTTCGTCGACGACGACTACCGCGCCTTCCTGGCCCGGACCGGGGGGGGTGGCGGCTCCCCCGGCACCTTCGTCGACCGCGAGGGCCACCCCCTCGGCACCCACGGCGGCCTGCGCAACTACACCATCGGCCAGCGCCGCGGCCTGGGTATCGCCGCCGGCGCGCCGCGCTACGTGACCGAGCTGCGCGCGGACAGCAACGAGGTGGTGATCGGTCCCGAGGCCGACCTCTACCGCCGGGAGATCGAGATCACCGACCCCAACTGGCTCACCGATCCCCCGCCCGATGGCCGGGTGCGCGCCCAGATCCGCTCCACCCACCGGGCCGCGCCGGCGAGCCTTACCGCCACCGCCGACCGCCTCTACCTCCGCTTCGACGATCCGGTCCGTGCCCCGGCGCCGGGCCAGACCGTCGCCCTCTTCGCCGCCGACCGTCTCCTGGGCGGCGGCACCCTGGAACGGGTGATCGACTAGCCTGGCGAGCCGTTAGCCCGGCCTCGCAGCCGTACGCGCGCCTCCACCGCCAGCCACACGATCACCAGGACCGCCAGCCAGCTCTCGCCGATGCGGCCGTAGACCGTGGGGCCGAGGTTGCGGATCGGGACGGTGCCGGTGAGGGTGGCACGCTCGAATTGCGGGATCTCCTGGGTGATGGCGCCGTCCGGGCCGATCAGGGCGGTGATGCCGGTGTTGGCGCAGCGCGCCATGGGGAGGTGGTGCTCCGCGCAGCGAGTGGCCGCGATGTAGAGATGCTGGCGCGGCGCTACCGAGGTGCCGAACCAGGCGTCGTTGGTGATTCCCACCAGCCACTCCGCCCCGCGCCGGGCGAAGGCGCGCATCAGCTCCGGATAGCTCACCTCGAAGCAGATCGCGCAGCCCGCGGCGCGCCCCCCCGGGTGCAGCAGCCGCGGCTCCGCCCCTGGGCGGAAGTCACCGATGTCCGCCGTGATGGAACGCACGAAGGCGAGCAAGGGCCCGAGGGGGACGTACTCGCCGAACGGCACCAGATAGTTCTTGTCGTAGCGCTCGAGCGTCTTTCCCTCGCCGCTCACCACGAAGGCGCTGTTGAAGTAGGTCCGGTCTTGCCCTTCGTGCAATCCCCCGACCAGGAGATCCGCCCCACTCGCCTGGACCGCCCGTCGCAGGATGGCCTCCAGCGCCGGGTTCGCGTCCACCAGATAAGGCACCGCCGCCTCCGGCCACACCACGACCCGGGCGTCGCCGATCTCCCGCCGCTCGCTGGCTTCCAGATAGCTGTAGAAGATCTCCCGGCGCCGCTCCGGATCCCACTTCTCGGCCTGCGGGATATTGCCCTGCACCAGGGCGACCGGCAGGGCCTCCACCACGGCTGCCGCACGGATCTGTGCCAGGCGGTACTGGCCATAGACCGCGCACAGGATCACCACCACCACCGCGGCGAGGAGCTGCGGGTCGACGGCGTAGGGTCGCACACCGCTCGCCAGCCGCCGCACCGCCGCCGTCACCGCCACGTTCACCGCGACGATGATGCACGACAGGCCGTAGACCCCCACCAGGTCCACCACCTGCAGGATCGCCGGGGTGGTGACCTGGGTATACCCGAGGTGGGCCCAACCGAAGCCGCCGAACAGGTGGGTCCGCAGCCACTCCAGCCCGGCCCACAGCACCCCCAGCCACAGGGGCGCCAGCCACCGGGAGCGGCGCAGGGTCCCGCTCGCCAGCCACCCCCACGCCCCGACGAACAGCCCCATGTAGACCGCCAGGAGCAAGGTGACGCCGCCACTCAGCCACGAGGGGATGTGACCATAGAGCTCCATGGTGGCGCCCACCCAGTACACGCTAAGCAGGTAGTAGAGGGCGCCACTCCCCCAGGCGGCGACGAAGGCACGCCACCCCGCCAGCTCACCCAGCACCAGCAGCAGGGGCACCAGGGCCACCCACGCCACACTCGGATACGGCCGCGGCGGGAGCGCCGCGGCGAGCAGCAATCCACTGGCCACGGCGAGGGCGACACCCCAGGCGCCGCGGCTCCAGCGCCGCGTCAACGGGGATCGTCCGCCTTCGCCACCTGCCATCGCTCCTCCCACTCGGTCGGCGTCAGCTCTTCGAGGGCGACTCCGTCGGCCTGGGCGCAGCCCTCGAGCCGCTCGAAGCGGCCGACGAACTTGTCGTTGGCGCGGCGTAGGGCCTGCTCCGCGTCGAGCCCGAGGTGGCGACCGGCGTTCACCAGGGTGAAGAGGAGGTCCCCGAACTCCAGCTCACGCCGGCCCGGATCGCTCTCCGCCTCCACCTCTCGCAGCTCCTCGTGGACCTTGTCCAGCACCCCGTCCAGGTCCGGCCAGTCGAAGCCGACCCGCACCACGCGGTCCGACACCTGAAAGGCGCGCATCAGGGAAGGCAGGCTCTTGGGGATGCCGTCGAACCGTCCCTTCTCCCGGCGCGCCCCGGCCTCGCCGCCCTCTCCTGCCGCCTTGGCGGCCCGCTCCGCCGCCTTGATCCGCTCCCAGTTGCGCAGCACCTCCTCCGGGTCGTCCGCCGACGCATCGCCGAACACGTGGGGGTGGCGCCGGACCAGCTTGTCGCAGATCGCCTGCACCACGTCGTCGATGGCGAACCGTCCGTCCTCGGTCCCGAGTTGGGCGAGGAACACCACCTGCAGCAAGAGATCCCCCAGCTCCTCCGCCAGCTCCCGGTGGTCCTGCCCGTCAATCGCATCCACCACCTCGTACGCCTCCTCGATCACGTAGGAGCGCAGGGACTCGTAGCTCTGCTCCCGATCCCACGGACACCCCCCCGGCGCCCGCAACCGCGCCATGATCGCCACCAGATCGGCAAAGATATATCGCTGAGGCTCGGCCATGGCGGTGCGCGGCTCCTTCATCCGCGACAACAGGGAGGGCGCATCCTAGGGAGCCAACGGCGACGAGGAAAGGCCCGACCGGCGGCGGTGCCAGATGTTCAACGCAAAGACACCAAGGTGCAGGAGAGCCGGGGCGGGGACATGGGAACTGCGTAATGCAGAGGCGCATAGGCGCTGAGACGCAGTGGGGGGAACCGCAGATGAACACAGATGGACACAGATGCACGGCCCGGACGAGTTGCCGTGCTCACCTGTCCTTAACGCAGTCATGCCGAGACGCGACGGCGCGGTCGACGGCAGCGATCATTCGCGCACATCCCACCGGTCAGCCTCGTCCATTCGCGGTGCCCCTCGCGCGAAGCGCGCCCCACGTCCATTCCATACACTCGGCGTTGCAGCGAAGACAGAAGTCGGCACGATCCCGCTCGCCAGCCGCAACCTCTTCGCGCCTTCGCGCCTTGGCGTCTTTGCGTTACCTGACTATCCCCTTAGCTCAGATCCTTGCGTGGGGTTGCCTCGGATTGCCTCCGGGACCGTGACACCGAGGCCAACGCCATCCCAGGGAGGGCACGGCTCCTGGCAGGGTTTTGGACCACGGGGGACACGGGGGGGCTGGGGGGCAAATCACGCCCGGTAGTAGGCCGATCCATCGACGGCTCCGTCATCGGGTCCCGAAGCCACCGTCGCGGGGACGTGTGGAATCCTCGCAATCCCCCCTGCCCCCAACGTTCCCCCGTGTCCCCCGTGGTGAACCTTCCTGCCAGGAGAGTAGCTGCCCACGGGCCTGGCACCCATGCGACGACTTCCATGAGCTAAGGGGATAGGCAGGTTGCGTTAAGCAGTTCGCGGGCTTACTCCACCTGCTTCACCGTCTGCACGCCGCCGTCCGCGAGGATGCGTTCCACTCGTCCGCGCCAGGCGTCGCGGAAGCGTTGGGCCACGGCGTCATCCGCCGCGCCTGAGAGCACGGCCTGGAGGTCGGCGCCCATCGTCGCCGCAGGCGGGATGGCGGAGGGGTCGTAGCGCAGGGTGACGCGCTCGCCGGTGGCGATCCGCTCGAAGGTGACGCCGCTGGCGAACGCCGCACCGTCTCCGGCAAACGCCATCAGCCCCTTGCGCACGTGCTGGCCGCCCAGGCCGTGGAAGCCGTTCTCCGGGGCGGCACCGGTGAGCAGGGTGAGGACCTGGCTGATCGGTCCATTGACGCCCGCGTCCGGCCGGCCGTGGAGGGTGACGCGCAGGTCGCCTCGTCGGGGTAGCTCACCGCGATACAGGAGCGCCACGGCGCGCGTGGCCATGAGGAAGGCCCCGGCGACGGTCGGGCAGGCGTGGCCGGCGAGCTTCACCGCATCGTCGAAGCGGTAGGTGTACACGCCGTCTCCCGCACCGAGCACCTCTCCCAGAGGATCGTAGAGGCGCAGCACAGGGCTGTCCGGAAACATCAACGGGTCCACGTCGGCCATCCTCCTCACGGGCTGTCGATTGGAGAGCTTCCTCGGCGCGAATCTGCGCCTAAGAACAACGTTTCACAAATACGGTGACGTATCTGCCTTCCCGAGGGTAGGTCGGATCAAGCCGCGCAGCGGCGGATCCGACAACGGCGGGCGTCGGCTCCGCTGCGCTTGAGCCGACCTACGGATCGTGCATCGAATGCGACCGCCATTACGAAACTGGCGTTGCCGTATGTCGTGGCGAGCGTCCTCGAACCGCCCCTGCGTGCACCTGCGGGTAGCGAGCCGCCTCCCCTACTCCCCGGGGAGGCGGCTCGACTGGGCGCTGGTGTATCAGCCGCGGACGGCGGCGCCGACCTGCGGCCCGGCGGCCACGACGTGCGCCGGGGTCTGGTCTTCGTACTGGCGGAAGTTCTTCTGGAAGAGCTCCGCGAGGTGGCGCGCCTGGCGGTCGTAGGCGGCCTGATCCTGCCAGGTGGCGCGCGGGTCGAGGACCTTGGCGGGCACGCCCGTCACCTGGCGCGGCACCTGGAAGCCGAAGATCGGGTCGGTCGTCATCTCCACCCGGTTCAGGCTGCCGTCGAGGGCGGCGTCCACCAGGGCGCGGGTGTGCGCGATCTCCATGCGGCTGCCGACGCCGTAGGGACCGCCGGTCCAGCCGGTGTTGACCAGCCAGCAGTCGACGTTGTGGCGCTCCAGCTTC